>ERZ791865.156-NODE-156-length-110071-cov-21.327016_pt1 | contig 110071 bp, 100 predicted proteins | sample MGYA00509942_ERZ791865 | MGnify/ENA primary metagenome ERZ791865 (study PRJEB30046, sample SAMN00792098) | human gut metagenome | study: EMG produced TPA metagenomics assembly of the A metagenome-wide association study of gut microbiota in type 2...
CCCCCGAAACGCGAATGCAAAATTAGTATGTTTTTCAGCCGTTGTCAAGTACTTTCACGATATTTTTTCAAAATTCCTTTACTTATCCGTTTAACTCGTTGATATTCCGCGTAATCAATAAATGTTAATTTATGTTTTGTTTTGTTAATTTTATGTTCTATAACATAACTACAATGCGAGGAGTTTGGGTAAAAAAACGATAAGACCGACCGCGATGCAGGCAAAAGTCATCAAAAAAACGGCTCCTGCGGCCACGTCCTTCACGATTTTTATGTTCTCGTTCCAGTCGCGGCAGACATGGTCGGCAAGTTTTTCGACGGCAGTGTTCATTCCTTCGGCGGTAAACATGCCGCCTATGCAGAATATCACCGCACACCATTCCCATGCTTCAAGGTGCAGAATTATGCCGGCGATTACAACTACAATGGCCGCGCCAAGATGGAACATGGCGTTGCGTTCATGGCCGAACAGCCATTTGATGCCCTGCCAGGCAAAGCCGAACGACCGCCATCGTCCGCGCAAAAAGCCCGTACGTGGCGGTCGTCCCTCGTTACCGTTATTAGCCCCGGAGGGAGGATTAGAATGTGATGGAGGCATATATACCGATGTTTTTGGTCCGTTCGTCGGCCACGGGGGCCAGCTGAAGGTTATGTTTCCTGGCGAACGGTGTGGTGAATATCAGGGCCGAGCCGGCGCCGATGGCGGCACCGACCAGGCAGTCCCATACATAATGCTGGCGCGAGAAACATCGTCCCCAGGCCACGTATGTGCCGAGCACGTATGCCGGCACGCCGTATTGCCAACCGTAGCGGCGCGTCAGGTATGTGGCTGTTGCGAACGAGACGGCGGTATGGCCGGAGGGAAAGCTGTGGAAGTCGCTTCCGTCGGGTCGTTTCTCGCGGCAGGCGTATTTCAGGACGTAGGTGGCGGCAGCAGTTACGGCGGCGGTCTCCACGCCTTGGAGCAGTCCCTGCCAGTCGCGGGCGCAGAGCGTACCGATCAGCGCGGCCGCCGGCAACGCCAGCGCCACGATGTCGGTGCTTCGCTTCACGCCTTTCATGGCGTGAGTCAGCTGATAGGGTTCCTGCTGCGGGTACGTAATCTGTGCCGACGACGCCAGCACCCCGGCCAGCACCGCCACCACAACGAATATGTGTTTAATGCTATTCATAAGGCTTTGTTATTTAGGGACGGTGGGGGGCACCGTCCCCCGGTGCGCGGTTCGGAGAACCTGCGCCCCTATCGTCAGTAGTCGTAGCTGAAGGAGAGCTGGTCGACCCAGAGCTTGGAGCCGTTGCCGCCGGTGAAGTAGTCGCCGAACTTGGAGGCACAACACGAAATGACCAGATAACTCGGCACCTTCGACGTGTCGCGGTATTTGATCTCGACCTCGAACGGCTGGTAACTGTCCATGGTACCGGCATCAAGCAGCTCGCCGTAGCCTATAACATAGTCGGCATTCGGATTGAACAGCTGACGGTTCTTTGGGTTGGTGCGGATCTCGTACGGCGCGGTCCAGTCGGTCAGCGCTATGTATATCTGACATGTATCGGGACGTCCCTTCAGGTCCGCCCATTCGGACGATGCATAGTCTATATTTACGCCCTGATACTGGTAATATCCCTTCAGCTTGGTGGGCCTCAGGTTCCACGGGCGCCCGAAGTTCAGGATGCCGTTGGTGCCGTCCACCTTGGCGAACACACCGGTGAATATGGATCCGGCGCCGAGTTTGCCGATAATGCCGATGCCCACGAAGCGGGTATTGAGCAGCGCTGCGGTACCGGTGCCGGCAGGCGTATGGTCGGAAGGCTCGCTGTTGTTCGATCCCAACGTCATGGTGCCGGTATTGCCCGTATCCCAGAACGAAGTGCCGTCCTCGGCCCACGGACACCACATGCCCTTGGAGGTCTTGTGCCAGTCCTCGAAGTCACCGTTGGGGATATCGGCGGTGGCCTGTGTGGTGACGCTCACGATGTTGCCAACGTTCTCGCCCGACACGGCGCGCACCTCATAGTCCGTCAGCGGCTCCAGGTGGTCGATGTGACACGCGAAGCTGCCCTGTGTCTGCGTGATGGCGCTTTCAGGCACATCGATCCAGTCAATGTCGCCTTTCCTGCGATACTGGAAGCCGTTCTTCGCGTCGGCCGGTCCCATACCGTAAGCCCATACCACCTGCGACCAGGGATCGACCCTCGAAGTGCTGACCACCAGTTCCGATATCTGCGCGTAGAGGGTCCATACTTCCTCGCGGTCCCAATACTTCAGGGTTATCTTCTTAGGCTCGTACAGGTCGATGGGACCCGGATTGAGCGGCGGATCATACTGCGTCACTCCGGCCGGACCGAGCTTGGCCCGCACCAGCCGCAGATTGTGCAGGTCGGTGCCTTCGGGCATGGTCACCACCACGCGGCGGGCCACCGGGTCAATCACACTGCTGCCCATCTCGCCGTCCACCTCGAAGTACCGTTCTATATCCTGTACGGCCTGAATCTTCCATATATAGTCCTGATACAGGCTCAGCTTCACGTACAATGGCCGCGACATGTCGTACGTGCCCTGCAGCAGATTCGTGTCGCAGCGGGCACCGGCGCTCATGGTGAATTCCGTGAAACGCACATGGCCGATGTCCACGGTCTCCTTAAGATATACCGTCACCTCCTGCGACACCGAGTCGATGTACGACGGGCGCAGCTCGCCCTCGGCCGTCAGCGACGTTATGTTACAGATGATGCGCGGATACGGCAGGTCGTTCTTGATGCAACCCGCCACTGCCAGCAGCAGCACCGCCGCTATATACAATATATTTCGATTCTTCATATTAAATATGGACGCCGATACCGAAGTTAATGTTGAACAAATTGAAACGGAAACTTGCTCCGGACGACAGACGGTTGCCCGTATCCTTGCCGTCTTCGGTCTGGCGTTCCTTCTTGATGTTGAAACCGAACACGCCGAACGAGATATGGAACGACACGTTCTTCATGATAAACATCTGGACACCGGGCGAGAAGTTAAGCTGCGCCTCGGTCCATGTGGTGTGCGTGGTGCGCAGGTTGCCGCCGTACGGGCGCTTGAAGTCGCTGCTTCCCGACCCGAACGCCAGCTCTATCTCATTATATATACCGAACCTGCCGTGGCGGCTCAGTCCGATGTACTGGCTGGCGAACACGGCCCCGGTGTACGACTCGGCCTTATAGCCGATGTCGTGCAGGCTGAAATTCATGTCCTCGTCGATGTCCACCTTGAACGAATCCACGTTGCCCTTGGCGTTGTAATAGCCGAAGCGCATACCCACCGCAAGGTTGTTGCGGACGGTGTATTGCAGATACGGGCGTATGCGGAATGCGTGTGCGCCGATGTTGATGTCGCTCAGCAGGTCGAATATCTCCAGGTCCTTGGTCGACAGGTTGCCGTAGCTGACGGTCAGTCCGAACGACCACTGCCCCTTGGGTACATACAGCAGCGCCGACAGGCCGCGATCGTAGCGGCCGAGATTGCGTTGTTTCAGCACCATCGGGATGGTATCGCCACGGTATGTGGTCTGTTCCTCAAGGTCCAGGTCCAGGTTGTCGTCCACCACGCGGCTGTGGCCGCGCAGCAGCTGCAGCACGTCGTTCTGCAGCGAGTCCGGGATGTAAATGTACGCTCCTTTGGGGGATACGGAACCCGTGGGATGCGAAACCGCGGGTTTCGCCACAGTCGCCTTCGACACAGACACGGCAGGGGCGGGCGTTGATTCAATGGCCGGCGCGGCGTAGGCACCCAGACATGCCAGGGCCGTCAGTCCTATGACCGTCAATCTGTTCAATCCGTTTGATATCTTCTTCATGATCATAGATAAAAAGCTGCTCCAAACGAGATGGAGAACAGATTGATTTTGAAATTAGCCGACTGCGTCTTGCGGTGCGACACATATATCTGGTCCTTGATGGACTTGGTGTGGCGGTAATTGAAACCGAGCACGCCGATGTTGACCTCGACGGCGCTGTAGTTGCTCAGGAAACACACCAGTCCGGGCATCACGCCGATACCGGCCTGGAAGTTGCGCTCGTACGTGCCGGTCAGCGACTCGCCGCGGCCGGTGGTGATCTTGCTCTGACCGCCGCCTAACTGCAGCTGCACCTCGTTGAAGATGCCGAAGCGGCGCGTGCGCCCAAGGCTGAAGTAGTTGCGGAACAACAGCGTGCCGTAGTAATTGTGCGACAGCGAATACAGATGATTGATGTCATAGTTCGTATCCTCGCCCAACACGATGTCGGCACTGGCCAGCTTCACAAGCGAACGGGTGTAGCTGAACTTGGCGCCCGCCGCCATGTCGTCCTTGAAGGCGAACAGCAGCTTGGGGCTGACGCTGACGTTGTAGGTATCGCCGTTTATCTTCTCGAACACCAGGAACTGATAGTCGTTCTGGTCCGACTGCGAATATCCGAACGAGATACCGGCTATCCACTGCCCTTTGGGCACCAGGACTACGGACTCCAGTTTGCGCTCGAACTCGACCACGGGGCGTGCGGCGCGTATGGAGTCGATCATGGCCGGCGTGATGTGCAGCGTATCGGACACCGCCGTTTTCGGCTGAGCATCCAACACAGTTTGACTCCGGGCCGTCAAGCCCGGAGTCATTATGGATATGATTACAGCTATCCAGATTGATTTATTCATACACTAATTCAAAGTCATCCAGATACATCACACTTGACGAGCTTCCAGAGAAGAAATCTCCGAACTTCGATGCGCAGCAAGTAATGACAAGATGCGTGGGACGCACGGTCTGTGCGTTGGCTTTATATTCAATCGGAATTTCGATGACCTGTAAAGATCCATCCGGTCCAAATGCTTCTGTCCAGGTTATCTGACCATAGGCAACTACCTGATCATCATCTTTATTGAACAATTTTCTTTCACTTGCTTTTGTCCGGATATCAACGGCACCCACTGTAAGAGCTACATATATCTGACCATGATCGTTATCTCCACTCGCAAAATCAAGATAGTTCTCATTTCCGTCTGCAATAATATCTACTTTGCCGGGTCTATAATTAGCCCACACCTTCAGTTTTGCAGGATGCGTTCCATTATACGGACGGCCCAACGCAAGGACTCCGTCAGTGACATCAGTTTTGACATAATCCCCGAAGAACAGATTACCGGCGGCCAATTTACCTGCAGCAGAAGTAGAGGCTAACCGAGCGCTGTATACTCCGCTGTGTATCATATCTTCGGACTTATTTGTCAGGACCTTATTGGCAGTAGCACCTCCTTCATTTCCGGAATCCCACCATTCGGGACCATTACCATTATTTATGCCCGGAAATATTACGGTCTTCTTTCCTAATAACGTCTGAGCCTGATAGGTATCCCATTCCTCCATAGAGGCATTAGGGATGATATACTTGGCTTCGGTGGTGAATGTCTGGATGTTCGTGGATTCGAAATCGTCGGCAAATGCCTTGAACTCATACGTTGTGCCTGCTTCCAGACCGCTAAGTGTCACGGAATATGCCGTACCCTTGTTGGCGCGGGTGCGACGCGGTGCGCCACTGGCTCCTGTTGCCACAGCCTCGTTCCAAGCCGATTCGCCTGCCTTGCGGTATTTGAAGCCATAGCGTGCGGCATCGGCATTGTAGAGAGTTCCGGTCAGGGTAGCTTTAGTAGCTAAGACAGCCATAGGAGCGGTCTCGGCATCGGGAGCCGGATCGGCTATTACATCGTCAATCTTTTCAATCGCATCGTTGCTGTTGGCGATACGCAGAGAAGCCGCCGTAACGAGATTGCGGGAGTCGGTAGCCGTAATGGCAACCGTGTACTGCGTCGGGCTTGACGGAAGCGCGTTGAGGAAAGCCGCAGGGAACGTGACATATATCTCGTACACATCCACGCCGCTTTCGGCATCCTTGCTGTTCTGACGCTCTACGGTGATACCCTTGGCCGACAACTGCTCGACGTAGGTATTGTTCAGCAGGTCGCCGTCGGTCATGTCGGCAAAGTTCTCGCTGAATCCTACCTGCACGCTCTTGGTGCCTTTATACTCGCAGATGTAGAGTTTCTGATCGTTGAACGTCCGGTCGGTGTTGACCAACTGTTCGGCTATGTCGAAGCCATAACCCTTCACAATAGGTGCGGGGAAGATTTCGACGGTATCGTCAATGATTGGAATATCCTTGATGATGAGCTGAATCAACGCACCGCCCTCGTCGATGGAAGGCTTGTCGGCGCTCAACGCAATCTGATATTCGTGCGCGCGCTCCACGTTCTGGATCTTGGACTCCTTGCTGTAGGCCTGACCGTCTTCGGTGGTACCCTCTATATTGATCGTTATCGTCCTGTTCTCGGCCGTGTAGTTCTTCGTGTCCTGAGGCGACGGAATCATGAAGTAACCTTTGCTTTCGGCAAACATCGTCTCGTCGAATTCCAGAGAACCGCGACTCGACGTAAACGTAATCTTAGCATTCTTCAATCCGGTCTCCGCAACCGAGGCGGCGTCCACGGACACCACCACGTTGGCTATGTTGCACTTCATGGATACGGAAGTGCTCTCGTTTTCGATTATCTCGAAAGGCTGCTGACCGCGATAAAACTTGCTGTCGAACGAAGCCGCTACGGAGTCGCCTGTCCAGGCGTTGCACACGTATTGACCCGAAGACAGTTTGATTGACGCCGGGATAGTGGACAGGCCCTTGTACTTACGCATCACGCCGCGGCTGTTCTCTATGAACACCACGCACTTGTCACGGAGTGACTGTACGTATTCGGCATTGTCAAGATTGTTCTCTGCACGGGTCTGCTTCGTCTCGCCGTTGATCTCGGTGTTAATGGAGAGAGAGCCTTCGCCCCCTTCTCCGAATGGGGCCTCCATAGCGCAGCTCTGGAGCAACGCCGTGGCACCGAACACGGCACCAGGAAGAATAATATACTTTATTATTGTTTTCATTGCTCTTGAGTTAGAATTGCAAAATCAAATCTTTATCGCACTCGCCATTGGCATCCTTGACATGGAGCTTGAATGTGTGTGTTTCGCCTGCTCCCAAAGCGGACATAAGGCCCATGAATGTGCTCATGTCAAAAGTCACTTCCGAGGAACCTCCGACATTAGTAGGGAATCCGAGTCCCGGATTGTCCTCAGTTCCGTCACCACTCAATGCAACCCAATATTCCGGGAATTCAGAGTCCGAAGCAGGACGGTTTACAAGATCAAGCACATTCGGAAGTCCGAATCCTGCAAGTTCATCCTTGTTAAGTTTATTCGAAACTATTTCACATGTCAGTTCCTGTATTCCGCCCTCGGCATGACTTACAATCTTAAATACACATTGCGTACCGGCATTAACCGACCAAGGAGTATCAAAAACAAGACCGGATGATATGGCCACCATTTCGGGAGCATCGCCGGGTGTCGGAGGCTCGGGGTCGTCGCCGCCGCCCCAGTTCGGACGGTCGCTGTCGTCCAGAGGCGCGTCGTCCTCAAGAGTGACGTCGGCGTTAACGTCCTCGGTAGTGACCGAAGCGTCCACCACTATTTCACCGCTCGCGCCGCCCGTGGGGTCGCCGCCGCTGTTCTGGTGGAGCTTGAACGTCAGTTTATACCAGCGGCCCTTGGCGATGCCTTCGTACGACTTGCTCTCCACTATCTCGGAACCATTGACGGTGCCGTGGAACGTGGCGACCAGCGTGTTCTCGTTCGTATGCTTGAAGTAACCGGCTTTGCCCGATGCGGCCTCGGCCGAGGTGAAGTTCAGTCCGGGGTTGTCGCCTACCTTTACCTCCACATACGAATCGGACGACATTGCGGCCAACAGGGTTTCGTCAAAGGCGATGGTGGCCTTGATGTTCATCAGCGCGCACTCTATCGGAGATATGAACGAGGTAATTTTGTATGCCTCTACATCGAATTCCTCCGACTGTCCCTTGAAGTAGGGATTTTCCCACTCGGCGTTGAGATCCTGGCCCAACTCAGCCGTAGCGGTATAGGTGCCTACCTTCAGCGTCACCACATCGGGCATTTCGCTGTATGTGTAGCTCTTGGCGGCGACGGTCTCACCCTTCTTGATGAAGTTGATCTTGAAATTGCTGAGGTCCACGCCCTGCTCAGCGCGTGTCACCATTATCTGGTCCGAGGTGGTGGACATGTCGAGAGCGGTTTTGAGCACCTGTCCCTCGCCGTCCGACATCTCGTCATCGAATCCTTTCTCCTTCGAGCATCCGGCCATCAGGAGGCCTGCCGACAGAAGTGGTATCAAATATATCTTTTTCATTTATTTGTTCTAATTATTTGCGACGGGGCGCGGCGGTAACAGTCGCAGCATCCGCATATCCGAGTTTAACATTGTCGAGAGTAAGGACAGAACCTACGGCAACAGCCTTATAAGAGTTGGTGGCAAGAGTACTTCCAGCTACGCCACCTCCATTAAGACCACCTCCGGAAGGAATATTAGGAGCCGGATCGGTATCGGTTCTGATTGAACGGAACTGAACGAAGAGTTTAGCTGCTTTCTTTCCGAATGGATAATTAGCAATCTTAATGGTATGCGAAATCATATCGGCACTTGCAGACAAGTAACTCGTCTCTGAGGCTATCAGAGTGTTCGATGTATCGAAAAGCTGGATGTCTACCTGAGCCTGATTTCCATGAAGTGGAGAATACTTATAATCAAAAGTAAGACTCATCGGACGTGATGCAAAAGGAATTCCATTCTCTCTATTTGAGGTTCCATCAAAGCTATACGAACCGAGGAAGAGTTCTCCGGCCGATTTGAGCAAATTGCTTGCTGCGTTTCCGCAATATGTCTGATTTCCCCTGTCCACATTAGGCAATGTACCATTGTGATGGTAACCTACTGTACGCACAACACATGCTCCATTATCTATATATGTGGACGGCACAATAAACCAGGTATTCTGTGGATTCGAACCCGAATAGGCAGTTAAAGGATTAAGCGTTGCCCATCCGGCAGGTGCATATCGGTCAATGTTACTATATTGCTGATATGTACCAAAGAGTCCAAATTTGCCGCCCGTCTCTATTTTATTGAAATAGATATGGTCGCCATTTTCTGAGAAACTTCCGTTCGGTACGTCTGTTTCCGCTTCGGTCGTGAATGAAGGCACCGGCTTCTCAAAGCCATCACCAAGTTTCAGGCTATATCCTTCGTATGCCTTTCCGGCACTCAGTCCTTTGACAGTGATAAATCCGTTCTGAACATCGCGCGTGATGTTGCCGGGGGTGACGGCCGCATTGCCGTTGTAAACGGTAAGGTTCTTGGTCAGATATTCCTTCATCTCGGCATTCTCCGTCTCGATGCCGAATACCGCGAAGCGGGCGAAGGCATCGGACACCACCTCGTATGCGGGTCCGTTGACTGTAACGTTGGCCGTGGCTTTGAGTTTGCCGTACGAGCTTTCTATAGCTACCGCAGCGGTCGTTGCCTGCGGAACGTCCAGAGTATAGGTATAGGTGTAAGGCAGGTCGGCGCGTGTGCGCGTACGCTTCGGAGCGGGGGCGGCTCCGCCTTCGGTCACGCTCTTGATTGTAGCCTCGGCATTGTTGACGCGGAACTTGATTCGGTTCTTAAGCTGCTGCGAGTTGGTGTTGACCACCACCTGCGCCTCGTTGGCCAGATAATCGATGTTGCCTGCACTTACTATGGAATACTCCGTCTTGGCTACATTCGCCGTCAGCTCCACGGGATTCTCCACGGTCTCGGTCGACAGACGGCCCAGCGCATCGACTACCTCCACCTTGACCGAATATTCGCCGGCGGGAAGATTGCCTAAGAAATCCTTTACGTTGACTACGGCCATCTTGTCGGGATTGCGGAACAGACCCGACACCTTCACACCCGCGTCGGCCAGCTGGGCCTGCGTGGTGGCGTCGGCATTGACCAGGTTCACGTTCGATCCGAACGCCGGCACGTATGTGCCGTTGGTATTGGCCACCTTAAGGTTCACCTCGCGGAATCCGCCGAACGCATACAGGTCGAACTGCGGGCTTACTGCCAGTTCGTCATATTCCATCAGGTCGACAGGAGAGCCAACGGTGAAGTTGACGGCACGCACCTCCGGTGCCGGCGAGGTGAACAGCTCGTCGCCCAGCGAGATGGTGATGGTCTCCTTGGTCACTTCCTCCTCGAATCCGATTTCAAGCACGGCGTCGCCCTTGCTGACGTTGCCGGTCACGTTCACCGTAATCACATAGTTGCGGCGAGGCTGTGCCACGAACTTGGCGGGACGCAGGTTTACGGTCTGTCCCTGGTCGTTGGTAAGCGTCAGCACCAGCTCGGTGTAACCCTCACCGGTGGGATCGATGAAAGCCGAACGCGTCTCACCCTGCGGAAACAGCACCGGCTCCGAATGGTTCGGAGTCTCGATCGCAGCGCTATAAGTGGAATAATTGGCAAGGAACGCGTCGGTATAACGCATCGTCACCATGGCGTTGGCCAGGGTGGCGGTCACATTCACCGGAGTTGTCGTGCCGGGAGATACATGCAGTGTGTTGGTGCCCTTGAAACATGGACGCTCGAAGCCCTGCTCGGTTACGTCGCCGTAAGTGGCTTCGATGGTGTAGTCGCCGATAGGAAATTCCGATTCCTTGTTGAAACCCTCTAGCGAGCTCCAGGTCTTGCTGTAGGTGTTGTCGCTCTTTGTCAGTTTGATGCCGAAAGCGTTGGCATCGGGCACGATGGGGCATTGAGTGTCGTCGGCACGCGTACCGTGACGCATCAGGCGACCGTCGGACTCCAGGTTCAGCGCGATGCCTCCCATCTGGTCCGAGCCGCTCCAGGGACTCTCGTCGCCGCAGCTCGTCAGGCCGAGGCCCGGCACAAGCGCCAGCAGGAGTAACCCTTTCTGATAATTTTTCATACTCTATGTGTTGTTTTTGTTGTTAATTGCAATAAAGTGCGTATGTCTCAGCAATTTATGGCAAATCGTCATTCATTTGAACCATAATAGCCCTTGAGAACAGGTGCAAAATTAATATATTATTTGAAAATTCAGACTTTTTAACGCCCATAATCGGAACATTGCGCCAATATGACCATTAAAATCGGCCAAATTCCGTTCCAACATTCGCATCATATCCCCTTTCGACAAACCGCGCCCCCCATTTGACCAGCGTTGACAGGAGAAGCGACACTCTACGTCGCCCATTGCTTATTTGACAGGAGAACAGGAGAAACAGGAGTGTCTATTGTTCCGCAGGAATTTTTTACAGGAGTACAGGAGATGATATTTGGCATAGATGTGATGTGCTGCCTCGGAGAGGCTGTTTCTCATTAACCCCACGATGGCAGAAGGGAGCGTAGCGCCTTACAGCCTTCGTGGGGTAAGATACGTATCATACCGCTTGGTCGGAGACCATGCCGCTCGCCTTATATCATAGTCATATCAGGCAGTACAGAGACATGGTCTTCGACCAAGCAGTGTCGCATCTGCCTGTCCCCACGAAGGCCGGTGCCAGCTGTCGCTGTCGCCGACCATCGTGGGGTTAATGAGAAACAACCTCTCCGAGGTAGTCCGTCTGCATTTGACAGTGAGGACGCCGGCACTCGGCGACTCGTCGTCAATCCGACTATAGCGCTGTCGGGACAGGCTGCTACAGTCCGGATTAAACTTTGTCAGTGTTTTCGTATCTAATGATAGATTGTAACAACGAAACTGATGAAGAAATTAAAAAGAATGGCAATGGCAGCCGCGGTGCTGCTCGCAAGCGCCGGCGCACAGGCCCAGAACCTGTCTGACATATTCGGAGCCTTAGGCAACTTAGGCGGCAACTCGTCGCAGACCTCCACATCCGGCAACGGTGGCGGCAACACCCTGGGTAATCTGCTCGAGGGCGTGTTCTCCAGCAGCAACATCACCGTGCAGGACCTGGCCGGCGTATGGACCAGCAACGGACCAGCCGTGTGCTTCCAGTCGGAAAACATGCTCAAGAAGGCCGGAGGCATCGCTGCCGCAGCCATGGTAGAGAAAGAACTCTCCCCCTATTATTCCAAACTCGGACTCAACGGCACAGTAATTACCATCCAGTCCGACGGCACCTTCTCGATGAAGACCAAGATGGTGACCCTGAACGGCACCATCACGCAGAGCGACAAGGGCAAAGGCGTGTTCGACTTCAACTTCACGATGCTCGGCATGAAGCTGGCCACCGTGACCACCTACGCCGAAAAGACCTCAAAGACGCTGAACATCATGTTCGACGCCTCGAAGCTGACCAACCTGCTGTCGGCCATATCCAAGGTCGTGAACATCAAGACGCTGAGCGCCATCACCAAAATACTTGACATGTACGACGGCCTCTGCATCGGCTTCCGCACCGAGAAGACCGGCACCGTCGCCGGCGAACAGCAGTCCACCGGCTCGTCGGCACTTGACGCCCTCGGCAACATCCTGCGCGGCGGCAACTCCAACAATCAGAATAATCAGAGCAATCAGAGCAATCAGAGCAATCAGTCCGACGGCTCCGGCAGCCTCGGCACGCTGATCAACATCCTCGGCAACCGCAACCGCAAGTAAATCCGGGGCCTATGTCAGATGGAGGCGATGCGGGCCAGGTACTTGCCGAGGATGTCGAACTCCAGGTTTACCACCGTGCCCGGCTTGATGTCGCAGAAATTCGTATGATCATGAGTATAGGGAATGATGGCATTGCTGAACCGGCATGTCATCATTTCTTTATTCTCCCCTTCCATGTCCTTCGGCTCGCATACCGTAAGGCTGACACCGTTCACCGTCACCGATCCCTTGTCGACCGTGACGTATCCGCGACGGGCCATCTCCTTCGACACCTCATATTGGAAAGTATATCGCCACGAGCCTTCCTCCTCCTCGACACTGACACAAATGGCGGTCTGGTCCACATGTCCTTGCACGATATGACCGTCCAGACGGCCGTCGATGCGCATGCTGCGCTCCACGTTCACCAGGCTTCCTACCTCCAGCCGGCCTAAGTTGCTGCGCTCCAGCGTCTCCTTTATCGCCGTCACCGTATAGGTGTTTCCATCCACCGATACCACTGTGAGACACACGCCGTTATGAGCCACCGACTGGTCGATGTGAAGCTCGTCGACAAACTCGCACTCCAGCGTGATGTGCAGATTCTCGTCCTCACGTCTCAGCGACACCACCCGTGCCGCACTTTCAACTATTCCTGAAAACATTTTCTTACCGTATACTTAATTCAACCTTTACAACTGGAATTTATAGAATTTACATCTCACAGAACTGACGGCTCTGTGTCATGACCGGGTCAGACCCAAAGAAAACAAGTAAAAAGTTCTGTGCTGTTCTGCCAATTCTGTGCGGATGCGTCAGCATCCGAATAGTTCTGTGAGCTTAATTTCTTTTAAATCCATTATCATATAAACATGTGGAACCGGTGCTAATATAATTTTTTGGGGTCCCACAATGCAAAATTACAAATTATTTACTAAATTTACGACTTGAAAGCCGAAAAGCCATGTCAAAGAACGAAAACCGATCCGGAATACGCCTGCCGAAGTGCCTTCACCCCATAGCGGAGATGGACGCCGCGCGGTCGCGTCGCGTCACCATCATCGGTGCCAACGGCGCGGGCAAGTCGCGCTTCATGGACGAGATGATGGAACTGTGCGGCGACAAGGCATATTGCCTGGACGTACTCACGGCCTTCTTTCCCGAAAGAAACGAGTCCACGCGTCCCGGCTCGATCGACGTGCAATACCGCGAGGCCATGCGTCAGATTCCGTATCTGCGCTCGGACGCCGTCAGCCAGCTCGACAAGCTGTTCTATATGCTCCTGGCGGACGAGATGCAGAACCTGATGGAAATCAAGGCAACCCTGCTGCAGCATGGCGCCAAGGCCCGGCTTCCCCTCTCCAAGTTCGACCTGGTGCGCCGAAACTGGGAGACAATCTTTCCCGACAACAAGATAGTGCGCCACGGCAACCGGCTGATGTTCGGCACCGGCGCCGGCGACGACCTGATAACCCTCGGCTCGCTGAGTCAGGGCGAGAAGGCGGTGCTGTATTACCTGGCGGGGGTGCTGTTCGCCGCTCCTGAAGCCACCGTTTTCATCGACTCGCCGGGACTGTTCCTGCATCCGGCCATACGCCAGACGCTGTGGGATGCCGTCGAGCAGCTGCGCCCCGACTGCACGTTCATCTACAACTCGGTGGACGTGGATTTCGTGACCAGCCGCACCAGCAACACCTGCCTGTGGGTCAAGAGCTACGACAGCCGGCAGCATGCCTGGGACTACGACCTGCTGAAGTCCACTCCCCTCTCGGAGGAACTGATGATAGAACTGGCCGGCAGCCGCAAGCCCGTCCTGTTCATTGAAGGCGACGACAGCCACAGCATCGACTTGAAACTATACTCTCTGGTGTTCCGCGACAGGACTGTGCGCGCCTTGGGCTCGTGCAACAAGGTGATAGAGACCGTGCGCGCCTTCAACGACCTGAGTTCCATGCACCATCTTCAGAGCATGGGCATAGTGGACCGCGACCGCCGCACCGATTCCGAAGTGGAGTATCTGCGCAAGAAGAACATCCTGGTGCCCGATGTGGCCGAGATAGAGAACATTTTCCTGCTGCCGGAGGTCGTCAGAGTCATGGCCCGGCGTCGCGGCAAGGACGCCCGCAGGATTACTGACCGGATGCACCGCGACATAACGCGCACTTTCAAGGCCCACGCCGACGAACAGGCGCTGCAGCACACCCGGCACAAGATAAAGCGCGACGTGGAATGCCGCATCGACGCCAAATTCTCCTGCATCACGGCCATGGAGACTCATATCAGGCAACTGGTGTATCAGCTGGAACCGCGCCGGCACTACAACCGGCTGCGCGACGAATTCCATAAGATGGCGGCCGCCGGCGACCTGTACGGCATCCTGCGCGTGTTCAACCACAAGCCCATGCTGGCCGCATCAAACGTACACACCATGCTGGGCTACCCATCGCCCCAACACTACATATCGGGCGTACTCGAGGCCCTGAAGGGAAACGGCGAGGACGCCAAGAACCTGAAAAACGCCATCGCCCACATCTTAGAAGCCGACAACATAAGATGAAAGAGTTAAAAAAGTTAAGAGAACGCCATAGTCTTTGGATTGGCTGCTCTATTATCTTAACTTTGTAAACTTTATAAACTTTATAAACTGTTTATACGATAGAAAGACTACATAAAATGGAGAAAGACCTTGCAATACTTCGCAATGACCCGTGGCTGGAGCCCTACAAGCCGGCCATCGACGGACGTCACAACGATGTAATAAAGAAATTCGACGAGCTTACGGCCGCCTCCGACGGCAGTCTGTCCAAATTCGCCAACGCATATAAATACTACGGACTTCACCGCCAGCCTAACGGCACGTGGGTGTTCCGCGACTATCTGCCCAACGCCGAGAAGGTGGTGCTGACAGGCGACTTCAGCAACTGGCAGAGCGACGAGCGCTATGCCCTGACCCGCCTTAAGGACGGCTCGTGGGAAGGCAAGTTCGCCGCCGACATGATCCATAACGGCGACCTGTACAAGATGCGCGTGTACTGGCACGGCGGCGAGGGCGACCGCATCCCGGCATACGCCACCCGGGTGGTGCAGGACCCTGACACAAAGATATTCTCGGCCGAGGTATACGCCCCCGAGACCCCTTATAAATTCAAGACCACGCGCTTCCGTCCCGACACGCGCCCGCTGCTGATATACGAGGCGCACATCGGCATGGCCGAGGAGAAGGAGGGCGTGGGCACGTACGAGGAATTCCGCGTCAACATCCTGCCCCGCATCGCCAAGGACGGCTACAACGCCATCCAGCTCATGGCCATACAGGAGCACCCTTATTACGGTTCGTTCGGCTATCATGTCAGCAGCTTCTACGCCGCCTCCAGCCGTTTCGGCACGCCCGACGACCTGAAGCGCCTGATAGACGAGGCCCATTCGCTCGGCATCGCCGTGATCATGGACATAGTGCACAGCCACGCCGTCAAGAACGAGAACGAGGGTCTGGGCCGTATTGACGGCAGCCACAACCTCTACTTCTACGGCGACGGACGCCGCGAGCATCCGGCGTGGGACAGCCTCTGTTTCGACTACGGCAAGAACTATGTGCTGTATTTCCTGCTCTCCAACTGCAAATACTGGATGGAGGAGTACCGCTTCGACGGCTTCCGCTTCGACGGCGTGACCTCGATGCTGTATTACGACCACGGACTGGGCAAGGCGTTCGGCAGCTATGCCGACTACTACGACGGCAACCAGGACACCAACGCCATCGTATATCTGACACTGGCCAACATCCTGATACACGAAGTGAAGGCCACGGCCATCACCATAGCCGAGGAGATGAGCGGCATGCCCGGCCTGGCCATCAAGTTCGAGGACGGCGGCATGGGATTCGATTACCGCCTGGCAATGGGCATCCCCGACTACTGGATCAAGATGATCAAGGAGAAGAAGGACGAGGACTGGCATCCCACCTCCATATACTGGGAGCTGACCAACCGCCGCGCCGACGAGAAGACCGTAAGCTACTGCGAGAGCCACGACCAGGCTCTGGTGGGCGACAAGACCATCATATTCCGCCTGATAGACAAGGAGATGTACTGGCACATGCAGGTCGACGACCCGGACGGCACCGTGGCACGCGGCATGGCCATGCACAAGATGATACGCCTGGTGACCCTGGGCACCATCAACGGCGGATACCTCAACTTCATGGGCAACGAGTTCGGCCATCCCGAATGGATCGACTTCCCGCGCGAGGGCAACGGATGGAGCTACAAGTATGCCCGCCGTCAGTGGGACCTGGTGGACCGCGAGGACCTGAAGTACAAATTCCTGAACAAGTTCGACAACGACATGATCGAACTGGTGTCGCAGCACTATAACTTCCAGTCCCTTCCCGTCGAAAAGCTGTGGGAGAAGGACGACGACCAGATACTGGCCTTCATGCGCGGCGACCTGATATTCGTGTTCAACTGGAGCCCGACACGCTCGTTCGAGGGCTACGGATTCCTGGCGCCGGCCGGCGAATACGAGGTGGTGCTCGACAGCGACTCGCCCGAATATGGCGGTTTCGGCATGATCGACGACAACGTGCATCACTTCACCCAGCCCGATCCGCTGTACAGCCCCAGCGGCAAGGGATGGCTCAAGATGTATCTGCCGGCACGCACCGCACAGGTGCTCCGCATGGTGAAGAAGGGACGCAAGCCCGCTGCCAAAACCGCAGCCAAAACCGCTGTTAAGAAACCCAAGAAGTAAGAGGAGAGAAAGACAAAGACAATGAAGAAGATAACGATAGCCATCGACGGTTATTCATCGTCGGGCAAATCGACTATGGCCCGCGATCTGGCACGCCGCGTAGGATATACCTATATCGACTCCGGGGCCATGTACCGCGCCGTGACGCTGTATGCCATGCGTCACGGCATGATTTCACCGGACGGCAAGGTAGACACCGTGGCTCTTACCGCCGCGCTGCCCGACATACACATATCGTTCGCGCCGGCCTCTACGGCCGACGGCGTGCAGCACACGCTGCTTAACGGCGAGGATGTGGAGCGCGACATCCGCAACATGGAGGTCAGCGCACACGTCAGCCCCGTGGCCGTGATTCCCGAGGTGCGCGAACACCTGGTGAAACTGCAGCAGGAATTCGGCCGGACCGGCGGCATAGTGATGGATGGCCGCGACATAGGCACCACCGTGTTCCCGCACGCCGAGATGAAGGTATTCGTCAACGCCAGTGCCGAGGAGCGTGCGCGCCGTCGCCAGAAGGAACTGGAGGAAAAGACCGGCAAGCCGGTGGACTTCGCCGACATATTGAACAACATACGCGAGCGCGACCGCATCGACTCCACACGCGAGGTGTCGCCGCTGCGTCAGGCCGACGACGCCGTGCTTCTGGACAACGACGACATGAACCATCAACAACAGATGCAATGGCTGACGGACCTGTATCATTCCATTGTAAAGGATTGATGGACGACAAAGGACTGACGGGCGCACCGTCGATAGAGATAGACGCCAATTCCGGCTTCTGCTTCGGTGTGGTCACGGCCATACAGAAGGCAGAGGCCGAACTTGCACGCACCGGGCAGCTGCGCTGTCTCGGCGACATCGTGCACAACGCCTCGGAGGTGGACCGTCTGGGTCGCCTTGGCCTGATTACCATCACCCACGCCGACCTGGAGGACCTGCGCGACACCACCGTGCTGCTGCGGGCCCACGGCGAGCCGCCGTCCACCTACGCCACGCTGCGCGAACACAACATCAACGTCATAGACGCCACCTGCCCCGTGGTGCTGAGGCTGCAGCGACGCATCAAAGAGGCATACGACAAGGCCCGCGCCGAACTGGAGCGCGGCGACCGCCTTCAGATGCCGCTGTTCATAATATACGGAAAGAAGGGACATGCCGAGGTATTGGGTCTGGTGGGCCAGACCGACGGCGAGGCAGTGGTGATACAAGGTCCGGAGCAACTCGACGAGCTGGACTTGAGCCGCGACGTCTTGCTATATTCGCAGACCACCATGAGCCTGGACGGATTCCGCGACATCGTGGAGCATATCAAGGGGCGCAAGCGTCAGGGCGGTTTCGAATACTTCGACACCATCTGCCGCCAGGTGGCCACGCGGTCGGCCAAGATACGCGACTTCGCCGCCGGCCATGACGTAGTGGTGTTCGTGACCGGAGCAAAGTCGAGCAACGGCAAGGTGCTGTACGAGGAATGCCGCATGGTGAATCCCAACACCTACCGTGTCACCAACGCCGACGAACTGCGCCGCGAATGGCTGGACGGGGCCGTCAGCATCGGGGTATGCGGCGCCACATCCACACCCGCCTGGCTGATGCAGCAGGTAGCCGACAGAATAAAAGAGATAATCAATCCCGCTTAATCGGGATAAATCCGGATTAATCGGGATAAATCGAGTTAAATCAGAACTTTAATGGACAGTCAGGACGAACGATGGATGCGTATGGCCCTCCTGGAGGCCGAACAGGCCGCCGAAGAGGGCGAGGTGCCCGTAGGCGCCGTGGTGGTGTGCAACGGCAAGATAGTGGGCCGCGGCCACAACATGACCGAGACGCTGAAGGACGTGACGGCCCACGCCGAGATGATGGCCATTACAGCCGCCGCCAATACGTTGGGCGGCAAATACCTGCCCAACTGCACCCTATACGTCACCGTGGAGCCTTGCGCCATGTGCGCCGGCGCCATCGGCTGGTCGCAGATGGGGCGCCTGGTGTATGGCGCCTACGACCGCAAGCGTGGATTCGAATCATATTTCTGTTCCGACCCCTCCCCGCTGCATCCCAAGACCATAGTGGAATCCGGGCTGCTGGAGGATGAATGCGCGGCACTGATGTCGGATTTTTTTAAAGCAAAGCGAAAATAAAGAATTTTAATTGGATATTTCGGTTTAAAATGTTAATTTTACCGAACTATAAAGACACGCTACATCTAACTAACTTACGGACTCTATTGAGACGGCCCGGTAAGTCACAGCAGGTCCAATTGAACAAAAATGGAAACAAAATCTAATCTAACCAAGTACGACCGCATCCGCGGAGCCATCGTAGGCTTCGCATTAGGCGACGCATTAGGCCTGGGGTCGGAATTCATGACCAAAGAGGAGATGCAGGGGTACTATCCGAACAAGCTCCGCGACTTCAGAAGCATAATCCGCGACTCGCACCGCTGTCAATGGAAGCCGGGCGAGGCCACCAACGACAGCGGATTTTTCTGCACGTTGCTTGAATGCATCCTTTCCAACGGCGGTTATGACCTGAACGTATGCGCCAAGGCGTTCATAGACAAAATACGCAACACCGGCAAGGACATAGTGCCCACCTTCCGCACCCTGTTGGCTTTCCCCAACTGGGAGGAGTCGCCACTGGTCAACACCCACAAGATATGGGCGCACCACGGCATAGAGGAAGGCACCAACGAAGCCAACCACCGAGGCATAGCACTGGCCCTGATGTTCGACCGCATAGGACTCGACGACATGGTGAAACAGCTGGTGCTGATGACCCACGACGACATGCGCTGCGTGGCTTCGGCCATAATCCTGTCGCACATGGCTCATTCGCTGCTGCACACCGGCAAGCCCGCCACGGAAAAGGACCTGATGAGCGTATGCTACGCCTACGACACGCGCACCGTGCCTTTCCTGGAAATGGCCATCAAAGGCAAGCTGGAGGATTTCGAGCTTGACGACCAGGACTCCATGGGATGGACCCGCAAGAACATGGGCTCGGCATTGTGGACCGTATGGCATTGCGACAACGCGGCCGATTCGATATATGCGGTGATAGACGAGGCCGGCGACGCTGATTCCAACGGCGCCGTCACCGGTGCCCTGGCGGGTCTCCGCTTCGGATACGACGCTCTGCCCGACATCAAGAACGAACTGGTTGATAAAGATTACTACGATGACCTGGCACGGCGCGTGGCAGCGTTTAGTGAGAAGGGATAAGAATGAGTACGGCAAGGTCATGGGTTGAGGCGATGCGTCTGCGGACGCTGCCGGTGTCGGTGAGCGGCGTATTGGCCGGTGCCGGCTGCGCGGCGTATATGGGTTCGTTCCGAACGGTGCCGTTCCTGATATGCCTCTGCTTCGCCATCATGGCGCAGATTGTCAGCAATTTCGGAAACGAATACTTCGACTACCGCAACGGTCTTGACAAGAAAGGACGCGAGGGCTTCCGCCGCGGCGTGACCGAGGGTGACATCTCGCCCCGGGCCATGAAACGGGCCACATTCGGACTGTTGGCGCTGACTTGCGCCGTCGGCATACCCCTGATGTTCATGGCCGGATGGTGGCTGGTGTTCGTGGGCATTGCGATAGCCCTGTTCGCCCTGGCCTACTCCACAGGACCGTGGCCCCTGTCGCATCACGGACTCGGCGAGGCGGCCGTGGTGGTATTCTTCGGCATGGTGCCCGTGGTGTTCACCGCCTACGTGCAGACTCTCAGCTGGTCCGTGCTTCCGGTGGCATTGCCGCTTTCGGTTGCCATCGGTCTGATGGGCGCCAACGTGATGATAGTGAACAATTACCGCGACCTTGACGACGACCGCGCCGCCGGCAAGCACACATTGGCCGTGATTATCGGTCCGAGAGCCACCCTCGCGCTATATATCGTGAACTGTTTCTTAGCGCTGTTGCTGATAGAGATTGCCACCATAACGCGCATCGACATAATGTGGCAGCTCGCTCCGCTGGCCTATATCAATATCTCATGGATACTGTGGCAGCGTATGCGCGTGTCCGGAGGCCACGAACTGAACCCCATCCTGGGCAAGACGGCCGTCACCATGTTCCTGCTGTCGCTGTGTCTGCTCGCTGCCCTCGCCACAGCGTAAAATGGCGTTTCGTTTTCCCGATTTTTTTGATTAATTTTGCAGTTCGCATATCATAACACACCGGAACTATGCCTGCTGATCAGAAACCATTCAAGAGAAAACCTCAATACGACAAACCGAAGGAATCGCCTACGGGCAAGCTGCCTCCCCACGACACGGAGCTTGAGGAGGTGGTGATCGGCGCGCTGATGCTCGAGAAGGACGCATACATGAATGTGGCCGACATCCTGACGCCCGATGCCTTCTACGATCCCGTCAACGCCAAGATTTACGAGGCTATCTCCACATTAGGACTGAATCAGCGCCCCATAGACATGATGACTGTCACCGAGCAGCTGCGCGCCAACGGCACGCTGCAGGAGGTGGGCGGCGCCATGCACCTGGCCGACCTCACCGCCCGCGTATATTCGGCCGCCAACATCATGTATCACGCCAAGATCATCTCGCAGAAGTATCTGGCTCGCCGGCTCATAACCTTCGCCAGCCAGATCGAGACGGACGCCTTCGACGAGAGCAACGACGTGGACGATCTGCTGCAGCAGGCAGAGGGTCAGCTGTTCGACATATCGCAGACTCATCTGAAGCGAGAGGTGACGCAGATAGACCCGGTTCTGAACCTGGCCCTGGAGCAGATTCAGATAGCGTCGCATACCGAGACAGGTCTTTCCGGCCTGGAGACGGGCTACACCGGTCTGGACAAGATGACCTCCGGCTGGCAGAACTCCGACCTTATCATCATCGCGGCACGTCCCGCCATGGGTAAGACCGCGTTCGTGCTCTCCATGGCCAAGAATATGGCCGTGGACCGCAACATCCCGGTGGCCATATTCACGCTGGAGATGGCCAACGTGCAGCTGGTGAAACGTCTCATAAGCAACGTGGCCGAACTGAACGGCGAGAAAATAAAGTCCGGCCAGCTCACGCCCGAGGAATGGAGCCGTCTGAACAACAACGTGCGCCAGATGTTCAGCGCGCCGCTGTATCTGGACGAGACCCCGGGACTCTCCATCACCGAGCTGCGCACCAAGGCGCGCCGTCTCGTGAGGGAACGCAACGTGAAGCTGATCATGATCGACTACCTGCAGCTGATGAACGCCACAGGCCTGAAATTAGGCAGCCGCGAGCAGGAGGTGTCCACGATATCCCGATCGCTCAAGGCATTGGCCAAGGAGCTGAACATACCCATCATCGCCCTGTCGCAGCTGAACCGAAGCACCGAGACGCGCGAGGACAAGCGCCCCGTGCTGTCCGACCTGCGTGAGTCGGGAGCCATCGAGCAGGACGCCGACATCGTCTGCTTCATCCACCGTCCCGAATATTACACCAAGAGCACCGTGGACAGCAACAACAACGACATCCGCGGTCTGGCCGAGCTAATTGTGGCCAAGCACCGTAGCGGCGCCGTAGGTGACGTGAAGCTGAGGTTCGTAAGCCAGTTCGCGCGGTTCGAGAACTGGGACGAGGGATACCAGATGATGCAGGAAGCGTTCGGCGACGAACAGTCACAGGAAGGCACCTCAGTGCGCCGTGTCAGCAAGATAGGAAGCGATTCGCAAGGCGACGCCCCGCAGGGCGGATTCAATTTCGCTCCGATGCCCGGCAACGCCCCCATGCCCGACATCATGCCCGGCCCCGACGACTCACCGGTACCGTTCTGATTCCTCCCACCTCTCCCACCTCTCCCACTTCTCCCATTTTTCCCACCTCTCCCATGAACCTAATCAGAGTGTGCATTGTTCTAATGACAAAGATAAAACACAAAGGTTATGGAAACAAAGGACAAAGAAGAGAAAAAAGAGGTTCGTGAGTCGATAGACCAGGCAACCGATATGGCAAAAGCCAAGCATCACATCGATCATAACAGGAGCACACGCAAGATCAACAAACTGTGGCTGTGGCTCGGAGTATTGGCACTCTGCATCCTGCTGATCTGGTGGATATTCAGCATCGGCACCGCCGAAGACCTGTCGGGAGTGATCAACGGCAACTAAAGATACTCATTACCGGCCATTCAAAGTCCCAACAAGGGGTTGTATTTTTTCGTAAGACCGGGAATAAGGAGGCGTGTCGGAAGCAATTCCGGCACGTTTTTTTGCCATCACTTATCACTTGTCACTCCCCACAAGTCTGCGCATCCGCAGGAACGAATACAGACAGCTGGCCGACAGCAATGTCCCCATCAACACATATCCGATTGCATCATCACGGTACGACGCCAAGAACACGGCCGTTGTAAGAATCACGGCCACACCGCTTTCGCGCCATGCGTGCCCCGAATAACGGAATCCATACATACGGCTGTTCATAAACAGATCGACGCCAAATGCTATGGCATTCCTTGCCACCAGGCTGACACCAAGACCTATCAGTCCAAGCCAATAAAAGAAACCGATGCTGCATATCAGCCACACCATGTTGCCCCAGATGGCCTCAAGCCAGAAAAAAACTTTCTTGTTTCCCTTGGCGGCATATACATAACCCAACGGGAACTGAACCAATTGCAACAGGATGCCGAGTCCGAGCCATCTCATCAGCGGCACGGCCGGCAGATATTCGTCGGTAAGCAGAATGCGTATCACCCAAGGCGCAGTGGCTATCAGCGTCATACATAACGGAGCCGTTATCAGCGACACCACCTCGGCCTGCCGGTTCACCACCTGTGCCATCCGGACATTATCGTGCTGCACCTCAGACAGCCGCGGAAAATAATCCATGGACAGCGCGCTGATAACCACCCCCACATACTGCGATGTCAATGAATTGGCCGCCTGGAACAGGCCCACATCACTCATGCTGCCGTAATGACGTACGAAAGCATTGACCGCATAAACCACAAACGAACCCAAAGTAGATGAAATGGCCAGAATTATACCCAGACCCAACAACCCCCTGACAAGCCCCTTGTGTTGCTTCCAGCTGAAACGGGACGCCCGGACCTGAGTGGCTTTGCGGAATGCCAGATAATATGCTATGAAATTGGCCAATGCCACTACTATCAGCGCCGGCACGATGCCCCGGGTGCCGAAAAAGTAATACAGCGGCACCCCCACCAGCAGTCCGGTCAGACCGGCCACGACCGAAACGCGGGTCAGCAGTCTGACCGCTCCGACTCCCTGCAGCATCGACAGATATGCCGCGGCGCCGGTGGAAAGAGCCATAAACACCGCAAGGATCATGAACCCGTAGGTATAGTCGCCGTTACCGAACGACCACCGGCTCAGCAAGGGGGCCAGCAGAAAACAGGCCACGGCACCCAGCATGGCCGTAAACAGGATGAGTCGCCGCACCACCGCCATCACATCGGCAAACCGGCCCTCATCGTTCTTGGCGCCGGACACCTCGCGCACTATGGCCAGGTTCAGGCCGAGGCCGGTGACATTCTGAAGCGCGGTACAGGCCGAGAAATAAAGCGCATTGCAGCCCATGCCGACAGTGCCGAGAAACATGGCCACGAACTTGCCGCGCACCAGCCCGGTGGCTATGTTGAACAGCTGCACTCCGCCGAATGCAGACACTCGCCTCAATATGTTGCCGTAGCTGTTGCCGTTCGTTTCCACCTTTGCTGTTTCAATTCACCTATCCGCCGATTATCCGAGCGCGACGGAGGGTTAAGGCTGTCACTCACTTAACGATTTTGCAAGGAGTTTGTTATTTTTTGCGGTTTATAAACACTAAGATTTTGGAGTGTCAATAATTTTTGCTAATTTTGCAGTCGATTGCGGGCACTCCGCAACCCTCGGCGCCCTACGGAGCCGTTTTCTACACGTAAAATAAAACGCAAAATACAAAATGAAAAGGACTTTCCAACCCTCGAACCGTCGCAGAATCAACAAGCACGGCTTCCGTCTGAGAATGGCTACAAAGAATGGCCGTAAGGTACTGGCCGCACGTCGTGCCAAGGGCCGCCACTCCCTGAGTGTTTCCGACAACATCGCAGGTAAATAAATAAGCGACGGAATTTCTGCAAGAAATCATGAGGGGATGTGTCAAAATTGTGTTTTGACGCATCCCCATATTAATATCTTACGAGTAATCAACTAAAAGAACATATCACAATGATGAACGCTCAAGACATCAAGAACGGCACATGCATCCGCCTTGATGGACGTTTGTACTTCTGCGTGGAATTCCTCCACGTAAAGCCCGGCAAGGGCAATACCTTCATGCGCACCAAGCTTAAGGATGTGGTGGACGGCCGCGTATTGGAGCGCCGTTTCAACATCGGCGAGAAACTTGAGGACGTACGCGTGGAGCGCCGTCCCTACCAGTACCTCTACGCCGAGGGCGAGGACGACATCTTCATGGACAACGAGACATTCGACCAGATTCCCATCAGCAAGGAGCTGGTGACCGGCGCCGCCTACATGAAGGAGGGCGACACAGTGGAAGTGGTGCGCGACGCATCGACCAACACCGTGCTCTACGCCGAGATGCCGATGAAGACCGTGCTCAAGATCACTTACACCGAGCCCGGACTCAAGGGCGACACCGCCACCAACACGCTGAAGCCCGCCACCGTGGAGACCGGCGCCACCGTCAAGGTGCCCCTCTTCATCAACGAAGGCGAGCTGATCGAGGTAGACACCCGCGACGGCAGCTACGTAAGCCGCGTGAAGGCATAAGGCATCGTTCCTAAAAAAATTTAAACGCCAGGGCGGTGGATTTTCGAGGTAATTTATTCGGTCTCCGAGGGAGCAGCCTCGCGGCTGTGACCGAGGAGAGCGGATAAATTAACCGAAAAGACACCGGACAAGGCACAAAATAATTGAGAATTGTTAAAATAAACTTAATAAAGGCAAACATGTCCGAAAGAGATATTACCTCAGCCTCGCAGCTGCACCTCATCTTTAGCCTTTTGACTCAGTCACATAGCCCGCTATGCTCCTGAGTCTGCAAGGCTAAATCTGAGGTACATCTGCGACCCTGGCGTATACATTTTTTAAGGAACGATGCCTAAACCCCGCATAAGACATTTAGCCATGGCCACGGACCAGCAGCTGTTGTTCTCCCTTATCGTGCCGGTGTACAACCGCCCCGACGAGGTGGCCGACCTGCTCGCAAGTCTGTGCGACCAGACCGACAAGGGATTCGAAGTGGTGATCGTCGAGGACGGTTCCACAATCCCTTGCCTCACTCTTGAATCAGACTCCGACGGAGTGCAGAAGGCGAAGGGATATCCGTCCCTCCGCCTTCAATATTATCATAAAGAGAACGAAGGACGCAGCATAGCGCGCAACTACGGACTGGAACGCGCCAAAGGCGATTTCTTCGTATTCGTCGATTCCGACTGCATCCTGCCGCCCGACTATTTCGCGAAACTGCGCAAGGCATTGGCCGCGAATCCCGTGGACTGTTTCGGCGGACCGGACGCCGCGCACCAGTCGTTTACCGACACACAGAAGGCCATCAACTACAGCATGACCGCCTTCCTGACCACCGGCGGCATTCGCGGCGGCAAGGTGTCGATGGAGAAATTCACTCCCCGCACGTTCAACATGGGCTATTCGCGCCGGGTGTGGGAGACCGTCGGCGGTTTCCGCGAGATGTTCAGCGAGGACATCGACATGTCCACCCGCATACGCATGGCCGGATTCAGCATCACGCTGTTCCCCGACGTGGAGGTTTTCCACAAGCGCCGCGTCGACATGAAGAAATTCTGGAAACAGGTGCATGTGTTCGGCCAGTCGCGCATCACGCTCGAACTGCTGTACCCCGGCTCGATGAAACTGGTGCACTGGCTTCCCGCCGTGTTCACCATCGGTGCGCTCGGGCTGCTGACAGGCAGCGTCTGGTGTCCCTGGCTGCTGATTCCTCTCGGCCTTTATATCGTGGCCCTGTGGATAGGCGCGATAGCGGCCACCCGAAGCCTGAAGATAGCGTCAAAGGCCATCGTGGCCGCAATGGTGCAGCTGACAGGTTACGGCACCGGATTCATAAAGGCATACGTAACCAAAATCATAATGGGCCGCGGCCGCGACGAAGCCAAGGAACGCGAGATACGCATGGGCAAAAACGAAGGCCTATGAGTACCGTCAAGGAATTACACCCCGACGACCGCCCTCGCGAGAAGGCGGAGAAATACGGGCTGCAGCATCTCACGAACGCCGAACTGCTGGCCATAATGTTACGCGTGGGGCAGCCCGGAAATCCCATAACAAAGATAACCGAAACCCTGATGAACAGCAGGCAGAACCAGTTCACCCTGCTGGAACGGATGACCGACCGCGAATTCATGGCCATCAAGGGGATAGGTCCGGTCAAGGTGCTGGAAATCCGCACCATGCTGGAAATTATGCGCCGGTACGCACGCGAGAAGGTGACCGACCTGAAACTCATCACCCAGTCATCCCACATATACGAATACATGAAGCCCACCATAGCCAATCTGCTGTACGAGGAGATGTGGGCTCTGTTTCTCAACAACGCCCACCGCGTCATCGGGCAGCTGAAAGTGTCGGAGGGGAGCGCCACCTCCACCCTGTTCGATATAAAGAAAGTGCTGAAACATGCCCTGCTCAACGACTCGCAGGCCGTGGTGCTGTGTCACAACCATCCGTCGGGAGCATGCCAGCCCAGCGGACCGGACCGGCAGCTCACGGACAGTTTCGCCAAGGCCTGCAAGACCCTGGAACTCCGCTTCCTGGACCACGTCATCGTCACCACCGACTCCTACTTCTCCTTCCGCGACCAGGGCCTGATCTGACGTCACCTTACCGTGACCGGAGGCTGGTCTGACGTTATCTTACCGTCAAACACCACCTTACGGGGATGGATCAGTTTGACATGCAGATTCCTTATCTGCGGTTCGTCAGCGGTCACCCGGAGGTCATCCCCTTCTCTGACCAGACGGCAATTGTAAGTGCCGAACGACCCGTCGGGCCTCTCGACGACAAAGGCGTTGCACAACACGGCTTCGGCTATGAACTTGAAGCATTCGTGCACGTCATTGTCGCTCGACACTATAGTCTGCCAGTCGGCAATCATCGGCACGTATTGTTCGCCTACGATAATTTTCCGGTTCGGATACAGTTCGGGATGAGGATTGCCGTAAGTATCGTCGTCGGCCGTGAATCTTGTGTCGGGTTCACATACCTGAAGCGCATCGACATACGGGTCGACGACAAAAGCCCAGTTAAGGTCGCTGGTCCTGTGGTCGATCAATGCCGCAAAGGCGGCCGCGGCGTCGAAAGTCTCGCGCAGCCATCGTTCCTGACCGGTCAGCAGATAGGCATAGTATGTGGCATACGCCCTCCATGCGCTCCAGCCGTGGGGCGATGAAATCATGTTGGGCAACATGAACACGTCGTACTGCGCCTCCCAGAACCGAAGCGTGCCTCCCCGCCGGCGTCCGTCGGGCACGCGCAGCTGCGTGAGGCAGTCGTGGCCGTCAAGTAGCCTGAGCATCGCCTCAGTATATCTGCGCCGATCCTTTATATTCTTACTGCGCAATGCAAGTTCTCCAAGCTGCAGGGCCGAACAGCTTATCATGCCGTCTTCGTATGTGATCTGTCCCTCGGTCTCAAGGTCGCCGTCGGCGGCCGCCAGATGGTCGATGGCGCGCCGTGCTGACGCCTCGATACGTGCAGCCTGCTTTTTCCTGCCTGCCACGCGCTCGGCGTCGGCAAATTCAAGCATGCTTTTAGCCGGATAAATCACGGACGTATAGTCGGTGTGGCCATTCATATAGGCCCCGTCCTCCCGCTGGCAATCCATGACATACCGGGCCATCCGTTCACCTAAATCGAGGTCGGCGGGGTTGCCGAAGGCAAGATAACGGTCCGCCAGCATTCCGATTGTCGACGACACGTTCTGTATGCGCCAGTGGAATTTATACGGGGTTCCTTTCTCGCGATCGAATATCTTGTCTACCACCATATCGAACCGTCGGTTGATCACGCTGTCTATGCCCGGTTCGGGCATTATGCGCGCGGCATCGAACGCCGTGTGGAATCCATACCAGCTTTCGACATGCGACGTAGGCTTCTGCCTGTACCGCTCCACGGCTTCGCGCGCGAGCCGTATCGTGGTGTTCCACGGATGACGCACGGCAACGGTGCCGTGCGCCTGACGGACGCCGTCACATACGTTGATGTCCTTCACACCGGGTTCCGTGGCTCGGTATATTCCACGCCATAGAGAATCATCCACCTTTTGCAGATCTATAACATTCCCATCCACTGTCATACGGGGTGCGGAGCCCCATACCTTTATCTCAAGCGAATCGCCCGGCGAACATGACGTGCGTTCCATCGCCAGCACCGGTGCTCCCGTATTACGGTACACGACCTCCTCAAAGCTGTCCGGGGCGTCGAGATCTATTATCTTCACCGTCCACGAGCGTCGCTCGCCCGGTTCGAGTTTCCAGAGCAGCGGGTTATGGTCGGGCAGCGGCCCACGGCACAGCATATCCAGGTTCAGGCACTCTATCCGGTGGCCGTAGAACCACCGGTTTTCCTGTGTCCAGTCCGGGTATCCCATGTTGTAGTCGAGGCTCCACGACGCAATCGGGTCTGCGGACACCACGGCCTTGACCTTTCCCTCCGGCGACTGCATATAGCCGTAAAAATGATCAGGCTCGCAGACGGCAAGTGTCGGAAAAAACTTGCCGTACCATTCCGGATAGGAATCCATATACGTGTCGATTCCCAGCTTCAGGCCTGCTTTCAGCGGCTGGTAGGGAGTATGGCGCGTGTTGCGCAGGTTCAGGGTTATGATTTCGGTATTCCCCGACCTCATCGTTTCGATGGTATATTCTATTCCCCGTGCCGTACTGTCGTTTCCCGATTCGACGGAATAAAAGCGATGTGCGGGCTTGTTGCCGTCACCTGCGGAATATGCCGCGGACGACGCCGCCAGCAACACAAGAGATAATGTCAGTTTTCGTATCATCATATTCCCTTTATTCGTTTTACGTTCAGATGTCCGGAGTCCGGACCAACCATAATCTCGAAATCTCCCGGCTCGTACACCCGCTTCAGGTCGGCATTATAGAATTTCAGGTCCTCGACAGTCAGCGTGAATTCCACCTCCTTTGTTTCTCCGGGCTTTAGCGTGACACGCTGATAATTCTTCAGTTCCTTGACCGGCCGGGCCAACGATGCGAGACAATCGTGTATGTACAGCTGTACCGTCTCCACGCCCTCCCGTTTGCCCGTGTTGGTCACAGCAACCGAAATCCTTACAGGCTTGCCGTCGGAAATGATGTCGGACGACAGCACCGGCTCGCCATAATCGAAAGTGGTGTAACTCAATCCGAACCCGAACGGGTAAAGTGGTGTATTGGGCACATCTATATAGCTGCTGCTATATGCCGCGAAATGGTCGTCGGTCCACGGCGGGCGGCTGCATTGCAGATAATTGTAATACAAAGGCTCCTGCCCTACTGCCCGGGGGAATGTGGTCGTGAGCCTGCCGCACGGATTCGTCCTGCCGAACACAGCGTCGGAAACGGCATGGCCGGCTTCGCTGCCGGCATACCATACATTCAGGATGGCCGGAACGTTCTCGCTTTCCCAGTCGAGTACCAGAGGACGCCCGGTAAACAGCAGGAGCACCACCGGCTTGCCTGTGGCGACAAGTTTTTTCAGCAGGTCACGTTGCGCATCGGGAATAGTGATATCGGAGCGTGACGCGGATTCGCCCGACATCTCGCAGCTCTCGCCCAAAGCCGCCACGATTACGTCGGCCTTTGCCGCTGCATCGAGGGCCTTCTGAAGCAACTCTCCGTCATCGCCTCGCGGAATAGCGCGACGCCCGGTGGCATACTGCTGCGTCTTTTCGCTGTAATAGACGTTGCTTCCCTGAGCATATATCAGCTCCGCATCGTCGCCAAGCTCTTCCCTGAAGGCCTGCAGCAGGGATATGTGGCGCGAATCGACACACAGCTGGCTCCACATGCCGCACATATTGTTTCCGGCATCGGCAAGCGGCCCGATCAGCGCTATTTTCCCTTTCTTCCGAAGCGGCAGCAGACCGTTGTCATTCTTGAGAAGGACAAATGTCTCGGCGGCTATCTCCCGCGCGGCCTTCAGATGCGCCTCGGTGTATAATTCGGTTTTCGCACGTCGGGGCTTGCAATATTTATACGGATCGGAGAAAAGTCCGAGCTTATATTTCGCCTCAAGCACACGACGGCAGGCGTTGTCAATCTCGGTCATGGTGACAAGTCCTTTTTTATACGACTCGGCAAGCGTGCCGAGATATGCGTTCGACACCATGTCCATGTCTGTGCCGGCCTTTAGGCTCATAGCGGCGGCCTCGGCCTTTTCTGCCAGACCGAGAGTGGCCATATCGCTGATGGAATTGTAATCGGTCACCACCATTCCGTTGAAACCCCACCGGGTACGCAGGATGTCGTCAAGCAGCCGGCGGCTCGCTGTGGGATGCTCGCCGTTCAGGAGATTGAACGAAGTCATCACACTTCCGACTCCGGCTTCCACGGCCGCCTTATAGGGAGGCAGATAGTAATTGAACAGCTTTTGCGCGCTCATGTCGACCGAAGTATAATCGCGTCCGGCCTCGGGAGCGCCATAAGCGGCGAAATGCTTTACGCAGGCCATAATCTCATTGTCGCGACTCATGTCGGTTCCCTGGTAGCCCCGCACATAGGCCGCGGCCATCAGCGAGCCGAGCCACGGGTCCTCGCCCGATCCTTCGGCGATGCGTCCCCAGCGGGCGTCGCGGCAGATGTCCACCATAGGGCTGAATGTCCAATTGACGCCGTCGGCACTCGCCTCGATGGCCGATATGCGCGCCATGCGCTCTATCGCATCGGGATTCCACGAACACGAAAGGGCTATCGGTATGGGAAACACGGTTTCATAACCGTGTATGACATCGGCACCGATCAGGAGCGGGATTCCGAGCCGCGATTTCTCTACCGCCAGCCGCTGGAACTCCGTAATCCTGTCCACACCCTTCACGTTGAAGAAGCCGCCGGCTCTACCTGTCGACACAAGGCCGGCCAGGTCGGTGTCGAACACCTGACCCGACACCACGTCGCCTCCGGCCGGAAGATTAAGCTGACCGATTTTCTCTTCCAGCGTCATTCTACCCATCAGGTTGTCGACAAAGGCGTTCATTCCGGCATCTGTCGCTCCCCGGCAGATACCGCTGCATAACATTACAGCCACACATGCCGGCATCAATCCCAATCTGTTATTCATATACCCTATATTGCTATATATTGCTATCGTTGTTTAACCTAAATCCAGCATCGTTCCTGATACAAAAAAAGGAGGGAATAGACTTCCGGAAGTCTGTCTATTCCCTCCTCCTGAAATTCAGGAATCAATTGATTATTACTTTCGAGACTTTCGAACCTTGTTTTACGATATAAATACCCTTGGACGGCTTCTGAACCCTTACGCCGTTCAGGTTGTAATACTCGCACGGCACATTATCCATATTGCCAATTACAAACTGAGCCGATGAAGACACATCCAGACGTTCCGTATTGATAGTCCAGTTATCGAGATCGAATGTCAGCCGGTAGTTTCCGGCTTCCTTTACATCCCAGTTGAAGTCAGGCTCATCCACGTAGGTGAAATCGCCGGCATAGGCTTCCGATCCGATCGGGCAGTTATTGACTTTCGGACGGATATGCGTTCCCCAGGCCTTTGTAGTGGTGGCGCGGAACGTACCTTCCGGCAGCTGGCCCTCGTAGACAAATACATTGCCTTCCGCAGCCTTTGTACATGCCGGGGCGTTGTCTGGGTTCCAGCCGCATACAACGCCGATGAGGTAAAGGGTCTCTGTCTCGATCGGAGTCACCTCAGGCCACTGGTATTCCGTTTCTTTGACAAACTCGGAACTCATGGTGCAATCCTCGCAATTGAACGTCAGCCTGTATGTGCCGGCCACCGCGACATTCCACTTGTTGTCGTCGCCACCTTTATAGCAAGCGAAAGGAGCATTGTCGATTTTATCCTTGCCTATGGGCGTGTTCGCTGCCAACGGATGAAGGGTAAGTCCATCATAACCTTCCGTAAGGTCGGTAAGAATCTTGAATTCCCCGACTTTAAGATCTCCCTCCCAGGTATAGATCTTATTGTTGTCCGCGTCAGGTGTCATTGGCGTCGCGTCTGCGACTTCCCAGTTTCCGGGCGTAGCAGCTCCTATCAGGTACAGTCCCTGCACATCGATCCGGGAATATGTAGCCTTGAGCGTGCAATTGTTGAAGTCAAACACGAGTGCGTAGTTGCCGCCGGCGGCTGCGTGCCAGTTCATGTCACCGTCAGTAGTCGGGGCGTCGGAGAGCGGAGTTTCCGTTTCCGGGGTCTCTCCTACCTTGACGCCGTCGGTCAGCGGATGAACGGGTCTGGACCAGTCGCTGCCTATCTGCGCGCGGAAACGGCCGGTATCGCCCTCTGTGTGTTTGGGGATGAACCCTTCCCAGGTATATACGCCTTTCTCGGAACTGTTCATTGCCTTCAGTCCGGGCACCCAGCTGATGCCGTCGCCGACGATATACACGTTCTCGCCGTCAGGCACTACGACAGGAGTGGTTTCGGCATTTACCATTACCGGAAGCGACATCGAAACCACTGCCGCCGATACTATTGTCATTAAATGGTTCATAGAAATTATTTGATTAAAGTTTTTCTGATTGTAATATTGACATTGTTACGTTATTTACTGAGCCTCATTATCTTGCATCCATGAGGTGCGACGGTGGCCTCAAGCTTTGCCGTGCGTCCTTCGTCGGCATGGCGCCACAGGTCACGCACCGCCATCTGCTGCGTAATGCCGATATCGGCAAGATTCAAAGAGAATGACTTCTCCTCTTCGCCGCGATTGAAGAATCCCACCACATAATCGCCGTTGCTCATCTGACCGTACCAGATGTTGCTGCCGGGCGACATCAGCTCGTCGTCCATGGGATGACCCACGAAACGGTCCTTGTTCAGTGCGAGCATTTCCTCGTTGGTATAGTACGCTACGTCGCCTTCGCCAATGGTGCAGTATTGGTCGGTGACGGCAATCGGACCGCCGGCCATCAGCTGGATGGATATGGCGAATTCCTTTTCGGCGGGATTGGCATAGCTGTGCATGATGGTGAAGTCGCCGTCGAGAATCACCTTGTCGCGCCCGGCGATGCGCCGGCTCCAGTAGGTGAATCCGTCGAACTGATTCTGGCTCGTGGGCCAGGACAGCCAGGCCTTGCCCGGTTCCTTGCCCGACGTAAATCCCCAGCCGCCGTTGAAGGTGTCGTTCACGATACGCACCATGTTTCCGTAACGGCTCTCCACCTCCGCATCGTTATACAGATGGGGCATCACCAGCGACAGGAACATCCCGTATTTCTGCGCCGTCTTGCAGATGTAGGCGAGCGCGTCGGCATACGTCTGACGTCCGTAGCCCTTGCCTACAAAGCCCTCGGACAGACGGAAGTATCCGTCTTCGAACCATGACAGGAAGTCTATACGGATCATCTCCACACCCAGTTCGCTGTAATGCTTGAAGAATCCGTCTATATACTCTTTGGCTCCCGGATGCGAGAACACGATGTAGGTATGCCACTTGTCCTTCACCTTGGGGTGAAGCACCTGGTCGATTTCCTTGTTGTACAGCAGCGACCCTACGGTATATTCCGTGCCCGGAATCAGGTTGTCGAGATCGCCCCATACCTCCAGCGGGCTGTCGTAGATACCCACGCGCAGTCCGCGCTTCTTCGCCGCCGCGATAAGGTCCTTGATCGGCACCTGGCCGAGTCGCGTCATGTACGGCTGGCCACCTTCGCAGTTCATCGGCAGGAAGCCGTCGGTGCATATCATGTCATAGCCGTAAGGCTTCAGCTCCTTGGCGACCCAGTCGAAATTGGCCTCCCATTCCGACAGGGGGATGTTGCGGTCCTCCCACACCTGGCCGTCGAGTGCGTATGCACGCTCGTAAACGCTCCAGTACAGAGGCGCCTTGAATTTGTGTATGTTGCCGACATCCTCCATCTTCGGATGCTCGTGCTGGTTGGGAAGCTTCATGTCCGAGTAGTCTTCCCGGCAGGCGCACATTCCGAGGAATGTGCAGCCTATTATGCCTGATATTATGAGATTCTTTATCATCTTGTTTTAGTTTTTAGTTGCCCAGATATTCGAATTTCACCGTCCACTTCTCAAGGTCGAACGTGATGCGGTATGTGCCGGCGTCAACTATTTTCCAGTTGAAATCGGGAGTTGACACATTGACGAATTCATTATTCTTGCATCCGTCCTTGCCGACTTCGAGATTTTCAATCTTCGGGCGTATGTGCGCACCCCAGTCAGCGATTGTGGAGGCTCGCATACTTCCGGTATTGAGCTTGCCTTCGTAAACGAAGATGTACTCACTCTCCTTGGTGCAGCGGCAGTTGTCACTGAAGCCCCAGCCGGCCGTGCTTGCATCTCCGAGAATATACACATTGTCAGTGGCAATCGGTGTGACAGGCGGCCATTCGTATTCGGGTTCACCCAGATAGGTGGAGCTCATCCTGTGTGTGCGGAGGTTGAATACCAGGCGGTATTTGCCGGCCTTCACGTTCCACTTGTTATCGGGAGCGACAGCGTATGCAAACGGAGCATCCACGATATTGTCCTTACCGATTTCCGCACCCGGCATCGCGGGACGGATTGCGGGCTGACTTTCGTAGTCGCCTGTCCGGGTGTAGAGTTTCAGCTCGCCGTCCGACAATGTTCCCTCGTATGAGAACACATAAGGATCGGACGGATCCTGCATCAGGGGAGTCATGGCATTGCCGTCCCAGCCACCCTTGGTGCTGGTGCCCAGCATATACAGTGTGTTGGTCTCAATCGGGTCTACGACGGGGTCGGGGTCATCACCGCCCACACCGTACTTGACAGAAATCTTCCAGTGCTCCAGGTCGAATGTGATGCGATACTTGCCGGCCTTAGTCACACGCCAGTTGGTATCCGGGGTGCCGACATATATGAAGTCGGGATCTTCCACTCCGTTTTCGTTAATTTCCATGTTGTTGGTCACCGGACGGATATGTGTGCCCCACGAACGCTCGGTGCAGGCTCTGAACTCACCTTCACCCAGGTTGCCTTCAAACGTGAAGATGTATTGACTCTCCTTCTTCGTCTCGATGGCTTCATCGATATTCCATCCGGCCGCCGTGGACCAGCCTATCACGTACACGGCGTCTGCCTCGATTGGCACGACATCCGGACGTTTCGGACCATTCAGATATTCGGTGCTGAAAGTCCAGTTCCTCAGGTTAAAGGTCAGCCTGTATTCGCCCGGCTCCACCACGTTCCACTTGTCGTCGGGATCGATGGCCATGGTGAAGGGCTCGTCGGTATAATTCTCCTTGCCTATATTCTGGCCGGCCTCCACCGGACGTATGAACGGGATGTTCCAGTCTTCCGAAGGGTTGAGGCAGAGTTTGATCTCCCCTATTCCAAGAGAGCCTTCGTAGGTGAAAACCAGCGGGTCTTCCTCAGTCGGCGTAAACGGAGTAGGATTCGACAGCGTCCAGCCGCAGGGTGCGGCGCTGCCCACCATGTAGAGCGTTTCCGACATTATCGGCAGGTCCTGGTCAATTATTATAAGGTCCTTTTCACTGTCGCACGCGGAGAACATGGCTGTCAGGGCCAGGGCGGCGCATGACGACAGAATATGTCTGAATTTAGTCATTTTTGCTTCTTTTTAGCGATTGATTATCGACTTAGGCATCGTTACTTAATTGGTGTATCCCGGATTCTGCTTCAGATCGGGATTGGTATCGAGCACGTCGCGTACAAGCGGGAAAATCTCGGTGTGACGGTCGGCGTCGGGAGTCTTGTCCCACCAGGTGCCGGTCGAGAACTTGCCGAAACGTATCAGGTCCGTGCGGCGGCGCGCCTCGGCGAAGAACTCGCGACCCCATTCGGCCAGCATCTCGTCCATGTCAAGGTCGGCTTTGCCCTCCGGCTTATAGAGCACTTCCTTCAGGTTTTCAGCAGGATAGTTGCGGGCGCGGACACTGTTGAGAAGTTTTGCGGCACCCTGGGTGTCGCCGCTTCTGAGCTTGCATTCCGCCAGCGAATATATGATCTCGGGAAGACGGATCTCGGTATAGTCGCTTTCAAGCTGATGCTCGTCCTCGTCGGTGTACATGGGATATTTTACAAAATGCCATCCCGAGTTATGGTCACCGTTCATCAGGTTGCTGGTCTGGCCCGTGGGCCACACGTCGGGAGCCATGTCCTGGAAATTGCCGACAGCATCGCGGATATACAGGTCGTAGGGACGCTCCGGCGCACGCACGCGGGCCGTCTTGCCGTTGTCGTTCACATATTCCAGATACCCGTACAGGAACATTCCCTCACGCTTGCTGTTTCCCAGATTGCGGTACAGCTTCATACGCTCGTCGCCGGGATACTTGCGGAAATTCTGTATCGGCATTCCCAGCTTGTAGTTATACAGCGTGCCGTCGACGTCATAGCTCGGAGAAGCCGCGTATTTCACGTTATGCTCGCCGGCCTTGCACTTGGAGTCTTTCAGATAATACCGGGCCTGTGAGGGAACGGCATACCAGTAGACCTCGCCCGAATAATGCCAGTATGAATAGCCCGAACTTGCCGGGTATCCGAAAATCACTTCGTCGCAATTGTTGTTGTCCCAGTCGAACGCCGCATCCCAGCGGTCAGCCACCCTGTACGGGCCGTAGACTCCGTCAAGAATCTCCTGACATACGCGGGCGCAGTCACTGTAACGGTCTTCGCCTATATAGACTTCGGCGTTAAGATACAGGCGCACAAGCAATGCGGCCGCCGATGCCTTGGTCCATTTGCCCTGCACCATGGCCTGCGATCCGAGGGACTCTTTGGTCCCCAACAGTTTGATGCACTCCTTGAGTTCTCTTTCGATGAACTCGAACAGGACTTTCGGCTCCACCTGTGTCTTGGTGTTCTTGCTCTGGTCATAGAAACTCACTACCAGGGGACAGTTGCGGAACGCATCAAGCAGCGTAAGATAGAACATGGAGCGGAGAGTGCGGCATTGCGCCTTCATGTCGTTGAACTCCGACTCGGTATAACCGAATTTCTTCGGGTCAAGCGATTCCAGGTCTTCTATCACCCAGTTGCATTGGCCTATACCCTGATACTGGCCGTTCCAGAGATACAGTATCTGCGGGCTGTCCTCAAGGTTCCAGGTATGGTAATGGTATCTGCGCCACCGGCCGCCGTCGTCCCACCATCCGTCACGTACGGGAGTTATCAGCTGGTCGGCGGTGAGCTCCTGAAGCACCTGACGTTCCTGTATGGTGGCGAAAGCATGTTCGAACGGACGTCCCACCGCCCTCTCGACATCGCCTTTCGTATTATAATAATTATCCGAGCCGACGGTGCTGTACAGCTTTTCGTCAAGATTCGTACAGCCGGCTGACACCGTCAGTGCCAGCACCGTCAATGATTTTATTATTGTATTTCGATTCATGATAATAATTCGGTTTGTTAGAAATCAACCTGCACTCCCAGCATAAACTGGCGCGTGGACGGGAAGTATGTCCTGCTTCCGGTTGCTCCGGGGGTCAGTCCGTTCACCTGATACGTAGAGGGATCCACACCTGAGAATTTGGTAAGCGTGAATACGTTGTGGACAGTGCCGTAGATCCTGATCTTGTTTATGAAGCGGGCTTTCTGCAAATTGAGCGTGTATCCCAGCGTCAGCATGTCGAGCTTGAAATAATCGCCCCGCTCCAGAAAGTAGTCCGTCACGGCATGGCCGGCTGTCGGACTTATGTTGAAGTTCTTGCTGTAAGCCTTCTTCAGCACGTTGCCGTTGAATTTACGCGTCCCGTAGTAGAAGTCGTGTACATTGAAGATGTCGTAACCGAAGGCACCCCGGAAGAACAGGCTCAGATCAAAATTCCTGTAACGGAAGTTGTGAGTGGTGGACATGGTGAACTTCGGCAATCCGTTGCCCACTTTCCTGCGGTCGTCCTCGCTTCCCTGCGCGGCCTTGATGATATTGTCGTTCTTGTCGTATATCAGCCATTCGCCTTCGGGATTGATTCCGGCATATTTCCACATATAGAAGTTACCGATGGACTGACCCTTTTCTATACGCTGCAGGTTATAGTTCGGGTACGGGGCCTCGGTGGAGCAGATGGCATAATAATCCTTGCCGACATAATCAGAATTGCTGAAGCTGACGAACTTATTGGTCATGGTGGATCCGACCACACTGAAGTTATAGCCGAAATCACGGTTGTTCACGACATTGAAGTTAAGGTCGAACTCGAAGCCGTAGTTCTTCATGGTGCCCACGTTTACGAATGTCTCGTCAAACAGATACGGAGGAATGGGCACCTTGTAATAGCCCAACAGGTCTTCGGTGCGGCGGTTGAAATAGTTCAGCGAGCCGTAGAATAGGTTGTTGAACATCGAGAAGTCGATTCCGACGTTCCAGTTCTTCGCCTTTTCCCATTTGAGGTTACGGTTCACATTGTTGGCCGGACCCCATACCTGGAAATATTTGCCTCCGAAACTATAATAACCGAAGCCCTTCATGGCGGCGATGGACAGATAATTGTCAAAATCCTGGTTGCCCGTCACGCCATAGTCGGCACGGATCTTGAGATCGTCGAGCCAGCCTCTGGAATTTTCCATAAAGGACTCCTGACTGATACGCCATCCGACCGACACGGCGGGGAAATTACCCCACTTGTTGTTGGGACCGAACTTGGAGGAACCTTCGTGACGCAAGGATGCTGTCATCAGGTATTTTCCGTCAAAATCATAGCTTATGCGGCCGAAGAACGAGATGAGCCTGCTGTCCGACTTATAGCTGTCCATCCCCACTTCACCCTCGTCCTTGGCATACGATCCGGACCCGAGATTGTCCGAGCCAAGGCCGTCATTGGGAAAATCCTTGTTCTCGGCATACAGACGCGAGTATTGTGAATACTGATACGAATAGCCCAGCATCACCTTGGCATTGTTCTTGCCGAACTTCGCTCCGAAATTCACCAGCCATTCCAGAATATACTGGTTGTTCTTGTAATACTCGCGGCTGGCTTCTCCCTCGCGTCCGTTGTTGATGGCGATTGTGCTCGTGGAGGGTATGAACCAGGAGTTGTTGTTGTCATACTGATGGTCGGCGAACGTCAGCTGGCTGTCGAGGTTGAAGGGACAGTCCCTGTCGGAGTTCCATAGCAACGGAAGCAGATTGATCTTGGCGGTGGCGTCCATATCCAGAAGCTTGGTCTCGCCTTTGTTCTTTTCAAGATTCATCAGTTCCACAGGGTTCCAGGGACACACCTGACCCTGAAAATTATAGTAAAGCTGAGGGTTCTCGGGGTCCATCAGCGGTGTCGTAGGGTTTGCCTGCTTGGCGTTGGTGAACACCTGCCAGTTCGCGAAATTCTGATAGATTATGCGGGGCGCCACATTGACATTGAAATTGAACAGGTCGCCCTTCGATTTCAGGCTCATCGACGCGCGGGCACCGTATTCCTCGCGGCTTGAGCGTAAATCGACGCCGTTCGAATTGCGATAGTCGGCGCTGACCCTGAAATTCGCACGTTGAGTGCCGCCCGATATGCTCAGCGTATGCTTGTGGGTGAAGCCCGTCCGGCTCACGCCTTTGAACCAGTCGTAATCACCACCCAGGTCGGTGCCGGAGTCTCCCCATCCCAGACGGATGTTGCGATAGTCGTCGGCATCCATGAAATCGAGCTCGTCTATGATTTTATCCCAGGCCACGCTGCCGGAATATGTGACATTGTACGTGCCGTCCTTGGCTCCCTTTTTCGTGGTTACGAGGATAACGCCGTTGGAACCGCGCGTACCGTAAATGGCCGAAGCCGCACCGTCCTTAAGGATGTCGAAGGACGCTATGTCGGTAGGATTGACGTTGGTGAGGTTTCCTCCGGGCACGCCGTCAATCACTATGAGAGGACCGAGTCCGGCCGAACGCGACGATACGCCGCGAATCTGGATGCTCGCGGCATTGTTGGGGTCGCCTGCCGCCGTATTGGTTATGGACACGCCGGGGACTTTTCCCTGAATAAGCATCGAGGGGTCCGTAGTGCTCATGGACAGGAAGTCCTTCTCGCTCACGTGGCTTATGGCCGAGGTGAGTTCCTTCTTGTCCATCGTGCCGTAGCCGATCACCACCACCTCGTTAAGCAGTTGCTGGTTCTCCGCCATGACGATGTCAAGCCGGCCGGGTTTGTCAATTTTCTTCTTTTCAGACGAATATCCGATATATGAGAACATCAGCCGTCCTCCCTCGGGGACATCTATGTCATAGTTGCCGTCGATGTCGGTGGTCACGCCTATATGCGTGCCTTCCACCGTAACCGAGGCACCGATCAGGGGTTCGCCCTGGGCGTCGGTCACCTTACCGGTGATTTTCACTTTCTCGGCTGCGGCCGACTGCTGTTTCGAAGGCTTGGAACGTGTGGCCGATTTCTTGTTCAGCACTATCTGCTGTTTGTCTATGGCGTATGAGATATCATGCTTCGCAAACAGTTTGTCAAGGACCGTCGTTATTGCCTCGTCTTTCACCTTGAGGGTGACGGGGACCTTGACATTTATGGTTTCCTTGCTGTAGATGAACCTGTACTTTGTCTGTCGTTCTATGGATTTAAGGACATTTTCCAAGGCAATTCCATTGGCATCGATGGACACCTTGCTGTCGGAAGCCCGGGCCGACAGCACACAGCCGAACATCAGCAGAAAGAGCAATACTCTTAGCGTCAGACCGTACCGGCTGCTGTGAGAATGCAAGTGAGCTTTTTCGTTCATGTTAAAGTTAAAGTATTATTGGTATTTTAATTGATTTTAGGTTTTATTATGGACTTTTTAACATCCGTATATACATAGAGCAACTGACAAAAAATAATCCACATCGAAAAACCACAAAATTTTCAGATTTTGAACCTTTTGTCGTAAGTGCTTGCATTATCGGACAATAATATCTAACTTTGCGGCTACTTTAGGAACGATGCCTGAAATAACATGGAAAACGAAATATTTGAAAATGAAACACTTCTGCTGGCTGCCTTGAAATTAGACAGCCACGAGGCCTTTTTGCAAATTTTTCGTAAATATTATCCGGACCTCGTTCTGTTCGCGTCGCGTTTCATACTCGATTCGGAGACCTGCGAGGACATAGTGCAGGAAGCGTTCATCAAGATCTGGGCCAACAGGAAGATTCTTGAGATACGAACTTCGCTCAGGACTTATCTGATATCCCTGGTGCAGCATCTGGCGTTGAACGAGATCAAGCACCGCAAAGTCAGGACTCTGTATCAGGACACATACCATGAGATGATTCTTGCTCTCCCTGCCGACGAACATATATTCTATACGGAACTGAACGATGCCATGCAGAAGCTGCTGTCTCAGCTTGAGCCCGAGGTGCTCGAGACATATAGCCTGTCCAGGACACATCACCTGAAATACTCGGAAATAGCCCAGAAGCTAAACATTTCGGTCAGAACCGTGGAGGCCCGTGTCAGCAAAGCCGTCAAATTCCTTCAGAAGAATTTAAAAGGCTACAAATTCATCATATATCTGACCCTATTGTTTCACCACTTATCTAACTGAACGCGATGGATTATTACGATAACAATCATATAGACATTCTGATAAGCCGTTATCTGGCGGGTGATGCAACTTCGCCGGAGATTGAGGAATTGTTCAACTGGATTCAGAGTGATGACAACAATAGGAAGTATTTCCTGCGCCAGCAGGATATATGGTCTGTGCTGAACCCGGCTTTAGACATCAGCGACATCAATACGGCGGACGCGGAACGGAACATACTGAGGGAAACCGGCATCATGCCGCGCCGACGCTCGGTATTCCGCAAGCTGTTCGGCTTCTGGTCACGCATTGCGGCGGTGATACTCCTGCCGCTTCTTGCCGTGGTGGCCTATCTGTTGATCGACCGCCCGCAGCATTCCGATCTCGACAACGTGACCATCACCACCGCATTCGGCAGCCTTAGCTCCACCGACCTGCCCGACGGCACCACAGTCTGGCTCAATGCCAACAGCTCGCTGACATACAGTCCGGCGATGGACGGCGATGAAAGGAACGTTTTCCTGCAGGGCGAGGCTTATTTCAAGGTCAAGGCCGATGCGCGGCATCCATTTAACGTGCACACTCCGTACATGACCGTCACGGCCACAGGCACGGAGTTCAATGTAAATGCGTACGACTCAGTTGCTTCGGTCACGTTAGTCAACGGTCATGTGAACGTGGGAATAAAGGACCGGTCGCTCGCTCTCAAACCCGGCGAACACCTGAGCATGACCGACGGATGTCCCGTCATAAGCAAGCTGACAGATACGGAAAAATATTGCTGCTGGAAAAAGGGAATGCTTATTTTTGAAGACGAGTCGCTTGTGAGCATCTGCAACAGGCTCCAGCAGATGTACGACGTGGAGTTCGACATCGCGCCGGAACTGAGGAACAGGACATTCCGAATGATTCTGAACGGCGAGAACATCAACGAGGTGACACGTTTCTTCGAAATGTCGGCTCCGGTGATCTGCGAGTCCCTGACACCAAAGGAAGGGAACGATACGACCAATCTGAAGCAAAGATACCGTATAATACCTTTATAACGCCTGAGACATAGTTTTCTGAACACTATAATTATACAAAACGCTATCATTATGAAAATGACAGACAAAACTTTAATCTTATTATTCGGCATGGTTTTAAGCGGGTTTGCCCTGTGCTCCGCTGCCACTTCATGCCAGGCACACGCCGGAGCCGGCAATCCTTGTTTTCAAGGTCCGTACGCCGATCCGGAAGGAATCGTATACGACGGCACCCTGTTCGTATATCCCACGCGCAGCCTGCCGTTCAAGGAACAGACCGCGTTCGACTGCTTCTCGACTACCGACCTCAAGCACTGGACCAAATATGAGAACATCCTCGACACAAACGAAGTGAAATGGGCCTGGGGCGCGATGTGGGCGCCGGCCGTACTTCAGAAGGATGGCAAGTACTATCTCTTTTTCGGAGCCAACGACGTTCACGAGGGTGAGACCGGCGGCATAGGAGTGGCCGTGAGCGACCGCCCCGAAGGGCCATACAAGGACCTGCTGGGCCGTCCGCTCATCAATGAAATCGCAAACGGGGCACAGCCCATCGACCAGTTCGTGTTCCATGACAAGGACGGCAACTGGTATATGTATTACGGAGGCTGGGGACACTGCAACATGGTCCGGCTGTCGGACGATTTCAAGACTCTGGTTCCTTTTCCCGACGGCACTCTTTACAAGGAAGTGACGCCGAAGGATTATACCGAGGGTCCGTTCATGCTGATCAAGGACGGAAAATATTATTTCATGTGGAGCGAAGGGGACTGGACCAAAGACGACTACCGGGTGGCGTATGCCATTGCAGACTCTCCGTTCGGGCCGTTTGAACGGATCGGCACCATATTGGAATCAGACCCTGAAATCGGAACGGGCGCCGGACATCATTCCGTAGTCCACTCTTCCAAGACCGGGAAATACTACATAGTCTATCACAGACACCCCATAGGTTCCGAAGACGGCAACGACCGCGTCACCTGTATCGATGAACTGCGTTTCGATTCCAAGGGCCGGATACTTCCCGTCAAAATGACTTTCAAAGGCCCCGCCGCCACCAAGTTCTAAGAACTGTTTTTAGAATAAATGCCTTAGAAATTGTTTCAATTTCTAAGGCATTTATAATTCCGACAGTTTGCGGGCCAACGAATCGGCCTGAGGTGTGCTGACTGATTCCGGAATATCGGGAGCGCGACGCAACAGATATTTATGAAACAGAATCAGCCGGACACGCTGACGCAAAGTGTCCAGCGGCAACGTCCCTTGCCTTACGGATTCGGTTATGCCGGCAAGTTCGCCGTGGGTGTCGGCCGGCGCGAGAATCAGATTCGAGCCAGCTCTGAGTGCGTCGGCAGCGGTGTAGCCTTCGGCTCCGAGCATGTTCATTGCGTCGGTCAGGACAAGGCCGCTGAATCTCAGGTCTCCGCGCAGCAGGTCGCTGATGATGGTGGACGAAACCGCCGCCGGAAGCATCTTCGAATCAATCGCCGGCACGGTGAGATGCCCCACCATCACAGCGGGCATTCCGGCCGCTGACCATGCGCGGAACGGAACGAGGTCGACCGTGTCGAGACGCTGAAGCGACCCGTCTATCACCCCCTTCCCTTTATGCGAGTCGGTCCTTACCGTGCCGTGCCCTGGGAAGTGCTTGGCCACGGGCATCACTCCCCCTCCCGACAGGCCCTTACCGTATGCCAGGCCCAGATCGGACACACGCCTGGGATCGCCCCCGAAGCTACGGATACCGACATAACTGTCTCGACGCGTCACGTCAAGCACGGGACCGAGCACCATGTTTATGCCTATCTGCCGGCACTCGCGTGCCACCTCGCGGCCGTAATCGTACATCAGCTGGTCCTGCACCTTGGGCGACAGGCGTCCGTTGGCCGGAAACTTCGGGGCGTCTGCCAGACGCATGTTCAGCCCCCACTCCGCGTCAATGGCCACGAACGGATCTACGGCCGACACTCTCCGCATGGAGTCGGCAAGCGTCCGCGCCTCCTCTACCGTGCCTTTCAACAGAATTATCCCCCCTATTCCCTCCCTGGCATACCTTTGCAGCAACGCCACCGTCCAGGGATCGTCACTGGCATATAGCGCCGGCATCAGCACCTGGGCGCCAAGACGCGCGGTGTCCATGCGCATCGTCACGCTGTCCGCCCATTGCATGGCCTCGGCGGTCAGGTCCATTATCTCCACCTGCGCCGTGTCGCCGTTCTCCTCACGATGATGCCCGCTAAAACCACACGAGGCCACCGCAAGCGTCATTAACGCTGCGATGGCCTGGTGTAGTATTAAGGGTTTCATGCGCTATTGTTTCATGTCATCATGAAAATCCGTTACGAATCTTGGGGTCGGATCGGGCATCACGCCCACGCCCAAAGGCGTGACGGCATGAAAATACTCCAGAACGCGATAGCCAAGTTCCTTTGAATCTGTAAAAAGAGTCTCGTGCTCGGCCATAGGCGTCATGTCGTCGTTGCCCTCGGCTATGTAGTCGATGGTGCATACTACATAATCGCGGTCCGGGTCCATGGGCACACCGTTTACAAGCACGTGTTTCATCTTTCCGTCGCCGCCGGTTATCACCCGGAGCTCGTCGCTGACGGCCTCGCCACCCTTGGGCGACACTATCGCCATGGTCTTGATAAAGTCGCGGCCCTTCATCTTAATCAGCATCAGCTTGTTGCTGAACGGGAACATACTGAGCACCCTCCCTTCGCTCACCATCCCTTCCGGCATGGGCTGACGGATGCCGCCCACATTCATCAGGGCCAGGTCTACGGCGGGAATGTCGTGTCCGGCACGGCGCAACGAATCGGCAATCTGCATGCCGAGCCACATTCCGGTGTCACCGGCCCAGTTGGCCAGCGCTCCCGTGCTCTCGGCATTCGGAAGCGCCTGATAACTGTAACCCACCGGCATACGGTCTATCGAATCGACCTTGGCGGCATAAGGAGCCAGGAACGCCTCGATCTCCTTGTCGTAGGTCGAAAGCGAGAAACGGTCGGTCACGGGAATGTATTCGTAATCGAACTTCTGTCCCTTCAGGTTGTCGAGATCAATCGATATGTAACCCACATTGCGGCCATACTTGCCGGTCTGAGCCACCAATACCGGGCGTCCCTCGGCATTTTCAATCCAGTAGGGAGTCTTGTCGGGCGTCTTCGGGTCGACGAACGTATGGCTGTGACCGCCTATGATGATGTCTATGTCCTTCGAAGCGCGGGCCAGGTCCACGTCATTGGTCTTGCCGTTTTCCGACTCATAGCCTATGTGCGTCACAGCCACCACGAGGTCGCATTTCTCTTTCTTTTTCAGGAACTCGGCCCAGTGGTTGGCGGTCTCGAGGACCGGCCTGAACTCCATAGCTCCGGTGTTGGCGGTGGAGATAAGGCTTGCCGGGTCTACGTTGATTCCGATGAAGCCAATCTTCTTCTTTCCTATCTTCTTTACGACGTAGGGTTTGAACAGACCGGCGGCCGGAGTCTTGCTGAAATCGTAGTTGGCCGACAGACGCGCGCCCTTCACTTTCTTCCAGTTCCGGGCCAGTTCGTCAATGCCGTTGTCGAACTCATGGTTACCCAAGATACGGACATCGTATCCCATCATGTTGAACAGGGGATACTCCACGTCGCCACGGAAATATTTGAAATAGAGCGTTCCCTGCACCATGTCGCCGGCATCGACCAGAATCACGTTCTTCTCGGCCTTGCGCACCGAGTCGATGATAGCCTTACGGGGCAGAATGCCTCCGACACCGTTCCTGTCGGGTTCGATGTTGGAATGCGTGTCGTTGGTGTGCAGAATCACCAGACGCTCGGCGGCGGCGGACAATGCCACCGTCGCCGCCAGGGCGCAGGCGATAATGTTACGGAGTCTCATCAGAACTCTATCAGGTTATGTCCGTCCATGTCGGCAGGCTGCTGCAGGCCCATCAGTTTCAGCAGGCTGGGTGCCACGTCGGCCAGACGGCCGTTCTCGCACTTGGCGTCCTTGTGGCTGCCGATATAGATGAAGGGCACGGGATTCAGCGAATGAGCCGTGTTGGGAGTGCCGTCGGGGTTCAGGGCATGGTCGGCGTTGCCGTGGTCGGCGATGATGATCATCTCGTACTCGTGCTTCTTGCCGGCTTCCACCACCTTCTCGACGCAGGTGTCGAGTGTGGCCACAGCCTTCTGGATGGCCTCGTACACTCCGGTGTGGCCCACCATGTCGCCGTTGGCAAAGTTTACTACGATGAAGTCATACTTGTCGCTATTGATGGCATCCACCAGTTTCTCGGTCACCTCGGGAGCGCTCATCTCGGGCTTCAGGTCGTAGGTGGCCACCTTGGGGCTGGGCACCAGGATGCGGTCTTCGCCCTCGAACGGCGCCTCGCGGCCTCCGTTGAAGAAGAATGTGACGTGAGCGTATTTCTCGGTCTCGGCTATGTGCAGCTGCTTCTTGCCCTGGGCCGACACATACTCGCTCAGAGTGTTGGGCACGTCGCTCTTGGCGAACAGGATGTGAACGCCCTTGAACGAGTCGTCGTACGGTGTCATGCAGTAATACTGCAGTCCGGGCACGGGCTTCATGCCCCCCTCCTCATGCTGTGTCAGCACGGTGGTCATCTCCTTGGCGCGGTCGTTGCGGTAGTTGAAGAATATCACCACGTGGCCCTCCTTGATGCGGCCGTCCACGGTCTCGTTGACAATGGGCTTGATGAATTCGTCAGTCACGCCCTCGGCGTACGACTCCTCCACAGCCTTCACCACGTCGTCGGTCTTCTTGCCCGTGCCGTCCACCAACATGTCGTAAGCCTCCTTGACGCGCTCCCAGCGCTTGTCGCGGTCCATGGCGTAGTAGCGGCCGCAAACTGTTGCGATCACGCCTGCGCTCTGCTTGCAGTGGTCCTGCACTTCGGTCAGAAAGCCGGCGCCGCTCTTGGGGTCGGTGTCACGGCCGTCCATAAACGCATGCAGATACACTTCGCTCAGACCGTAGGCCTTGGCCGTGTCGCACAGGGCGTAGAGGTGCTGCAGCGACGAGTGAACGCCGCCGGCCGACGTCAGACCCATGAAGTGGATGGGCACATTGTGCTCCTTGGCATAGCTGAACGCGCTGATTATCTCGGGATTCTTCTGGAACGAGCCGTCCTTGATGGCGCGGTTGATCTTCACCAGGTCCTGATACACCACGCGGCCGCCGCCGATGTTGAGGTGACCCACTTCCGAGTTGCCCATCTGGCCGTCGGGCAGACCTACGTTCTCGCCGCTGGCCTCGAGCTGGGAATGAGGATACTCCTCCATCAGCCTGTCCATGTAAGGTGTCGGGGTGTTGTAAATGGCGTCATCCTTCTTGTGATCGCCCAATCCATATCCATCCAGGATAATCAACATTGATTTCTTTGACATATCTTCTAATCTTATCTTTTTGAATTCCTATCCTTCATACCTATTGGTATGACCTGCAAATTTACGAATTTTTTATGACATATCAAATTTGGAATTATGGAGCGCGAATATTAATTTTGTGGTGATGGACACACTAACTATGCTGTGATGGATGTATCGGTAATAATTGTAAACTATCATACCTCGGAATTGGTGACGGATTGTCTGCGCAGTCTCTACGCGCAGTGCCGTGGCGTGGAACTGGAGGTAATAGTGGTGGACAATGCCTCCGAGCCGGGATTGCAGCGGAAATTCGACACGCTGTTTCCGGGACTTGGGGTCAAGTGTCTGCAGCTTGACGAGAACGTCGGGTTCGGACGGGCCAACAACGCCGGTGCCGAAACAGCCACCGGCCGTAACCTCTTTTTTCTCAATCCCGACACCATCCTGGTGAACGACGCCGTTTCCATCCTGAGCGGCTATCTCGACTCGCATCCGGACACCGGTGCCGTCGGAGGCAATCTATACGACGAGGAGATGAATCCGGTGCTGTCGTTCCGCCGCCGTTACCCCGGCATCCGCTGGGAACTGAACGAGCTGCTTCACAACTGGCCCGACCGGTTGAAATACGGCGACAACCGCAGGTTCAATCACACCGGACAGCCGATGCAGGTAGCGTACATCACGGGCGCGGACCTGATGATTCCGGCTTCCTTGTTCCACAGCATCGGAGGATTCTCGCCGGAGTTCTTCATGTACTTTGAGGAGATAGACCTTTGCAAGCGCATCGCTGATGCGGGATACAGCATGGTTTCCGTACCGTATGCCCGTATACAACATCTGGAAGGAGGCAGCTTCACCCAGGATCCGACGCGACGTCGAATCCGCTGGCAACGTGGCGAGCAAGGCCGCGGTGTTTACTACCGCCTCCATGTAAATCCGCTCCGGCGTGCCATTGCCGATATATTGTTCCGCACGTTCGTGCTTTCCCGCAAGCTCCTGAAAAGGCTGTAATTCCAAATTCCACATTCCAAATTCCACATCATCCATGAGGGTTCTGTTTGATCATCAGATATTTTCCAGCCAGCGTTTCGGCGGCGTATCGAAATATTTCGCGGAAATCATCAGCCGTATGCCCCGCGAATGCTGGACCACCACGGCATGGCTATCCAACAATGAATACGTGCGTCATCACGGCTTGCTGCGCCAGGTGCCCTTTCTGCCGGGCCGGGAATTCCGCGGCAAAGGCCGCATTATGGCCGAACTGGGCAAACCCTGGTCGGCGTTCAGGATGAAGACCGGCAAATACGACGTGGTGCATCAGACCAATTTCGACACATATCTGATTCCATTCATCGGCAGGCACCCGTTGGTCACGACATACCATGACGTGAATTTTCTGACCGAACACAACTACAACGCCCGCATGAAACGTCTGCAGGAGGCGTCGCTGAAGCGTGCCGACGCCGTTGTGGCCATAAGCGAGAACACCAAGCGCGACATGCTGAAATACTTCGACATCAACCCCGACATTATCCATGTGATTCATCACGGCATCGACCTGCCTCCGGCAGCCACCGGCCCTGACACGCCGCTATGCGACAAGCCCTACATTCTGTTCGTAGGCAAACGGCACCTTTTCAAGAACTTCAACCGTTTTGCCACGGCATTCAGCCGTATAGCCGGCAGTTACCCCGACCTGCGTGTGGTATGCACCGGCTCCGACTTCAGCCACGGCGAAACCGACATGCTGACTCAATTGGGCGTCATCAACCGGTTCAGGGCAGTCAAGGCCAACGAGGACGAGCTGAACAACCTGTACCGCCACGCACTGTTTTTCATATTCCCCTCGCTGTACGAAGGGTTCGGGATGCCGATACTAGAAGCGATGGTGAACCGATGCCCGACACTGCTGGCCGACGCCAGCTGCTTCCCTGAAATTGCGGGGGATGCCGCCGAATATTTCAATGCCGAGAGCATAGAGGAGATGTCGGACGCCATGACGCGTATGCTTGACAGTCCGGACCTCCGCGCCGACCTGAGCGACCGCGGCTTTCAGCACGCCTCCCTCTTCTCCTGGGACAAATGCGCCCGCGCCCACCTCGACCTCTACCGCTCCCTGATCTAACACCCTGTCCCTGCCCTTGTCCCGGTCCTTATCCTGACACCCCGGCTTCTCATCCCTCGCGAAGCCGTTTCCGTCAGGAGCTCTGCTCCCCCATCACAAAAAAAATTACCGTTCGGCGCAATGCGCCGAACGGTTAATTTTTCAGTCACTGTGCCGGACTTGAGTCCGACAGGCTCCGGGGTGCCGTTATGCCTTCTTGGCGTAACGCTCCTTGATGCGGGCCTTCTTACCGGTGAGGTTGCGCAGGTAGTACAGTTTTGCACGGCGAACCTTACCCAGCTTGTTGGTCGTGATCGACTCGATGAACGGGGACTCAAGGGGGAAGATACGCTCAACGCCGATACCGTCGCTGATCTTGCGTACTGTGAAACGCTTCTTGTCGCCCTGACCGCAGATCTTGATAACCACGCCACGGTACATCTGGATACGCTCCTTGTTACCCTCCTTGATTCGGTAAGCTACCGTAATGGTGTCGCCCGGTCCGAAATCGTCTACTTTCTTCTCCGGAGTGGCAAATGCCTGCTCCGCAATCTTAATCAGATCCATTTTATTTAGTTGAATTAAGTTATGCCGGCAATATAAACGCGCTGCAATGTCGCGCCAGAGATTACCGAATCGGGCGCAAAGTTAGCGATTTTTTTTAATATGAGCAAAAAAAGCGTTAACTTCGCGCTATGGAACGCAGCATCGAAATACGCGGCCGACTTCTGTCACTGAGCCGCCCGAAGGTAATGGGCATCATCAACGTGACGCCCGACAGTTTCCACGCGGCCAGCCGCGCGGGCGACAATGCCGCCGGCATAGCCCGGCGGATGCTTGACGACGGCGCCGACATACTGGACATCGGCGGCTATTCCACACGTCCCGGCGCCGCCCCCGTATCGCCCGACGAAGAATACGACCGGCTCGCCCCTGCGCTGGAGTCCATACGGCGCGACTGTCCCGACGCCATCCTGTCGGTCGACACGTTCCGCGCCGACGTGGCCCGCAAAGTCGTGGCCAACTTCGGCGCAGACATAATCAACGACATAGGCGGCGGCACACTCGACCCCGACATAATCCCCACGGTGGCCGAACTGCAGGTGCCTTATGTGCTGATGCATACGCGCGGCACGCCGGCCACAATGCAGCAACTTACGCAGTATGACGACGTAGCCGCCGATGTTCTGAGCGACCTGGCTTTCAAGGTGGCCGACTGCCGCCAGGCCGGTATAGCCGACGTCATAGTCGACCCCGGATTCGGCTTCGCCAAGACCACCGACCAGAACTACCGCCTGCTTGCGGCCCTCGACCTGTTCCATTCGCTGAACTGTCCGGTATTGGCCGGCATATCGCGCAAGACCATGCTGTGGAAGCCATTGGACATCACTCCCGCCGAGGCCGGCGACGTCACAGTGGCGGCCGATGCATTCGCGCTGATGCTCGGTGCCGACATCATCCGCGTTCACGACGTAAAGCCTGCCGTCCAGACCTGCCGCCTGTTCGACCTGCTGCGCGACAACAGCGACAACATTTTCCCAAACCTGCGATACACCACAAACGCCCATGATTGATTTCGGTATCAAAGACATTGTCGATATCCTGATAGTCGCGCTGCTGCTGTTCTATCTGTATCGCCTCATGAAAAACAGCGGCACACTGTCGCTGTTCTACGGTGTGCTCGCCTTCATCGTGCTGTGGGTGGTGTGCTACGAGATTTTCGGCATGAGGCTCACCGGCACCATCGTCGACAAATTCATGAGCATAGGCCTTATCGTGCTGGTCATCCTGTTCCAGGACCAGATAAAACGTTTCCTGATAGACATCGGAGGGCCGGGCAAGTTCAAGCATTTCACCCGCATGTTCCGGCATGAGAAAAACGACGACAACAGGCACGCTGAGGTCATGGCCGTGGTGTACGCCTGCATGTCGATGGCCAAGTCCAAGACCGGAGCACTGATCGTGTTCCAGCGCAAGGTCCCCCTCGGCGATTACGAGAAAACGGGCGACGAAATCGACGCCGACATCAATGCCCGGCTGATAGAGAACATATTCTTCAAGAACTCCCCTCTGCACGACGGGGCCATGATCATAGCCGGCAACCGCATCGCGGCCGTGGGCTGCATCCTCCCCGTCAGCCACGACATGAACATTCCCAAGAACTTAGGTCTGCGCCACCGCGCCGCCTTAGGCATGAGCCAGGTCACCGACGCCGTGTGCGTAATCGTCAGCGAGGAAACCGGGGGCATATCCGTGGCACATTCCGGCAGCATCAAGGTCAAGATCAGCGTTACGGAGCTGGAGCATATCCTCTCCACGGCACTGAACTAAGCCGGCTGTAACAATACAACTCCGTTTGGCGCGTTAATGATAATGTGAAACGGATTTCAAGGCACATACCGGGCATCATAGCGGCAACGGCGGCAGTCGTGGCCACATCGGCGCATGCCGAGAACTCCAATACAGCCTATAACTTCCTGGACATCCCCACCTCGGCGCATGTCTACGCACTCGGAGGCAACAACATCACCATCATCGACGAGGATGTGTCGCTGTCCGACCAGAACCCGGCCCTGATAGGCCCGGAGCTGGAGAAGCAGGTGGAATTCAACTATATGCTCTATATGGCGTCGGGCAATTTTGCCGGACTGCGCTACGCCATGGGCGTGGACGAGCACAGCGCGTTCGCAGTGGGAATCCGCTACCTTAACTACGGCAAATTCGACGGCTACGACGAGTTCGGGACCCCTACCGGAGCCTTCACTCCATCAGACCTGATAATCGAAGGCACATATTCGCGCGACATCTCCGGCCGCTGGCGCGGCGGTGCCAACCTCAAGATGGCGTATTCGTCGTACGAAAACTACAAGGCATTCGCCATCGCCGCGGATTTAGGCGTCAACTACTACGACCCGGACCACGACCTCAGCTTCTCCATTCTGCTGCGCAATATGGGCGGACAGGTCAAGCGATTCACCGACCGTTACGCCCGACTCCCCTTCGACATACAGCTTGGCTATATGCAGTCGCTCGGCCGTCTGCCATTGCAGATCAGCATCACCGCCAATAATCTGGTGCGCTGGCGCATACCCTATTACAGCTACTCTGATGGCGCGAACGCCCTCAAAATGAAGAACGGATTTTTCACCAACTTCTTCCGCCATCTCATCTTCGGCCTGCAGTATCAGGCCAACGATAAATTCTACGCCGCGCTTGCCTATAATTACCGCGTGGCCTCCGACATGAGTACTTTCGGCCGCAACATCCTCAGCGGTTTTTCGCTCGGCATCGGCTTTAAGGTCAAGGGCTTCAAGGCCGACATAGCATACGCCATGCCTCACAAATCCGGCTCCTCGCTGGTGCTCAACCTCTCCTACACCATTCCCTCGCTCATCTACGACGAGGAATAGAAGGGCAGCCCCGCCGCGTCTCCTTTTGTCTCCCGCCTTGAGCTTCTGCGAAAGCCCGTCTCCACGTGTTTAATATTTTTAACTATAATTAATGCACCGTTTGTTGGCTAATTCGTTATAACATTATAATTTTGCATAGAGTTGGTCGCGACTTCTCCGCGAGTCCGGTCAATTCAGCTATTTCGAACGCATTTCCTAATTTAAGGAAGTATTTATGGTAAGACTTTTACTTCATACCTCATTACTTATCAGCTTATTATTGGCAACAGGCCTGCCTGCCAAGGCCCAGACATGCCGTGTCAACATCGGTTCCAACGCCTCGGGAGCTCAGAGCTATATGGAGGTGTATGAATATGACTACGTCACCGACAAGCCATCGTTCCCCGGAGGCGACCGTAACCTGATGACATTCATCAACGCCACGCGCAATTACCCCCTCGATGCTTACCGCAAGGGTATTCAGGGCCGCGTCACCTGCTCGTTCGTGGTGAATACCGACGGCTCCGTCAGCCATATCTCCGTGCTGCGCGGCGTAAACCCGGCCCTCAACAAGGAAGCCATCCGCGTACTGAGCAAGATGCCTGAATGGACACCCGGCAGAATGGACGGCAAGCCCGTTCCGGTCCGTGTGGTATGGTCGGTACCGTTCCGCAAATAATCCGACATCACATTATAAAAAACAAAAGAAGACACACTCCCGAGTGCGTCTTCTTTCTTGTTATAACAAGTTTTTATTCCTGTTCCTGCTTTGACTCTTCAGGCTTAGTCGCGGGTCCTTCCATCTCAGATGCCTTGGCTTCGGCCTCGGCCTGCGCGTCGATGTCAGCCTTGCTCTTGCCGCCGAATGTCCAGATGGCCGAAACGTTGAACGTGATGGCCGAATGGCCGCCGTAGCCGGGTATGAACCACGGCTTGCTTATACGCAACGCCTCCAAGCCGTCGGGCAGCCCGCCGGGCTTCGCCTTGCCGATGCTGAACGGTACGCGCCAGCGCACGTTCCACCCCAACGAGAATCCACTGACTATCTTCACCTTGATGCCAGCCAGCACCTCGCCCCAGAATGCGGTGGAGCGCATACCGGTCAGGTCAAACTTCTGCGATTCCTGCCAGTAATCGGAGTTGACGGTCACGTTCCGTGCCGACCAGCCGAAATTCGACATGGCCGCACGCAGTCCCAAGTATAGCTGATAGTCCGGATTGCTCTTGTACAGGAAGTTATAGTTAACACCGAGCTTGCAGTAGAAGCTGGGCGACACCTTATATGTAAAGTTTTTGTTCTCGGGAGTATCATCGGCGTAACCGATGCCGGCCTCTATCACCGGAAACAGCCAGTTCCACAGCGACACGTCGGCCCATACATCGTACGACCCGAACTTCTGGCCTAAAGCCATCATGATGGCGTCGGCGAAATTCACTCCGACCGACACGCCGTTGAATTTTGGGTAAATCGGTTTCGACTTGGGCTTGGTCACGGTGTCGAGCGTGGCCAGGAACAATACCGGCTCGTCCAGCAGCTCGCCGTGCTTGTCGTAATAATGCAGCACCGGCTCGCGCTTCTGGTCGTCCACATCCACGGGCGTCACCTTGCGCGTCGGCCGGCTTACAGGCTTGGCCGGTATCGAATCCACCCTTTCCGCGACGTTCTGTATCGAATCGGCAGCTATCGAATCGGTCAGCGCCGGTTCCGTCTGTGCCGAGGCCGGCATGGCCGTGCATATCATGGTCAGAAGCACGACGATGCCGGTAAGAAGGCGGACTATTGATGGTTTCATTGTTCCTCCCCTCCTTCCTCCTCAGGCTCGTGGTGCAGATATATCACGAGGTTGCTGACGTTCTTGTTGGTTATCTCGCCGTTGGGGCAGGTAATTGAGTCGATGAAGGGTCCGGTGGTGGTGATGCTCTTCATCCTGTACACCAGACTGACACCACACTCGGCCGACACGAACTGCGGGACGCGCTCGTATATGAATGTGGCAGTGTCGCGCGCCTCGCTGACACGCGTATGCTCGAACACATACATCGTGGTGTCCTGGTCCACGCGGAACGGCAGATACAGCTGCTGGGTCTGTCCTCCGTCCCACAGCACCGAGTCGTTGGGCACTCCGAGCCCATAGACTTTAAGCGAGTCCATGCCGCAGTCCACCGGCACCGAGTCCTGCACGTAGCGGAACTTGGCCAGCGGCAGCGAGTTCTGGTTCTCGTAGCATTCCGAGCCGCAGGCACACAGCACCAACAGCCCCGGCAACACCAATATGTATCTCAACTGTCTCAAAATTCCTCGGCTATTAGGTAATTGCGCCGTTCGACCGAATTGCGCGTTATCAGCTCGCCGATGAAGCCGGTGCAGAAGAACTGCACGCCCAATACCATGAACGTCAGCGACAGATAGAAATACACCGACTTGGTGAGATAGAACACGAACGTATCCGAATTCATGGCCACAATCTTGAGTATCAGCACCGTCACCACAGCGAAGAAGCCGATCAGGAACATCAGCGACCCCAACAGTCCGAAGAAGTGCATGGGCTTGATGCCGAACTTGGTCTGGAACCACAGGGACGCAAGGTCGAGGTAGCCGTTCACGAAACGGTCCAGTCCGAACTTGCTGACGCCGTATTTACGGGCCTGATGATGCACCACCTTCTCGCCTATCTTGCCGTAGCCGGCGTTCTTGGCCAGATAGGGAATGTAACGGTGCATGTCGCCGTACACCTCGATGTGCTTCACTACGTCGCGTTTATAGGCCTTGAGGCCGCAGTTGAAGTCGTGCAGGTTATGTATGCCCGATACCTTGCGGGCCGTGGCGTTGAACAGTTTGGTGGGTATCGTCTTCGACAGCGGGTCGTAACGCTTCTTCTTCCAGCCCGACACAAGGTCGTAGCCCTCCACCGTAATCATGCGGTACAGTTCCGGTATCTCGTCGGGCGAGTCCTGCAGGTCGGCGTCCATAGTGATCACCACGTCGCCCTTGGCCCGCGCGAAGCCGGTGTCCAGCGCCGGACTCTTGCCGTAGTTGCGGCTGAACGACACGCAATGTATATAAGGATTGGAGGCCTGCAGTCCGCGTATCACCTCCACCGAGTTGTCGCGCGAACCGTCGTTGATGAACAGGATCTCGTAGCTGAAATTATTCTCGCTCATCACGCGCTCTATCCACGACGCCAGCTCCGGAAGAGACTCGGCCTCGTTGTATAATGGGATCACTACCGATATGTCCATGTCTTGTATTGTGTTATTGTGGAGAGGTTTTATATATTATGGAGAGATTTATGTTATCAGAATATCATGTCCGCTTCCTTGAACAGAATCCGGTCGGATGCTATGTCGTTGCTTACGGTGGTCAGCATGTCGCCCATCAGCACGCCGTTGATGCCGCCGTGCAGCAGGCGCACCATCGACCCGTGGCTGAGGCGCATCCGGCCGCCGGCGAAGCGTATCGACTTGTCAGGCAGGATGAAACGCCACGTGGCCGCAGTGCGGATTATCTCCTCCTCGCTTATCAACGGAGTATTTTCCAGCGGCGTGCCGGGGATGGGGTTCAGAATGTTCATCGGCACGGAATCCACGCCGAGTTCAGCAAGTTCGAAAGCTAAGTCCAGACGCTGAGCCATACTCTCGCCCATGCCTATGATGCCGCCGCTGCACACCTGCATACCGGCCTTGCGGGCGGCGCGTATCGTAGCCATCTTGTCGTCGGGAGTGTGAGTGGAGCACAGTGTCGGGAAGAATTCGCGCGAGGTCTCCATGTTGCAGTGATAGCGTTTCACACCGGCCGCGGCCAGCCGTTGCAGCTGCGCCTCGGTCAACAGCCCCATCGACGCACAAAGATAAAGCCCGGTTTCAGCCGTCAGCTTGCGGTATGTCTCACAGAAGCGGTCCACATCGGCGTCCGACAACGCGCGCCCCGACGTCACCAGACTGAACCGGCGTATACCCTCGCGGGCGTTCACGCGGCCCGCAGCCACGATAGATTCATCGTCCAGATGCTCGTAGGTGTTGCAGCCCGTATGGTGGCGCACCGCCTGAGCACACCACTTGCAGTCCTCGCCGCACAGACCCGAGCGAGCGTTCACGATGCTGCACGAATCCACGTTGCGCCCCACCAGTTTGGTACTGATGTAGTCCGCGCCGTCGCACAGCGCGTCTATGTCCGGAGTCTCCGCCAGTTCCGCAGCCTCTTCGCGACTGATATACGCATTAGGAGCATAGCGCATCTCGCGATGGCCCTCACGCACCTCGCGCACTATCCGCTCCGACAGTTCCTGTATATTCATATATTAATGTCAAGCCATCGTTCAGAGACGGCCTATAGTTTCAATTCCAACCACAAAATTACAAATTTTTAGCGAATTATTTGGTAGTTTCAAAATATACTTGTAATTTTGCAACGCTTTTGAGGGAATAAAAGCCCTGAAGCGACAAATTTTGGGATTCGCTAGCTCAGCTGGTAGAGCACAACACTTTTAATGTTGGGGTCCTGGGTTCGAGCCCCAGGCGGATCACTGAAAATCAAGCAGTTAGATAAAAGTCTAACTGCTTTTTCTTTGTAAAAAACCGTGGTTTTACCTTGAAAGTTAAACCGAGAGTTAAACCAAAACTTTCATGAGTGAAACAGTTAAAGTGCTGTGCTATAAGTCAAAGACTTTAAGTGATGGCAAACATCCTCTAATGGTACGTGTTTGTAAGGATGGAAAGAAGAAGTACCAAAGCATTGGTATCTCTATCCACCCTTCTCATTGGGACTTCAAGAAGAATGAACCTAATGAGTCGTGTCCTAACAGAGATGAGATAAGATTGTTGATACAGCAGAAACTCTATGACCTACAAAAGACCATTCTTAACAAGAGAATTGAGGGAAAGGATTTCACTGCATCATCACTCCTTAAATCAAACGTAACATCTTCCTGTCTTCATAATAATGTAGATGAATGTTTCAGCTACTATATAAAGATGCTCAAAGAGCAAGGGAGATTGAGATATGCGGGAATGTATGAAGTGAGCCACAATTCTTTCATCAAGTTCAATAATGGCTCTCTAGAGCTACCTTTCAATGACATTGATATAGTGTGGCTGAAAAAGTATGAGGCTTGGATGCTTAAACAGGGATTAGCAATCAATACTATTGGTACAAGAGTAAGGCATCTCAGAGCTGTCTTCAATATGGCTATTGAGCATCATGTTATAGATAAAGAGTGTTACCCATTCCACTCCTATAAAGTATCTAAGATGTCTCAATCTCCTCCCAAGAGGGCTATGAGCAAGGCAGATATTCAGAGGGTGATTGAGTATCAAGGAAAAACAGATATGGAGAGACTTGCTATTGCATTATTCACCTTTTCCTACTTCACTGCTGGCATAAATTTCATTGATATGGCTATGCTAAAATATGAGAATATAGTGGATGGCAAGTTATGTTATATCCGCGCCAAGACCAAGAAACAGATTATTATTCCACTCCAAGAGAAATCTAAGGAGATAATATCTAATTATTCTGCTAGTTCTGCAAACAGGTCAGGCTATATCTTTCCTATATTCTCTGCATATCATCAGAGTGGTGTTCAAAAGGCAAATAGGTTACATAAGGTTCTTGCGAAGATAAACAGAGTCTTGAAGCATATAGGCGAAGAATTAGATTTGCCCATAAAGCTGACAACCTATGTTGCTCGACATTCCTTTGCTACAGTTCTAAAGAGAGCAGGTGTATCAACCTCAATTATTTCCGAGTCATTAGGGCATAGTTCAGAGAAAATCACTCAGATCTATCTAGATAGCTTTGAAAATTCTCAGATAGATGAGGCTTTTTCTCATCTGAAATGACGATTGTATTCACTTCTCTTTTTAATTTTATGGGAGAAGTGAATACAATTTTGTAACTTTGCACAAAATCACATATCATGGATAATAAAAAGACCAACATATTTGACCTGTTACCTCGTACTAATTGCAAACTGGAGTACAGGTATGAAAAGGTAATAGACCCTATTTCTGAGGAAGTGATTGAAAGACCTCTGCTTGACAAAATTAATGGCGCATATGTGATACCAAGTGAAACTCTTAAGTATCACATTACTCATTGTCATTCTGATTACTCCGTAAAAGACATTACTTTTACTATGCCTAATGATGATGACAAACTCAGCTCTGTCTTTACTGAGTTGCCGTATGGTCTAATTAAGAAAAACAGGACAGGTGTTGGTGCGACAACCCTTGAATTAAAATCTCGTAGGAACAGCATCATTGTTGTGCCGACTAGAGCATTAGCTTATGAGAAAGCAAAAAAGAGTAAACGAGAGAACTCTGAAAAGTATGAAGTTTTATATGTAGGAGGCCGTATTCCAGAATTTACTCCACAACGAATAGAAGATTACCTCTCAGACGATAGCATCCAATTTAAGAAATTCATGGTGGTTGTTGACAGTCTTCCGAGATTATTAGAGCATATTGGTGAATCCTCGTATTCAGACTATTTTATAATGTTCGATGAAATAGACTCTTACCAATATGACAGCTGGTATAGACCAAATATGGAAAAAGCCATAGAGCTATATTTCAAATTTCCATATAATAAGAGATGCCTTGTATCTGCTACCATAGGAGAGTTTAGTAATCCTGCAATAAAGTTAGAGCCAGTGATTAATGTTACTTTTAACAGTCCACTGCCTAGGCGTATAACTACTAGACCAACTGATGATGTTTATATCCGAACAGTAAAGACAATAGAAGAACTTTCCGATAAATTCCCTAATGACAAGATTCTCATTGCCTTTAATTTGGTAACAAGAGGGATATTAAAAATTATTCTTAGTCTCCCTGATGATATTAAAGCAGAATGCAGTGTGCTATGTGGAGAGAAAAGCAGAAAGCATGTAGAACCATATTATAAGGAAATATTATCCAATAAACTCCCTAGTAGGATAACATTTATGAGTTGTACCTATTTTGTGGGTATAGATATAGATGAGCCTTTTCATCTGATTTCTGTGGCAGAGAGTAAGTATCCATTTACATTGTTGTCACCGGATAAATTACAACAAATAGCGGGCAGATGCCGTCTTTCTAATGGATTATTGAGTGAAACAATTATTTATCATGTGAATGAGGATATACAGGATAATGTGCCAAGAAATTGGATTGAACCTAAGATATTTTCTGATGTTCAAAGTTTATTGGATTTATCTGTAGCCATAGACAAGGTAAAAGATAGTTTTCCTAAGGTTATTAGGAAATACAACGAGATTTTTCTTGATGAGATAATAGATGCTTCTGCAAAATCTTACTGCAAAAGCTATCCTGTAAAAGTCGTAAGAGAAAGCAATGGAATCCTTGCGCCTGCATACTTCAACATTGATAATATCTTAATTCAAATAGAACTTCTCCACTCTTTATACTCTAATGTAAACACTCTGCCTAAAAAGCTAAGAGAATCAGGGAATGAGGTAATACAAGAAGATTTAATAGAAGAGACAGAACATATTGCAGATGAAGTTACAGAGAGAATTGCTCTGATAAGAGCTGCAAATGACACTGAGCAGTTAGATGCTATAATAACGGAGCTTAGGGATGTTACCTCACTAGAGGATAAAATCAGAATTGCACAAACAAGAAGAAATGGAGCATCCAATTTTGTCGGTGTCTTCCTTGAACACTTTATAGAACTAATATCCCGTGTTCCTTTCGAGGAATTGGTCAGGCTTTTGCCTCAATATGATACCCCAGCCTCATATAAGCATTTCTGCAATGCTGTAATATTTTGGTGTTTGGATGAGTTGCATCCTGTAAAGGCTGCAATTAAAAGTAATTTTATTGTGGGAAATTCATATACAGGAGATGAAATTACCACGCTATTTAATAACATTTGGGATGGAGCATTAGGATTAGGTTCGAGAAGCCCCAAACAAGCTATTCCATTAGTCAGAAAATATTTCGCCACATTAGAGATTACATCTGAAAGAGTCGAGGGAATCGCTCATCCTCGCAGAAAGTACAAAATTGTCAATCTCAATCCTATGGGAATTAACGGACATTCAGCCAATCCAATTCCAGCAGATTCTAACATTCAGCGTCATATAAAAGAATAGGATGTATTCACTTTAATATTTATATTATAGGGAGAAGTGAATACACTTATCCAAAATCCTCTGATTTCTGCAATGATTTCAGAGGACTTCTTTATATGTGCATATAAATAGTATAACTAAATTTACTGCCTTTGACTTATTTTACAATGCTTTAGAAAGACCTATATTAGCTGTGTAGATTACATAAAACACTGTCAAAAAAATAATTTTTCTGAAATTTTTTTGATTTTTCTGTCTGTATTGCATTTACAAGAGTGCAAATTAATCACAGCAAACACCCCTCCCCAGAGTGTTGTTGGGGCTATCCCCCTATGGAGTATGGCATGGATTTCTAATTACCTCTGTCACTATTCCTTTTCTAATTACCCCTCCTATTCCTCTGACAACATCAATGCAGGGGAATAGTCCGTTGCATAATCCAACAATAAAACAACACAAGTATGGAAAGACTACATTTCGTTGAAACCCTCTCTATTGAGGATTTCAAGACCCGACAGAAAGTCGAGAAGATTGAGGTAAAACAGAATCCTCAGACTGGTAAATGCTTCTTTGTATATGGTATGCAGACAGGAGCAGTATCAGACAAATTCCTCAGTGGTGGCATAACCTGTCCTGTAATCTCGCAGGTATGTTCCCCCGAAACAGGCGACATGTTTTATATGCTTCATCAGAAAGGTGATGGAGGTGCGCCTGTATTGGCAACTCTCTAAGTAGAAAGACATGATAAGACAGGCAGTAGGAGTTAAATCTTGCTGCCTGTCTTATTTTTGTCTATCTGTATCAAGCAACTAACTAATATAAACAAGAATATGCAGTTAAGAAAATCATCCAAGAAGCAAGCAAAGATAAAGCTTGCTCTTCAAGGCTGTGCAGGTAGTGGCAAGACCTACTCAGCTCTACTCTTAGCCTATGGGCTATGTGGAGATTGGACTAAGATTGCAGTAATAGACAGTGAAAATAACTCCGCTGATCTATATGCTCACTTAGGACAATACAATGTACTCCCTCTTGAGGGAAAGTATGACCCCGAAACATACATTGATGCCATCAAGGTATGTGAAAAGGCTGGTATGGAAGTTATAATCATTGACTCCATGAGTCAGTGCTGGGATAATCTTCTTGAATACCATGCCTGTCTGCCCGGCAATTCTTTCACTAACTGGCAAAAGGTAACTCCGAGAATGACATCACTTATTCAGATGATACTTGGAGTAAACTGCCATGTAATCTCTACAATGAGGTGCAAGCAGGATTATGTCCTGTCAGAGAAGAACGGCAAAATGGTTCCAGAGAAAGTAGGCTTAAAGGCTGTGATGAGAGATGGAATAGATTATGAGTACACCATAGTCTTTGACATCAACATGAAGCACCAAGCCATAGCTTCTAAGGACAGAACCAATCTCTTTGCCAATAAGCCGGAGTTCACTATCACACCAACTACAGGCAAGATAATACTTGATTGGTGCATGGATGGTGTCACTTTGGAGATGATAAAGGCTGAAATCTCCAAGGCTGAAACCATTGAGCAACTGACCTCAGTCTATCAGCAATACCCCGAATGGAATCAGCAGTTATTGGCTGATTTCACCAAAAGAAAGACTGAGCTTTTACAGCCCAAGTCTGAACCCCAGCCTATCAGTTATCAACCCAACTTCACAAGAATAAACCATGCAGACCGCAGTATCAACTTTGCAGCTTCAGCCTGTCAGTAGGTTCAATACCTTTCCAAGCAGGCTGAATGACAGCTTTAGACCTCCCATTGAGGTTGAGGCTGTAGAGGTTGTGGAGGACATTATTACTCCACAATTCACCAAGAGGCTTCCTTTTATAGAAGCCAACACAAAAGAGGTTACAATAAATCATCTGAAAGATGAATGTGTTGTGCCAGTGTTCTCAAAGGACAATGAAATCACCATATCCCACCCTGCTTTTATTGAGGCAGTGTGGAGTGCAGCTTCAAAAGTCTTTCCAAGAGAAAGCATAGAAAAGCCATCTATCAGAGTGAGCCATGTTATCAAGGGCAGAACTCCCGAAGCAATACATAAGAATGTTAAAGAGTTGCTTGATGAGGACAAGACTATCTACTATGAGAGAATGATGTTCTGCTTTGAAATACCCTCTATCTGTGAGGATATGAGAGGAAACAGGCTTAACCTTACAATAGGTGGAGTAAGAGCATACAATCAAATGAATCTTTACTCGAAGAAAAGCCCCGAGAAGTTCAAAATCTTCATAGGCTTCAAGAATATGGTATGCTGTAATCTGTGTGTCAGCACAGATGGCTATCAGTCGGAGTTAAAGGTAATGGATGTCAGAAGCCTTTTCAACTCTGCTGTAGCTCTGTTTCAGGACTACAATATGGCTAAACACCTGTATGAGATGGGAGGCTTACAGGAGAGCTACATGACAGAACATCAGTTTGCTCAGTTCTTGGGTAAGTCAAGGCTTTATGGTTTTCTGCCTAAGTCTGAGCAAAAGAAACTTCCTCAGATGCTTATGACTGACACTCAGATAGGCATGATAGCCAGAGCCTATTACAATGATGAAAGTTTCTCAGTGCCACAAGGCAGTAAGGAAATCAATATGTGGAATGTCTACAATCTCCTCACAGGAGCCAACAAATCTTCCTATATTGACAACTTCCTTGACAGAAGCCTAAATGCCACACAGCTTGCAGAGGGTCTGAACAAGGCTCTCTATGGTGATTGCGAATACTCATGGTTCATCAAATAGGATATGGCGGAATTTACACTGAACTCTGCGGTATTCATTGCCTTAATCATGCTTGCATGGATTACAAGCAGAGGTGACAACAAGCATAAATAATCATGAGGCAGGACATCTATCTAATGGGTGTTCTGCCTTTAATCTTTTTCAGAATATACATGCCACAATCCCAAGAATATAAAGCAGTCAAGGATTTGGAGAATGCCATGTATGATTATAATTGGTCTCCAAGAAGATTTGCAGAAAATATCACTTCCATGCACAAGACCCTACAGCAAACTTTGATAAGAACTATTGTAGAGGTCATAAAGAAAGTAGGGGAAGATGATTATCCAGTGGATTCAAGGAACAATGCTTCTCATGCACTATGCAGAAAGATTATAATTTCCGGATTACTTGATGAAATCTCGTTGCCATTAATATAATTATGGAGCCAAGATATGTTATTCTCATGGATTTCTCTACAGGGGAACTAATCAAAATCAGGCTTTCTGATGAACAGCTAAAGGCTTCGGAAGATTATGATGATTTTGAGGAGTTTCTATCTTCTATTGAAAGTGATTATGATTTCAGACTTAAAGATTGTCTCTATATGACCTGTCACAATCTCTCTGAAAGGAACTATAATCTCTAACCCCTTATGATTTCTCTCCATTATGGTGGGAAATTTCTACTCTTGAAGATAAATCACCGCTTGTGGTTTATTGTTGGATGCCCCAATCTCAGTAATTTTACATTGTGATTGGGGCATTTTTATTTGCAAATAAGGATGTTGCCCACATCTGCACAGGTAGATATGTCCGAAACAATAGATTTATACGGCTGGGAATAATTTGCTTATGTCCTGCAAATGAGCTAATTTTGCAGTACAAACAAAAACAGTAACAGCCAATGGAATAAAACTATTGACACAGACATATTAACAGAAGTGTTTGCTTCTTACTTGAAACAGTCCTAAAATTACCACAAAAAAGACTAGTTATCACAGAGTAAGAAAGTGAATACTCATGCCATGCAGGTGTGGGTTTTCCTTTTTGTGTGATAACAGGCGTGTGGTAATGCCTTGGACTTACAAGAAGATTACCCACACCTCTTTTTTATGCCTAAAAATCAGCAAACAATATGGAATACCCGATACATCATACAATATCAAAAGTTGGTCTGCCATTGATAGTTACTTCTGACAGCCCTAAGCTGTGTTTCCTTGTAGATACAGGAGCAACACACAATATACTTTTCAGCTTTGTTTATGAACACCTCAAAGATTCTTTTACTGCCTATAGAGAGAAGAATTTTGTAATGGGGATAGACGGCGAGAAGAAAGAGACAATGCAGATAGAAACAGAGCTATCATTCGGCGGACAAAACTCATCTGCTTTATTCTCTGTCATTGACTCAGACAAGGCTGTTGCTCAAATTCAATCAGAAACAGGCATACAAATCCACGGAATCCTCGGCATACCTTTTCTGATTGACAACAAATGGATACTTGATTTCAGTAACCTTAAAATCAAATCAGCATGACTTGGTTAATAATCATCGTGGCAGTAATTATATTGCTCTATGTACGCAGTCTATTTAATAAGAGAATGGATGCTACTGAAAATAAAAGAGCAAACAGAAATGAAACATCATTATGGGATGGCTTGTGCTTAAAATTTCGGAAGTATTTGGACTTCACTCAAAAATCCCTACAATCTGATAGAATGGAAATAGTCAATCAGAAAGGAGAAATAATTGCTTTTCAAAAGGCTCTTACTGATATTATAGTTACTTATAGATTGAATGACACAGTAGAAAAAACTTGGAAGTTCCCATTTTGGGTTGCTCTTAATACTGCATACAAGAACATTGATGAGTACTATAGATCAGAGCTTCAAGCAAAGGCATCCATAAAGCATGTGGCTGAGATGTGGAGAATATCTAACTCTCGCCATCTTACTAATGAGGAAATTACAGCCATATCAAGCAATCGGGTTGTGAAGAGTCAATATGGTCTTTCAGTTGAATTTTCCATGAAAAAGGGAGGAGTAATATACATTCCCTTACTGGATAAAAATAAACTTTCTGAAAATGCAGAAATAAATCTACAGGAGGCACAGATTCTTACTTTAAGTAAAGAAGGTGAGAAAGATATTTATCGGATAAAAGTATAACTCCAATGGATGAAGATGCCCCGAACATAGTTGTGACCATTATAATCAATGGAATAATTTTCGTGGTTATTCCATTGATAATGGCATACAGGAGAGGATATTTCATTAATTTTGGCAAAAGGCTGGAATGGTTGAAGAATATCCTCAATAGAAATAGTGCATATCTTCCCGAAGAATGGACTATCACAAAAGTTAGACCTCTTTCCGCATTTGAGAAGTATCAGATACAGAAGATAACAGTTAAATTCGGCTCTTACCCTAGAGAGGGATATTGGGCTGTCATAACCCTCAAAAGTGGCAAGACATTAGAATACAAACTAGGAGAGAATAAAGGCTATTGGATTGATGATATAATCCACAAGGACAACATTCTTCTTCGTAAGTGGCAGAAAGGAACTCAATATAAGTATGATGTTATTCCCATTAAAGAACATGAGTAGTTCAATCAAATGTATAACTAAAATATTCATATTTATAGCATACTTCCTCACTGTTCTTTTTATTCTATATAATCATTATGTACAAGTAGGAGAATGTACCCTTAGAGTATATTATTATCCTCTAGATAGACGAGATTATATCTTGATAACTACAATAGGAATAATAATGTTATCTCTCTCCCTATGCTTACTTCATTGCTCCCAAAAACTCGGAGCTATTGAAATGTTCATATATGCAAGCATTATCATCGCAACTTTAATGTGGGGAAATGAGATACTTGCATCAAGAACCATTGATTGGCCTGAGACATATAAAGTAGAAAAATTAAAATTATGAACCCACTCTTGGAAATACTACAAGTTAAACCATGAGTTAAACCAAAGAAGAATAAACAAGGCGGAATAATTGGTTAAACCACATCTAAATACTTGTTTATATATGATTTAAGTGAAACAGATTATTAACATTTTAAGTGATATAAAATAACACTTTTAATGTTGGGGTCCTGGGTTCGAGCCCCAGGCGGATCACTAAAGGGTCAACACCCAAATACCGCAGAGCCTCCCCGACGGGAGGCTCTAATCGTATATATGCCCTTGATTTCAAGCAGTTAGCCATTTTAGCAATCCCCTATTGTTAAGGAAGTTAAAAATCTCTGTGCTAAATTTTCCCGGTACTTTTTAGCAGTTGTTAGAACCGATTTAGCACATTAACTTTGCATCAGAATAACAATGATTCTCCCCGAAAAGTACCGCAAATGTACCGGGAACGCATGAAACACTTTCCTCGTGTGTTTCAGCACGTTACGAGGACCCGATAAATTTTGGTACACGCTTCGGTACACCGCCGGGTACACTCCGGTACATATTTTCGGCAGGTGTACCGGGATTTTCGGAGACAAGAACTTCAAAATTCTTTAACAAATGGCAACATCAACCCCACAAGTCAGAATAATATACGACAGACGCAAACGCGCGTCCTCTACCGTCAAGGGGACTGTCGAAATCGAGGTAGCCTCCAACGGCGACCGTCTGCGCCTTTCTACAGGCGTAAGCGTCCTACGTCAGCAATGGAAAGGCGGCTCTGTAATCAACCACCCCAAGGCTCCCGAACTGAATCAGCAAATCCGTGATATGTACGATGACATCTTCGACCGCCTCACCACTATGGTAAAGGCCGGAGTAATCGACTTAAACCTGCTCAAAGGTACGCGCAAAAGAGCCGTTGACGAAAGCAACGACTTTCTCGCTTGGCTCGAAAAGCGCATTATGCTGCGCGGCGTAACAGAGTCCACACGTCGGCAGCATCTTGTCATGCACCGATGCCTGAAAGAGTTCGGTCAAATCCGCACCTTCGAGGATTTGACAACCCGCAACATCAAGCTATGGGACGATTATATCCGCACCAAGGTAACAGCACAGTCATCAGTACACGGTTATCACAAACGCCTGAAACCGTACATACAGGAAGCCCTGCAACTCAATCTCATCGCCCGTAATCCTTACGAGACAATGCGCATACCGCGTGGACGCTCCGAGGGCATCAAATTCCTCACAGAAGAAGAACGCGACCGTATAGCTGCTCTGGAATGTTACGGCCCGGTTGAGAAAGTCCGCGATATGTTCATCTTCGCCTGCTACACGGGGCTTTCGTACTCTGACCTTGTCAAGATACGCAAGGAGGACATCATCAAGCAGGGCGACGATTACTGCATCAAGGACAAACGACTGAAAACTAACGTACCTTATACCATAGTTCTTTTGCCTCAGGCAATGGATATACTTCGCAAGTACAATTACTGTCTGAACCTGATGAGTAACCAAAAGTGCAACGAGAACCTTAAGCTCATCGCCCACATGGCCGACATTCACCTTAATTTGACCATGCACGTCGGACGCCACACTTTCGCCACCTGGGCGCTCAGCAAAGGCGTAGGCATCGAGACGGTCAGCAAGATGCTTGCTCATACCAACGTTACCATGACGGAAAAATACGCCAAAGTACTCCAAACATCGGTATATCAAGGCTTCGATACACTCAAAAGAGCAGCACTCTGAACGGCTGCAAGTGCATAAAGGCGCTCGGATCGACACTTTCGGTCCGGGCGCTTTTCTTATATCTCCACCATCAGTTTCTCCCTAAGTTCCGACACTTCGGCTCTCAATGCCGCTATCTCACCCATCAGAGCCTTATGCTCCGCCTCTATCTTTTCAAGATAGTTTGTCATAAATCCGATTGTCTTTGTCTGCCCGTCAATAATGCGCACCAATGTGTGCATATCCAGTTGCTCCTGCTTCTTCGACACCGTAGCTTCCTCCTTAACTTCGTCTGAAAGCATTTCCCCTGCGCCGCTAATAAACCAGTCAATTCTCAGTCTGGGATTCAACGAACACAGCCTCTCGACGAACCGGTTGCTCAGCTTGTCGTGCCGGTTCAATATCGTAGACATCACACAAGGATTGTATCCCATTTTTACAGCCGCATCCTTCTGCGACAGAATGACGCGCTGTTCCTTGAGCCAAGCAAGTGCTTCTTTGGCTCTATTTCGTATTTCCTCATCCATTGGGACAGTTGGCTATTTAGGTTTATGTTTATGTTTTTACGAGGTTTCTTAAAAGGAGTTTGTGATTGTAAAGTTTAGCATAAACTATTCGTTTTGTGTGTTTATATGCTACTAAATTTGCCTAACAAACTCAAATGCAAAGATAATAAATTCCTTCTTTGTTTAGAGTTTATACGATTAATAAAATCCAAATTTTCTATTTATGGCAGATGAAACTCATATAAACGCCAGGCTCCGTAAAATTGAAAAATCAGTCGAAGGCATACGCTCAATGATGGAGGACTTCATAGAGAGCGCCAAAATCCCTGACCGAATAATCGGCACAACAGAGGCGGCAGAATATCTCGGCATCAGCCCCTCGAAAGTCTGCGAAGAAATCAGGGCCGGTAATCTTCCGGCGGAAAAAGGACCGAGAAGTTACAAAATATCATTACGCACAGTTATGGAGCGAGTCGGAATAACCGACATTCGCGCCTTTCAAAAAAAAAGCTGACAGACGTAATCCTAAGCCCCGATTATGCTATGACAACGTATGAAATCCGAGAAATCGAATCGAAGCGTTTGCGCGAGTACCTGCAAACGCTTTCCACTACCGAGCATCGCTTTTTCGTGAGCGATGTAATGGAGAAATGCGGACGCCAAATGTCGAAAAAGACATTTTACAACTGGAAATACGGCATGTGCCGAATTCCGCTGTTCGCAAAGAAAATCATTGAAGAAGTGGCCGGTACCACAATCTTCATCTGGACTGACGAATTCAAATAACACTCAAAATCTATCTGAATATGAACGTAAAAGAAGAACTGATACAGGTAACGGGACATATCGCAGAGCAGTTCCATACCGACCGCATAGCGGTGATTGTTTGCTGCGAGGGCGAGCCGCAGTGGTGCTCGATGATGGGCTTCCGTCAGCCGTATGGCCCCGTCGGCACCATCGCTACTGTTATCTCCACCGGCGAGGTAATCGACGCTGTGGTTGCCTTTGCCTACGAAATGTCCAACTCTAAAGCGAAAGGAGTATAGCCATGCCGTTACCGATGGAAAGCAACCTCAATAATCGTATCAAGTACGATGACACCAGTTCATTCGTGTGCTATCTGCTCACTCTCGACCGGGGGCAGCATGCAGAATTTATAAAGAAAGTGGCTTACCGCTGCGGAGTGTCACGTTCGGTGGTCTATTCATGGAAATATATGTGCTGCCGCATACCGACCTATGCCAAGGAGATAATCGAGATGTGCGCCGGAGTGCAGATTTTTGACGATTGAACATGATAAGGAGCAAACCGAACATCGACCCGCAGAAGAAGTATTGTGTAAAGGCAGCCTGCTATGAGCTTGAAATTTGCGAGGACACCCTGCGCAAATACCGTGACAGCGGACTCATAGGCTGCATACGCATCACGAGCCGCGAAATATATTATCTCGGCTCGGATCTTCTTGCCCTGTGGGAGACAATGCAAAAACGCAAGAAATATGATTGACAAATCTACGATAGAGAAAGTGTTGCAGAGCGTTGACATCGTGGATGTCATCTCGGAACACGTCACCTTACAGAAGAAAGGCTCGCTATACTGGTGCTGCTGTCCGTTCCATTCGGAGCGCACTCCGTCGATGGCGGTCAGCAAGGCGCGAGGCACTTTCACCTGCTACGGCTGCGGGGCCCACGGCGATGCCGTGGAGTTCCTTCAGAAGCTCGACAACCTGTCGTTCCCCGAAGCTATCGAGAGGCTTGCCAAGAAATCAGGCATACAGATAATGCACGACCACCGGGAGCGCACCGACGAGGAAATAGAAGCGTCAAAGCACCGTGAGAGTTTGCTCGCCGCCATCGCCGTGGCGCAGGATTTCTTTGTCAGTCAACTGCAAGCCGATACTTCGGAAGCGGATGTCGCCCGTAATTACGCTTACGGACGCTGGGGCGAGGAATACTGCAAGTCGGTCGGCATTGGCTATGCTCCCGACAGCTGGGACGCTTTGCCGGAGTATTGCCGCAGTCGCGGTGTGGACTATGCACACCTCAAGGATGCCGGCATTGTCAAGTTCAGCGACAAATCACGGAAATACTATTCGTTTTTCCGTGGCCGCATCACTATCCCGATATGTGACCGCTACGGCAAAATCATTTCATATACAGCCCGCTACTTCGGTGACAATCCGGATGAAACTAAATATCTCAACACGGCCAACACACCGGTTTTCGAGAAGGGCAATACCATATTCGGACTCAAAGAGGCTATCAGACAGGCCGGACGCACAGGCAGGTTTATCATTGTCGAGGGAGCGCCCGACGTCCTCCGTATGCACTCCGACGAGGTCGGACTGACGGAGACGGTCGCCACCCTCGGAACGGCATGGAGCGAACAGCAGCTAAAGCAACTGCAACGCTACGCTCCGAGCCTTTGCTTTATACCCGATGCCGACCCTCCTAAGGAGGGAGAACATTACGGCCCGGGGATAAAGGCGGTGATGAAGAACGGTCTGGAGGCAATGCGACTGGGCTTCTCTGTATCTGTCAGGGAGATTCCCGTCGGCGAGGACGGCCATAAACAGGACCCGGACAGCTTCATCACCGGCTGCGACATCTTCAACTCTCTTGAAGATGTGAATTTTGCCGTTTGGTATGGTCTGAAGCTGCTCAATTCCTGCTCTACTGATACAGAGCGCATAGAGGCTTTGAAACGTATCTGTCGCGAGGCGCTGGTGCTCGTCGAGGACGAGACTACGCTTAACTGCTGTCTTGAACCTCTCTACAAGGTTTTCGGCAAACTCAAACTGTGGCGCGATGCCGTTCAGAACAGCCGTGATGAGCGGCGCCGTGAGGCGGCCCGAAAGGAGCGCGAGGCTATGAGCGAGGAACAGGCGGCTATGCGCGAACTCGGTATCATCGTCAGAAACCGATGCTATTGCTCATATTCCAAAGAGGGTGAACTGGAAAGGTGGAGCAATTTCCTCATGGAGCCGCTTTTCCACATCATCGACGGCGACAATGCCATCCGCATTTTCCGCATCGTCAATGACAAGGGGGTCAGACGTGAAATTGAACTGCGGCAGGACGAGCTTGTTTCTCTCGCCCGTTTCCAACAGCGAATCGAAAGCCTCGGTTTCTTCATCTTCAAGGGGAATCTCGCAAATCTGCTCAACTTGAAGGAATATCTCTATTCCATCACCGACTCTGCGGTTCAGTTAAGCAAAATGGGCTGGAATGCCGCCGAGGAAGTCTATGCCTTCGGCGACGGCATTTTCGCCGACAATGTGCTTTATAATGTCAACGACCTGGGTATCGTCAAAATCGGCGACCGCACTTTTTACCTGCCCGCTTTCTCCAAAATGCACATCGACCAAAAGGACGCTTACCAGTTCGAGCGCAGCTTCTCCTGCCGTCAGCATGGAGAAGTGTCGCTATACGAGTATGTACAGCGCATGGTTACTGTATTCGGCGACAATGCCAAAGTCGGCTTCGCCTTTCTTCTGGCGACACTCTTTTTAGACGTTGTGAAGCAGACCTCCAAACGTCTCGCCCTGCTGAATATTTTCGGTCGCAAGGGTTCGGGCAAGACGGAATTGGGCACCGCCCTTATGTCGTTCTTCATACGGCAGAACGACCCTCCTTCGCTCGCCACAACATCTATGGCCTCGCTCAATGAAATGCTGTCGTGCGCCGAGAACAATCTCGTGCATCTCGACGAGTATAAGAATGAAATCGACTTTCGCAAGATTGAACTGCTCAAACAGATATGGGGCGGCAGCGGTCAGACGAAGAAGAACATGGACGGCGACAAAAAGGTGCAGCGCACTTTTGTTCGCTCCGGGGTTATCCTCACAGGTCAGGACGCTCCGACCCGTGACGATGCCCTTTTCTCTCGTGTCATTCATCTGTCCTACTCGCAGGTTACGTTCAGCAAGGAAGCCAAACGTAACTTCGAGGAGTTTCAGGCTATCAGCGCACGGGGCGCCTCCCACCTTACGGTGCAGCTTCTGAAACTCCGCAAACTGTTTGAGACGGATTATGCCGCCCATTACGCCGCCTGTAAGCGTGAGCTTATGGCGGCTCTCGCCGAGGACAACATCGAGGACCGTCTGCTCAACAACTGGCTCGCTCCGCTTGCGGCGTTCCATACGGTGCAGACTTCGCTTCGTCTGCCCATCGACAACCTCGATCTGTTCAATATCTGCGTCGGAGGTATACGCCGGCAGAATGAACAGCTGAAGAAGAACTCCGACATCGCCGTATTCTGGTCAATGCTCGATTCCGGCCACATGCTGGGCCGCATTGTCGCCAAAAGCCATTTCGCCATCAGGGTGCAGTCTTCGTTCAAACGTCTTGACGGAGACGTTATCGACTTCGGACGCAACAAGTCGGTGCTGTACCTCAATTATCAGAATGTAATCGCCACGCTGGGGCAGCGCGTCAACGGCTCCAACATCGTAGGTAAGCTCGACACCGTCTCGCTCGACTCTTATCTGAGGACGCACCCGGCGTTCCTCGGTACCAAGCAGTACCGCTTTCGCGTCCTGCTCCCCAACGGTACGCCTGATTATACTTTCGACACGCGCGACGGCCGTTCCGTGCGCCGCGTAAAGGAAGTGCGTCCTATGGCTTTCGTTTTCGATTATGAATTGCTCAAGGAGAGTTACGAGATTAACCTCGAAACGCAGGAGCGCAACGAAAACGATGCCTCGGAAGATGATGTGGAGCCGGAAGAAACCGACTCTCAATTACCTCCGGAAGAACCCGAATTGCCGTTTTGACAGTTCTCCCCATTACCTATTACTAATATCTGCCGTTGAAATTTGATTCAGCGGCATTTTTTTCGATTATTTTTTCGCCTTTCTCTGAATTTCTGTGAGCCGAAATTTCGGCAAGACAATTCAGACAATTTAGACAACGCTTTATATCAGAGAGTTAACCCGATTTTTGCCGTGCCATTGCTTAGACACGTTTAGACAAAATCGAAATTTTTTCGGGTTCATCAGCCGAAAATAGACAGCGAAAGCCACTATATAGATATATGATTTTTGACTGATAAAATCTATATCTTTATATATCAGGGGCTTTGCTTCATCTCTCTACTCTCGGCTATTTGTCTGAGTTCGCTACCCCGACAACATCCTCGTATGTGCGCGAGGATTTTTTCTTCATGCTCCGGTTTTGCACTGTCCGCTGTTCCCGAATATCGGCAACGCAACGCCTTGAAAACAAGGCTAAGTCGCTGATATTTGGTAAATTTGCATATACCAATCGGGCTGACTATGAGCGACCTTTGCATCTATTTACCGCTGGAAGACTATCTCGCGCAGTGGTTCGTAAACGAACACGGCGGCGAGAGGCCGGTGCATCTTCTTCGCGGTTCTATCGAGAGCAAGGCGCTCGAAACGTATCTGGAGAAGCTGCCGGAGGGCGTCGAGCCGGAGGTGTTCGCCGACGATAAGTTGCCCGTCAGGATTCCGACGTTCCGCACCCGTCCGCCGGAGACGTACAATTACTTGCCGCCCCGGGCGCTCGCGCTCCTGCTGAACATCATCCGCAACCGCTTCGATCTTCAGCTGTGGGAGGAGCTGCATCACTTCGGCAAGATTGGCCGGCGCCAGGACGAGCTTATCTATGCTTGGATGGAGAAGCACCGCATCGACCCGACGGAGAAGAACTGGAACGCTATCGCCAAACGCTATCAGCGGCAACGCAACATCTATATGATGCGCGAGAGGGCGAAAAAACAATATTCGCGCAAAAAATCTCATTGATTTCAGCATAGCTAAAATACAATTCTACGATTTCTACGATAATGCGTACATCGACACAAATACTTCCCGGAATCAAGGCCATCGGCTGGCTCGACTGCCGACACCTGCCGAGGCGCGTTGACCTTTCGGCCATCTGCGGCATGACGGTGGCAGTCTTGACGGACGTTCACCCGATACCGTTCTTCGACGAGCCGACCTGCGAGTGTCAAACCAAGAAGGACGGTGCCGGGTATCAGGATACCGCCACCTTGAAGTTTCTTACAAGCGAGAAACTTCCCCGGTCTGCCACGCTCGGTTTTGTCGTTACCGATGTCAACGGCAACTCCTTCCTGCTCGGCTCGCTCGAACATCCGTGTCCGGTTGTCGAGCCTACGCAGCGCACCGGCATACCGTCGGGCGATGCCGCCGGGTATGCTTACGAGATTAAGCACGTCTCCATCCGCTCGATGGTGCCGTGTGTGATATAGCAGCAGTTGCCACCTTCCCAAATTCGTTCATACAGATTTTGAAGTTACCCATGCCGCCGGTCCGAGAGGATAGGCGGTTTTTTCATAGGTGGCAATAGCAGTTCCCTGCGGAGCAGCTTTTTCCTTGGAGGGAGGAGAGAGGGTCAGATGCAGCGGAACGTGTCGGTGCTATTCCACGTTGTGGTCCCGAACAGCGCTCATCGTGGTCTAAGTATTCTTTCGGCTGTGATTGCCCATTGTGCTGTCGTGGCATTCCATGATGTGAGGCAGGTGTCCCGTTCTCCGCAGAAGCCCTGCGGGTGTCGGCATCTTCAATCTCCGTCATCTGTTATCGGGGTCGTTGCTTCGCACCTGTCGCTTTGTTCGGAGTGTTGTTTGATGAAGCCTCCTTCGTTCATGCCCTCGTTTTCAGCGGAAGCGGAAGAAGATCTCTGCGTCCGCGCCATCAGCGCTTCCTCTGTCGGCGCAGCCTTGCAGGTGATTGGTGTCGCAGTCTATCTGCCGAGGTCAAGCCACGGACGGCACCGCCGACATCGTACTTGCCAACCTGTAAGCACCGGCGCAGATACTCCGGGGTTCTTTTGCCGTCTGCGTCGCTCTTGTTGACTGCTTCCTGCTCCGGCCATGCTGCCCGTCCGGCTGTTCTTCTGACTCTTGGTGTTGAGTGCCCCTGTATTCTCATCTTGAATTTTCGGGACAATGGGTTCATTTAGTTTTCCTGTACAAAGTTAGGTCGCCAACTCAACTTCCCTCCGGCTCACTAAAACCGGCTCCGCCTATTTACACGACAATTTTACGAAAAAATGGTACAAGCCTCATTTTTAGACGCTGCGCTTAAAATTCTCTATAAATTTTTGTTCGGTCTCAAACAGCTTCCCACTTGATTGTACCGTAAAACTTGAAAAATGAACCCAATGTCAAACCCTCAAATTTGTATCAAGATGAGACTACAATTCGGAGAACTCAACATCACTCCAAGAGTCGAAGAACGACTCGCCGAACTGGGCTACACGCCCGAAGAACTTCAGGAAGCTGTCGCTGAACACAAGAGCGGCTGCGACGGCGAACCCTCGGTCTACGTCGGTACTTACGGCAAGTACAATGACGGCTCGCTTTGCGGCCTGTGGATCGACCTCAGCTGCTTCGACGACTACGACGATTTCATCAACTTCTGCAAGGCCATTCACGCCGACGAGGAAGACCCGGAGCTGATGGCCCAGGACTTCGAGTGCTTCCCCCGCCAGTGGTACAACGAGGGCTTCATGGACGAGGACGACTTCGACCACATCAAGGAATACTCCGAGCTGTGCGACAAGTACGGCAACGACGCCGTCGATGACTACATGGAGTTTGAAGATACGCTCGACAACTTCGAGGAAGCCTTCTGCGGAGAATGGGACAGCGAGGAAGACTTCGCCCGTCACATCGTCGAGGAGTGCTACGACATTGAGCGCACTATGGGCAATCTCAGCCAATACTTCGACTACGAAGCCTTCGGACGCGACCTGTTCAACTGGGACTACAACATGGGCGCCAACAACAACGTGTTCCGCCGCATCTGACCCTCTTTCTCTCTCCTCGCAGGGCCGCTCCTCCGGGAACGGCTCTTGCCGTGTCTTTTAACCGCCTATTTATAAGAGGTAATTTTGGCATAGCAAAATGATTTTCTATGTCTAAAACCGCATACAACATCTCGCTCAAAGGCTACGTCGGAGGTTCCGACTTCGACCGCAAGACCGTTGACACGACCCTCGCACAAAACGAGGGTAAGCGCGTCAATGTACTTATCGACAGCCTTGGCGGTTCACTCGCCACCGGCCTCTCTATCTCCGCAGCCTTCCGCAACCACGGCAATGTCAATGTGCATTTCGTGGGTCTCAATGCTTCGGCCGCAACCATCGCTTCGCTCGGCGCGGCCCGTATCTCCATCGATGCCGGGGCCATGTACCTTGTGCATAAATGCTCGATGGCTTTCTTCGAGTGGGGCAGCCTTAACAGCGACCAGTTCGCAACGCTCATCGCCGACTGTGAGAAAATCAAGGCCGACCTCGACAAGCTCGACCTTAACTGCGCCCAACTCTACGCCTCGCGCTGCAAGCGCAAGACGGAAGACCTTCTCGCCCTGATGAAAGCAGGCGGCTGGCTCACGGCTAAGGAAGCCCTCGACTGGGGATTTGTCGATGAAATCACGGACCTTGCCGATGAACCGGCCCCGAAGCTCACCGATGCGCTCGCTTCCGCTATGGCCTCGGAGGGTATGCCGATACCTAACATACCCATCGCCGAAGTCGACAAGGACAGTGCGTTTTCTCGCTTCCTCGCCGCACTGACTTCCTTCTTCAAACCGTCAACCAATCCCATTACCACCGCAATGATCAAGACTTACACGTTTTTGTCGGCTATCCTCGCCGACAAACCGCTGGCCGTGAAAGACGGTACAGCCTCGGTTACCGTGGCGCAGCTCGATGCGATCGAAGACGCGCTCGCCGAGAAAGACCGTCTCTGCAACGAGCAGAAGCAGACTATCGCAGACCTTCAGGCGAAGCTCGACAAGAAACCCGCCGAGCCTACCAAGCAGGTTGTCGAGGACAACAAGCCCGGCGGCGAACCCAAGCCCAAGAACGATGTCGAGCAGTTTGTCGACACCTACAACTCCGCCAAAGCCCTCTTTGTCGAGGTCTGACCCACTCATCAACTTTTAACTCATCAACTCATCCACCCGAATATGGCAGGTAAATTTACATTCACACTTCAGGAGTATCAGGAAGCCGCCGTGAAGTATCGCGCCGACCTCCTTATGCTCCCCATTATCGGTATCGGCGACACGCTCCAGTATATGACGGGGCGCCCCGGCATCCGATACAAGGAGCGCGTTGGCAACCTGACCGGTGACGCACAGTTCGCTCCCTACAACCCCCAACGTGCCGTGGACTACAACCTCGGCATCGAGTTCCGCGACCTTGAAACGTTCTTTGGCTCCGTTGTCGCCAACTTCGAGCCTAACTCGGCTATCTCAACGCTTCTCGGCACCGGCGCCACAAAGGGCGACGGTCAGATGACTACACCCACGGCCCGCCACGTCCTCGCCAAGATTGCCAAGAACCTCTCGGAGCATCTGAACGATGCCGTCTGGAACGGCAAGCGCAACGCCGCCGGTGATACCACCGCCGACCTGTTCGACGGCTTCGACACAATCACCGAAAAGGAGATTGCCGCCGGAACTATCGCCGCCGACCAGGGCAACTACATGAAGTTCGACGATGCCATCACTCCGGCTAACGCCGTTGACATTGCCAAGGAGATTCTGTTCTCCCTCGACCCGCGCCTCCGCGCCCAGGACCTCTATCTCTATTGCTCGCAGGACTTCGTCGACAAGTACAACGAAGGCTACCTGCTTACCCACGGCGGCATACCTTATAACACCCAGTACGGACAGGGTGCCGTGGAGGGTTCCAACGGCAAGTTGAAGTTCTGCCCCCTCTACAACAAGGCGGGGTCGAAGTTCATGCACGTATCCACCAAGAGCAATATGCTCGTGGGCTACGACCAGATGGGCGATGTCGAAAACGTGATGATTAAGGAGTTCGCCCCCTTTATCCTTTCATACATCGCCACTATGTTCTTCGGCGTTCAGTTCGAGACCATCGACAAGCGCCGCTTCAAGACCATTGAAATAACCGTCTAATCCCGCTCCGCTATGGCTAAAACTTGTACCTCAATTCAGAAATCGCTCGGATGGTGCCAGGGCACCCCCGAGCTGCCCGGCGTGAAGCGCCGCATATACTTCCTCGCAAAGTCGTTCATTCTCGGCTATCCGCAGTTGCCGCGTGATGAACTGGGCCGAGCTACTTCCGCTGTTCTGGCGGGCAGCTATACGCTTGCCGCCGATGCGAAGTGGAAGTATATCGACATTCTGCCCGACAAGTCGCAGTTGACCTCCGAGGCGCAGGGCGAGTTGCCCTCGCAGACGCAGCTCAACAAACTTGTCGCCGTCCACCCAGGCGTAGGCTCCGAGGCTTCCGCCGCTGCTGCCTACATCAACAACACCGACAATGTGTTCATCATCGAGGATATGAAAGGCAACTATCGCGTCCTCGGTAACGACAAGTGGACCACAAAGGCCACTGTCGCCCAGGATCTCGGTCAGGGTGCCACCGGCACAACCTCGACAACTATCAACGTCGAGGCTACCGACGAAGTGCCCGCGCCCTTCTATGTCGGTACGCTCGAAACCGAGGACGGAGACATCGACTGCTCAGGCAAAGCCGCATAATTCCGTACATTATGGACGATATAAGAAGCGTCAGGAAAGGAGCAATAGCCCTGGACGAGGTGTTGAACGACATCGAAGTGCCTTCGCTTGACGTTCCCGACCTCGACGCTTCTTTTTGCTCTGCGGCTCCGGCCAAAGACCTGTTCGCCGAGAAGAAACGGGCGGCATGGAAAGACGTGCAACAGGCCGAAGCCCGTTGCGACTTCGCACCCAATAAGGTGCGAATTTCATACCGCAATCCACAGTTCGGCATAATCTCGCTTTGGAAGAAGTCGGTCTACGGCAGAACCTTGACCGACATAAAGAGTGACCCCGATATGGTCGGGAAATTTGCCGAGGGCATGAATACCCTTATCCGGCAAATCCTCGGTCATTCGCTCGCCACCGGCGACTGGGCCATCGTTACATCGCCCAAGCGTCGCCACAAGACCCGTAACTTCGCTTCGCTCATTTCTGCCCGGCTCGCGGAACTTCTCGGCATACCGTTCTATGAAGACGTTGCCGAGTGCCACTCTAAGCATCGTGTCGGGGCGGTCTTTACCTTTGGCGCACAACCGCCCTCCGAGCGCAACATAATCGTATTCGACGATTTTGTTACCTCCGGCGCAACTATGATCTCAATGCGCGAACTGCTGATGCCACTCGGCAAAAATCTCGTGTTTTTCACCGGAATTAACAATAAGCTTTAGTCGGCAGGTTCAATACTAAATATACTTGTGAGTTTTCCCGCTTCGTTTTCAGCTTTTACGCATAAAAGACCGTGTTCTAATATGCCATTGGCAAACAGAAAATTCCCGTCAACCTCTGTTTTACCTTTCTTTCCATAAACTTTAATTGAGTAAAAACCATCAGTTGCATCTGTGCTGTTCTCCATATCGCCACCCAGTTGTGCAACAATCATCTTCAAATCATTAAGCCCGTGGCACGTTGCTTGAAGTTTATTTGTTAGCACCATTGAAGTAGGTATTTTGCCGGATTTCAGCGGTATGCCTATAAAATTGAAATAAGGAACATTACCAAATTGCTCCTCTATAAGATGCTTTTGATTGCAGATTTCACTTACTGCGCTTGTGAGAAAAGGATTTTCGTTAGCGTCTATTTCTGTACCCAATTCTCGCTCTAACATCCTTTTGTAAGCGTTCATTACAGACTCTTTCACTTCTTCCATATTCAGAATTGTGTCGGGTCGGCAATCTGCGTCCAGTTGAAATTGCAATATGCGAGATGCTACAAATTCGTTTAATTCTTCTGTTCTATCGGGGAGTTGACCTTCTGATGCAGGGTCAGTACATTCAATCTCAAATGCTTCTAATTTGTTTGTTGTACGCAACACAAATCCTTTTTCATTTTTAGCTTCTACAAATATTGTGGGGAGAAGTTTGGTAACAGAAACCAATGAATCCTTTCCGTGATACATTATCACTTTTGCCGTAGCTCTGTATTTCAGGGTATCGCCAACGGTAAATTGTGGGCGTATTGTTATATCTTTTGCGACGCAAACTAAACAAGCCATAAGCAAGCAAATATATGTTACAAATCTTTTCATAGATTTTGAAGATTGATTTATACCGCCAAAGTTACGAAAAATTTGTCTTTTCTCGGCTATCGGAAGCAATATAATTTTGTGGCAGATAAAATTATATGCCGTTATGGACCACAAATTTACCGAACAGATAAAGCAATGGCTTGAAACGCCCGAAGCGGAGCGCGACTACTCGGTTGGCGCACTCTATCTGCTGAAACTCTCCGGCAATCAAATCATGTATCGCAACATTGTTGCGCAACTTGACCGCCGCCACGATGTGGTGGAGTATCAGCTTCAGAAATATTACAATTTCCGCGTTCAGGCTCTCACTCACGCGCAGGTCGAGGAAATGGCCGCGCAGGTGGAAACCATCGTGGCCGAACATATTCCGCTGGCGGCTAACGCCGACCATAGTCCGGCAAAGGGCCGACGTGTCGACCACGATTCACTCCCCGACGAAATCAAGGCGAAGTACGTTGAAAATCTTTCGCTTCTCCAACGTATGCGCGAACTGCATCTGCGCCTTCGCTCGCTCTCCCTTGACAACTCGCCCTGCCCGGACTCCGAGCGTTATCCGTTTCTCAAAGAACTTATATCGCTCGACAAGAAGTTACACGCCAACTGGGAGGCATACGACCATTATGTAGCACCAAGCCCCGATGCCGTTCCCTCACGTCCGGCTAAAACCGTCCGCTCCGCCGCAGGTGCTAAGAAAACCGCCAAGAAGTCAGCCAAGAAATGAAGCGCACTGCTAACATCGACAATATACTGCGTCCGTTGAAAGTAACTCCGTATCAGGCTTATCTTTCAAATGCCGTGCAGGTTGCCGACATCCTCGAATGGATATTGGCACAAGTCGGTGTGGCTGAAGTCTGGCAGACTTCTTTCTCCATTTCCGAGGAGTTTCTTCGGCGACTCTTTTTCATCACTAAGGATAAAAAAGTCAGTCGCATAAACCTCGTTCTCGACCACAAGGCGACCAACAAGACGCTCAAACTATGGGCGTTCATCACCCAGGTTATTGAGCGCACATATCTTGCCGACAACCATAGCAAGATTTTGTTGGTAAAGTCGGAACGAGGCGATACCGTCTCGGTCATCACCTCGCAGAACCTTACTCGCGGCAACCGCCACGAGTCCGCTTTTATCTCCACCGACTCTGCAATCTTTGCAGAGCTGTTCGCCCAAGTGTCAGACCTTATTCAAAATCACTCAGTACCGCTTCATGATTTATTCAGAGACAGAATTAACGCAGATTGAGAAGTTCGCCTCAATCTACTTGAAGATTTCCGATATTGCCGACCTGCTCGACATTCCGGCTGATGTGCTGCGCTCTGACATCGCCGATCGAGGCACCGACGTTAGCAAAGCATACCGTCGTGGCAAAGCCGCCTCTAAAGTCAAGCTGCACTCTCAGGAGATGATGCTGGCACAGGTCGGTTCGCCGCTCGCGCTCGAAAATGCGAGAGATAACCTTTTGGATATGGAGGACGACGAATGAGTTACCCTAACGCTATCGAAGTTTGCCGCGCCGAACTCTTTACCAAAGAGGTGGAGTTGCGCGAGCGTTATCCCGGCCAAATGGTCGAGAAGGTGCTGCGCGTCCGCGAAATGTATAACTGGTTTATCGCCAACCCCGACGGAACAGACCGCGAGTTTGTTGCCGAGGTGTGCCAACGCCACGGAATACACCACACAACGGCTTATTCCGACCTTGCAGTGGTTAAGTCGCTCCTGCCGATGCTCGGCTCCGCTTCACGCGACTTCCACCGCTGGCGCACCAATGAAATGCTTATCGCCACATATAAGATGGCCGAGAAGCGCAAGGACAGCAAGACGATGGAACGTGCCGCAACCGCCTACGGCAAACTGAACCGCGTTGACCTCGAAGACGAACAGGCAATACCGCTCGACCAAATCCTTGTTCAGCCTTTCACGGCCACCGATGATCCGCGTGTACTCGGCATCGAGCCTATTCCCAACATTGCCGACAAAATCGCTGCCATGATTGCGAAGTACCGAGCCGAAACCATCGACATTGAAGATGTCGAGTTCGAGGAAGTGGATTTGGAGTTTGACAAACTTTTCCCCGACTCCAAGACCTCCATAGACAATGCCTAAAAAGAAAATCTACATTACCCCATACCTTACCCGATTTTCAAAACACATCATCATAAAACCAAGAAACATGAAAAGTATGCACAGAATAGGATATAGTATAGCTGCAACTTTATAATACCTTTGATTATATTGTTCATCAGAAATTATCGTTTTATAACGCTTTTTGAAAAGAAAATAGGCCAAATTTCCTCCACATATTATGAGATAGTAGCTTATAAATAATGGTATGTAATTACTTTTAGATAATGGCTCAGCATCATATATAAGACTCAAATTTTGTAAAAGCAATATTATAAATGGTATTGTAGCAGAGCAAAATAAAAACGGAATGACAATAGAACATCCAATAGAGTCCTGATAAAGCCTATTAGAAAAGCCTTTTGAAAACTTTGCCCAGTAAAACTGATAGAATATGCCGTTTAGTAATTTCATAAAACACTCTTATTAGCATTACAAAGTTAACAAAAAAATATGAATGGCAAGAAGATTTACTTTAACAAGCCGCAGCGTCTCACGCAGCTTATCGGCGCGAACACTTCCGTTATCGTCGCAGGGCGACGCACCGGCAAGACGGACAGCATCGCCGCTCCGTTTGTTCTGCGCAATATGCAGCGTATGCCCGGCTCGACCGGCGGCATCGTGGTGCCGACCTTCAAGCACGGATTGACAAATACCATTCCGGGACTGCTCGCCGCTTGGAAACGCTGGGGCTTCATCGAGGGCATACACTATGTGGTAGGGAGGAAACCGCCGAAATCGTTCCGTCAGCCTATCATCGACCCGAAAGATTATGAACACGTCATATCTTTCTACAACGGGTCTGTCGCCGTGATTATATCGCAAGACCGCCCAGGCAGCTCGAACTCGCTAACGCTCTCGTGGCTGCTGGTCGATGAAGCAAAGTTTATCGACTACGCCAAACTGAAAGACGAAACGCTTCCGGCCAACGGCGGCATAAAGTCGCACTTCGGAAAGCACTCCTTTAATCACTCAATTATGATATTGAGCGATATGCCGCAGACCCAGAAGGGCAGTTGGTTCCTACATTACCGCGACAAAATGGACCCGGAGCTTATCAAGACCATTGAGGCCACGGTCTATGAGATTTGGAGGACGAAGGAGCGCATACGCGCCCTTAACGCTTCGGGGAAGCCGGTGCCTCCGTATCTCAAAGGCTACCTCCGTCGCCTTGACCGCGACCTCAATAAGATGCGTTCCGTCGCTGTGTATTACAGAGAATACAGCAGCATCGAAAACTTGCAGCTTCTCGGCGAGAACTACATCAAGCAGATGAAGCGCGACCTTACACCTTTGACCTTCCAAACCTCTATCCTTTGTCAGAGGATCGGAATTGCAAAGGACGGTTTCTATTCCTCCATGCGCGAGGGGCACAAGTACGACGCCAACGATAATCAGTACCTCGATACTCTCGGCTACGATTATGACTTCTCGACGCTCGACTCCCGCGCCGACAAGGACGTTGACCCCGACGCGCCCATCTGCATCGGCATGGACTATAACGCCAACATCAACTGGATTGTGGCCGGTCAGCCGCGCGACCGCCGCCTCAATGTTATCAAGTCCTTCTACGTCAAGTTCGAGCGTAAGATACCGGCTCTCGTCGAGGACTTCTGCCGTTACTATGCCGAGCATCGCAACAAGACGGTTGTCTATTATTACGATGCTACCGCCCTCGGCTCGAACTATGCCGTCAACGACCAGGACTTCCATTATAATGTAGTCAAGGAGTTCGAGCGGCACGGCTGGCGCGTTGAGTCGGTGTACCTCGGAAATCCGATGCACCACGACGAGAAGTATCTTCTCATCAACAACGCCTTCGCCGGAAAGCAAAGGCTGATGCCGTTCTTCAACCGCTCGAACAATGAAGACCTTATCCTCGCCGTCCAGTCAGCCGGTGTCAGCCGCGGACGCAACGGCTTCCACAAAGACAAATCCGGCGAAAAACTCGCCGAGTCCGAGGAAGACCTGCTCGAACACCGCACCGACGGCACCGACGCCTTCGATACCCTCTACATCGGAGCGGAGAAATTTCCGTATCGGGAGAGCTTTAGCCTCCCGACTTCGGGAATTTTGTAGCGTATGGCTGCGACCGCGAAGCAGGGCGAGGCTTGACCGAGCCAAAAATTCCCGTTCCACGACTCTTTTTCGCTATCTATGAGCGGAGTATTGTAAAAAATGCTTATCTTTGCCAAATCATCAATACCTTACATCATGAACAAAGTACTTTTACTGCTTGTAAGCATGTTTACTGTTTTCGGTGTGTTTGCCGAAGACAGTCCTGAGCAATATCGCGTGAGGCTTACAAAAGCCGATGGTACAGTTTTCGAGGCTTACAATAATACGAGCTTTAGAAACTGGTTTAGACCCAAAATTTCATCTATATCTGTCAGCGAGGAGTTCAAAGGCCCTGCGACAAAATACACCGGTGAAGAAGTCAAAAAGCTTGTGTTCGTAGAATCTCTATTAGACTCTATTCCGGTTATTTTCGATGCCGTAAAAGCACAGTCTAAACTTCCGTCTTTATTCAGTAAAAATCCGAAACCGTATAAAGAACCGATTTTCCTCCGTCTGGTCTACAATGGAGAGAATGTGAAAGGATATGCAATGCCCATTATGAACTCTACCTATACTCCGAGTCTCACAAAGGTGCAATATACATGGCGATACTTTTACCTTACCAAAGATTCTGATGTCGCTGTAGCATACTGGGACGATGTGGATGACATTATTCCCGGAATGAAGAAGACAATGAAATTCTATCTGAGAGAATTTCCTGAACTTGTAGAAATGGTGGATAATGAGGAAATCACGCCTCGAATGTTCAGAGACAATCCGACAATTGTTCTCCCGATAATCGACAGAATATATAAACCAAAAGAATAAGTTATTTTGGCGAGCTGAAATGATATATCCCTGCGCAAGTGGAGTGCTCCGGGCGGTGCCTCTCGGTCATCCGAGTATATCATTCATCGTCCGTGCTATCGTAAATCGAGCCTAAGGTCTCGACCATTCGGCTTCTATCCCTATCGCACAAGCGAGCTTCGGCACCACCTTCCCGGTGGATCCGTGGCTCGCTTTCTTTTTTTGCTGAGTGTCGTTCCGGGTGTGGCGACGCTTCGCAGGTCAAGGTATATTTCCGTGTTTCATCTCCTTTGGGAGAGGGAGAATTACCAACCGGGCCTTGTAGCATTGGTGTTCCGTCAACTGCAAACTCGGAGCGATTTCTATTGTACTTCCTCTGCCGGGCTTCACGGTGGCGGTGTTCCGCTCTGGCCGTCGGTGATTACTTCACGGTGTAGATTGATATTTGAAAAACGGTTGGCCGTTCACTGATGAAGATGTAACGTATAGGTCAGATTTTGCCGGGACGTTGTTTGAGGAATTAACTGTAATCACGCACGGAACACGCTATGATATTTCACTTTGCAAAGTTAAGTCGTGCCGGTCTATCGCAAAACGAGGCCCTCCGGGACTTTCTGCAAAATTTTTTATAAATCTCCACCTTGCAGGTAGTATTCACCGCCCGTGGCTTAAAATATTTCTTGAAGTTTTTGCGCTTGCGCCCTTTCCACTTCCTTCCTTTTTGCACGTAAAAATCAAACGCGCCCCGGCGCACAGTTAAAAACCTCAAAAACTTCAAAATCATGACATACGTTAGCAACATCTTCAGCAGCTCTCTCAACGCCAACCGCTCCCTCAAATATTATTCGGTAGAAGTAATCACTTTCGACGGCGAGAGCTTCACAACAGAAGTCGAAGCCCGCAGCGCAGAGGAAGCACAGGAAATCGCAGCTTCCGAGTTCGACAACGTAGACTACACAATGGTACAGGGCTGTTTCGCAGGTAGGTAAAAATCTTCCTCCCTCAAAGGGTGGCTGTCCGCCGGGGCAGCCTTGCCCTCTGCTCATTTGTCGCCATAGCCTCCGCTTTCATTTGTCTACCGGCTCTCCGCTGCCGCTCTATGCCGGATTGGAACGCCACCGCCCCCGTGGGTCGGGGCAGAGTGGTGTTCCGCTATCGCTCCACCGTTCATCGGCTGCGCTCCACACGCCGAGTTCTTCGGAAGATGATCACCGGCATTTCAATGTCATTGTTTCGGGAGGGTTGATGTTGTTATCGTCTATTGCCACGGATTGAAGCGTCAGCCGCGTTTTCTATTTCTGTCCTCACCATCTCGCCATATAATAAAGTGAACCTTGTCGCCGGTCATTATCGTAACCTCCATTTTTGTTTTGTGTCAGACGGTGTGCATCGTTGTGCCGTCGGGTCTGACTTCCGGGGAGCGAAGCCACCGCCTCCGCTTGCCTCGAACCGGAGGCGTTCTCCCTGTTTTGGGGCGCACCGTATCAGGCCGCAGTTAGAATGTAGCACCGCTCTTGGCCTCAACCACACCATCATTGTCCTTGCCTCCCCCTTGATAGACATACCGCTGAACTTGCTATCCTCGACGAGTACGGAGCGACAGCCGGGCTCGCCATCGGGGCGCGGTTTGGCTATGTTCCCTGCGGTTAGTTTCCTTTGCCTTGCATTGTTTGGGGAGTGAGCCGTGGCTTATTTTTCCTTCACAAATTTAGTACGGTCATTCACTGTTGCAAGGGCAGGTTTGCACTTCGTGTTCCTCCGTTTTTCGTACCTGCAAAACGGCAATCACCCTTGCTTCCTTCCAGTTCATTACGACCGCACTTTTGATTGTTCGTAAAAATTAAGAGCCTCGGCTCACTTCTCAAACCCCAAACACTTCAAAATCATGGCAAAGAAAACTAAAAAATCAACCGAGAACATCGCAACAGCCGTTGCCCCCACAGTCGAAACTACCGCTCCCGTAACTCCCAAGCTCATCGTGGCTCAGCGCAAGTTCAACCGCTGGTACGTCTACTTCAAGGGCGTGGCTCCCAAGGACAACGTCGGATGCGGATGCAAGACGGCCAAAAGCGCCATGCGCTACATGCATCTGCTCAAAGCCCGTTACGGAGCGACTATCTCCCGGAACATCTACGAACGCCTCCAGTTCGAGGCAGCGCGAGAGGAGGCATAAGCCTCCCTCGCTTTCTTCCCGAATGTCTAACCTCCAATTCTCACAACGATGCGCGATTATATCTGTTTCACGAAACAAGGCAAATGGAATTTCCAGGCCGACAACGACTTTGACGCGATGCGTCTGGCATTGTTCTACTGCTGGCGCGATGACGAGGACTTTATAAAAGTCCAGTTCGTTAAAGGCTGCGAGAATTACACGCTCTCAATCTTCCACATCGACAACAACAATCACGAATGTTTCACCCTATAATCCCCGAAGCAATGGAAATCGACTACAACAAGTTTACCGAACAGGAGCTGCAAGTAATCCTCGATGCAGCGCGTACTATCAACTACGCCTTCGGCTCGCAGTTTCCGAGCCACAGCGAGCAGATGGCTCTACTGATTGAAGACCTGCACTTCCGCGTCATCAATCAGATAGTCATTCAGGCGCACAACGCCCTCCGCTCGAAGTACATCGCGCGAGGCATCGACCCCGACGCACCGGACTTCCGTCCCGACCATCCGGAGACGTGACTTCTCCAAACCGTCGGTTCAGCGGTTGACCCTCCGGGGTTGACCGCTTTCTCTCTGTCTTTTATCGGCCACGACTGCAAAGTTAACTTTGCGGCATGGCACACCGGATTACATATAAGCCAACAGGCATCATACTTTCTTCGGCTGTCGGTGAAATCACCGTCGCCGTCGAGGGGGAATATGTCGATGTAACGCTGACCGCCACCGGCGGCATCGTCATTCTCTCGGAGCGTTACTATGCCCACGGCGGTAATGTAACGCTCTATGATCTCGGCTCGCTTATCGAGGCCGAGATGAACAAGTCGGGCCAGTCATGCGCCGACTTTACCCTGCGGGTATTTACCGACTCGGTCAACAACAAGGCGGACTTCTGTGTGCTTCATATCCTTTACTGCGACCGCTTCACGGTCTGCACGGATATTCCGGCATTTCTCCGCGAGAATTTCCTGACAACACTCTCCATGCGCCGTGTCGCTCCCGGCTCCACACTCTCCCTTTTCTTCTACGCGGAATCCGGGGAGAGTCTGGAGTATTCGGTACAGCACACCTTCCTCAAAGCAGGTTCGGAGGCCCGGTTTATTCACTCATATTCCATTGACTCCGGCAAGACCGCCGCCACCTCCGGGGTCGTGCAGATCAACGTGCCGTTGTCCTCGGTCATTGCCGATGCCGCAGGGTTCGCCGCCACTCGCCCCGGCGACATTACGCTCCTGTCGTTTACCGTCCGTTGCGGTCAGCGGTCTGTTACCTGCTTCGTCGACAACTCGCTCACTGACCTTGAATCGTTCTACTTCCGCAACTGCTTCAATGTCTGGGACACGGCCACTTTGCCGGTGGTAACCACCGCAAAGACCAACGTTGAACGCTCGCTTGCCATCATCAACGGCAGCTCTCGGTTCTACAACCAGTCTACGACTAAGACCTACGAGGTGGAGGCCGGGCCGCTGACTTCGGACGAAGCCGATTGGATAGACCAACTCTTTTCGTCGCACGATGTGTTCCGAATCGAGCCGGACCCTACAAACAGTTATGACCCGCTCGTTCTCGCCCCGATACTCATTACCGACGCCACCTGCGAAATTCAGGACGGCGACGAGAAACTTAACCGCGTCAAGTTTACGTGGCGATATACAGACAACCGCCCGATAGTACGCCTGTCTGCCTCGCCCGGCATTTTTACAGAACCTTACAATCTCGTTTACTCGTAACTCGCAAACTCGCTATGGCACAATCCATCCATATCTCCACAGCAAGAACAATGCTCAACAGCGGCGACCCTGTCGATATTTCTGTATGGAAATCCGACGGCTCTATCTTGGAACTCCGAAATTGTATCTCCCTGCGATACAATTTTTACGGCGGCTGGCGCAATATCAAGATACTGGCTTCCGGCGAGTGCCGCAAGATGCGCGACTGCTGCATATTCCGCGTCAACAACCTCGAAGTATTTTTATAGCCGCCTGATAGCCAAAGTCTCGGAAATAATGCGTAACTTTGCTGAAAATAATTCTATATGATACCAGAAGCAATAAAAAAGGCAATCTTAGAGGATACCTTGTTGTTTAGAGCAACTCGTTTCTACTTCTCAGAAATAGGTGTTGGAAACGACGAGGGAGAAACTGATGCCGAGTTCCTTATTGGAATAGGCAAATATCGGTCACATTTTGAAGTCCACGGCATAAATGAAAATTACATAAAGTGTAATTTTGATTTGGAAAACCAGCGTAAAATTCTACATAAAGCTGAAGATCGAATTGAAATTGTTTTCGATTGGCGACCCTCCAAAAATTCAGAAAACGAACCTACTTCGTTAGATTTTATAATTCAGGATAACAAAATTGTAGCCTTAAAATTTTGGTTCATGGCAGGGCCTGGCCTTTCGGCTCATATTCGTACTATATCTTTCGATGTAAAAGATATTTATTACTGTAACCAATGTTTCAACACTTTCGACATTGAATTCCTGTCGGAAGAATATGTTTGTCCTCACTGCGGGAAAGTTACAAGAATCAAGCGATAAGGCGTCTTTTCGCGCACCTTATATAGTCCATAACTTCGCTGCATAAATCAGCAAGTTATGGACTTATCTTTTTCCGACCTTAATTACAACTCCGTCGAAACGCTGCCGGGCTTCGAGGCCCGCGCTGCGTTCACCGTCAACTCGGCAACTGTCTTCCGTGAAGACGTGGATATTGTGCCGACCATCGTAGATGATACGCTCTCATACGTTCCGTGGGGCGGCGACAATCAGATGCCTTTCGACTTGCTCGCGCTCGTCGAAAAGGACGAAACTCTGGCAACCTGCCAGTGTTTCAACGCCGAGGTCTGCTATGGTTCGGGGCTGCAATACTGCGCCACCGAAGCCTCCGCACCGGTCAAGTCGGCTGTCGATGACTTCCTCCTTGACAATGACCTCGCCGCATACTTCCTCGGCATCTGTCAGGACTTCAAGCACTTTGGCTTCGCCGTGTCCGTGCTTATTCTCAACGAGGACGGCTCGCGCATCGTCCGTCTGTTGAGAAAGGAAGCCTGTTATTGCCGCTTCACTCCGGCTGACAAGCACGGTCGTATTTCCAAAATCCTTTACGCCAACTGGCGCAAAGCGGTCAGTGACCGCTCACAGATAGAGGAAATCGACCTGCTCGACCAGACTTCGCCCTGGCGAGATCTGCAAGACAAGCTCGCCAAAAAGTCGAAGTGCCGGAAATTCGCTATCGTCAGCCGTATTCCGACCGTCGATAGCACATACTATCCAATTCCGTATTACGGCGCGTTGTTCCGGGGCAAATGGTACAACATCAAGCAGCTTATCGGTATCGCTAAGGAAGCGAAGCTGAAAAATTCAGCGCCGATAAAGTACCACATCGAGGTCGGCGCAAAATACTGGGAGAGTATTTTCCGTGCCGAGGGTATTACGGACCGCCGGAAACAACAGGCGCGTATCGTCGCCGAGAAACAGCAGATTCTCGACTTCCTCACCGGTGCCGAGAACTCCGGCAAAGCCTGGTTCTCGACTTTCTATGTTACACCCGACGGCAAGGAACAGCACGACGTTGTAATCAACAAGATTGACGACAGCAAGGAGGGCGGCGACTGGGAGACCGACATTCAGGAGGCAATCAATATGATATGCTTTACTATGCGAGTGCATAGTAACCTTGTCGGTTCCGTGCCGGGCAAAGCACAAAGCAACAACTCCGGCTCAGACAAGCGCGAGCTTTACACCATAGCCCAAGCATTGCAGAAGCCGTATCACGACCTGCTCTTTACCGTTCATCGCATCATAATCCGATTTAACGGCTGGCAGGGCGTGACTGTCGACGTGCCGTTTATCCAGTTAACGACCCTTGATGAACATCAGGACGCAAAGCAGGTTAAACTCCCTAATTCAAATTCAAAAGATAACTCCGGCCATGATACTGATAACCGATAATGAAACGTTGCGCCGTTTCATCCCTAATATTATCCGCGAGGTCAAAGGGGAAACTCCGCTCTTTGACAAACTCGCTCCTTTCCTTGAAAGGGCAGAGCAATGGTTCTGCCACCACTTCGTTCCGGCAGAACTGCTCGACGCAGTCGCGGCAGAAGCCGCTCATATCGTCGCTGTCGAGGCATACCGTCTGGCCGTGCCGCAACTCGACCTTGTGCTTACGCCCAACGGTTTCGCAACCGTCGGCACTCAAAACCTTTCCCCGGCATCGAAGATGCGCGTCGATCGGCTCGTTGGCGGTCTGCTCTCCGAGAGGGACAAGGCACTGGCGCAGCTTCTTCACAATCTGCCCTCCGTCGAGGGCTGGCCGGACTCACCGCAAGGCCGGTGGTTCGGCGCCACGCTGTTTCCGACCCTTGATGTTGTAACCCAACAGTCGGGGGAAGCAGAACGACTATGGGACAAGTATTGTGAACTGCGCCCGCAGTTGATTGACCTCGAAGCAAGCCTCTCGGAAGAATGGCTGTCGCCGGAACTGATGTCAGCGCTCCGCTCGGAGAACCTGCGCGGAGATCTGACCTCGGAAAGAGGTGTTATTGTCCGGCAGGTAAAAGCGCAGGTCGTGGGCTACCTGCGCTCAGGGTCGTTCAACTCCCGTAGGCTCGCGGATATTGTGAACTATATTCGGCTGAACCCTGAAATTTTCGGCGAATGGCATAAGTCGGAAACCGCGAAGCTGTTTGCGCCGCCGGTCTTTCGTAATGAAAAGAAGGCTTCGGGCTACTTCTTTTAGCGGTGTCGGGGCAATCGGCAGTCGGTGAAGCTACGTCGCAAGGGGCATCAGTCGGGCATATCGCATCGGAGTTACGACACGAGGCACTGATTTTCCTTTGCAAAGTTAGGTCGCCAACTCACCGCTCTCTAAATACAGGTGTGCGCTCCGCGTTTCCTCGGTTTTCGCTGCACTGCAAACACAAGATAAATATTTGTTCGGGTTCAAACAGCTTCCCACTTGATTGCACGTAAAATCTAAAGTGCTTCGGCACATAACTCTTAAATCAATTCGATATGATACTTCCCGACAAACGACCCGTTGAGCGCGACTTCGCCAACCTCACCGACTACTCGCAGACATGCCCCGACGGTGCAAGAAAGTTCTTCGCCTTCATCCATTTCACCGATGAATCGACCTGCCTTTTTGCGAACATCTTCACGTTCAGCAGAACATTCGCCACGATGCTCGTGATGGAAAAATTCAGCGACTGCCTCGAATACATCAGCAGCATCAATATCCACGAGCAGGAATATTGAACGACCCCGACTCCAAAGCCTCGCCGAGCAATCGGCTGGGCTTTTGCTTGCGTACCTGCCCGATTTTGAGTAATTTTGCAGTCATCAAATCCTCAATGGCAAGATGAACTTCCTACATTATCTATATATAAAGGCTGATACCAGCATTCGTTATGGTAATATACCCCGTTTCATCATTTCCTTTCCTGTATGGGCAGTTGCTCTATCCTTTATCCCTTTGATATTAGTTTGGTGGGTTCAATATTTTTTGACGTATGTAATAATTTATCTTCTCGTTCTGGCTGTATATCCGCCAAAACTTGTAAATAGGAAGTATGACGAATGGGAAAAGAGATATGGTAATATGACCTCCATTTGGTTTTATCTGTATCTCGTTTCATTTATCTTATTCCCTGTGCTAAAAGTATATCTTTGGACGCATTAAATCACGTCTTTTACGCATAGAGTGCTTTACCGTACTTTCGCAGTACGATAAAGCACTTTTTATATGGAGACAATCTCGATTAACTTCATCGTACCGCAGGGCTGGCACGAGCTTTCCGATAAACAGCTTCGCTTCGTTTACCAACTTCTCGCCGACAACTTCGCAACCGACGAGATTAAGACCCTTTGCTTGCTCCAATGGAGCGGCACAAAGGTTATCGGTCGGCAAGACAGCGGGGCTTATCTCCTCAAAAAAGCAAAGATTCTTTTTGAGGTTACTCCCTTGACCCTCGCAGAGCTGCTGCCGCATCTCGACTGGCTCGCTTCTCTGCCGACGGTTCCCGTCAGGCTATCCAAAATCAACCGCCAGCACGCTCTCCCGGCTGACTTCTCCGAAGTGCCGTTTGAGACTTTCATCATCTGCGACAATCTTTATCAAGGCTATCTTCAGACGCAGAATGATGACCTGCTCGACCAACTCGGAGCGACGCTCTACGGAAAGGCCATGACCTTCAAGCCATACGAACGCATAAGCATCTTCTACTGGTTCGCCGCGCTCAAAGATACCTTCTCGCGCAAATTCCCGGACTTCTTTCAGCCAATCAGTGCCGCCACCGGCGGCAACCTGCTCGGCTCGTCCGCGCCATCGGTCGAGGACGCGATGAACGCTCAGATCCGTGCCCTCACCAAAGGCGATGTCACGAAAGAGAAAGAAGTCCTCGCGCTTGATACACACCGCGCCCTCACGGAGCTTAACGCACAGGCGCGTGAGTATAAGGAGCTGAACGCCAAAACGCAATCCAAATGACAGCGCAGCTCAACGGAAGATGGAACGCGGCCAGTTTCTTCGAGGAACTGACCGCAACCAACCGCCTCGCTCAGTCAGAAGGTTTTACCTTCTGCCGCGTCAGCGGTCTTGACGGCTTCGAGGAAGCTGTCAACGAGGCGCAGACCCAAACCGCCTTCGTCTGCGTCAGCGATATAGCCGACGGCTATACCGAGCTGAACAACACGCCGCGCACCCGTCGCGTCAAAACCGTGTTTTTCGCTATGCGCCACGCCGCCGAAGATATGGCGGCTCGCGCCGAGTGTATGGAAATAATGCGCGAGTTGTTCCGGCAATTCATGTCGCGCTTGCTCCCCGAAAAGGTCAGGTTAGAGCAGAACTGCATCTACCTCGACCCCCGAATATCGTTCAACGAGATTGACCGCTATTTTTTCAGCGGAGCCGCCGGGGCATATTTTCAGATTGCCGTCGATGTTTTCACGGATTTAAGATACAACCCAGATGAATGGAACGGATAATCAGCAGTTGGAGGCTCGCCGTAAGTACGTCCGTGCCTTTAACGCCACTATGATTAAGATATGGCGCGAGCAAATCGCCCTTCTCGGAGTCATCGACACTGGGGCGCTTTACCGCTCAACCATCGGCATATCCATGACCGCCGACGGCAAGTTCATCGACATATCGCTCGAACAGGCATTTAATACCTACGGCCTTTTCGTTGATTATGGCACAGGGCGAAATACTCCACGTGGCAACCCCGGCGACATCGGCCGCGCCAACGGCCGCCACCGCAAGCGCTGGTTCTCTCGCAAGTATTTTGCCTCCGTGATGAACATTCAGGAATTTTACGCCGACTCCCTCGGCCAGGAGTTCTGCCGGGCTATATCCAACGCCCTCAATCCCGACATTATGCGCCGCAGCGTCACTTTGTAGGCCAATTATTAACCGCCCACTTTACCAATTCACCAAGAATTGGTATCAGTGTTCTACCTTTATCTGTGATTCTGTATTCTACTTTTGGAGGAATACAAGCGTACATTTTTCTATTTATTAGGCCATCCGTTTCAAGCGTCTTGAGAGTCGATGTTAAAACCTTTGGAGAAATGTCCGGGAGTATTTTGCACATTTCGTTGAATCGAACACATTCAGTCTCTCCAAGTACCAATAAAATGAGAATACCCCATTTTGTACTGAAATGAGAAATGACATTTCTAACCGGGCAATTCTCTATGTCGGAAAATTTTTTTATCTGTTCTTCCATTTTTTCTTGCTGATATTCAACATTCGTTACCTTAAAGTAACTGTATACCCTTTGGGTAACCTCTTGTATTGCTGATTTTTCTGTTGTAACTTTGCACTATCAAAATAATAGTAACAATGATTTGCAAAGTTAATATAAAATCATAAAACATCAAAGACATGAGTGAAGTCAAAAAAATCGGCGAAGGCAACGGTTATGTCAACGCCACAGTTGGAAACCCTTGCGAGTTCGAGGGTAAGGTATTCACCAAAGACATCCTCGGCACTACCTCGTGTGACATCTCATTCGGAAGTCTCGCACCCGGTCAGGCAGTACCGTTCTACCACGACCACAAGGAGAACGAGGAAGTCTACATTGTACTCTGCGGGAAGGGCCGCTTTCAAGTAGACAAAGAAGCCTTCGACATCGAACCCGGCGCAATGGTGCGTGTTGCCATAGGTCATAGCCGAAACATCAAGAACACTGGTGATACCAATATGGTATATATCTGCGTTCAAGCAAAACAGGACAGTCTCGCCCAATGGGTACAGACAGATGCAATAATCACTGAAGAACTCGACATGATGTGATTGCCTGAGAAACACTTCCCAAATCAATACAAGCCCGACAGCAATGCCGGGCTTTTTCTGTCTTTTCGGGCGCATTACTATAGCCATAACTTTGCCAATAAACGAATAAACTCATAAACCCATAAACCGCGCCACCGGCGCATAATGTTATGGCTATTGATACAAAATCGCTCACTCAGATTATCACCGAGTTCCGCAAGATCTCGGCCAAAGACTCCATAACGCCGGAGTCGTTGGGTTATATCCTGCAACGCATCGCAGACCTGCTCGCTACCGCCGGAACATCGGAGACTCAGGCTATCCTCGGAACTTGGTACAACTCACTCTCGAAAGTCGACCATACAGCCGTCTGCAAATTGCAGCAAGGCTCGGCTGACCGTAATTTCGTCAGGCTCTCGAACACGTTCATCGACCTGCTCACAGGTCAGCAAATGACTAACGAGAACGCCACAATCATCAATATGGCCACGACCGAACGAGCCGGGGCAATGAAAGCGCAGCAGGTCGTTGACCTTAACAACGCGCGTCATGCCATCGCCGACATCGAGAAACTTCTCGATGTGATTCAGACCAAACTCGGAATGACCGAAGGCTCCAAAGGTCTGTATAACACAGCCCAGATTTCGTGCGTAGTCACAAACGGACAACTGCACGTCCTCGGCGCACAGCAGCTTATCGCTGACGGTTATGTGCCATATATCTTCCGTCCCGTCCGCAAGCGCAACCCTTACAAAGACAAGGACGCGACCGCCGAACAGTTGGCCGCGAAGAAGTATTGCTCCGTCAAGAAAGGATGGGGTGTGTTCGGCTCGCTCTATGCCGTGAAACTCAACGGCACTCAGGTTATGTTCTCGACCGGGCCGCACAATCTTCTATGCACGGAAAAGCAGCCGGGATATTCAGGTTCGCCTGAGTATTTCGTCTCCCACAGCGTCAACAAGGAGGGGAACAGGACTTTCGGCTGGGGGCGCACGTCGGTGCATTTGCTTGACAGCAACCTCGCAAATACGACATCGAAGAAAAAGGAACGCATGATAAGGCTGCGCTTCGGCATCGGCTTCGCAAAACCGATTTATCCCGGACGCGCCGCCATAACACCGGCCAATCTCGCAAGCTCGCTCGCCGAGTTCTATCTGATCTACAATCCCGCAACCGAAAAATGGACTTTCGGGAAGTAAAAAGAAAGCCCGAAGCTGACGCTCCGGGGGATGCTATCTTTTATACTTCTCAACTGAAAGCCCACAGGGGGGGGTGCTATCATCGATACGTCGCACAGGAAAGCCGCAGTAAAAAACTACGAGGGTGCTATCCGGCATCTGTCAGAGGTATCCACTTTTCTTAGCTTGGCTTCACTTTCGTTCAGAGGTGTCCGGTCGGATTAGCTTGGTTTCACTTAACAATACGCAAAGATAATACTTTTTCTCCACATACACAACTCGTTAACCAACAAAATCATGAATCTCCACAAACATAAGCCTACAATTCAGCTTCTATCCGCAATTCTGCTGATAGTGGTAGGCTGCGGCCTCCTGATTTCCGGCTTCATCATGCCTCCGCCCGGCGAAATTCATAATTCCGTCCTTATCGCCTTCGGCGAGATTCTGACTTTCGCGGGAGCTTTGTTCGGCATCGACTACCACTATAAATACAAAAACCATGACAACAACAATCAGTAAAGGCAGCCGGGGCGACACCGTCGCCCTCCTGCAACGCAAACTCAACCTCATTCCTGACGGTATCTTCGGCCCGATTACCGATGAAGCCGTCCGCGATTTTCAGAAATCGCACGGCCTCGCCGTGGACGGCATCGTTGGCCCGAAGACCTGGGCGGCTCTTGGCGTCGGCTCGTTACCGAACACTCGCCGAATCGACAAGATAATCCTCCATTGTTCGGCTACGCCGGAAGGGAAGGATTATACTGTCGCCCAAATCCGCCAATGGCATCTTGCACGAGGTTTCTTCGATGTCGGCTATCACTTCATGATTTACCGCGACGGTTCCGTTCATCGTGGCCGTCCTGAAAACCAGGTCGGCGCACACACAACCGGCTACAACCCCCATTCCATCGGAATATGCTACATCGGAGGCTGCGCCGCCACGAAGAACGCCAAAGGGGAATATCCTCCCAAAGATACGCGCACTCCGGCACAACGCGCCGCACTCGTGCGACTCGTGGCCGAGATGCGCAAAAAATACCCCGGTGCCACAGTCCACGGACACAACGAGTTCGCCAACAAAGCATGTCCTTCGTTCAACGTCCAAAAAGAGCCTGAACTATGCGGTCGATAATCTTCATCCTTGCGCTGGCACTCATCACTTCGTGCCGCACCCACAAGGAACTGCAACAGGATAAATCCGTCGCAGTCGATTCTGTCGCCCGGTCGGAACATCACCGCACAATCGCGGTGATTGACTCCGCTATCCGAAATATTGATTTTAGCTTCGATACCCTGAAAATCAATATCGAGCGTCCTTATTCAGTCGGCGACTCCGTCGCCTCTCAGCCTGAGGTTATTCGCATCAAGGCTGTTCGTGGGCGCGTGATAGACCGGCGGCGTGCTGTGAGGGATAGCGTGGAAGCCTTCAACCGGCTCGATACGGTAGCTTATCATCAATCAGCCGCCGAGACTTCGACAGAACACACCGCCACGACGCGCCTTTATAATCCGCCTGACGGCACGGCGGTTATGATAATCGCGCTTATCATCGCCGGGATTTTATTCTTCGTTTGCTATCGCAAACGCTGACTTCATACAACACTGCAAGAGTAGAAGTTTTTTCATAAATTGCAGAGCGAGCTGTCCGTGAGGGTAGTTCGTTTTGTTTTATATGTCGCGTTCATCTTCTTTGACCCTCCCGGCTGGTGGCTGATGTCGGCCATACTGACCTCAATACGTCCTCCGATTGATGCCTATATCCTTCCGTGTCCGAGCATCGTTGGTCGAGGCTCCGTTTCTCTCCGCTTCGACTAACGACCGCTGCGGTTTTCGGGTCGATAGATTGCGCCCTGCAATTCCATTCCGCTTCCTCCACGACACCTCCACGCCGCTTCGGTGCCGCTCCGTACCTCCGCGACACCTCCGCTCTGTTACGGCTCGTGGCGCTTCATTGCATCTACGGTTACAAACTATCTTCACACTTCCATTCCCACTTTACCCCCGACACCGTAGGCGTAGCCGGAGGTGTCGGGTTCGTTTCCATTCCAGTGTGCCCCGAAACCTCCGCTTGCTGTTCCGACCCGTAAGGACAGGCATCTTCACTCCGGCCTCCAATCGGCGCACTGCCGCCATCCGCCACCATCCTCCCACCCATAAGAGGACTGATGAACGCACGGAGTTTAGCCCGTGGCACTCGCTTTATTTTTCGCCGAGGGCAGGTATGTAGGCGGCTTCAATTATCGACCCCACCCGGAACGTGGCTTTTGCAATGGCATTTGACCGCTCAATACGTCAGTCGCTTGCATCCCCAGTCATCGCCGCCTCCGAGCATTTTTGGCCGAGGCTCCGCTTCTCTCCACTTCGGCTAAAAAACGCTGCGTCCTTCGGGTCGAGAGATTACGGCCTCCGGCTTGCCCTCCGCTTTACCCCGACACCGCTCCTTCGTCACGGTGTCGGGCGCGTATGTCTGCACCTGCGGTCATAAACTCCCTTTGACGGCTACACTCCCGCTAACACCGACACCTCCGGCTGCGCCTCCGGTGTCGGCACGCTTCCGTTCCGCTGTCAACCCGATGCCTCCGCTTGCTATTCCGAGTCGTCGATGCCGGTCTGCTTCGTTCCTTCCTCCAATCGCACAGATGCCATACTGTCAGCCACGTTACTCCCACCCACAGAGGAAGAAGCCGCCTACATTCCAAGCCCCCGCACTTTTCTATTATTCGTCTGCGACGCTATGCCCGCCCCAGGCCGATGTGCGGTGCGCCGATGCACTGACTCCACTCCGGCAGTCGGCCAACCACTTCACTCCCTCCGAGTCTGCCTACGGCTTAGAGCAAGGGCAGGTCGGCTTACTGTCTGCGGTGCAAGCTCCTCGACAGAAAGCCTGTCGCTTCGTGCCTCCGCGACCCCTGCCGTTTGCGCTAATCCCTTTGTAGGCACTCCGAGTTCACTGCGTTCCTTTGGCTGACTTACCTCCGTTACGCGCAGCATCGTCATCACCGCACATCGCCACATCTGACCCTTTGATTTGATAAGTGTATCAAATTCAAAGGAGAGTGGTGCTGTCGCAAAGATCAATTTCCACGATGCGGAAATTTGACCTTCACGGCAGCGATTTTACCGCCCGTTCTGCATATAGCGGTAGGACGAAAAAGGGTCGGAGCGAAAACGAGGTTCAGCGCGGTGGGGGGTGTGCAATGCCACTACGGGGGCAAGCCCCCGTAACCCCCAAACGTCTGCTGCACAGCCGTTTTGCATCTGCAACCCACTGCAAAACCGGGATTTTTGTAGACGGGACCCGCGCAGATGCCATTGATTTGCCTGATATGCAAATCTTTAAGGCTCAATTTTGACAGGACCCGACCGGCTTCCGCCGCCCATCAAAACCGAGGTCGGAGCTTTCCTTTCCGACACCTTCCCGTCGACCCTGTATCCTGCCCGACACCAACCCTGAGAAAGAGGATTTTATGCGCTCGTAACGTCTTTTCGACTCCGAAAATTCCGGCTGATATTTGCAGGGAACACCTACAAACATCGCATTCAACAAGGAATTATGGCTAATTATACATCCACCGCCAATGTCGTTCTCTCCGTCAACGGCAAGCAAGCGCAGCAGATGCTTTCTTCTCTCGAAAAGGACGCGAAGCGTCTGGAAAGACAGATTGCAGCCGCAGCCAAGGCAGGAGATAAAGCCTCGATGAAGAAACTTCAACGAGAGCTTAATCAGACAAACCGCCTTATGGACCAGCTCAAAGGTGCGTCCGCTTCCACCGAGAGAATCCTGAGCCGTCTTGACAAGGCGACACCGAAGGAACTTAACAAGGCTCTCCGCCAACTCAAAAACGAGTTGAACGGCATCGAGCGCGGCACCGCCGCGTGGGACGCCCAAATCGCAAAGATTAAGGCTGTCAGAGCGGAGATTGACAACGTCAATGACGCCATGCGTGAGGGGGACTCCCTCTCGGACCGCGTGGCCGAATGGCTCAACAAGTGGCAGATGGCCCTTGTTGCAGTCGGCGCAGCCATTACAGGCTTGGTAATGGCCGGGCGTAAGGCCGTCAACGCTTACGCCGAGATGGAGCAGGAGATGGCCAATGTCCGTAAGTTTACAGGTATGGAGGCTGACGAGGTGGCCGTGCTAAACGAGGAGTTCAAGAAGATGGATACCCGTACCTCACGCGAAGAACTGAATCAGCTTGCTCAGGAGGCAGGACGCCTCGGCAAGACTTCGCAGGAGGATGTGTTGGGCTTCGTCCGCGCTGCCGACAAAATCAATGTCGCCCTCGATGACCTCGGCAGCGGTGCCACGCTGACACTCTCAAAACTTACCGGCATCTTCGGCGACGAACAGCGCCTCGGCACCGAGAAGGCTCTGCTCTCGGTCGGTTCCGTTATCAATGAATTGTCGCAGAACTGTTCGGCTTCCGCTCCCTATATCGCCGAGTTCGCTTCCCGAATGGGTGGCGTAGGGGCGCAAGCCGGTATGACCGTGCAGCAGATTATGGGCTTCGCCGCCGTTCTGGACTCCAATAACCAGAAGCTCGAAGCGTCCTCGACGGCTCTCTCGCAGGTTATTGTCCGTATCTATCAGGACCCGGCCAAGTATGCCCGTGTCGCCGGGATGGATGTGCAAAAGTTCACTAATCTGGTTAAAACCGATATGAACGCCGCCCTGATCGAGTTCCTCTCGACTCTCAAACAAGCCGGCAACATGGATGTCCTCTCGCCGATGTTCAAGGATATGGGCGAAAACGGCTCCCGTGCCATATCGGCGCTCTCGACGCTCGCCAATCATATCGACCAGGTCAAGGCGCAGCAACTCGTGGCTAACGAGGCTTTCGCCGAGGCCACCTCTATCGACAGGGAGTTTGACGTTCAGAACAATACTGTCATGGCCGGTCTGGAAAAAGCCAAGAAGCGAGTAAACGAACTTGCCGTCGAACTGGGCGAGAAACTGCAGCCGGTGATGCGCCTCGTGATTTCTTCCTCGACAATCGCGCTCAAAGCCCTCTCTACTATGGTGGACTTCTTCATCAAGTATCGCCGCGAGATTGTCGCGGGGGTCGTTGCAATCGCGGCCTACAACGCCATTATGGTTGTATATCGCTATCATACCGTTATGGCGACAAGGGCGACGACGCTGTTCCACGGCGTGATGAAGCTCGTGCGGATGATTCTTCCTGCCGTCCGGCTTCTATTTACTCCGCTCATAAACGCCGTACAGTATTTTACAAACGGCCTTCAGGTGAACTACGCGATGCAGGAGCGATGGCGAAAGTCGATGGCCGCGATGAAGTTCTCGAACTGGGTAGGTCTTATCCTCGCTCTCGGCGCCGCCGTATATGCTCTCGCAAACCGCTGGAAATCGGCCCGTGAGGAGCAAGAGAAACTTCGCAAGGAGCAGGAGGAATACAAGAAGTCGCTCACAGACCTTGACGAGAAGTCCTCGGAATATTGCCATGCCGAGATTGCGCGACTCGAAGCGCTCTACAAGGAGGCCACCGATGAAGCCAAGTCTACCGACGAGCGACGCAAGGCCGCTGAGAAGTTACAGGCTCTATATCCCGACTACTTCAAGAATCTCTCCACGGAGCAGATTATGGTCGGTCAGGCCAAGACTGCCTACGACCAACTGCGTAACTCCATCATCGAGGTTGCCCGCGCCCGTGCCGCCGCAGACAAGATTGTCGAGAACGAGAAGGAACTTCTTACTCTCGAACAACAGGCTCCCGGTCTGAAAGCCAAGCGCGACAAGGACAAGAAGGCCCACGATGCCGCCGTATCGGAATGGGAGAACGCAAGGCAGATGGAAAGTTACCAGTCCTACGGCAACTCCACGGACGCCGCCGTGGGTCAGGCCGTAAATGTGGCGCCATACGCCCGTCGCGTCGCTTCCACCGGTCAGACCTACAATGCTTCCGAGGCGGCTTATCAGGCCAATCAGCGGAAGCAGCGACAACTCAATCAGGCAAACGAGTTCCTGCGGCAGAAGTACAATATCTCCGCCGAGGCGTTGCAGACGCCCGATAATCCGAATGTCAACCTGCCGGGCAATACGCCTATCACCACTACGGGTAGTGGCTCAGGCTCGGATTCCGGCGCTACATCCGACAAGTTCGCTAAGGAAAAGGAATGGCGCGAACAGGCCGAGGCGTCGGCGCGTATCGCTTACGCCACCGGCGAGTCGGACTACATCGCCTACACTAAGGAGATGGACCGAATAGCCGTGGAGTTCTGTGAGAGGCAGTTGCTCCACACCGACCTCACGGAAACGGAGAAACTGAAGATTACCGCCGAGTGGCGCGAGGCGCAGATGAAGCAGCAGGAACATTTGGACGAGCAGACCATCGAGGCGGAGAATAACCGATACAACACGCAGCTTGCCGAGTTGAAGCAGTTCTACATCGACGGCTCTATATCCAAGGAAACCTACGACCTGAAAACCGAAGAAGCCGAAATCGAGCATCAGCGCAAGCTCGTTGCTCTCACTAAGGAGGGAAGCCGTGAAAGGCTTCAGGCCGAGCAACAGTTACAGTCCCTGCTGATCGCGCAGATGCAGCGCAAGCAGCAGGAACGCGAACAGCTCGAAGCGAAGTATGCCGCCATGAAGAAGGACTACTTCGGCGACAATCCGCAGGAGGCCCAGGCGAAGCTCGATGCCGACCTCGCTGTGCTGAAAGTGGTCTATGACCGCGAAATTGCCGCCGCCGGAGAGAATGCCGCAGAAAAACTGCGCATCGATGAAGCATACGAGAAAGCGAAGCTCGCCCTCAAAAAGAAGTACGGACTTCTTGCCGAGGAGGACACTCGCAACGCTATGGAAAAGGGTATCGCCGATTCCGTGGAATGGCTCAACGGTGACGGCGGCAAGGCGCTTACGGGTACTCTCGACACGCTCGTTTCGGGTATGTCGGCTATCTTCTCGCAGCTTTCTTCGCTTATGCAGGCTGAGCTTGAAATACAGACCGCCGCCATCAATAAGCGCTATGATGCCGAAATATCCCGTGCCGAGGGTAACACCTACAAGGTGAAGAAACTCGAAAAGGACAAGGAGAAGGAACTTGCCAAAGCCAAGAAGGAGGCGAACCGCAAGATGTTCGCCATGCAGGTTATACAGGCCGTGGCGCAGACCGCTACCAATGCGCTCAATGCTTACGGCTCGGCTGCTGCCGTTCCGGTGGTCGGCTACATCCTCGCACCTATTGCGGCGGCTATGGCCGTGGCCGCAGGTGTCATTCAGATTGCAGCCATCAAGAAGCAGCAACAGGCTTCGGAGGCCCAGGGCTATGCCGAGGGCGGCTTTACGCCCGCCGGTCCTCGCGACAAGGAGGTGGGTGTTGTTCACGCAGGGGAATGGGTTGCTTCGCAACGCCTTGTCAATAATCCCCGAACCCGCCCTCTGTTGGAGGCTCTGGACTATGCGCAGCGTACCAACACAATCGGCTCCATCACTTCCGCCGACGTGTCGCGCACGATTACTGCTCCCGCAGTCATAGCAGCACAGTCTCAGGCTCCAACCATCGTGAACAACAATACAACCTATAATCAGACTCCTGCCTCCGAGGACAGAATGATTTCAGTCCTCGACCGCCTTGATTCAAGACTGAATGAACCTTTTGTGACCGTAAACACCGTTACCGGCGATTACGGCATACAACAGGCACAGGACGAATACGACCGCTTAATGAAGAATAAATCTCCCAAATCCAAGAAATAATGCAGATTTACGTCAACAATAAACTTGCTGCCTTGAAGAAAGGCACTTCGTTTGAGTATGTTTCCGAAAACAGGCTGTTCAGCGGCTCGGACGGTTATACGCTTACGATAACCTTTCCGCTTCGCGGTTGCCCTCAGAATATTGACATCTTCGGACACATCAACAGGGCCGATGTCGCCGCGAAGAAAGTTATCTTTGACTGCGAGATACGCGACAAGGGCTTCTACAAGTTCGGTTCCATCACAATAACCGAAATCTCCGAAACCGAGGTCAAGACTCAGTTTTTGGAGGGCAGGAGCGAACAGAACTTTGACAAGACTTTCGACAAGGTCTATATCAACGAACTTGACCTCGGCGCTCCGACAACAACCTACAAGTCCGGCATTACTCCGGCCAATGCGTGGTATCCTGAAAACTCCGGCTGCAAATGCGTTGCCCTGCCGTGGGTCAACGACTATTCGGGCAATATTCAGAACAAGGCGGAGCATATTGTCGACGATGCCGTGCAGAACAGGTCTCATTACGAGTGGAGCGAGGACACCACCGGATTGTCGTGGCAGCCGTATCTTCTTTACATCACGAAGAAGATATGCGAGGCCGTGGGCTATGCCGCCGACTTCTCCAAGTGGGAGGAAGTCGAGGAGTACCGTTACCTGCTTATATGCAATACGCTCCCTCATGCGTGGTATATGCCCGGCTTCGCAAACGCTCTGCCGCATTGGACGGTCGAGGAGTATTTTGAGAAACTTGAATTGTTCCTCGGCGGCGAGTTCGACTTCGACCATCGGGGCAAGCGAATAACGTTTGCCTTCACTCAGGCGACACTGTCCGCGAAGCGTCCTGTCTGCCTCGAAAGTGTGGTCGAGGAACACTCCACCGAGGTCAAGGTCGACGAGGACCGCTGCGAGTATCTGGAATCCAAGAATCTTGTCTACAAGGACTGCGATCATGAAATGTGGAAGTTCTACTCCTGCGACTGGTTTGTCAAGGGCTGGCAGAACCGCGTTGTAAAATACGACTCGATGCGCGAACTGTTGGAAGCCAATAAGGGTTATAGAACATGGAACGGTCAGCACCACCGCGACAACCGCATCGACAAGCTGCTCTATGCCGCTGACTGCGACGCTTATTTTGTTATCCGTGCCGTCAGCCGTCAGATTCAGGTGGAACAGCGGGCCGGACGTCTCTATGTCTATTACCTTTACAAGTGCCGTCTGCAACCGGTCAATCTCTTTGGCGGGCGCATCGTAAGCGATGATGATGCCGAGCAGGTGGAGATTGAATTTGTTCCGGCATGGATTGATGACACCGAGGAGAAATACGGCAGAGTGCTGTTCCTTTCCTTCTCCGGCTATGACGAGGACAACAATACGACGAGCGAGAATGACGAAGACCATCCGTTTATGCAGACGCACACGGCATCCTCTCTTGCCGCCGGGGAGAAAGAGAAGAAATCGGAATATTACGACCGCATTTATATAGGCTGGTACGACGGCTCCAACTACTATCAGGGAAGCCACCTGCCGTACCCGAATGTGGAGAACATCGTTATCGCCGACGACTGGAGCAATTTCAGCTACGCCCATTTCTCCCTGCGCATCAACGACCGACAAGTCAGGCGTGGCCAGATAATCCACAACATCGAGCCGAAGATGAAAACGACCTTTAAGTTCCTCGCAGACACCATCCCTGATGTCCGCGCTGTTTTCCTCATCCGAGGCAAGCGCTACATCTGCGAAAAAATAACTGCGACATTCACAGAATCCGGAATGTCGCAGCTAATCAAAGGTGTTTTCTACCCAATAGTCGATTCGTGATTCTCTATGGTACAGCAGACATCAATTCTTAGAATATGCTAAATGTTAATTATTGCAAATATTTGGGGCGAACCAGCCTATACAAAGTCAAAACATTTAACATTTAGCCTCAGATATATGGCTTAATGTTAAAATGTAGGGTCAATTTTAACAAGTGGTATTTGAACCTAAAACTTGATACATCGCCTTTCAAAATTGTCACCTAACTCATTGTATTACAGACTCCAACGTCAACAAAAATAGGACCGCTGGCGGATCACAAGAAAGTTTGGACTTCCACCGCAAAACGCTGAAAATCACTTGATTTCCAGCGTTTTTCTTTTTTTGCCTACCCGGCAGAATACTGCGGTTTTCACGAGCGAACACACTGTGAACTCCGCTTATTCCATTGATTCTCCCGTTCTGACATTTCTTGCACACTTCAACTTATTCCAAGATCTAATGTAACCAATTTTCAGGAATGATATAGTCTATACGCCTGTAGATACATACAAGACAGTATAGTTGCGTTTCGCTCACCTTATTTTGAGCATTGAGGATGTTGTAGACTCCTTAGGAATGAACGTTACCGACACAGTATGTGTTAATATGTTGATGAATGAAACGTTAGAAAAAGACATAGAAAAGGCACTTCGCCAGAATAAGTTCATCCATAAGTATGTCATGGCTATAGTACATGCATTATTATGGGTTGCGGCATTGAGTTTTGCCGCATTCTTCCATCTATCTGATTCTTTCAGCCATGATGAAGCTTTATTGTTTTCAACATTAGTGGCTTACGGCGCCTACCTGTGTGAGAGCGGTCTCGGGACGGTTAAGGAAGCGGCCGTGGCGACCATGTCTGAACTTGACTTCAGAAAAGAGGGACTGTGGAAGTGGATGGCTCTGAACATCGCGGTCAACACAATGTTGAGTTTCCTGTTTCTATCCAATCCGTCATGGGTGTACCTTGTCCTCATTATCCTTACCGCAGGCTGGCAGAAATACATGGACGGAAGGATACCTCCACGTCTGCAGGCAACTGCACGTCCACTCAAGCTTAAAAACTCAGCTACATGAATACAATGAGTCCTACAATACCATTGATTCTGGGAATAACCGTAGGCGTCTTATTCCTGATCCTCTTCATCGGCGCATTGGTCGTGAC
>ERZ791865.164-NODE-164-length-106494-cov-16.524855_pt1 | contig 106494 bp, 119 predicted proteins | sample MGYA00509942_ERZ791865 | MGnify/ENA primary metagenome ERZ791865 (study PRJEB30046, sample SAMN00792098) | human gut metagenome | study: EMG produced TPA metagenomics assembly of the A metagenome-wide association study of gut microbiota in type 2...
CCATAGAATACACTTTTTCTTCTGAACTGTCAATCATGCTTTTGAAAATCGGAATTTTTTTGATTGCCGTTGCTGTTGTAAAAATCATTGTTTCCGTCGTAATCTATTTTAATCATAAGAAAAAGGGTGAGTGATTATGAACAAAATTCGTCGCAAGGCTCTTCAAGAGATTTACGACAAACTTTCTGATCTCCGGGAAGAGTTGGAAACTATCAAGGATGAAGAGGATGAAAGCCGGGAGAATATGCCCGAAAACCTGCAAGGCTCCGAACGTTACGAACAGTCGGAAACCGCTTCCGGCAACATTGATGAAGCAATGGAATATTTAAGTTCTGCTTGCGATAGTATCGAAAGTGCTATGGAGGGTTAACAATGAAAAAGCAGGCCGAAATGGTCCGAAACGGCATGATTTCCGTTCCGAATATCTCTATCGAGTACAAAGGGCTTACAATTCGCCCAAAGCTTGACATGGGTTCTACTCCTTGGCTCGTAAACGGCAACGAATACCGCCGCGGCTATATTGTAACCCGTAACGGCATTCAAATCATGCCGGGCGGCGCGTGGTTTACTTCTGTCATTGAAGCGCGGTTTGCTATTGACATTCTCATTGAAGCAAGAGAGGATGGCCCGACATTTTGGAATCTTTGGAATGAATACAGCGGTCGGAATGAATACGAATCAGTATAAGAAACAGAAAAAGCCCGCCGGGGAATGACCCCCGACGGGCTTTCGTTTTTGTCCGAATCGGACGTGTTTAGTTTTCTGCGGGTTCGGTCTGGACGGCCTGTTCTTCGATGCCGACAAGCAGGCTTTCCACGGATGGGGTGTCAATGTAGCCTTTCAAATTCTCATTCGCGCCCCATGCTTTCTTCGCTTCCTCCAAAGCGGCTTCGATCATTTTTTCAATATCGCTGGACGTGAAAAGCAGTTTCAGCACCGCCGGGATTCGCTGATAAATCCAGTCCGCGACGGCGGCATATTTCAGGGAACCCGTACCGCTTCCGAACTGCTTTTCGGCCTGCGTTACAAGGTTGAAAAGGATTTGCTTCAAAATCTTTGTTTCGCCGCGCTTGATAAGCACGACAACCACCGCGAGGAAAGCGACGACGACAAGCACGCTGTCCCAATTCTTCGCAAGGAATGTAAGAACGTTCATTTCTGTTTCTCCTTTCGATCTGTCAGCCAATGACGGTACAGCCGGATTCAGGGACCCAGCCCAAACCGTCGATGTGTACGCCGCACTTGCGGCCCGGATAGTAATACTTCACTGTGTACGTTCCGTTCACGGTCTTACCCTGTCCGCCGCCGTTGCTGTCGCGGTACAGCGGGCCGGAATACTTCACCTTTGCGCCGACGCGCATTTTCGGCGCGGTCGTACCGCTCCCGACGGCCTGCACGTCCGCCGCATTGACCCAGCCGTAAACGGTAGAACCGCCGCCGGGCTGTTTGATAAGGTGGTAGGGGTGCTTTGCGCCCTTTGCAAGTGCCGTTACCTTTGCCGTTCCCGGCTTGCAGGCCGCGCCGCTTGCCGCCGCCGCGTTGGTGTAATGGGTGTTGCCCGTAAAGCGCACCACGTCGCCCACAGCGAACGCAAGCGCCGCCGGGGTGGTAGTTGTGCCGCTGGGCTTTGTCGTGCTTCCTGCGCCGTTCTGTGCGCCGCCAGCGGTGTCGTATGTGATATACGGTAACTTTCCGTGCTTCGTCCACTTGCGCCCGTTCATACCGGAAATAGCGCCGATGTTCAGGCACGCCGTCACCTGCACGCAGTTCTTGAAAGCGGGCGAACATTCGATGACCTTTCCGCCGCCGATGTATACGCCGATATGACCGGGCAACCAGACGGCTTCACCCGGAACAATGCCGCTGAAATCAGCGGACACGCCGGAACACTTCGTAATCATGGTGTCGGCCCCCGAATCGGGAACGCCGTTGGAAGCATAGGCCGCGCCGCCGTATGGCTTCGCGGCGTTTCCGTTCCAACCCCAAAGAACGCCTTTGATAAGGCATACGCAGTCGAACCCGTAGACGGGCGGGTTCTTATCCGCCGCCGCCCGAATCATCGCCGTTCGCGCGGCCTGCTTGTTGTACCTGTGATTTGTGCAATAGCGGGACACGTTCGCGCCTGTCAGGGGCGCACCGAAACAGCCCATGACGTACAGCGTTTTATAGTTGTCCACAATGTTTTGTAATTTGTTGATAAATTCAGACGCTTTCATTTTGCCTGCTCCTTTCGCGTCTGCGGGGCTTGTGGTCCCCGCCGTGGTATTTGAACCGCCGGGCTTTGCGGCGCTTCCTGCGCTGTCATAGGCGGTCAGGGCGTATGTTTCGATGATTTGAACCAGCTTGTCCGCATACTTCGGGTCGGTCGCATAGCCCGCCGCGGCGATTGCCCGGCACGCGGCTTTATAGTCCCGCTCCCCGATGACCGCTTTATAGCGTGTATTGCACGAAAGCAAGTCGGAATGATCGGCAACACTTTCCGCCCAACTGCCATAAGCCCGGAAAAGGCCCGTCACGGTCGTAAAGGTCACGCCGTCGTAGCACTCTTGCGTTTTGCCGCTGTAAACGGCCCCGGTCCAGCTTGTCCCGGCTTTGATGCCGAACAGGGCATTTCCCTTGACCGTCAAACCGGATTTGCCCCATCCGCTTTCAAGGATTGCTTGCGCTATCGTCAGGGACGCGAGGACCCCGCTTTTCTGCATATCCGCCGCGGCAAGTGCGCCCACCCGCTCGATGAATTTCTTTTGTTCCTGTGTCATGTGTATTCCTCCGTTACGGCTGAACGTTGTTCAGGTCAACGGGCATTCCCTCCGTTTCCTCCGGGTTTGCCTTTTTGATTTTCACAACGTTTTCCGCCTTTGCTTTCCACGAATAAAAGCCGATGACCGTTGCCGTCGGTGTCCCAACGTAGGCAAGAAAAACGCCAAGCTGTGAAACGTCGAGGACGACGGCCCACACGCCCACGCCGAACCCGGCGAAATAGGTACAGAGGACCGCCCAAAGAACCAGCTTTGAACACTCTATCTTCCGGCGGCTCTGCTTGCCCTCTCTGCGTCGGCGGGGCCGTCGTCTGCTCAACAGCAGGACGGCGGCGAACCCGCCAACCAGCCCGGCGGCAACGCTGAAAAGATAAATCATGCCGCGCCGCCTTTCTTACTCTTCGTGTTCGTGCCGCTCCCGGTTCTCGAACGTGTCAAGGCGCTTGTGCGCCTGTTTTGCGGACGCTTCAACGGCGGTCAGGCGCGTAACGACTTCAACGTTCGTTTTGCGCTGTTCCTTTTGCTCTGCCTTGATTTCGTCCGTGTTGGCCTTGATATAGCCGATTTCGGTAAGAACGGTCGCGTCGCTCTTCGCTTCGTCGGCAACGTCCTTTTTCCCATTCCGGGCAAAGGCAACGTAGCCGAACACGATAGCGCAAATCGTACTAACGACGCTCAAACCTGCAAGCATTTCATTCATGTTCTTCACCTCCCGCAAATGAAGTCCCCGTAAACGCTTTTCAGTGAATACGGGGCGATTGTGGGCGGTGCTTCCTGCGAGTGATAAACCGCGCAGTCATACGCCCAAATCAAATATCGCGTTGTGTCCTCCGCCCAAATAGCAAGTGGCATAATGAAGAACCACAGCAGGCCGAACGCCGGGCAGATTTGACCCAGCACGTTTCCCGGCTGATTGCTGTAATCCCAAACGCCCAGCCCTAACCACAGGTTCAGGACACACCCGGAAATAAACTCTACCGCAAGCACGATAACGGCCCCGATGACCGATTGCACGATGACCGGGGCGCGGTAAAAGCGCGGGTTCTGATTGATAGCACCAACCAGAACCCCGCACAGCCCGCCTACAACGAACATAGACGGGTGGGAGTACCCGCGGAAAAGCGTTTCAAAGACGACGTAAGCCGCGCCCAGCGTGGCCCAAATCGTCAAGATACGTTTCACGCGTCGCCACCTGCTTTCTCAATCAGCGCCGCCATGCTTGCCGCAAGGTCGGCGGGCAGGTCCGCGCCGTACACGATAGCCGGGATTTCATCAAGCCCGGCCCGTTTAATCCACGCGTTCAGGTGGTTGCAGTAAGTGCGGTGATAGAAGACGTGGGCGGTCGCGGCCTGTGTAAGCGCGGTGAATTCCTCCGCGGTATACATACGGCAAAGTTCGCCGTCGGCGTGGTACGGCACTTCCTTTGCACCCTCCTTGACCGTCTGGAACTGCGCCATAAGTTCGGTTTGGTCGTGTTCGGTCAGACTGTAATGTGCGCCGCCCACGTCGATTCCGGCATAGATAGCCGCGGAACACGCAAGGCCGATTTCGGCTTTCTTCGCCGTGCGGACCTGCTCAACGTCGTTCCAGTCCTGCGGCGGGGTCACGCCCAGCCGCTCCAACTTCATATCACGGATGCTGTCTTCTCTGTGCTGAATGCTCATTCAAAGTTACCTCCCGCAGACGTAATGAAGCAATCGCCCGTTGCCGTTCCGCGCTTTACCTTGATGCGGAAATTGTAGCCCCAAGCGCTCGCCGTTTTGGTGGTGTTAGAAAGGAAAAACTTGCTTCCGCTTACGATGTTTTGCGTCACGTCCTCCCACGTCGGGGAAGCGTCGTTGCCGTTGTTGCAGACTTCCACGGTGAATTTTGCACCTGCGGGAATTTGACGCACAACAGACATGATGCCCTTTGTCACCATGTCGTCGGCGGCAAGCGGGGTCGCAAGCATGAGTTCGATTTCCGTTTCATTCTTCGTGAACGTATACGTCCGGGTCGCGCTTCCGCCGTAGTTGTCCGCCGCAACGATTTTCAGCGTATGGGACCCGTTCAACAGCTTCACCCACTCTGCGGCGGTGATGTTGAACGAATAGGTCTGTCCGCTTGTCGCGGTGTAGGAGCGCTTCTGCGTGCCGTCGATGTACTCCGTCACGGTCAAGGTCTGCCCGCTGTCTTCGTCCGTTGCGCTGTAACTCTGCGCGAACGCGGCGGTCTTCGTTCCTAAGTTGGAATCTGTGCCGCTGATAACGGGCGCATGGTTGTTTACCACCGTCCGCGTCGCGCTGGTCTGATACGCCGATTCCGCGCCCGCGCTGTCGTATGCCTTGACGCGGTACGCAACAGAGGTCCAGCCGAACGTGATTGCGTCTGTGTAACTGCGGTTGATGCCCTTGTATACCTGCGCCCATGCGCCGCCATTGACCTGCCGTTCGAGGATATAGCCGGAAAGATTGCCGTCTTCGTCCGTGGAAGCCCCCCAACTGATAGACAGGCTTTCGCCGCCGCGCACGCTGGACGGAACCGTGATGGAAGAGGGCTTCGAGGGGGCGCGGTTCCAAATGATCGTGTATGCTCCGTCGGAATCCGGGCTATCAGATACCAAGATTCCAGAGGACAAATTACAAAGCGGGCGAACGCCGTTGCTGCCGCCGTAAGCGCTGTGCCAGCCCAACGTGCCAGAGGAATTGACGTAGCGGACGCCGTAAGAGTGGGACGCGTAAGCGTCGGCAAGCCACCACCACCACGGCGAATTTACGTTGAAATTTCCGTCCGTGTATTCGCTCTTGCTCACGGCTTCCGCCGTTGGGTAGGCAAGACGGGAATTGTTGTCGCTGAACAAGGCCAGCTTGCTTCCTGCGGTCACGTCGCCGGACAAGCCGACTTCCGTACAGGTCGCAAGGAAGATTTTGTCGGTGCAACTCTCCGTACCGCCGCCGTCTACGGACGCTTTGCCGACGGTGTGGGTCGTCGAAAGCAGGGCCGCAACAAAGTTCGCGGAGAAGCCCGCAAGGAAGCCCGCTTCCGCGTCGTATTCGTTGTAGTTGCTCCATACATTCGCATTCGTCGGGGCCGCGTCTGCGCCGTGCTGGGCGCTGTACCACTTCCCGGCGGCGGCCTGACTGTTCAGCCATTGCCGCACGTTAGAAAGGGTCCAACGGTTATTGCCGTAACTGCGGCGGTTGCCGTCACTGTTGCCGGATTCGATAGCGTCAAAGCATTTCAGCGAAATAATGCGCTCCGTAATCAGGGTCACAGCGCCGGACGGGTAGCCCGTGTGTCCCTTGTCGGCGATTTTCCAAATGATCGGCTTACCGTTGTAAAGCGTGCCTGTATCTTTGACAAGCGCACCGACGGCAAGCGCATTCAAACTTTGGGCCATTGTTTTTCACTCTCCTTGAATAGATTTTGAAACAGACTGTCGGTTTTCTGTATCAGGTGATAGCAGTTTCCCTTTTCGGCGTGGCTCCGCCAACTTCCGTATGACTGTTCAATGTCTGAAAGGCTGATTTTCTCCCGGTCCAGTAGACCGCGCTGTTTCTTCAATTTGCGTTGTGCGTTACATTTGCTTGACCGCCGGACTTTGCGAATGATTTTGCCCGATTCGGTCAAGTAGGTGTGGAAGCCCAAGAAATCAATACCGTTCCGCAATGGGAAGATATTTGTTTTCTTGTTCAGCCGCAGGCCCAGCCGGGCAACGTATTGTTCGATCTCGCCCTGGCAGTATTGCAAATACGCCTTGTCCTCATGTATCAAATAGAAATCGTCCATGTACCGCCCATAATAGCGAATACCCAGCTTTTCTTTTATGAAATGGTCCATGCCCGAAAGATACATGACGGCGAACCATTGTGAAGTCTGGTTGCCGATAGGAATTCCCGGATTTTCCGTGCTGTCAACGATAAGGTCAACTAACCACAGAATATCCGGGTCTTTGATGTACTTCCGCGTCATCTGCTTTAATGGTTCATGCTGGATTGAATAGAAATACTTCGATATGTCGCATTTCAAAACCCAGCCGTCCGAATAGTGCCGCACTTCCTCCGGGCCGGGCGGCGGCAATCCCGCGGCCCGCCGCTCCCGCTCGGCGTTCGCCTTGCGTGTGAAGTAGTAGGACCGCATGAATTCTTCAAGGCGGTATAACCCGTCATGTGTTCCGCGCCCGCTCTGCGATGCGTAGTTGTCCCGGATAAAGGCTTTTGAAAACGCGGGTTCAAGTATGTTGTCGCATAGGGAATGCTGAACCACCTTGTCTTTGAATGCGTTCGTCATAACGATTCGTTCTTTCGGCTCATAGACCTTGAAAACGAAATAATCTGACGGTCTGTATGTTTTGGTTTTCAGCATTTCCGAAAGTAGGCATAGGGCTTCAAGAAGATTTGCTTCAAATTTTGCAACGCTGGGTTTGTGTCGCTTGCCCCTGCGTGCTTTCAGGAACCCCGCGTATAGGTTCCCGAAATCATATACCTGCTCGAATTCTGCGCCTTGCATATAAAAAACTCCTTGCCGTGTATAGAATCGGCCTTGCGCGTCTGCGGCTCCCGCCGCACGCAACGCGTCATCATCGGACCGCACCGCGCGTCCGCGGCGGGCGGAAGCTGGTTTCCGTGGACCTTGCTTCACCAATCTTGTATTTACCGTCGTGCTGTCACCGCGGCGGAGGGATGCGGCTTCCTTTGATAGTGGTCCTCTGTTTTCAGCCTTTCGGCCTACTCAATCGCGGTTTCCACCAAAGCGGGCGAACGCCGTTGTTGCCGTTGTAAGCGTTGTTCCAGTTCATCGTGCCAGAGGAATTGACGTTGCGGACGTTGTAAGAGTTGGACGCTACAAGCCGCACCCCAAGAAAAACGCCGGGCGTTACCGCCGCGGCGTGATTCCTCTATTCTGTTGTAGTGCGGCGAACCGCTCTCTATCCTGCTTCCTCCACTTTGCCGTCATGTTCTTCACGTTCATAACGTGCCGGGTCCATTCCGCGCATTGTTCGGAAGAGATAAGTTCCTTTTCAAAGGAAAGTTCGATCAGGAAAAGAACCGTCTTGCACTCTGTCAGCGCCTTTTTCTGCTCGTAGCGCCGTTCGCGGTATTCCTGCGGGTCTGTAAGGTCAAGTTCGTTCGCTTCCTGTATGTGTTGAAAAATATCAAGCGTCAAATCATGCAAGCGGTTTACGATGGTGAAGCGGTACTTCTTCGGAAATCTCCGTTCGCTTGTCATCATAAACGTGTGCTTGACTAAATCTTTCGCTTTCGTGATGATTGCAAATTCTTGTGCGGGCTTTTGTTCGGTTTGTCGCTGGTCTATTTCAGACACCGCCTTTCCCGGATTTGTTCGACTTCCTCCGGCGGTCCGTCAAAGGTAAATCCGTATTCGGTGACGGTCAGCGTTGCCCGTGTCCCGGCGTATGTCGTTCCGCATATCGTCAGGCTGTCCCCGGCGGCGCAATGGTCGCAGGGTGGTTCCAGTTCGACGAACAGGTTTCCGACGATGCAGGACAGTTCCCGCCGCGGGCAGGCATATTCCGTCAACATTCGATGCGCTTTCTTTCTTCGTTCCAGATACCCTTAACAAGCGTGATGCCGTCGAGGGAATCAAAGGACGCAAGAAACGGGTTCCCGGTGATGTTGTTGAACAGGCCGTCTTCCACGCGAGAAACGCGGCTTTCAATTCCTGCAATGGCGTTAAGCGCTTCGGTTACTCTGTTCGCGTCCGCCGCCGCCTGCTCTGCACCCTCCGTCCACGATGCTTTTTCTTCCGCCGTCACATGAATTTTCGTATCTTCCTTGTGTTCGATCAGCCCCGAAATTGCCGTGTCGTAATTTCCCATCGTAGACGGGTTTACATGAATATCCGTATTATTCGCGTGTGCGTTTAGGTCGGTAACGTCTGCTTTTTTCTCAAACTCTGCGGCGTGTGCCGTCTTCGATGCGTCGTGGTCTTCAATGTCTTTTTTTGTTGCCGTTACTACGTTCGGGTCGATGATAAAAGAGATAGCGTCCGCGTTGGAAATCTCAATGTGCATCGTCAATTCGATTTCGCCCGCCGCTCCGCTGGAAATGATGACTTTTTCCGTGTCAGGGGTATTGCAAACCGCGATAAGGGTTTCCGTTTCGTCCAGAACGCCCATTTCGCGGATTGTCCACCCGCCAACATCGGACGGAATCACCGCTACTACGTCAATCATGTTTGGGGATTTCTCGTTGATCTCTACGCGGTTTACTTTTCCGCGCCACTTTTCGCCCTTTAATGCGGTCATGGTAGAATTCGGCTTGTAGTAGCTTCCGCCGCCGTCACCCACAGCAAGGTCCGTAATATTGATTTTCTTTCCCTCCATGACCGCCGCCGCAATCAGTTGTATTCCGCAGTCGGTCACAAGGGTCCCATACGTTTTATCTTCCATTTCTTCACCCTCCGTTCGTTATTTATTTGGGAATACTGCAAGTTTCCGCCCGTACTGCGTATAGCCGCCGCAGTAGAACCCGCCGTGCGATTCCATATTTCGCGCCAAGTATGGGTAGACTTCGACGCGTTGCCCGATAGCGTGGACGGCGGCAACCTTGACCGCTGTTCGCTTTTCGATTTGGTAACTGATTGCTTCAAGGTGTGACCGCAGGTTTTTATAAAAACGCACACGGTCGAGGACCGCCGCTTGACGGTCTGCGGTTATGCCCGCTTCCGTTGCGCCGATGACGACGCGGAATTTATACGGGTCGCCGCCGTACTCGAACCACTCTTCCACTTTCGTTCCGGGGTACACAGCCCCCAACGCCTTTTCAACGGCATACTTCGTTCCCAATCTGCGGTGGACCTGTATGCTGTCCCGAATGGTCCGGCGCTTTACCTCGATAGGGTAGGAATAGTCGTACCAGTCAACGTGTAGGTCATAGGCCAGCACGTCCAACGTCGCTTCGTCCAGTTCGTCGATACGGGCGTAAATGATGTTCTTTCGGATTTCCGCCGCGGTCGTCTGCAACTGTGCCGAAATGGTCTGTGCAAGCGCCATCATGTCGGGGTCGTTTTTCAGCGCAGGCGGAAGCGAATTCGTGAAGTCTGCCGAATAGAAGTCTTCGTTATTCACGTTCCGCACCTCCGTTCACGACGGAAACCGTGCCGATTTGTGCAACGGCGTTGTCTGCCACAGTCGTAAAGACAGGGGAACGGACTTCAACACGCTTCACGCCCGTTTGCATCAACAGGGCGATAAGCTGGGAGGGGTTCACGTCCCGGCCCATCTTTTCGGCCTGCCACTTCTGGAAAGACTTCACCGCCGCGGCAACGTCCGCCGCGATGGTGTCGGCGCTCAATGCGCTACCCTCCTGCGTGTAGTAGGTCACGTCGATGTTGTACGGGACGGCCTGCGGCGCGGCGACGGTCACATGGTCCGTCAGCGGGCGCACCGTGTCGGCGTTCAGAATGTCCAAAACCTCTTTCAAGATTTCTTCCCCCGGCAGTTCGCCGCCTGTCAGCAGAACGCGCACGTCTACTTCTCCCGGCTTCGGGGACGTTGCTTTCACGTCTGCGATCAGCGCCGACGCGGATTTTGCGAAATACTCATACCCGCCCAGCGGTCCCGCCGTGGAATAGGTTTCTACGCTCTCCCGCATACGCTCATAGAACGCCGCGTCGCTTTCCCTGTCTGCGCCGCCTGCGCTCTCCGTGATGTTCTCGACGCTTTCGTAGTAGGGGAAAACGTCTATCGGCTGGTTGATTTGTCCGGGGACAAATCCGTTTCCGTTTTCGCCCTCTATTTGGCACTCCGCTTCCACGCTCCCGGTCCGCTGTCCCGCAGGAATTGTCAGGTCCTCCAGCGTAGCGAACACGATTTCACCGTCAGGCGTGGCCCGCGTGCCTGCCGGAATGGTCGTTGCCACTTCCAGCGGGATAGAAAGCGTATATTGCAGGGTCGTTCGGGCCTTTTCAGGCTCCAACCGCTCCGCGCCCTTGAACAGTTCCGCGAGGGAATCCAGATATTCGCCCTCTGCATACCGCGGGATATTCTGTTTCGCGGAAAAGTCGATGTTCACCCGCTCTTGAACGATAATATCGGCAACCCACAGAATGAACAGTCGTGCCGGGTCCGCCGGGTACAGCGTGCGCCCGGCGATTTTTTCGTACCCCTGTATCAGCGTGTTCACGATGGTTTCCGTGTCGGTTTCGACGTAGGAAATGTCGGGGTATGTTCTACTCTTCGTTGTCAACGATATTCACCTCCAATACGGGGACCAGCAGGCCCGGCGTTTCGCCCGCTTCAAACGTGACGTTTGTTACCTCTGCCCGCGGTTCATACTCTTCTACCGCGTCCAGAACCTCCGAAATCAAGATAGATTGTGCAACCTGTATCGGCTTGTCGATGAACCGTTGCGCCAACCCAAGCCCCCTATCGAGTGGGACAGAGAATTTCGGCGTTGACACGATGATAGCGACGTTCTGCAAAACTTCCTCTTCCAGCGTTTCCGGCGCAAGGTTGAGTTTGCCGGGCGTAAAGGCTTTCACGATATATGCCATTTCCCGCCCTCCTTATCTGACTGCGTAAGACTGCATCGTAACATTCACCGACGCGACAAGCAGGTTGCCCCATCGGTCGAACCGCTTCAAGGAATTTGACAGCTTCGTAATGACCCATTTGTTCGTGCCGTAGGCTTTCGGCCCGATGACAAGTCGGTTTACTTCGCCCCGCCGCATAGCTTGAAGCAGGCTTGCAATTTCTTTGATAGGGTTTACCCCCAAGAACACGGAAAAGAACATGGTGAACGTTATCGTTTCAACGTCTGTCCCGGTGAATTCCAACAGGGGTTCCCGTAAGTGTCGGTCGTGGGTGGAATACTTCGCCGCGCTGTCCCATTTCAGACTGTCGAACGTCTTGATTTGGTCTGCGGAAACGTAGAACGTGAAGTCACCCCAATTCCCGATAAGCGCCATTGTTTATATCCCTCCAATCACGAACCCGTCGCCGTCGTCCGTCGGGATATACAGGCATAAAACATAGTCGCCCGGCGACGGCAACCACGGGGCTATTTTGACGGCGTGCGAATGGACGGCAAAGGCGGCTTCACCGCTTCCGCCGCTTTCGCTTTCCGTCCTCTGTGCCGCTCCCTTTGCCGGAATGAACGGCGGGTTCTTGATGACCTTTAGTTCTCCTGACACAAGCGGCGATTGCCCCTTGTCCTCGAACGTGACGCGGGCGGTGCGGTTCCCGGCGTTGACCGATGAAACCCGGCCCGTCCTCACGATATTTTTCAAAACTGATAGATCGGCCATCAATACCCCTCCAATACCCGGCGTAGCGTCAAATCGGTTTTATAGCCGCTCTTTGACACGGAATGCGTCGCCGTTTCGATGATGTATTTCCCGTCGAACGCGCCGTAGCCCGATACCTGAACCGTGATACCAGCCACAAGCCGCGCGTCCCCGGTCAACTTGAACGATGCCTTGAATTCGCCCTTGTTCTTCTGCCGCAGGCGCTTCATTGCCAGTTGCCGGGCTTCCTCTCTGTTGGAAACCTTTTCGTTCACTTCCAGAACTTGACCGTCCTTATCCGCGTTTCGCGGGGTGTAGGTGTATTCGATGGTCTTTCCCGTCGTTGGGTCGGTATAGGAAACGTGGCACTTGCTATATGACGCGTCGTGCAAGCTGGTTGAAAAGGACCACGAACTAACGTCCGCCGTCCCGCGCTTGATGACACGCACCGCGTCTTTCTGCTCATAAGCCGCCGCGTCGAAAAGAACGATGATTTTTGCGGTGACTTTCAGGCTGATTCCTGCGGCCTTGCAAAGCCGTTGAAGAAAGGTGATGTCCGATTCCTGTATCTGCTCTTTCCGGGTATACAGAGGGTCGAACGCGGATTCAAACATACAGGTAAGCCCGTTTTTGCCCGCGATTTCCTTTGCTATGCCGGAAAGCGTGTAGTTCTCCCATGCTTTCGTTTTCTTCTGCGTCCGCACGGTGGACTTGTAGGGAATGGACCCGGCCTTGATGGTCGCTTTTGCGGGCGGGCCGCTCCCGTCCACGGTGTCGATTTCAAAAACGCCGCAGTCAAGCACCCGGTCTTTCCCGTTGGATTCCCAATTCTTTTGAACGATGACGGCGGAGATCTCCACGCCCTTTGACGCGCCGGGTGTGTTCAGCCACTTTCCCAGCCACACGCCCTCGCGGTCATCAAGCGATAGTTGCAGGTCGTCCGTTTTATCTTCTTCGTTGTCCGTGTAGGTCAGCGAAAGAAGATGCTTGTTTATGTCTGCTGAAATGTCCACCCCTGCAAAGGTCAGGCGGACAACGGTTCTTCGTGCATTCATTCGGCAGTCCCTCGCTTCCACGGCGGCAGGTCAGAGGAAACCCGTGTTTCCGGCTCCGGGACTGTCAGCGTGATTCCAGCGGGGAAAACGAAAGTGCGGCGGTACTGCGGGTTCAGCTTCATAAGCCGGTCCATGTAGGCTTCGCCGCCCAATGTCTTATAGGCGATGCCGTCCCACATATCCCCGGCTATTGTGGTGTATTTAGTCATAGTTCCGCCGCCTTTCGTCGTCCTGTCTTTGCCGCTCCCGCTCGTCGATTTCGTCCAACAACTCTTCGTCGTGGCGGCGTAGCATTTCTTCAATGTCCTGTGCCTGCGCGTCGTTGCCGACGTGGAACACGGGTGCGCTGTGAATGACGACGGACGTTCTGCCGTCGCCTGCGTTCAGGGTCGGTGCGGCAACGCTGGGCGCTCCCGCATAGGCCAGTTGATACGGCGCGGCCCCTGCGGTGCGAATAGCGTTTACCGTGTCCGCAAGATTGCGGAAGATGCTTCCCGTCTGCGCCGCGGTGAATACGCTTCGGTTCTTTGCGTTGGTGATAAGTTCCGCGCCCTGCTCACCAGCTATGAACGTGTCCGGCGTGCTGTCCGTACCTGTTGCAAATTGCGGTATCAACGGAATGTTGATGCCCTTTCCGCCGATGCCGGGGACCCAATCAGGGACTTTCAGCTTGTTCAAGCCGGAAATCACGCCGTTTACAAGGCTGATAATGCCGTTCAGTACGCCGCTTGCAATGCTCTTTAGAGAATGCCAAACGCCGCTGAATATGCTTTTCACGCCCTCCCAAACACGGGTCCAATCTCCCGTGAAGATGCCTGCGAAAACGTCTACAAGGCCCTTTATAGCAGTCAGCGCACCAGATACAACGCCCTTGATGGTTTCAAGCGCAACGCCGATGATGCTTTGTATCGTCGGCATAAGGAATTGAATAACTGCCATGATTGCCGTTGCAATGGTGGAAACCACTTCCGCAAGCCCTTGCAGGATAGAAGCGATAGTCGGTGCCCACTCCGCGAACGCCTGCGCGATCTGCGGAAGCACGGTCCCGACGATGAAAGAAAAGATTTGTTCCACAATGGGGCGAACATAGGTGTTCACAAACTCGATGAACCCGGAAATGATATTCCAGACGGTTTGCAAAATCGTAATGGCCCCGTCGATAACGCCCGTTGCTTCCTCTCCGAACAGGTTTATCAGGAATTGCCGTGCGCCGCCCAAATTGCCGTCCGTGAAGACGTTGCGTATCGTATCGCCGATGTTTGTTATTGCCGCAACCACCTTGTCGAAAATGACAAGTCCAGCGTCACCGAACACCCGGCCTACGACTTCGCGCACCTTGTCCAGATTGTCCCGTAGGATTTGGACCGCGGCAACGATCAGCGAAATAACGCCCACCACGGGAAGCACCTTGCCAAGAATGCCGCTGAACGGCCCCAAGATAGCGCCGCCCAGCTTTTGAAGCGGGGCAATCAGGGTTCCTATTTTCCCGAACCCCTTTCCGATAACGGAACCGATTTTACCCAGCGGACCCGCCGCAACAGCGGTCCCGGCCTTGCCTAATATGTTGGTGATTGTCCCGGCAACGCCCGTGAATGCCCGCGTCGCAACGCCGCCCATTCCCGAAAACAGCTTTGAGAATACGCCGCCCGCCGCGCCGCCGATTTTGGAGAACGCGCCGCCGATTTTTGTTCCGCTGAACATTTGCCCGAACGCGCGGCCTACACCGCCCGCCGCGGACCCAATGCCGCCGAAATACCCGGTCACGCTCTTTGCAACGCCCTTGACCTTTCCTGCGAACCCGACGGCTTCCACGCCCGCAAGTGCTGTCTTTCCCTTGAAAAGCGCCATGACCTTTTGAACAGTCAGCACGCCGCCTTTCAGTTCAAGAAAGCCCAGCTTTGCAGTCAGGGCCGCGGCCTTGAATGCCAACAGCCCCGCCGTCACCTTTACGATGGTCCGCACAAGTTCCGGGTTTGCGTTGATAAATTCCGTCAGTTTGGAAATCAGTTCAGCGGCGTTCTCCGCCCCTTGTGTGAATGTCGGTAACAGCGCGTCACCCAGCGCGATTTGCAGGCCCTCAAATGCGGATTTCAGCAGGGTAACTTTACCCTCGAAATTGTCCAGTTTGATTTGTGCCATGCGCTCCGCCGCGCCTGCGGCGTTGTTGACCGAATCGGACAGTTTCTTGAAGTCAGCGTCGCTTGCGTTTACGATAGCAAGCATACCTGCGAAAGACTCTTTGCCGAAAATGGCGGTAGCCGCCGCCACCTGTTCGGATTCGGAAAGCCCGCCCAAGCTGGACCGCAGATTGTCGATGACCCCGCGGAACGTCTTCATGCTTCCGTCAGCATTTGTCAGGCTGATTCCGTACTTGTCCATGTAGGCTTGCATTTGCTTTGTGGGCTTTGCCATGTTCGCAAGAGCCGTCTTTAGGCTTGTGCCTGCGACTTCGGCCTTAATGGACGCATTCGCCATCAAACCGATTCCAAGCGACATATCTTCCACAGAGTAGCCCAACGCGCCCGCCACGGGCGCTACTTTCTGGAACGTCGCGCCCATCATGGAAACGTTGGTGTTCGCGTTGGAAGATGCCTGCGCGAGTACGTCCGCAAAGCGCCCGGACTGGTCCGCCGTCATGTTGAACGCTGTCAGTGCGTCCGTTACAATGTCGGAAACCTGCCCCAAGTCTTCGCCGGACGCGGCGGCAAGGTTCATAATGCCGGGCAAGCCGCCCAACATTTGGTCGGTCTTCCAACCTGCCATAGCCATATATTCAAGGGCTTTTCCGGCTTCAACTGCGGTGAACTTCGTTGTCGCGCCCATGTGCTTCGCTTCCTCTGAAAGCCGCTTCATGTCGTCCGCCGATGCGTTGGAAATGGCCTTGACGGTTGACATTTGGGCTTCAAATTCAGCAGCCTTTTTCACGGGTCCGGCATAGATAGCGCCGCCCAGCGCGGCAAGGGTTCCAAGCGTTCCCGCAAGTTGGGTCTTCGTTTGGGAGATTGCCGCGTTGTTCTGTTCAAGGGCGGCGCTTACCTTTGCCAATTCCTCTTGACTTTTCTTTACCTTGTCATAGGTCTTTGCAAGCCGTTCATTCTCCGCGCTCAAATTCGCCGTGTTCACGCCTGCGTCGGACAGTTCAGAACCAAGCGTCTGCAACCGCTGTTCCTGCGCTTCGATTTTCGCAGTTGTCGCGGCGATCTGCTTTTCATTCTTCGCCATCTTCTGCCGCAGTTCTTCCGACGGGGCGGCGGTTTCGCTCATTTCCCGTTGGAGTTTGTCATGCTCTGCGGTCAGGCGTCCCAGCTTTTGACGGTTCGATTCAAGGGCGGCTTCCTGCTTTTTGTAAGCGTCGATTTTCCCGGTGATGGAATTTAGCTTCGTTAGGCTGTTCTGCATCTGCTTTGTGGTGTTCAACGCGCTTTGAAAAACCGTGTTGAAGTTGCCGCCCAAAGCCGCTTGCAGTTTGAAAAGCAGTTCATATTCTTTTCGTCCAGCCAAATTCACCACCCCTTTTCGTCTATTTCTGTTTCGCGGCGGCGTTGATGTCCTCAATCCACGCCGTAATTTCCGTTATGTTCATATCAAGCCAGAACGGGACGGGCGTATACGTTGCCTGCGCCAGCTTGAAGCACTCCCGCCGCCACCACTTCGCCGGGCTTTTTAATAGCCCGTGTCGATTAAAAAACTCCTTGCCGCGTTGGTGATGCGGTTAAAGTCCTTGATAGGCATAGCGTCGAGAACGTCGCTACCAATGCCCGCGGCCTTTGCCGCCATTTTCGCCTGAAAACTCCGGGACACTTCCGGCGCAAGGCAGTATTCATTGTTCATCTGCATTTCGGTTTCGATAGAAACCATGTCGCGGCCCGTCATTTTCTCGAAATCGAACGTCAGGGTCGTATAGGTTTCGCCTGCGTACTCGAAAGGCTTCTTGAACGTGTGCGTATAAACGCCTGCGTCAGCCTGTACGGGTTCGTTTACGGCTTCCGCGGTCATATCATGGGTGACAGCTTCCGCCGCGCCTGCGGCGTTCTGTGCGCTCTCTGCGGCGGTGTTCTTGATGTTCTCACTCATTGTCAATTCCTCCGATTTAGAAATTTATATTTTCAGATACAGAAAAGGGCATAATAAAACCCAGCGGGAAGCCCCGCCGGGTTTTACTTGCCAAGTGCCTTTCGCACGTCTTCGAGGTAATCAACGCCGTTGACGTAGTAGATAAAGTTCAGAATGTCGATTTCCAGAACCTTTTTACCGTCGATGTACGTTGCGTAGTAGGTCACGGGATATTCTCCGGACGCTTCCGCGGAAGATGCCGGGGCCAGCTTGCCGGGGGCAAACTTTTTGGGATTTACGACAAGGACGTGCTTCACGGCCTGCTGGACATAGCGGCCCGTGCTGTTATCCCAAGACTGCTGTGCCGCCCGCAAATCAAGCTGGTGCTTGCGCGGCTCTGCCAGCTTGATAGCGTCCGTAGTGACGGAACGGAAATTCAGGGTCAGGGACATAGCTTCAAGGTGTCCGACAAACGTTCCGTCGAACGTACCTGCGATGCCCGCGCCCTTGACCTCTTCCGAAATCTGCGTGATTTCAGGAAGTGTGACTTCTGCCATGCCGTAATATTCGGTCGCGTCCTCATATACGGCAAAGTTGGTTACGCCGTTTTCAATTTTCATTGTTCTTTACCTCCTTACGCCGACAGCGCCGCAGTCACATAGTCCGCGTCGTATTCAAGGACGAATTCGCATTCTCTCATGGGGCTTGCGGGGGTCATGTAGATATGGAAAACAGCCTTGCCCGCCATAAGCGCGGTCGTGCTGTTCTCTTCGTCCAGAAACTCCACGCGTGCGCCCAACAGCTTTTCTTCCGAAACAAGGCCGTTCAGCCAAATGTTTACGGAATCAACGATGCTGTCGATAAGGCGGCGCGTCATTTTCTTGTCGATCTTGCTCCAATAAGTAAGAATGACAGAACGGGCAACCCAACCGAACATACGGGAAACGGAAATGAAGTAGTTCTTCACGTCCGTATCGGCGGGGAAACAGGCGGTTTCATCGCCCCACAGCACATAGCTTCCAATGAAGTTCAGCGCCGTAACGATACCGTTACTGTTCAGGTAGTTTGCCTGCGCGAGATCGAGAAGCACAGTCGTTCCGTCCGCAAGCATAGCGCGGTCGATCTGCAAGGACTTGTTCGACGGGCTTTCCGCCGGGCAACCGCCGTTGTCCGAATCAGTCTTTCCCATCAGGCCCGCGGCGTGGACGGACGCATGAAACGCACGGTCGCCCAGCCCGAACATGGGCCAGCAGAGAATTTCCGCCTTGCTGTTCATGTTCTGTGCTTTCTTCCATGCGGGAACGTCCGCGTAGTGGCGAACGGTGTTGGTGTCCGCGTCGATCAGGGCTTTTGCGCCCGTGAACACGGTGTTGATTGCATCCGCCTTTGCGGTCATAACCGCCGCGACATTGGACTTGTCGGACCAGCCGGGGGCAACGATAAGGTCGGGGACGATGCCGTATTTCGGAAAAACCTTGTCGATCAGTTCAAGACCGGAATACTTCTTCGTGCTGGTATCGAAACCGCCGATAATGTCGTTTTCGTTGATTTTGGAGGGGTCCACCGCGTCGAACGTGATTGTCAGTTCTCCCGTTTCAGCGGGAATGCTGCCGCCGTCCAGAACTTCAAGAATCAGGTTTTCGCCCTCATAGAAAAGTTCATAGTCGGTCCCGGCGGTGTAGCTTGTCACCTTGACCGTGTTTTTCAGGGCTTCGAGGGGAAGCAGAACTTTTCCGTCTGCGACGGGGTAGTTCTGTTCTGCGACGCTCTTCTTGTGCTTCGCAGGGTCAAGCACGTTCACGAACACCACGGGGGCCACGCCGTACAGCTTGAACTGCGAATAGATAGCTTCGCAAATGGGGTACTTCTCCCAATCGTCGCTATACCCCAAAGCGGCGACGGCTTCCGCGTAAGACTGACACATGATAGGGTCGTTCGGTGCGCCACCCACGGTATGACCGGGGGCCGCGCCGACGACGAACGCAATACCAGAATCGGCGGTTACAGGGGTAGAAATCGACGTGTCGTTCTGACGCGTCGAAACGCCGTGAAAATAGTTTGCCATCGTTTATACCTCCTTGTTTCCTCGCATTGTCGAAACAATGTCGTTGTAATACTTGTGCGCGATATTGCCGGGGGTCTTGACCTTTGCGGCAAACGCGGAAAGCCGCTCCACGGGAACGATCAGACGTTCCGCCTGCGGATAGTCTTCCAGCACGTCCGCAAGGTAGGCTTTCACGTCCTCGAACGTACCGTTGAATACGGCGTGTTCTTTCAAGCGTCCGTGCGGGAGGGAGGGACCGGCATACACGAACAGACCGTAGCCCTCCGGGGCGGCTTCCTGCGCGTCCTCTGCGGGCGGCTCTGTGTCGCTGTCCCCGGTAGTGCTTTCCTCGCCGTCCTGCGGCTCCTGTGTTGCTTCGTCGCCCTCCGCCGGGTCGTTACCCTCCGGGGGCGTTTCTGCGCCGTCTTGCGGCTCCTGTGCGTCCTCTGCGGCGCGTGCCTGTTCCAGCAGTTTTAGAATGTCGTTTTTCTTCATGCTGTCGTCGGCTTCAATGCCGTGTTCCGCGGCAATTTCCAGCAGTTCGTTTTTGCTCATGCTGGACTTGAATTCTACTGCCATATCTGTTGAACCTCACTTTCGATAATCGGCATAGTCCATGTCGTCATCATTTCGCCCAAATAGTAAGGGGCTGTGCTGTCCGGGTACACAATCATTTCAAGTGGAGATTTCAAGACGAACTGCCCGCCGACAACGCCATCTTTCAGCAGGGCGACACGAATTCGCGTCAGCAGGTTCAAGACGCACATTGCGCCCTCGCTTTCGTCCTCCGAATAGGTGGCGGCGACGATACGCACGGTGCATTCGCTTTCCGGGTCCTGTCCCTGTTCCTGCGTGTCGGTGCTTTTGATGTACTGCAACAACAGGTATGGGACCCGCTCCGTTTGCGCGGTTTTGTTCGGCAGGCGCATTTTGTAGACCTCCGCCGCGCGTTCCTTGTTTTCTCCACTCTTGCGGTCCACCCGGACGGGTAAAAGAATGTCTTTTGTTTCTTGCTTCACAAACGCTTCCAGCGCGTCAAGCAGTTGTAAAGGTGTCATGCGTTCAACCTCCGTACCCGTTTAGAATGCGGGTGATTTCGTGTTCAACGCGCTTGTTGATGACCTCTTGTGCCTTTTCCTCCACGTCGGCAAGAACAATACTGTTTCCTGCCATCTGTGCCGTAGACGGTCCCATGAACTCGCTGATAGGCAGGCGCTTTGAACCGTCGCGCTCGAACATACCTGTATGTCCGCTTTGCATTCGTGCAATGAACGCGTCTTGAAACGGCGTGCGCCCGTTTCCGGCAAGCACCGCCGCCGACACGGTAGCCCGTTGGATAGGAATTGTCGGCGATACGTTGAAGCGGTATAGCGGTATCTTGTGGCCCGCAAACAGGACAGTTCCAACAATTCCGCCGTCGCTGGACTGTGTGCGGACCTTGATTGTCGTTTCCGCCCGGACGTTCTGCCGCGTGATTGCATAAACGGTCGTGATGCCCTTTATGGTTTCAGAACGAACAGTGTTGTTCGCCCGGCGGATAGTGCTTGACAGCGCCTTTTCTATGCCGCCGGGAACACCCGACAAAATCAGGTTGACCCGCTCGATCTGTTCGGCTGTAATAGTAATCATTCGGTCAGCATCTCCAAATAAAGAACGATTTCCCCGGCTTCCGGGTGAACCTTTGTGATTTGGTAAATGTGGTCGCCGATTTCCATATTCAGGCCCTTTTGTGGAATTGTCTTCAACATGGATAGCGGGACATATACAACAAGGTCAACAAGAACCAAGCCGTCTACATGGTCCGTAGACGGCTTTTTCCTGTCCTGTGCGCCGCCGTCATCAATGATGACAGGGCCTTTGTAGCGCACCCCGTCAATCCAGAATTCCATAACGTCGGCGTGTTCGCGGGCGTTATGGAATACCGCTGTAAGGTCCCGTTCAACCTGCGCTTTGAAGTTCATTACAGGACCTTTGCAACGTACCAGCTATTGACCTCATGGGGAACGGTCAGCGGCTTACTGTTGACTTGCAGGAAGCGGCGGTCCGGGCGGCGCTCAACCCACGTCTGCGGCACGCGGTCGCCCTCCACGGTAACAAACGTCTTACCCTCTTCGGGAATCATGGTGATTGCGCCGTAGTAGATGGAATACTCCGCTTCGGTAGACAGCAGGGCAAGCGTGCCGTCGGGAACAAGCGGCTTCTGCGTCGGGGCGTTGGGGTTGGTCCAGTTGTCCAGATACCACTCGTTATACTGGTAGATGTCAATGCCCAGCTTGTGAATAGTGCCGATGTAGGTAAGGCCGTTCGGCAGTTCGCGGGGCTTGATGACTGCCAAATCATAGGCGCGAACGTCCAAAACGGACTTGACCTTTGCGTTGTTCACAAAAGCGTTCGCAACGTCCTTTGCCATGATGCAGATATTGCAGTTCACAAAGCCCTCTTTCTGGACGGCTTCGCGCCAGCGCTCCAAATCGCCCAGCGGGTCGGAAGTATCAGCGTCCCACTTCTTTTCGGTGCTGACGATGGTTTCCTTGTTGGTGAAGTCAAAGTCGATAACTTCGTTCAGGCCCTCGCCGATAATAGGAATCTGCCCGGTGAAAATGGCGGTAGCCGCCATCCACTCTTCGCGGCGCACGATCATTTCGTTCAGTTCGCGCAGGTCGTCCGCCAGCTTCTCAACGGCACGCTCCGCGGGGGTTCTGCCGCTGTACGGGTTTTCACCCGCAGAACGGTTCAGCAGGTCATCAACGGTGGTGATTTTGTCAGGTGCCAGCAGAACAGGGGTGTAAGTCTTCGTCTGGTAGCCGCTGTTCGGAATCACCTTGCCGCCGACTTTCGGGTGAACGAACGGCGCGAGGGCGCGGCTTCCTTTCTTGAAGTCAACGTCAACGCTCTTCGTGGGGAAAGTGCGGCGGTTCTTGAACAGGGTATCGCGGAAAAATGTATGCACAGGGGGCATTCTGGTAATCAGCTTACCCAGCGTGCGCGGGGTGTAAATAGTTGTTTCGATAGCCATTTTCTCTTCGCTCCTTTACTTCAAAAAGATTCCGATATTGCGGAACGCCTTTGTCAGCGTATCGGCGGTCACGCCCTCCGGCAAGGTGATAGCGTCCGCGAAAAATTCGCCCGTCAGGTAGACGACGACTTCTTCCGCGGCTTTTGCGGCGGTCGCGGCGATGCCGTAAATGCCCGCCGTGGTGTTCTCATACTCGGACTTCGCCGGGGTGCTTGTGCCGCTCACAGCTTCGCTTGCGGCGACTTTTACAACGGGTTCAATGCCGTTGTCGGTCAGCTTGACGGGTTCGTACTGCTTGACGCTCTTTCCAGTGGCAACAGCCTTGACCGCCGTAACAACGGGGTATTCTCCGGCGAAAAACTTCACGGGTACGCTCTGGTCTTTCTGGATTTCGTACATGGTGTTTCCTCCTTTACTTCGTCGCGGGGAACAGCTTGTCAATGGCCTTGTCAACGTCATTGTCGCCGCCATCGCCCGCGCCCTCATGTGCGCCCGCTCCAACGTCGCCCGCACCGCTCTTCTGCGCGTCGTCGTCGCGGTTCTTGATGTAAGTTCCGCCCTGCTTCTTCTGCGCGGCAACGATAGCTTTTGCCACGTCGCCCGCCGCAATGGGGTTGTTGAACTTCGCGTCGTTTACGATGCTCTCATAGCCCGCAAGCGCCACGTCTTCAATGTCCTGAATGCGTTTGCGCTCCGCGGTGGTCGCCGCGTCCTCGATCTGACGCGTCAGGTCGGGAAAAGCCGCTTTCAGGCCGTCAACCGTAGTGATTTTTTCGATTCCGTCCATTGTGTTTCGCTCCTTTTCGGTATTTTTATGGTTGGTTTTATTTGAAAAACCGCCGGGCGTGCGGGCCGTCATGCGGTTTAACAACGATACAGGCATATTCGGAAAGCGCGTCAGGTCGAGGGAAACGCTGTTCACAACGACTTTCGCCGCATTTTCCACGGTCGTTTCCGCGTCCTCAAACATGAGTTTGTCACAGAAGCCCGCGTCAACGGCCTGTTTTCCGTCGTACCACGTTTCAGCCGCCATGATTGCGGCAACGTCCGCCGCGTCCTTTCCCGTTTTCAGGGTATAGGCGTTCACGATAGACTGCTTGATGACCTTTAATTCATCGGTCATTTTCGCAAGTTCCACTTCGTTGAAGTAGCCCAACAGCCCCAACGCCGGGTCATGCACCATGAAAACGCCGTTTCCGGGAATTTCGATGCTGTCGCCCGCCATTGCAATAATCGTCGCCGCAGACGCGGCCCAGCCGTCAATTTTCACGGTGATTTTCGCCGCGTTGTCTTTCAGGCGGGTGTAAATGGCATTTGCGGCGAACACGTCACCGCCGCCGCTGTTGATGCGTACCACGATTTCAGGCACAGCGCCCAGCGCGTCCAGTTCCTCCGTGAACTGCCGCGGGGTCACTTCATCGCCCCACCACGTTTCGGAAGCAATGTCGCCGTAAAGAATGAGTTCCGGGGGATTGTCTCCGCTTGCGGGCTGGAAGTTCCAAAAGTGTTTATTCTTCGGTTTTGCCTGCGGCGTTGCCGTTTTCTCCATTTTCTTTTACCTCCCTTAACATTTTTTCTTCGCGCTTCAACTGCGCGGCGTTTCGGTAGAAGTCCGAACCGTTCATTTCCATAGCTTCGCGGTCGCGTGTGGAGAAACCGTTCTGCACGCGTTTTTCCGCCGCGGTGACTTCCTGTACCGGGTTCAAAAGGCCCTGCGCCGGGCCGTTCCACTCTGCGCCCGTGTACGCCTTGCGTATCAGCGGGTCAGAGAAAAAGCCGGGCGCGGGAATGCGGCCCTTTGCCACGGCTTCGGCGAACCATTCTTCATAGACTGGTTGGCAAAAATCATTTGCAAGCCACGTCCGATACATACGGAACATTTTCCATGCTTCCAGAAGCGCCCCGCGGGACGCACTGTAAGACGCGTTGAAGTTCTTTACCAACAGTTCATAGGGGATTTCAAGGGCCGCGCCGATCTGACGGCAGATAGCCACAACGAACCCGTCAAAAGCCGTGTTCGGTCTGCCGGGGTTCATGTCGTGTGCTTTTTCGCCCTCGTTCAAATCCACGATTGCGCCGGGGGCAAGTTCAATCGTGCTGTCGTCGCCTGCGTCTACTTGTGCGTCCTCTGGAATGATTTCACCGAACCCGCCGTCACTGGACGCGGATTCTTTTTCGATAAACACCGTGAACATACCAGAAACCACGGCGGCGACAAGTTCCGCGTCTGTATATCGCCCAAGCTGTTTCAGCGCTTCAATAACCGGGGCAAGGAACGGCACGCCGCGGCGCTGTCCGATGCGCTCCCGGTTCATAATGTGAAGCACGTTCCGCCGCCCGGTCTTTGCTCCCCACGCTTCAACGCGTGTCCACCCGGTTTCCGTCATGTCATACGAAAGCGGGTGGTGCTTGCTGATATGGTAGGCTACGACTTCGCCCGCGTCGTTGGTTTCAACGCCGCCGATGATATGCGGGTCAACAATCCCGTTCGGATTGCTCAACCTGTCCGCTTCGATCAGACAGATTCGCAGGTCGTAAGGCATATTCGCCCGCTTTGTCACGGGCAATGTTGCGATAACGTCACCGCTCATAAGCCAGTTCAGAAACGCGAGTTGTTGCAGTTCGTAGAAATTGTCAAGCCGTTCAAGGTCGCAGGCGGTCGAATCAGCCCACAGCGAAAATTCCCGCTCGATTTTGCGTTCAAGGTCGCGGGCGGCTTCTTCGTCCATTCCCAACGCTTCATAGTCGATTTGACTTTTCAGCCGCAGGCCGGACCCGATGACGTTTGTTCGGCAGGTTTTCAGCGCACCCGTCGCCAACGGAACGCCCATGTAGAGGTCGCGGCAACGTTGCCGCAGGGTCGATAAATTGTCCTGAATATCTTCCTTTGCGGACCCGCCGCCATACAGCCAGCCCGCAAGCGATTTCTTCGTGTGTGATGCGCCGTAGTTTCCATACCCGCTATCCAGAATATCCAGCTTCCGGCGGGCGGCGGCGCGTTTTACCGCCGTTTGCGGGGACACGGCGGCAATCACCCGGTCTAATGCGTTCAAACCGCTTCACCGTCCTTTCTCACAGGTCCCGCGGCACTACCCGGAACACGCGGTTTCTTCCGCCGCGGGCTTCGATGTTTTCCAGCCGGGAAACCTCATTCGTCCAATACTTGATGCGTTCGCCGATTTCGGAAAGGTCGGCTTTCGTCAGGCTCCGCGAACCGATGGTATAGCTTTGATGCGTTGTTACCTCCAATTCGGCGGCAAGCCACGCTTCAAGGTGTTTTCGCGCGATTTCAAGCCGCGCTTTCTGTGATGTAGCCATTTATAGAATTCCTCCGTTCGTCCGTGAACGCCTGCCGCGCCGCCGCGGGGCGGGTGCGGTGGTGTCATGCTCCGGCGGCTTCAAAATCGGGTTTGCGATTTCCAGCGCGACGGTCGCATAGTTCCGAATGTCCAACGGCTCGTTTCGCTTGTATCCGCCGTCTTTCAGGGTCCAGACGTATTGTGCTTTGCCCCGTTTGTAACTGATAACCATTTTTTCGGCGGTTAGGCCCTTGAAGTATTCCTGCGTATATCCCCGGTCTTTCTCCCGCGGGAAGTGGCAGTAATTCGGCCCCTCTTCCTGCACCGCCAAACGCTGATATAAAAGCGCCTTGCCTGTATCAACGCCCACAGTGAAAAGCGGGGTTTTGATGTTGTTTGCCGTGGACGGGCGGTTGAAGTACGGGACTTCCGCACCGCCTTTGCCTTTGATAGCAAACACGCGGCGGGCTGTCCGCTCCTTGCAGAAGCGGTAAACCTGTGTCGTGAAGTGTCCGCCGGAATCGACGCAGGCACAAATGATTTTCAGGTGTCTTCCGTCTGCCGTGGTGAACGTCTGCGAAAGAAAGCGGTCCAGTTCGTCCCACACGGGCTTTAGCTTCAAATCACCGTAAATGACTTGATACTTGATGCCCCAACTTTCCTTGTCCACGCCCCAGCCGACGACTTCCGCTTCAAAACGGTCGTCCTGAACGTCAACGCCCGCCGTCAGCACAAGAACTTCTTCCGGCACTTCGCAATTATACTTTTCACGGCGCTTGTAGAGGTCGTCTGTTTCGATCTGTTCGCCGTCCTCTTCCCACGTTTCGCCCATTTCGGTATTTGTCCAGACTTTCAGAAGTTCGATGTTGCCTTTTTTCTTCTCTTCGTTCGCAGTCAGGAACTTTTCAACGATTTCCCGCCAATCCACGAACAGGGAAGCAAGGGCGTTTAGGTGGAAGCCCCGGACCTTTCGTTCCGGGTGGGCCGCAACGAATTTTCCGTTGATGTACTGTTCTTTCCACTCCGTTTCGCTGGAAACCACGCCGCAGGCCGGGCAGGTACAGCCGATTTCGTCCAGTTTGTCCCGGTCAAATACGATATTCGCCCACAGCAGGGGCGTGAATGCTCCGCACGCCGGACAAGGTACGTTCCATTCTTCCTGTGTGCTGTGTTCAAATTCAACAGCGATGCGGGACGTTTCCTTGTTGGTTGGGGTCGAAACGCAGACTTCTTTTTTATTCCAAAACGTCGCAAGGCGCTTTCCGGCAAGTAACAGGGGGTCGCCCTCGTTGCCCGCCGTCGCCGGGTATCGGTCGATTTCGTCCGCAAGCAGAATTCGGATAGGGCGTGACGCAAGGGACGACGGCGAATTTGCGCCTACCATCGTTACATGACCGCCTGGAAAGATTTTCTGCAAAATGGTGTTGCCGCTGTTCCGGCTTTTGTCGTTCACCTTGTCGCGTAGAACCGGGGTATCGCGCAACATAGGCGAAAGACGGTCCTTGCTGAACGTTTCCGCCATCTGAATAGTTGGTTGCATAACCATAATCGGTGACGGGTCGTAGTGCATATAGTAGCCGATAGGATTTAATATAAGCGCGTCCGTTTTACCGATCTGCGCCGCGGACATGATAACGACTTTCTGAACCCTCATGTCGCATACTGCGTCCATGATTTCGCGTTGATACGGGGCCTTTGACGTTCGCCATCGCCCCGGCTCTGCCGATGATTCGGAGGACAAGCGGCGGTATTTGTCCGCCCATTGCGAAACTGTCATGTTGGGGGGTGGGGCCAGAACGGAGAAAATGCGGGTGAACAGGTCAACCGTCGCTTTTTTCATCTTCTTTCACCCTTTCCCCGAATGTCGTTTTGAAGTCCGAAAGTTCCATCAACGCTTCGTCGATGTGGTCTTTCAACAGGGCGAAAATTTCCGCCTTGTCCGTCTTTTTACAAAGGACCGGGGCCAGCTTCGAGGGAATCGCCATAAGCCGGGATTTGAAGTTTACCAGCATATCAGTCATAACGGCTTCGATGTCCTCCGCCGCGTGAAGCTGATTTTCTTTCAACTGCAATTCGTACTCTTCGTTTTTGCGCTTCGCCCGAACCAGCTTTGCCCGCTCCGTGTTGTAATCTATGGTTTCGTCGCCCTCCGGGTTTCGCTTTCGGAGGTAGTTAATATAGCGGTGGTTCGTGTCGATCAGGTCATACAGGCCGGGGCGAACCTCCGCTATCACTTTTTCGTCGCGCAACTGCCGGACGCGCCGTTCTGACACGTCCAGAAACCGGGCAACCGCCCGCACGTCGTAAAGTTTCACGGTTTTTCACCCCTCCCAAGCCCTTATTTCTCGAAAAAACACCCCCATACTGAAAAAAATCGGCACGGCCCGGAAGCGTTCAAAAAAATTTCGTGGCTAAAAAAACGCCGGGCGTCGCGGACCCGCAGGCCGTAGGCTCCGCCGAAAGAACCTATTTCAAATTTCCGGGTCGCCGCACGGGTCGTCCACTTCGTCGATGATTTCGCCCGTTTCAGGGTCAACGTCGAACGCTCCTGATAGTTTTTGCTTCGCAAGATTATATTTGCGCTCTTCAAGGCGCAGGCGGCGGCTTTCCATCTCATAACCCTTGATAGAATCAAGTAGCTTGATGATACGCCCGTGTATCTTGTTCAGTTCGGCTTCCAGTTTCATAGCGCGATCAAACGCGCTTGCCTTGATGACTGTTTGCATATTGACTTTGTAACTGGATTTCTCCAACTCCATTTGACGGTCTGCCGTGGTATCTTCCAGCGCGGCTATTTCGCGTTGTAATGCGTCCAGTTGCTTTTGCTTTGCCTTTGACGGCGGCTTACCATCCGGGCCGCTGTCAATCTCCCACGTCAGGTCATCACGCTTACGGCGCAGGGTTTCCAATTTCTCTTGCTGTTGCTCCAAATGCTCCGTACTCTTTGGCGCACGCATTTCAACAACGCGGTCAATATACAGCGCGTCCGGGTCGCCGTTCTCTATCTTTGCAATCTTGCTTTGCAGGTCGGCTTCCTTTGCAATCAGAAGTTGCAATTCAGAAAGCATATTTGTTCCCGTGTCAAGCGTGATACTTTCGATGTATTCGCGCTGTTCGTCCGGGAGGTCCGCAAGGCGAACCGTTGAATATGCGCCGTGGGTTTCCGCGTTTCGGTTCCCGTGTGGAGCGCCTGCACCTGCGGCGTTCTTATTGCCGGGTTGTCCGCCGCGCTTCCGCGGTGGTTTCTGCGCTTCAAGTTCCGCCGCCCAGCTATCAAGGCTTTTCCATTTGCGGACCTGTTCAGGCTTTACGCCGACTTGCTCCGCAACCTGTCGGGCCGTCAGCGTGCCGCCGGAATCAAGCCATATCCGCCGGGCTTTGTCACGTTCCGGGTTTCGCTCTCTCGCCATGCGTCCGCCGCGCCCCCTTTCGTTTGTTTTTCATTTTTCGTTCCGGGCGTTGCCGCGGAAGTGCGTAAAAAACGGGCCATGTTCAAAACATGGTCCGTTTTCAGGCTCCCGGCGGCGTGGAGGAATGCGCCGCCCGTATCGTTGTGTTCACTTTTCACAATGTCAATTATAGCAGGAAAAACGGGCAATAGGTGGCAATCTTATTTTTCCGGGAAAACGTAGTGGGAAATCCGCTTGTTCTGCTCAAAGCGCTTTGCCAATCTTTCCAACGCAATGTTTCGGATATTCCGGCATTGCCGCGGGCTGTAATTTACGCGTTGCGAAAGACGTTCCCATTGAAGCCCGTCTATGTAGAAGCCGTAAATCACCGCTTTTTCGCGGTAGTTCAGGGCGTTCAACTCCGAAAGAATTTCGCCCTTTATTGCGGTCAGCTTTTCGTTTTCCCGGCGCATATTTGCGATAGTGTCGGAAACGGATTGCGGGATATTCAGCACGACGCGTTCGACAGGGTTTGAAACCCCGCCTTTCCCGTGTGGCATACCGTCGGAATTCACCGCGCCCAACGTGGAATAGTATTGATCTTCAAGGTTCCGAATAACCCGCTCGTTCATGGTGACTGTTTTATCTATATCCCGGTAAAAATCCAGAATAGCAATAACTCTTTCTTGCTTCATTGCTCCGTTTCCTCCTGTTCCTGCTCTATCAAGGCGGCTTATATACCCTGCGGAAAGGGTGCGCCCGCTCGTAATGCCTGATTTGTACCATGTACCGCCGTTCAATCAGCGCGGCCCGCTCTCTCTGCCGTTTTCTGCGGCGGTGCTTCGGCTCTGCCTGCGCTACGGCTTCTTCAACTTGCGTGATGAATTTTTCAACTGCGCTTGTCAGCGCGTCCGCAATGGACGTGATTTCGTCCCGTATGACCTGCACAGCTTCTTGAATGCGGTATATGGCTTCTTCCGCTGATATGCCCGCCCGCTCCGCAAGTATCATCGCGGCTTCACGGAAACGCTCTGCTTCCTCCGCCGCGGCTTCCAGATAATCGGTCTTGTATTCGTCCATCTGCGCCCCTCACTCTTCCGCCGGGGAACAGAAATAAGAAACCGAACAAAAGATTTTCACCCGCTGTCCGCAATGTTGGCAGGTGTGCGGCTTTCCCTCCGCCGCGCCGCGAATGCTGTATTCGATAACTTTTGCCGCGTCAAACTTCGCCCCGCAATACGGGCAAATCCCGCATTCGCTACTTCTGGTAGCCTGCGGGCGGCGTGGTGCGCTCTGCTGGGTGCTTTCGGTCGGCTTCGTGTCCTGCGTCCCGTCTGCGGTGTCCCGCTCCACAGCGGCGCTATACGGCGGCGTGGCCTGCGTGTCCGGCACTTTGTCCCGCTCGACTACGGGTTCCCGCTCTTTCTGCGGGCGTTCTGCCTGTGTAGGTGTGGCGGTGTCCTCTGCGGGCGGTGCAGGCGGGGCAGGACGTTTCCATTCCCGCGCGGCCTTGATGGAAATTGCCCCGGTCAGGTGATATTCCTTAAAGGCGGCGTTCTGGTTCTCCGCAGGCAGGCCCGCCAATTCGTAGGCGGTCGAAAGGTTGATGCGGTCCGCTTTCAGTTCCTCCGTGAATTCCGGGGACAAATGGCGAATGATGGTGTCGTATCGTCCAATCTGCGTTGTGCTGGTATGAAGCACCTTTGCGATAAAATCGCGGGTCCCGTCCGTCTGTAACTCTCCGTCTTCAAACGTCTTTTCGACGATGCGGCGCAACAGTTCGACGAACCGGGGCTTTGTCTTCGCTTTCTCCAAAACCTCCCGCAGATAGCGGACCTCTTCGATTTTGTCCCATGCGGTCTTTTCTCTCTGCGAGTTGGTAACGATCAGGTCCAGCCCGTCGCGTATTTCCTGTTCGTCCGCCGCTTCCTCTGTCGGTTCGATGACGCAGGGTACGAATTCGTATTCCGGCTTCCCATCGTTCACAAGTTCGATAGAAGCAAGGCGGCGGCGATGCCCGGCAATGACCTTGTACTTGCCGTCGCCCAGCGGAACGACGACAAGGTTTTGGAGAACTTTCCCTGCAATTTCGATTGCCGCTTTCAGTTCCCCGATTTCCCGCATGGAATAGAAATTGTCTTCCGACGGCACAAGGTCAAAGACGCTCAATTTCTCATAGCGGCTTTCAGAGGGGCGGGGCTTTGCACTCCCGCCGCCCGCCGCCGCCTTTGACGTGTCACTCAAAATCTGGTTCAAATTAAATCTTCCCATAGATAGCCCCTTTCCGTCCGAATCGGACATTTTAGCGGTGAACGCCGATGCGCCCGCGGCCTGTTATCGGTTTGAATGCTTCCCGGCAACCGTCGGGGTCGCCGCAACCGGGCCAATACCCGGCGCGGCAGAACCGCTTGTCGGAAACGTCGTCAACGTCCAGTCGGTCGCAAATCCCGCATTGATACGCGCGGATTTTCTTCCCGCCCCGGCAGTATTCCGGGACCGCCGTTTTCTCCGTCATTGTTTACCCCTCCGCAAGTATTCCTGAACGAATGCGATATAGTCCATTGCGGTTCCGCTCCGTCGGCTGTACTCCACGATAGGGATTTCCGAAAAGGTGCTTTCGGTGACTTTATCCGAATAGCGAATGCGGGTGTCAAAGACTGGGTATTCCGGGCGGGACCGCAACCACGCTTCGCCCTGCTTCTCTGCGTCGGCGCGGATAAAGCAGGTAATCAAGCACCCGGCAAGGCGCAAGCGCGGGTTCAGGTCGTCCCGTGTGTCCTCGATTTGTTCTTTCAGTTCTTCCAGCCCGTCAAAGGCGTACTTGTCAATCTTTATGGGAATAATCACGTCGTCGGACGCGACAAGGGCATTTATCGTTGAAATGTTGATGTCCGGGGCGTTGTCGATGATGCAGAAATCATAAAAGTTTTCTTCCGCAATCGCGTTCAGGGCGGACCGCAGGCGCGTTTGTTGGGGGCGGGTGCTGTCCATCAGGACTTCCATGTTCGCCCGAATCAAGGTCATGTTCGCAGGCATTACGTCGATATTCTCGAACCGGGTCTTCTTGATGACCTCCCGCGGGTCCAGCCGCCGGGCAGTCAGCACGTCCGAAATGCTCTTGTCATCGTAGGAATGAACCCCGAATGCCTTTGACGTGTTGCCCTGCTTGTCGTTGTCCACAAGCAAAACACGCTTGTTGTGGAGCGTTGCGAGGACGTGGGCCATGCTGTCAGCGGTCAGTGTCTTTGCAACGCCGCCTTTTAGGTTGATAATTGATATGGTTTTCACCGTGCAAACCTCCTTTTGTGGTTCTCCCGCTCGAAAGCGGGTCAACGAACGATTTCTACCAAACGCCCGTCGTTGTCCAGTTCGTACAGGAACTTCACCGTTCCGGCTTTGACGGAGTGCATACACACAATGTCGGTGATAGTCCGTTCAACGATAACGTCAAGCGTTCTGCCGCCCACCGCGCAGGCGTTCTTCCTCATGCCGATTTTGTCGCCGATCTCAAAGGGGCAAACGGCGTTGAATGCCGCAAGTTTCATTTTCTTTTACCTCCGTTTCGTTTGTCAGTGGCTCCCGGTCTTACTTCCGCCGCCGCTTATGCTTTTTCCGCTTTGGAGCGGGAGGGGCGGGCGGTTCCGGCTCCGTCGCTTCCTCGCATAGAACTTCCAGTTCCTCCACGTCCGCCGGGGCGAACGTCAGGGACGCGCCGCCGGGGTCGTATGCCTGCGCCGCCCAATCCGCCTTAAATTTCGCAAGGTCGTTTTTGTAGCGCGGGAACGGGTGTACCTGTTCGGCGTAGTAAATCGCCATCATCATTCTTTCATCGTCTGCCGTGTCCCAATTATGCAGGTGATAGCTTGCGTGGTTGTCGTAGTCCCACAGGGAAAGCAGGACAACCAGCCCGTCGAACTCTTCGTTCGATCTCTGGATATTCTCAAAGTCCCGGTAGGTCAAGCCTTGCCCTCTGCATTCCTCCCGTATTTGTGGAATGCTCTTTCCGCCCGTTTTCAGACGGCAACGAACAACTTTCGGTCGATAGTTCATGTATTTTCACCTTTCTTTCTCAACGGGCAGTAGCGCGGGGCCGTCTTCCCGTAGAACAGTAGTGGACCCGGCGGCGGACATTTCGGGTGATTGCAGAAAGACGCTTCCTGTCCGAAATGCCCGACGTGGGCGCTGTTGCCGTTTCCGTTGCGCGGGTATTTGTGGACCGATGCAAATTCACATTCGCGGCACTTCATGTCGGTTCCTCCCAATTCCACCACCCTTGTTTCCCGTGGGCGGGAATGGGCGTTTTGAACATAACCGGGTTTTGAAGCACCCACGCGAACCGCCCCGGCGAATAATCACCTAACAGGCGTTCCCGGTTATCCAAACTGTCCACAAGTTCTTCCACAGGCACGCAATCGACGATTTCAACGGTTCCGATGACTGCGCCCCGCGGCAGGTTTCCGCCGCCGCCTGCGGCTTCCAGTACGGTCCAAAACTCACCGTTCGTCAGGTGCTTTGTCGCCTGCACTTCGTCCAGCCGCCCGGCATGGACAGCGACGCGGCCCCGAATATGCGTCCGCCGTGGTCGGGTTTCATAATGCTTGACCCCTGCTACGATTGCGTGCGCGTAGGGCTGATACACGGTAAAGGCTTTCATTCCGTGTCCTCCGCCGTTCCCGCGTCAAATGCGGTCGTCTGGTTTTCGTCCGGCTCTTCTTCGTCCTCCGCCGCCGGGGTGGTGAATGCGCTCCGGGTGTTCAGGAAGTGGCGGCATTGATAGGACAGTTCTTCCAGTTCGTCGGCGAATTTCTTACTAATGGCATAAGGCATGATGACCGCCGCCGTCAGGAACCCCGCCTTTGCGACGATGTACGAACCGCCCTGCGGCGTGGTCCGCTCGTAGAATTGCACCATGTCGATAACGTCTTCCAGCGGCGAAAGGTACAGGCTCCGAATGAATGTAACGCCGTTGTTCGTTTTCAGCGGTTTCAAGCGCAACCCGCCATTGATAAAGGTCGTTTCGTACTCCCGAACCAGTTTGTCGCCCGCCGCCACGTCCTCGACGTTCAGGTGTTCCGGCAAGCGCTCATGCCGGAAAAGAATTTTTTCGCGTTGCTTCCCGGTAATATCGAACACGGCGCAGAAACTTTCTTCGTCCAGAATAGGCAGGCCGTCCAGAGGATAGAGGGCGCAGGCGTCGCCCAACCATTGTGTGATTTCTCCCGATCTGTCGATGCGGTCATACAGGTAATAAAGCCCGTTCGTCTTGCAGATAGAAAGAACCTTTTTCAGCTTCATTCGTCTACCTCCGCCGCCTGCTCGTTCAACGCCTTTACCGCCGCCGGAATGTCGGCTCGGCCCGCGTTCTCCACTTCAACCCGCGTCACGTCGCCGACGTGGTACACGGAAACTTTGCGCTTCTGACGGAAACCCGCCGCCGCGGTCGCCACAGCTTCACCCGCCGCAACAATCAGGACCACACAGCCCAGCCAAACCCAAAAACTCGAAAACACGAATTGCAGAAGTTCCATTTTATTTCCCTCTTTCCAGCCTTTCGGCGATATTCAAAATTCCGACGATTGCTTCACGAATGTTCGCGTCCGTGTTCGCCGTGATGGACAGGACCCGTGCAATGTCCCGCAGTTCCTCCGCCGCGGCGATTTGGTCCGCCGCCGCGCCCGTTGCTCTCATGCAGTCAGGGCAGAGGGGCAGGCCCTCCGCCGTCGGTCCGCCGCATTGCTCACACTTCGTCAGCTTCATAGATAACGCTCCTTTACACCGGGTAGCCAAATACAATGACGGTTCCTGTCAGGACTGCGCCCAGCAGGAAAGCAACCCACAGGATAACCACGCCCAACAGGACGTTTTCAGCCCAGCCGCAGACACGCAAGGCCCACTTTGCCACGGTCCAACATTGCAGGCGGCGGGTGTGTTCCAGCTTTTCAAGGCCCGATGCCCGTTTCATGTCGTAGGTCGCCGCTTTGACCTCCGCCGCCACTTTCGGTTGCAAACCCGCTCGAATGGTGAACAGCGCCCAATAAAGAACGATCAGCAGAATTCCGGCACGCATTGTCAGTCCTCCGTTTCCCGTTCATGCGCCCACACACATTCGGCGCAGTTTTCCAGTTCGCCCGTGTCGATCGGGCAAGGCTCATTGTCGGCCCATTCAGGCTTCATGCAGTCATACTTCATTTCGTTTCCTCCGTTTCGATGTTTCGGCCCCGCAGGGCAAGCATTTTTTCACGAACCAGCTTATCGACGACGCGGCCCGGCGTTTTCTGCCCACTCATAAGCATAAGACGTTCGAGGTTGTAGGCCGTCTGTGCCGTGACGCGGACCGTCATTTTCTGTGTGTGCTGTTTTTTCATGGTGTCCCGCTCCTTTCGTGGTGGACGTAATCGAGGAATAGCACCGCCCCATTGAAGCGGACCCGCCATTGTTCGAGGTCCGCCGCAGTAACGTACTTCCTGCCGAAATGCTCTTTCATGTCCCGCCATACCGCCCACGGGACAAAGAAGAAGTCGTTTCCAATCCCGCCGCAGACTGCGGCAAGCGCACCCCGCCGGGCGTGGCGTTCCAGCGTGTCCCGCTGTTCCTGTGTCAGAACGTCCCACTTCAAACGATCTGTCGTTGTGTACTTCGCTTCAAAGACTATGGAGCGCCCGCCGTCAAGCGTTCCTTGAAAGTCCGGCTGTGCGCGGGCGGTAAAGCGGCCCTTGAACTTTCCGTCGCGGCTCTTTTCCAGAACGCGGAACGGTTCAGGGGTCTTGTCTACGTCGGCCCGCTCCCGGTCAGAATAGAGGGCGCAGGCGGCTTTTATTGCACTCTCGAAAAAGTGGCCCTGCGCGTTGTTGACCTTGTTTTGATACCGCAGGGCGGCGCGTTGGTTGTCTATCACAGTCCCACCCCGCTTCCCAATACGGGGCGGCGCGTGTGGTTGTCCATGCCCGCCATAAGTGCTTGAAGTTTGAACGCTTCGCTTCGGCTGATTTCCGCCGCCGGGATTTCTTCGGCCTTTTTGGAAGCAGGCGGGAAGATGTCGTTCTTCATCAGGAACGCCGAATAGAACCGTTCCATTTCCTCTTCCAGCGCGGCTTTATAAAACTCATAGCTGAATTCGATTTCCAGCCGTTCCGCCGCGGTGCAGTCAATTCCGACTTGCTTTCGTGCGCGGCCTGAATAGGACCCGACGCACTTAAAGGGGATTTTCCCGGTCACGGTATAAATCACCTGAACCAGCAGTTTTCTTTCATACGGGGTCTTGTAACGGAAGAAGCACTTTTCCAAACGCTCTTCCGCTATTTCGGCTTCGTCGATGCCGTATTGCGTCATCAGCCTATCAAGCAGGGCGGCGGCTGACTGCTTTTCGCCGTCTGCGCCGCGGTTTGCAAGGGCTTGAACCTTGCGTATCTTCTCTAACAGGCGTTCCCGCTCCGTCATTGTCATACCTCCCATGTGTAAGGTTCCGTGCGGCACATATCGTAGAACGGGCAGAACGAACAAGCGTCGTCCGCCGTCCTGCGGTCGCAAATTTCTTTGATGACCCGCGCGGCCTGCTTCATTTCTTCGACTTCCTGTTCTTCCGGGGTCGGCTCATTTCTTCTCATATCTCGCAGATACCCCCGATATTGTCCAAATCGGCCCGGCTCACCGTTCGGCGTTTCAGGATACCCGCCATGACTTCGCCGTAACGGTCCCAACGTGCCGTCGTGGTCGTGAAGTAGCGCAATTCCGGGTTGAACTGCGCCCGCATTTTCAGGCTTGCAAGGATTTCACTTGTGATTTCGAGGTCAAGCGGGTAAACGCTGACGCGCCCGCTTTCCTTGTCTACCTCCCGGCAGACGGCAAGCAGTTTCAACCGCTCCCGCGGCTTCGGCGGCTCCCGCTCGATTGCGTCCTTGCAGTCGCAGGGTTCGGAAGCGTCGAGGTGTGCGCCGCAGTCCGGGCAGATTTTGAACGGCCTTGCCATATTGAACAGCCCCCTTTCTTTACTCTTTCTTTCGCAATTTCAGGTAGACCGCCCAGCCCGTGAAGTCGTTGTATTCGTACTGAACGCCGTAGTCATCGTCTGTCAGGGTCCAGCCGGGATATTTCTTTTCCCAAAACTCACGGGGCGGGTGTTCTTTCGCCCACTTCTCGATTTGACGGCGGTTGTACTTGCCGTCGTTCGTCCGGCTGTACGGCCTTTCGAGGTTATGCGAGGAATTCCACCGCTTTTTCCCGCACCCCTGCTTCACAAGGTAGGTGCAAAGGGCGGCTATGCCGTTTTCGTCGGCTTGCAGGCGGTCGGCATTACAAAAGCCGATTTTGTCGCCTTTTTTCTGTCCCTTGCGTCTGCGTTTTCTCCACAGGTCTTCCACAACGTCACGGTCAAGCCCGCCGTTCATAATGATGTGGTGATGAATACGAACGGGGGTTTCGCTGTTTCGCTTCGTGGTGTAGGCGGTAACGATCATGTACTTTAGCGGCGGCAAGCCCTCTTTCTTCCGGCGGTACTGGACCCGGCGTAGGAAGTTTGTTGCTTCCTGTTCGGCCTGTTCCACCGTGTCAGGCAGATATTTTCCGCTGTATGTAGCCGTAACGTGCAGGGCTTCCGGGTCAGAACCGAAATTCAGGTTCGCCGTCTGCGTGAAGTAGCGGCGGGCGTTCTTGTCATTCAGGTTCTTTTGCTTCGGCTCTGTTTCCTTGATTTTCTTTGACCTCTTCCCGCGCGTAGATGCTGTCAGTTGCGCGGCGGTGTAGGGGTATATATCTACCTCCCGATAATGCTTTCCGCAGTAGATTTTCTTTTCTCTCATAAAACTTCGCACTTGCTTCACTCCTTTTGCGGGTAGAGGAAGCGGGCGGGGCTTTACTTCCGGCGTGTGTAGTTGTCTATGCAGGCAGGAAGAACACCAGATAGGACGTGTCTTTCTTCCCGGTCCTGTTGTCATGCGTGACAAGGCTAATCGCAGGAACGTTAATACCCATTACAAGCCCGCCACGCCGCGCAAAAACGGCGTTATTTGTTGACTTTTTCCGCCGTTTTTGATATACTAACGGTAGGTTGATAGCTGATATATTTTCATCGGCGGAACCCGCTTCGCGTCTGCTCTCCCAAGCAAACGCGGGGCGGTTTTTCTTTATCCAGTTTTCACGACGGCGGGGGTTCAGACCTCCGCCGCTTTGTCTTTGTCTTCCTGCGCGATCTGCTCCGCGTCCTGCTTCGACGTGAACAGAGAAGCCACAGCCGCGCCCAGCGCTTCGCCCCAAACCTCCACGGGGTATTCGTTCAGTGCATTCAAAATTCTGTCGCTTGCGATAAGAACAAGCTGTGCGCGGTCCTCTTCGGCGACTTCAACGTTTTTCTCTTCGTCGTCCTCTCCGGGGACAGATACCAAGATTTCGGATTTCAGATAGCAAAGCGGGCGAACGCCGATGTCGCCGCGGCAGGCGTCGAACCAGCTCAGCGTGCCAGAGGAAGTGACGATGCGGACGCTGTAAGAGTTGGACGCGCCACAGGTCCACGGGGTCAGGTTCCAGCACCACGCGTCCACGCGTGGGATAATTCCGCGGAACATTCGATACAGCTTGTCCGACAGCAAAGCGATTTTGTCGGTTGCGGTTCCGTAGTCGGTCATGCCGTCATCGGCGGTCAGGTCGCTTTCCCAATCGAGGAACGCCGCCCGGTCCGCGCCCTCTGCAACCAGCGCGTCGAGGAACGCGCCGTTCAGTTCGCGGCGCAGGGAAGAAGAACGCCAATCGTTCTTGTTGTCTTCGTCGAAAGCGCGTTCAAAGACGGGTTCGGCGGAAATCGCAACGGTCCCGTCGCCTGCGTACAGCTTGACCCACTCAACGCCGCCGTACAGGAAGCGCCCGCCCGTTTCGATCTGCGAAATTTTCTTCATGGTTTAGTCCTCCTTATATTCCGGCTTGAAGCCGTTCTTTATGTCCGTGATAAGGTCCCGTACCGTCCGGGAAAGGCAGTAATAGAAAATCGGGAGGAAGAGGGCGAAAACCTCTCCGCCGACGGCGAAATAGCCACGGTAGGCCAGCGCACGGGCCGCACCCTCACGGAACAGCATAATTCCGGCAATCGTCAGGGCCGCATACTTCACGATAGCCCACACGGGGACCGGGCGGCGCTGGGCGATTTTCCGTGACTTCCGCCGGGCGGTCATTTGCCCGGCTTCAACGGTGATTGTGATAATCTCTTGTGTCATTTCGGTTCCTCCACTTCGATTCGCTCCGCCGCCGCGATCATAACGGCACGTCCGTTCTTGTCCAGCAGTTCACCTTGTACCAGCAACCCGGTTTTGTCCGGGGTTTTGCGGTAAATCACCGCCGTTACTCGCTGGTAGGTGATGCCGTTGTATCGTACCGGGCATTCGTCTATGAACGCCCGCTTCAAATCAGCCGTTGTCATAGTGGCAACCTCCACCCGGATTCCCGAACGCTGAATGCGTCCCCACATTGCACAATGTCCGGGTAATTGCTTTCCGAAATCTGCATTGCGTACTTGTCGATTTCTGTTGCGAAATAGCGGACGTTTTTATAACCCAGCTTGTCAAAGCAATAGCGGCCTGTTCCGATTCCGTCGTACATGGAAAGCACAAGGATTTCTTCATCTTTCGGAACGCCTGTCAGGGCATGGGAGAGAATGTGCATGATAACTTCCGCTGTCCAGCCGTTTCCCAGCCCCATGTATGCCCGTGAATCGCTTACCGCTCTGCAATAGTTGTCCGGCATGGTCTGTAATCTGCAACATTCCTTTACGGTCAGCTTACGAATGATGTAATAGCCGTCCGGCAACGCTATTTCGTAGGAAACGCCGTTGTATGTGATAAATCCGCCGGAAACCTCATAAACTGGATATTGCTTGCTGGTTCCGTCAACGTGAACCGCAATCATGTTGTCTTTTTCAACCGTCGAAATCGTGTTTGTTTTTTGCGGGTCATTATTCACTTCAAACCGCTGTATGTGTGGAAGATCGTGGTTATAGTCGTCCCGGTGTCCCTCTGCGTTGATACGCCGCCCGACGACGCGTCCGGCATACGCTGGAAGTTCTATGCGCTCCGCCGCAAGGGTTCGTTTGTGATGCCCCAGCGTTTGTTTGATAGTCGAACCTTTGTGATAATTTGATGTAAGGCAATAGGATTTACCGTCAAAATCCCCGAACGGATATACAGGCGTTATTTCGCTTCCTGTTACACTTTCGAGAATGTCAATCAGCATAATTCCTCGATCTTCCGGCTGTGGAACGTCGCCGATGTTGTGTGCGTAAAACCTCCATCGGTTCTGCGCTGAAACAAGAGCGGAATTGATGTATTGAAGCGGAACGCCCAATTCAACCGAAATTCTTTCCTTGATTGGTTGTGACGCGCTCTTGTTGTTCTCATATAGAAAGAAATCCGGGCTGAACTTCTCTTTCGCTATAAGATAGTTTTTGAACAGTTCCCAACCGATTCCCTCCGGCTCTGTTTCTCGCGCTTTGCTTTGTGCTATGCTCCAATGCGTACACGGCGAACCGCCGATTAAAAATTTAATCATTCTTCCCCGCTCCTTTTCTGGAAATCTCATATTCGGCCCCATAACGACGGCGCTTGCACCGCCAACAGGTGATTTTCATATTCACGCCACCGCGGACACGCTCAATATCGTGTTTCCCGGCTTTCTTGATTTCGAGGAAGCATGGCAAGCAGAATTGACGTTTCATGCTGTCACCGCCTTTATGACCCGCAAATAGAACGCTTCCGGTGTTTCATTGGGCGGAACCGTCAGGCTGATTTTGTGGAACTGCTTTCGGCACTTCGTACACTCCCTGCGTTCAATCGCGCCAACCGTCCAAATGTTCACGCTTCCGCCGCTTCCAAAATGGTTGTTCATTTCGCCGCAGAACGGGCAAATCTCCAACAACCCATTATGTGCGATCTGTCCGGCGCTGTCGTAAATAACGCCGTTCGTCGCTTCTTTTGCGATGCATTTTCCGTTTCCTACCACGCTGTCAACCTCCTTGTTCCCAAATCGCTTCAACCTGCTTCCGGCAGTATTCCGGGCCGTTCAGGTTGACCCAATCCCTGATAATGGCGCGGTCTTCGTCTTCACGGTGTTTGTCGATAGCCTTGAAGTTCTCTTGCAGGGTGTCCGGGTCAAAGTATTTCACGCTGGAACCCGTACCGTGGGCCAGAACCACGCGAACAACAATGCAAGCCGCGTCCGCGCAAATTTCGATACGCAGGTTTCCGAACTCCATGAAGTACACGCCGACAAATGGTGTGCTTTTCGTCAGACCGCGGGCGGTCCCGAACTCCTGCATTGCGAGGGCGCGGGCTGTCTTCGCCGTCAGCTTGACCCCGCCGGGGTGCTGTTCCTTTTTCGTCATGTTGTTTCCTCCCGCTCGAACCTGATTTTCATTTGTGCGGGGCAAAGGTCCACTTCCGGGCGGCGGGTCCCTGTCCAGCGCAGGCCCCCGGCTTGTCCAACGCATTTCCACCCAGCGGCCCGCAGGCTTGCGCCGTTTTCTGTGTCCAGAATATAGGTGACTACCCGTTTATAGCCCATCGCCCGCGCCGCTCTCCATGCCGCGGCGTAAAGCATTGAACAGGCGTTGCGGGTTCCGTCCGTGCAAAGTCGGTTGACCTCCAATGTCCAACCGTCGTCAAGGTGGCGTGATACAGGACGACCCACAATGGCAACCCCTACGATTTTTTCACCGTCAGATAGCCCAATGGAAAACTTATGCCCCACGGTTGCCCCGTGGTGTCGGTGGTTTTGCTCGACAAACGCGTTTGCTTCTCTAAGCGTCATCGGTACGATTTCAAGCACGTTGCGTTCCCTCGCTCTCCTGTGACAGCCACCAAATCGGATTGTTCCGCTTGTCCTCATACGGACAAGGGCTACCATCGTCACAACTGACTTTCCCACACCCGGCGCAATACTTCCGCTGGAATGCTTCGTCCCACGGCGCTTCAATGACGGGCAGACCCCGCAAGAAAGCGCCCAGCGTTTCCGGGTTCTTCGTGATTTCTTCAAAATTGTTCACCGTGGAACCTCCTTTACGAATTGACCGCGGTTTTGCCGCGGCGTTTGAAGTTCTCTTGCACGCGCTGTTGTGCAAGAACGGGGTTGTATGCTCTCCGCTGGTTGCGGTCAAGCCCGCCCGTTTCGCCACGTTTCAACTCCCGGTAGACGGTAGCCGTTGCCATACCCAGCCCATCGGCGATGTCTGCCACCCGGTCGCCGTTCAGGTATCGTGTGGAAATCTCCTTGCGGTCCTGAAAATCTATGTATCTGTACTGCCGCACCATTTCACCCCGTTTCTATTGTGTTTTAGCTCTGTTGATGGTAAAAAAATAAATGCGATAGAACGCGTACCCGTCATTCGACGTGGTATTTGTTCTTTCGCATTTAATATTACAAGCCGCCTTTCTGAGGCGTTTGCAGAGGAAATACTTGATTTTGACGCGGGGAGATACTATAATTATTTTCTGATTATGATATGACTGTTTCTGATAGATTGCGAGGATTAGCTATGGACAAAGCAAAAAAGAACACCGTCATCCATGCGGCGGCTGACCGCATGGCGGCGAACTACAAGAGCTCTCAGATCCCCATGTACGGCGATGCGCTGCGCATGCCCAACCGTAATGAGGTCATCGAGATCATCCGCGACTGTCAGAAGCTCATTTTCCCTGTTTACTACGGCGACCGCGACCTCTTAAAGCTGCCGCCGGAGCAATACAGCGCGCTTTTGATGGAGCACATCCACGAAAAGCTGACGCGCCAGATCACGCTGACGATGCCGGAGTGCGACGAGAACTGCGAAGCGGCCTATGCGATCAGCACGGCATTCATCGAGCGCATCCCTGCCATTCAGGAGTTGCTGCTCAAGGACCTGTCGGCGAACTTTGAGGGCGATCCTGCGGCTTACAGCAAGGAGGAGGTCCTGCTCTCGTACCCCGGCATGTTCGCTATCTTCATCTACCGCATCGCACACGAGCTGTATGAGAAGAAGGTCGCGATGATCCCGCGCATGATGTCGGAATACGCGCACTCGCAGACCGGTATCGACATCAACCCCGGCGCGAAGATCGGCGAATACTTCTTCATCGACCACGGTACGGGCGTCGTCGTCGGCGAGACGACGATCATCGGCGACAACGTCAAGCTCTATCAGGGCGCGACGCTCGGCGCGCTCTCGCCCGCGGGTATGGCGACGAACCCGAATGTGCGCCGCCACCCGAAGGTCGGCAACAACGTCGTCATCTACGCAAACTCCACACTGCTCGGCGGTGCGACGGAGATCGGCGACAATGTCGTCGTCGGTGGCAACGCGTTTCTGACCTCGTCGGTCGCGCCCAACACGGTCGTGAGCGTCAAAAATCCGGAGATGACGTTCCGCGGCAAGCACCACAGGGGATGATCCTGACGGAGGGGGCGCGCGTCCGCCTGCGGATGATGCGGCGGGAGGACGCGGACGAATTATACGCCCTGCTCTCGGATGAAGCGGTGATGCGCTGGCTGGAGCCGCCGTTTAACCGCGCGCAGGCCGAGCGCTTTTTGGAGCAGGCGGGACTTTCCGAGCCGCCGCTCATCTATGCCGCGGAGAATATGGCGGGAGAATTTCTCGGCTACGCCATCTACCACGACTATGACGAGTACAGCCGGGAGCTCGGATGGGTGCTCAAGCCTGCCTTTTGGCACAAGGGCTATGCGGACGAAATGACGGACCTTCTGACCGCGCTTGCGCGGCGGGAGGGGAAGAATGCCGTGATCGAATGCGTCCCCGAGCAGACGGCGAGCGCGCACATCGCGCGCAGGCACGGCTTTTCGTATGAGGGCCGCGCGGACAGCTGTGACGTTTACCGCCTGCGCTGTGAAAAATAAGAAAGAGGGCGCTTCCCAAGCTGGGAAGCGCCCTCTTTGTGCTGCTGTTTTGCTTTGCGCCGATGGATAGTGGATGGAAAGCGGCAGAAGAGCGCACAAAAGCCGACGGGGAGGAGGACCTGCCGGCTTTTGTGCTACATTGAGGAAAAGAGAAAAAAGAATGGTGACAAATTAAAATATGCTTTACAGCAGCATGACGCCCGCATCCTCGCAGGTCTTGCGCGTGGCTTCGTCCCACAGGGAGACCTGTACCTCGCCGATGTGCGCGGTGCCGATGAGCAGCATGCACAGGCGGCTCTGGCCGATGCCGCCGCCCATGGTCAGGGGCAACTCGCCATTCAGCAGCATCTTGTGGAAGGGGAGCGCGCGGCGGTCGTCGCAGCCGGCGATCGTCAGCTGGGAGTCGAGGGACTTGGGGTCGACGCGGATACCCATGGAAGAGATCTCGAACGCATGGCCGAGCACTTCGTTCCAGTAGAGGATATCGCCGTTGAGCTCCCAATCGTCATAGTCGGGGGCGCGGCCGTCGTGCTTGATGCCGGACTTTAAGATCTTGCCGATCTGCATCAGGAAGACGACGCCCTTCTTCTTGCAGATCTCATCCTCGCGCTGCTTGGGTGTCAGGTCGGGATAGAGGTCTTCGAGCTCCTGCGTGGTGATGAAGAAGACCTCACTGGGGAGCTTGGTGTGCAGGGAGGGGAAAGCGACATTCAGCGCGCTGCTCGTCTCGCTGACGGCGGAGACGATATCGCGCACGGTGCGCTTGAGATAAGCGACGTTGCGGTCCTCGGCGGAGATGACCTTTTCCCAGTCCCACTGGTCCACATAGACGGAGTGGAGGTTGTCGACCTCTTCGTCGCGGCGGATGGCGTTCATGTCGGTGAACAGGCCCTTGCCGACCTTGAAGTCGTAGCGCTTGAGCGCAAGACGCTTCCACTTGGCCAGCGAATGAACGACCTGGGCATTGGTGCCGACGTCGGGAATGTCAAAGGAGACGGGACGCTCGACGCCGTTGAGGTTGTCGTTCAGACCAGAATTTTCATCCACGAACAGCGGAGCAGAAACCCGGCGGAGATTGAGGGCATTGCTCAGATTGACCTGAAAATTGCTCTTGATGAATTCGATGGCGCGCTGCATTTCATAGACAGACAGCGGGGTGTGGTAGTCCTGCGGGATATAGACTTTGCTCATACCGGTTTCACTCCTTAAGAAAAAGTATGCGCTAATTATAATCAGGCATATTAGGAAATTCAATAGTGAAATTTTAAGTAGTTGAGCTTGCAAAATGAGAAATTTTTGTCGACATGGTCAGCAATATGGAAAAACTTAATCCTTTTGCCCGTTGCAATCTGAAAGCACGCGTGATAGACTGCATAATGAGATAAAATGCAGATAGGAGGCTCTTTTGTGAGAACACTCTTGAAAGGCGTGGACATTCTGCTGCGCAAGGAAAACGGATATGAAACGCTGCACGGCGCCTATCTCGGCGTCGATGAGGCGAAGATCGACTATATCGGTGAGGAAAAACCCGAAAAGGCCTATGACCTTGAAAAGGACATGAGCGGCAGGCTCCTTGCCCCGGGACTCATCAACTGCCACAGCCATATCGCCATGACGCTGATGCGCGGCATCGGCAGCGGACTGCCTTTGCAGGACTGGCTCTTCAAGGCCATTTTCCCGATCGAGGACAAGCTCGTGCGCGAGGATATCGCCGCAGCGAGCCGCTTTGCCCTGATCGAGATGATCGCGGGCGGCACGACGAGCTTTTCCGATATGTACTTTTTCCCCGAGGAGACCGTCTGGGCGGTCGAAGAGGCGGGGATCAAGGCGAACCTGAACCGCTGTGTGCAGTGCTTTGACGAAAACCAGACCGTGGAGCAGAACACGCAGATCCCCGAATCGCTCACGCTTTTTGAAAAGTACCACGGCGCGGCGGACGGGCGCATTCACATTGACTTTTCCATCCACGCGGAGTATACCTGCAAGAGCCATATCGTCAAGGCATACAGCGACCTCTGCCGCGAAAAGGGCGGGCGCATGCACATCCACCTCGCCGAGACCGCGCGCGAGCAGCGCGAGTGCATCGAGCGCTACGGCAAAACGCCGACGGAGTGGTTCGAATCGCTCGGCACGTTCGATTCGCCCACGGCGGCGGCGCACTGCGTCGCGGTGACGGAGCGCGACATGGACATTCTGAAGGCCCACGGCGTCAGCGTCATCCACAACCCGACGTCGAACTTAAAGCTCGGCAGCGGCTTTGCCCCCATCCGCCAGATGATGGACAAGGGCATCAACGTGACGCTCGGCACCGACGGCACGGCCAGCAACAACAATTTAAATATGTTCGAGGAAATGCACCTCGCTGAGATCATGCACGACGGCTATCACAACGACCCGACGCTGATCTCCACGCAGGAGGTGCTCGATATGGCGACGGTCAACGGCGCAAAATTGCAGGGCCGCGACGACACCGGCGTGCTGGCTGTCGGCAAAAAGGCTGACATCATTGCCATTGATCTGAGCAAGCCCCACCTCTATCCCAATTTTGACACGCCCGCGCTCCTGACCTGCTCGGCGCAGGCGGGTGACGTGTGCATGACGATGGTGGACGGCAATATTTTATATGAAAACGGTGAATTCAAGACGCTGGACGAGAACAAGGTGCGCGCCGACATGGAGCGTGCCGTTGAGCGCCTTTATAGAAAGTGAGAGAGAAGAAACATGGAGAGAGCGGACAAAGACCTCGCCTTTTTGCTGCGCTACGAGAATGTCGCGTGGTTTGAAGACGGCGAGGTGCGCATCTTGGACCGGCGCATTTACCCCGCAAAGGTCGAATTTGTCACCTGCCGCACACATCAGGAAGTCGCGCGGGCCATCACCGACATGGTGACGCAGAGCGCGGGCCCCTACACGGCGGCGCCGATGGGCATGGCGCTCGCGGCGTGGGAATGCCGCGGCAAATCGGCGGACGAGCAGATGGAATACCTCAAGAAAGCGGCTTACACCATTTCCCACGCGCGCCCCACGACGCAAAAGCGCATGACGCTTCTGTGCGACATCTGCCTGAAAGAGGCCGAGCGCGCGCTTTCAGCGGGGGAGAATGTGGCCGAGGCCATCAAGAATAAGACCATCGAGCTCAACAACGTGCGCTATAACAGAATGGCGAAGATCGGCTCGTACTTAGTCGATATGTTCCCCGACAACGGAACGGTGATGACGCACTGCTTCGCCGAGACCATCGTCGGCACGATGCTTCGTGAGTGCCGCAGCCGCGGCAAAAACATCCGGCTGTTCTGCCCCGAAACGCGCCCATATTTTCAGGGCGCGCGCCTGACGGCGTCCGTCTGCCACGACATGGGCTTTGACGTGACGGTCATCTCCGACAATATGCCGGCGTTCGTCATGCAGAACGAAAAGGTCGACGTTTTCACCACTGCGGCGGACGCCATCTGCTGCGACGGCCATGTCGTCAATAAAGTGGGCACGTTCCAGAATGCCATCGTCGCCAAGTACATGGGCATCCCGTACTTTGTCACCGGCGCGCCCGATCAGGGACACGAGACGGTGGACAGCATTCACATCGAAATGCGCGACCCGAACTTTACGCTCCAAGCCATGGGCGTGCGCACGGCGATGGAGGGTGTGAAGGGCTACTATCCCGCCTTCGATATCACGCCGCCGCATCTCGTCTCGGGCGTCGTGACCGACCTTGGTATTTATTCTCCCTACGATCTGCACCGCTATTTTACGGACGGCAGCATAGGCAAGGACAATCTGGTGATCTGAGATGGAAGAAAGACTGGAATCGCTCCGGCAGGAGATCGTGGACAAATCACTTGAAGCGTTCCGTGAGGGCCTGTTTTCCGGCACGAGCGGCAACATGAGCTGCCGCGTCGCGCCCGATGAAATGCTCATCACGCCGACGTCCGTGCGCTATGACATGCTGCGCGCGCAGGACATCGTGCGCATGAAGCTCGACGGCACGGTGCTCGAAGGGGTATTGCAGCCCTCGAGCGAGTGGCGCATGCACGCGGCGGTCTACAAGGCGTATGGCGAGACGAACGCCGTCTTCCACACGCACTCACCCTATGCCACGGCGTTTGCCGTCGTGCGGAAGAGCATCCCCGCGGTGTTGATCGAATCGTGCATCTTTTTGGGCGGCGACATCCGCTGCGCGGACTACGCCGCGCCGGGGACTGAGGCCGTCGGCACGAACGCCATCCCCGCGCTCAAGGACCGCGGCGGCTGCACGCTCGCCAATCACGGCGTGCTCGCCGTGGGGAAGGACCTTGCGCAGGCATATCTGCGCGCGGAATACATCGAAGATGTCGCCAAGGTCTACACCTTTTCCAAGGTTCTCGGCACGCCGGTGGAGCTTGCCTCTCTTTAACGAGAAAAACAGTGCGGAGACCGCACAAGGAGAATACAAATGAAAAGCATACTGAAAAGAAACCGCATTCTGGCCGTCATTGCGCTGATCGGCCTGCTCGCTTCGCTCGTGCCGCTTATTTCGCGTGTGCAGGCGGAGAAGAGCAACAAGTATTACGACATCGTCCTCGACTACAACAGCATGCGCTCGATGGCGCGCCAATCCTCGCAGTCAGAGGACGAGTGGATCGATCTCTTCAAGTCGCTCGGCGTCGACAAGGTCGCGCTCAGCGAGGCGAGCGCCCTCAACCTGCACAATAACGCGGCCATCCCCGTCCACGCGATGACCGTGAAAAAGGCGGCGGAGAGCTACGGATGGGAAGATCAGTACCCCGCCGAGGTCGCGCAATGGCTGCGTGAGAGCACCGATGTGAGCGACGCGATCATCTGGACGGAGACCGCCGCGAGCTATGAGTGGATCCTGAACGCTTTCGAGGCCCGTTTTGAGGACTTTGAGGCCAAGACGTATCTGGAGGGCGAGCACGGCTTCATCTTCATCCAGCAGCAGAAAAACGGCATGAAGGGCGAAAAGCTGCTCGACCTGTGCCTCGGCATCTGGCCGGACACGGTGGAGCTGTTTGAGCGCCACGGCTACCAGATCATCCCGCGCTCTGTGACGGAAAAGAACATGAACGGCACGAAATTTGCCGAGGCCTATATCGAAGTGCTCAAGCACTTCAACGCGCCGTACTTTATGAACAACGGCGACGAGCTCGTCGGCTATGAGGATGACGAGAGCCTGGAGCTTCTGACGCAGTATCTCAACGAGAGCGGCGCGAGCGTCGCCATGATGGAGCAGAACGACCAGAGCCAGAACCTTGTCTGGCCCGGCGTTGAAGAACTGCTCGACAACACGGGCTATCGCGGTGTGCGCGTTTTCAACGAGTGGGCCTACATCCAGAACCGCTATCAGTACTGCGGCTACGAAGGCCCCGAGGAGATCACGAACACGTTCTTTAGAGCCATCGCCGAGCGTAATTGCAAGATCATCTTCCTCAAGATGATCTTAGAGCCGGATAGCGATGTCAGCTGGGACGCTGACGAGAAGAAGTGGGTCTACATCACCGACCCTGCCGACTATGAGCAGATGCTCACGGACCTCGACGCGCGCTTGGAGCCCCTCGGCTACACGCACGCGACCGTGCCCGCGATGGAGCTGAAAGCGCCGTCCATGGCGCTCAAGGTACTGCAGGGCATCAGCACGGCGGCGCTCATCGTGATCCTGCTTGATCTATTCTTCTTTATCGGCAAGCGCTGGCGCACGATCCTGTTTGCCGTCGGCGCGCTCGGCCTTGCCGGCCTCGCGGTGCTGAAGCCCTCGATGTTCCGCCTGATCCTTTCGATGTCCGGCGGTATCGTGATGCCGTCGATTGCCGCTGTCGGTCTGTGCCGCGTACTGCTCGAAAAGAGGCGCAGCGAGCCGCAGATCAAGTTCGGCAAGCTGCTCGGCTTTACGCTTGGCACAGCCATCGCGACCATTCTGACGGCATTCTGCGGGTCGCTGCTCGCATCGTCTGCGCTCTCGCAGCTCTCGTATATTCTCGAGATCGACCTGTACCGCGGCGTCAAGCTCATGCAGCTTATCCCCATCGCGCTCTTCATGCTCGCCTATCTTCTGGTCTACGCCTATGAGGAGACCGGCGCGCGCGAGGCCGTCCTTGCCCACGCGGGACAGCGCGGGGAGAAGAACCGCGTCAAGCGATTCAACGCCTATTTCGGCGAGCTGATGCAGACGCCGATGAAACTCGGCTGGTTTCTTGCGATCGTCGTCATCGCGGTGGCGGCGGTGTTCATGCTGCTGGTGTTCGCCTACTATATGTACCGCACCGGCAACTCGACCACGACGTCGGCAAGGGAGCTTGCGTTCCGCAACTTCCTGGAAAATACGCTCATTGCCCGCCCGCGCACGAAGGAAATGATCGTCGGCTGGCCGATGCTGATGCTTTTCATCTGGTCGCTGCGCCGCAGAATGAAGTTCCTGCCGATGATCTTCGGCACGGGCATGACCATCGGCCTTGTCAGCGTGGTCAACACGTTCCTGCACATCCGCACGCCGTTTTTGCTGAGCCTGCTGCGCACCGGCTGGGGCATCCTCTTCGGACTTCTCATCGGCACAGCCGTGATCATTGTGGCGGAGCTCATTTACCGCCTTGTGCGCAGGATCTGCGGGGTGACGAATGGTTAACATTCTGATCTCGGGCTATTACGGCTTCGACAACATCGGCGACGAGTCCATCCTGCGCACGCTCGTCTCGTCGCTGCGCGAGCACATTCCCGACTGCTCGCTCACGGTGCTCTCGCACAATCCCGCCTCCACGCGCGAAAAATACGGCGTCGAGGCGGTGGACCGCATGTCGCCGATGGCGATTTTACGCGCGGTGAAAAAGTGCGACATGCTCATTTCCGGCGGCGGCAGCCTTTTGCAGGATGTGACGAGCAGCAAGAGCTTACACTATTACCTCTCCATCATCCGCTGCGCGGAATTCTTCCATAAAAAGGTCTTCATCTATTCTCAGGGCATCGGCCCCATCGACCGCCCCGGCAACCGCCGCGCCGCGGCGGCGGCGCTCAAGCGGGCGGACGGTATCGTCGTGCGCGACGAGCGGTCTGCGGCGCTTTTGGAGGAAATCGGCATCGCGCGCGACAAGGTCGTCATCACGGCGGACCCCGTCATCCGCATGAAAAAGCCCGATGGCGATGTCGGCGCGGAGATCCTGCGAAAGGCAGGTGTCTCGCTGGATGGCCGTCTAACTGTCGGCTGGGCCATCCGTGAGCGGGACACAGACAGCCGCTTTGTCAAAGAGCTTTTGCGCTCCATCCAGATGATGAAGGACAAGTACAACGCGCAGTCCGTGCTCATCCCGTTCCACTATGAAGAGGACGGCGAGGTCTGCCGACATATCGCGGCGCAGCTGCCCGATGACACGGCGGTGTGCCTGAATGAAAAGTACCTCTCCGAGGATATGCTCTCCATCATCGGCAACATGGACCTGCTCGTCGGCGTGCGCCTGCATTCGCTCATCTATGCCGCCATCATGGGCGTGCCGCTCATCGGCATTTCGTATGACCCCAAGTGCACGGCGTTTTTAAACTCCGTGGGGCTCGACAAGCTGAGCACGAAGGAGAACTTCACGGCGGAGCTCTTCCTGCCCGAGGCCGGGCGTGTGCTCGAAACGGGCAAGGAGCAGGTGCAGTGCGTCGAAGCGCATATGGCCAAGCTTTCGCGCAAGCTCGACACGAACGAGAAAATGATCTGCGCGATCATGGAGAAATCGAGGAAACATACCATGCAAGACCCTCAAAACAATACGGAAAAGAAGGATAAATCGGGCGTCCGCACGGCGGGCGCGATCAGCTTTGTCTTTCTGCTGACGCTGTTTGCCAAGCTCCTCGGCGTGGTGCGCGAAATGATGCAGGCCAATATCTTCGGCACCGGCATCGACGCGGACCTCTACACCGCGTCGTATAACTCGACGCTCTATCTCTTTACGACGATGTGCTACGCGCTGTGCATCGCGGCGGTGCCGATTTTGACGAAGGAATTTGCTGCCGACCGCAAGCGCGGCGAGAAAGCGGCCAACAACCTCATGACCATCACGCTGCTCGGCTCGCTCGCGGCGGTCGTTTTGTGGCAGATCTTTGCCTCGACGCCGCTCGTCGGCACGATCTGGGACCTTGACGCAGCCGAGCTGCCGCGCCTTGCGAGCTATATCCGCATCATGGCCTGCGCGCTGCCGGTCGTGGCGGCGGCGTATCTGAACGTCGCCATCTTCCAGGCGACCGACCACTATGAATTGCAGGGCAGCATGAGCATCCCGTACAACGCATTCCTTGCGATCTTCCTTGTGACGCTGGGCGCAAAGTGGGGCATCAAGGGCGTCGTCATCGCGAGTTCGTGCGCGTGGCTCTTGCAGCTTGCCATGAGCATCCCGTATGCGAAGAAGGAACATTATGTCTACCGACCGATGCTCGACCGCAAGGCGGACTACGTCGGCACGTACTTCAAGACCGCGCTCGTCACGGTGCTGACGACATCGATCTTCCTGTTCTGCTATCTCATCGACACGGCGACCGCCACGGCGCTCAACGACAGCGCCGTCAGCGCGTTCTACTATGCCGACAAGCTCTTTACTCCGCTGACAACGAGCGTTCTCTACAGCATCAGCGCGGTCATGTTCCCGCGCTTTAACCGCGAGTTTACGAAGGAGGACTCGAAGGGGTACCTCGGCTACATCTGGAACGTGACGGAAAACACGCTGCTTTTCATCCTGCCGGTCTGCGCGATGATGTGCGCGTTCGGCACGGATATCATCCGCGTCATCTTTGAAAGCGGCAGCTTCACCGCTGAGTCGACCGAGATGACGGGCAGCATCTTCGCCCGCTACGCGCTCGGCATGAGCGCCTTCGCCGTGCTCGACCTTTTGAACAAGGCCTACTACGCGATGAAAAAGACGCTGGTGCCGCTGCTCATCAACCTCGGCGTGCTGGTGCTGAATCTCATTTTGAACCGCGTGTTCTACACCGATACCGGCGTCGCGCTGGCAACGTCGCTTGCGCTGACGATCGGTGCCATCGCGATGACGATCCAGCTCTTCCACGGGACGAAGATCGTGCGCCTGGTGCCGCTCCTCAAGGGCCTTGCCGCCACGGCAGCGATGGCGGTCGTGCTCTACGGCGGGCGTTCGCTTCTTGTCGCGGCGGATGACAGCAAGCTGATGCTCGTCGTCAAGTGCGGCCTGACGGGCGTTGTGGGGTGCGTTATTTACGTGCTGGTCAGCATGATTTTGAAGCAGAATATCATTGCTGATACGATTAAGAAGTTCAAAAAGTGATACTTTTTGGGATTTATCCCCACACCGTGTGGGGACGCGGCAAAGGGGGCCATTCTCTCACGTGAGAGAATGGCCCCCTTGAACCCCCAAGAGAACGCGAGGGGAGGGCCCCTCGACCCCCGACATTGCCGGTCTGAGGCTTGAAGAGCTGCACGCGCTGCACAATGTAGGTGCGGTGTACATGGCTTCGCCATGAGTCCCTGCGAGTCGTTACCAATCGCAACCGCGCCTTACTATCGTGAGGCGCGAGTGACGATTGCTTGGCGGCAGACTGCTTGCCGAATGCGGCATTGCTGGCGCTCGCCGCATTGTGGAGACTGGCGGTAGACGGAAATTAGGCTGTAGTCCTACAAGATCAGCAGAGCGGTAGCGGATGATAGAAGCAGCGGCAAATCGTATAGCAATGCTAACGCGGCAACGCCGCGCGCAGGAAGTCGCATTCCGGAGGCACAAAGGTCATTCAAGCTTTGGACTGCCAATCTAAGCCTTTCTCTTGGGGTTTCAAAGGGGCCATTCTCTTTTGCGAAAGAGAATGGCCCCTTTGTCCCGCTCCCCTGCGCGGCGCAGGGGAACAAAGTACAGCGCTGCCGCGCTGTGATATGTTACCCTTGACGTTTTTTGAAGGTTAAGTAACCTTCAAGCATCAGGCTCGCCGCGACGGCGTCGACGGTTTTCTTGCGCTCCTTGGCGCGCTTGCCATTATTCAATAGAATATTGTGCGCGTCGACGGTCGTGCGGCGCTCATCCCAGAGCGTGACGGGGAGCGACGTGGCCTCGCGCAGCATCTCGGCAAAGCCCTCGGCCTTTTCTGCGCGGGGGCCGCGCGTGCCGTCCATGTTGAGTGGGTGGCCGAGCACGAGCTCTGAGACCTCGTGCTCGGAGATGAGCGGCAGCAGCTTTTCGATGACCGCTTCGGGCCGGTACGCGGTGATAACGGTCGAAAATCCGGTGAGCGTCAGCGTGCGGTCGGAGATCGCGACGCCGGTGTGCGCGTCGCCGTAGTCGATGGCCATGATCTTCATAAAATTGCCTCCTGAGCGTTTCTTTTGACTGCCAGCATACAGGATTTTCACCCAAAAAGCAAGCGCGGGGCAGGGAAGTGGCGTGCGGAAACGGAAAAATCGCGTCAAGAGAGGCAGCGGGAGAGAAAAAACAGGGGAAAGAGCGCAAAATCTGCGCGATTTTCTGCAAAAACGTGCAAAAAGTGCTTGACGGCTGGACATGACATGTGGTATCATCTTACTTACCTGTGAAAGAGGGCTTTCTTTTTGCGCGCTTTTGCTTCTCGGCATGCAAGGGAAAAGCACCCCTCAAATTTGAGAGCAGGGAGGCAATCGCCAGCTTCATGCCGCTTTTGGCAAACGGAGCTGAGTAAATAAGGAGGTGCCGTTAGATGCGCATTAAGATCACGCTCAGATGCAACGAGTGCAAGCAGAGAAACTACAACACGATGAAGAACAAGAAGAACACCCCGGACAAGCTTGAGCTGAACAAGTACTGCCCCTTCTGCAAGAAGCACACCGTCCACACCGAAACCAAGTAATTAGGAAAGGCTGTTGAAACATGGCAGAAGAAAAGAAGAAAAAGGACCGCAGCAAGTGGTTCCGTGAAATGAGAAGCGAACTGAAAAAGGTCGTATGGCCCACCGCATCCACCACTGCGAAGAACACCGGCACTGTGCTGCTGTGCTCCCTCGTCGTCGGCGCCTGCATCTGGATCTTCGACTACGTGGCCGTTTCCGCAGTGCACCTGCTGATCGGTCTCGCGGGCTGACAGGAGAGCAGTCATGGCTGATAATGCTAAGTGGTATGTCGCGCATACTTACTCCGGCTATGAAAACGCAGTCAAGACGGCCATCGAGAAGTTCGTCGCCAACCGTCATCTGGAGGACATGATCCTCGACATCCAGATCCCGCTGGAGACCGTCACGGAAGTGACCGACTCGGGCGATATGAAGGAAGTCGAACGCAAGGTCTTCCCGGGCTACGTGCTCGTCAAGATGATTATGACGGACGACACCTGGCATCTGATCCGCAACATTCGCGGTGTGACCGGCTTTGTCGGCACGGCGAACAATGAACCCATTCCTCTGACGGAAGAGGAAGTCCTGGCGCTCGGCATGGAACGGCGAGAGATCGTCGTGCGCTACAATGTCGGCGATCAGGTCAAGATCACCGACGGCCCGCTTTCGTCCTTCCTCGGCACGGTCGAAGAGATCGACGCAGAGAAGAACAAGGTGTGCGTGGTCGTGTCCATGTTCGGACGCGAAACGCCGGTCGAGCTGGAGCTCGATCAGGTCGAGGTCGTAGAACCGTAATCACCGCTAAAAGCGATGAGCCGCGTATGCGGCAAACGTGGGAGAGACGTTCAGTCTCGCCAAGGGCGGCCGGAATCGCCGGTCGTTACCACATTCAATATTAAGGAGGTGCCTCTCATGGCACAGAAGATCACCGGTTACGTTAAGCTGCAGATCCCTGCAGGCAAAGCAACTCCCGCACCCCCCGTTGGCCCCGCGCTCGGTCAGCACGGCGTCAACATCGCTGCGTTCACCAAGGAATTCAACGAGCGCACCAAGAACGACATGGGCCTCATCATCCCCGTTGTCATCACGGTGTATGCCGACCGTTCCTTCTCCTTCGTCACCAAGACTCCTCCCGCTGCCGTCCTCATCAAGAAGGAATGCAACATCGAGTCTGGCTCCGGCGTCCCCAACAAGACCAAGGTCGCTACCATTTCCAAGGCCTCTGTCCAGAAGATCGCTGAGATGAAGATGCGTGACCTCAACGCGAGCACTCTCGAGTCCGCGATGAGCATGATCGCCGGTACCGCACGCTCCATGGGCGTTGTCGTCGAAGAATAAGGAGGGTGTGAACAATGTTTAGAGGTAAAAAGTATCAGGATGCTGCAAAGCAGATCGAAAAGAACACTCAGTATGACGCCGCAGAGGGCTTCGGCCTGATCTGCAAGACCGCTTCCGCGAAGTTCGACGAGACCGTCGAGCTGCACGTCAAGCTGGGCGTCGACTCCCGTCACGCTGACCAGCAGGTCCGCGGCGCCATCGTCCTCCCCAACGGCACCGGCAAGAACGTCCGCGTTCTCGTCTTCGCCAAGGGCGACAAGGCTGAGGCTGCCAAGGCTGCCGGCGCTGACTATGTCGGCGAGATGGACCTCGTCGAGAAGATCCAGAAGGAAAACTGGTTCGACTTCGACGTCGTCGTCGCTTCCCCTGACATGATGGGTGTTGTCGGCCGTCTCGGTAAGGTGCTCGGTCCTAAGGGCCTGATGCCGTCCCCGAAGGCCGGTACCGTCACTCCCGATGTCGCCAAGGCTGTTCAGGAGTCCAAGGCCGGTAAGGTCGAGTATCGTCTCGACAAGACCAACATCATCCACTGCCCCATCGGTAAGGTTTCCTTCGGCCCCGAGAAGCTCGCTGAGAACTTCAACGCTCTCATGGGTGCTATCATCAAGGCCAAGCCCGCCGCTTCCAAGGGCCAGTATATCAAGTCCTGCGTCGCCGCCTCCACCATGGGCCCCGGCGTCAAGATGAACACCGCAAAGATCTAAAAGATTTCAAAAAAGCCCGTTCGGGCTTTTTTGATTCAGGATCGCACTCCGCTCTGTGCCTCGCCGCGCGTGCGCGGCTCGACACTCGCTCCGCGAGAGGAATTTTTCTGACGCGCATGTCGTCAGAAAAATGATTTGCGCTGTACGCGGCGCAAATATGGGGTATTTTGCGGAAAAAACGATATTTGGGGTTGACAATGCTGCCAACTCTGGATATACTATTAGAGCGTTCCAAAGACAGCAGGTGAGATTCGTCTCGTAAGTCCTGCCGAGGATGGCAAACATTTATTGATTGCTTTACCGTCCTCATGTCCTGCATGAGGACGGTTTCCTTTTTAGAACGCCTCTTTCCCCTGGCACGCGAGGCGTGCCGCAAAATCCAATGGAGGTGAACTCAAGAAATGCCTAACGCAAAAGTTCTGTCTGAAAAGCAGGCGATCGTGGCCTCTCTGACCGAGAAGCTGCAGGGCGCAGCTGCCGGCGTTATCGTTGACTACAAGGGCATCACCGTCGCGGAAGACACCGAGCTCCGCGCTGAGTGCCGTAAGAACGATGTCGAGTATGCAGTTGTCAAGAACACCCTGCTCCGCTTTGCTTTCAACAACGTCGGCCTCAATGAGCTCGATGATCAGCTGAACGGTACCACGTCTCTTGCCATCGCTGCCGATCCCGTCGCCCCCGCGCGCGTGATCGCCGACTTTGCCAAGAAGCTCAACGGTAAGTTCGAGATCAAGGGCGGCTTCATGGACGGCAAGGTCGTCGACATGGCCACCGTCAATGCTCTGGCCGCGATCCCCGCACTGCCTGTCCTGCAGGCACAGGTGCTTGGCACCATGCTGGCTCCCATTTCGGGCCTGGCTTGCGTCCTCAAGCAGATCGCCGAGAAGAACGGTGCTCCCGCCGAGGAAGCTTCCGCAGAGTAATCGTCTGCACCCAACTCAAAAACTAAAACAAATATCTTAAAATTGGAGGATCATTACAATGAGCGAGAAAGTTACCGCTATGATCGAAGAAATCAAGGGCCTTACCGTCCTGGAGCTCTCTGAGCTCGTCCACGCTCTCGAGGAAGAGTTCGGCGTTTCCGCCGCTGCTATGGCTGCTCCCGCTGCCGGCGGTGCTGCCCCCGCTGCCGAGGAGAAGACCGAGTTCGACGTCGTCCTCGCCGGTTTCGACGCTGCTGCCAAGATCAAGGTCATCAAGGCTGTCCGCGAGATCGCTGGTCTGGGTCTGGCCGAGGCCAAGGCTTTCGTCGAGTCCGCTCCGAAGGCTCTGAAGGAGGGCGTGTCCAAGGAGGATGCCGAGAACTTCAAGAAGCAGCTCGAAGAGGCTGGCGCGAAGGTCGAGATCAAGTAATCTCACCCTACTGCGAGGTTCAAAAAGCCCGTGTCTCACGACACGGGCTTTTTCTTTTTGACTGTCTTATGGAATAGAACATCTGTTGACATAATATATGCGCGTGTACGTCAAAAGGACGTGCGCACCGTGGGCTCGGACGGGGCAACGATGTCGATGATCTGATTCTGCGTGTAAATGCCGTAGTGCTTCCACGATGCGGGAGCGTCTGTTCCATCGGGTGTAAGATGGACATCAATGGCACGGGGAAGATAGTCGAGCAGTTTGGACCGTTCGAACGTGCAAAGATAGGTGCCGCTGTGGACTTCGTCTGCGTCAAATACGCAGTAGGATTCGTTGCGCACCTGATAGAGCAGGTAGTTTTCAAAGATGAGCTCGATCTTGGCGTTTTCATCGGGGCACAGCGGCGTACAGTGCGCGAGAATGTCGTCGAGGGCGGCATTTCCTGTGGACGGAGTCTGTGCATTTGGCTCCGCTTTAGCGCAGCAGATGGTGATGTGCAGCTCGCTTTCACCCTCCTCACACAGCGTCAGGAGAAACGGTGCACGGCGGCCGGCGTCCACAAGGCGGCCTGCTTCGGCGAATGTGGTGCAATGAGACATGGGAGTCACCTCGTTTTGTAAAGTATCAGCCATGAGCAAAACTCCAAAAGAGTAGTAATTGCAATGGTTCCCGGCCATGGCTGAAACCGGAAATCACTCATATGGTATAGAAAGCGGAGCCCCTTTTTGGTAAAATTGGCTTGAGAGAAAACCAACCAGAAAGGGGCTGGCCGCTATCTATCGACAAGAAATCATTCAGGATGTGACATTGTTTACATCCCAAAGCGCCGCCATGTTCTACGACAAGCTTTTCAGCAGCTTGGACTTCACGCTGCCCAGGGCGGCAACCGGGCGGCGGGGCTTCCCGAAAGAAGCCATGGTCTGTGCGTTTATCGTTATGAAATGCGAGGGCTTCTCACAAATCACAGATTTGGCGGATTATCTGGACAACAACCGGCTCATTGCCCACTATTGCGGGTTCAATATCATGGAGCCGCTGCCGTCCTACTAGACGTATGACCGTTTCCTGCGGCAGTTGGATAACGCTGGGTTAAAGTCTGTTATGGCGGATCTGGTACGATTCAGCCTCCAACCAGCACAATGAGCGGCGGTACGAGTTCTACTGGGGCTACAAAAGTCATGTGCTGGTGGACTGCATTTCCGGGCTGCCGCTCTACGAGCTGACCACACCGGGCAATATCGCTGATTCCTCCGTCGCCGCTGAGATCCTCGCGGCCGCGGATCAGACGATCTCTTTGAAGGAATGCGCCTTCCTTGCCGATAAGGGCTACGATGCGAAAATCATCTACAACACCGTGAAATCGGTCTATGAGGGCGAGGCGTTTATTCCCCTCAATCCACGCGGCACGAAAGCCTCTGAAGCGATTTCTGTCGGTAATCCGGTCTGCGAGGCCGGGTTCGCCATGCACAAGGACGGCAAAACCACCGACAATGGGCGTACCCGCCAGAAATACTGCTGCCCGTTCCGCCAGTCCAAGACCGGTGTTTGCCCTTGTAACCACAAAAACTGGAACAACGGCAAGAAAAACCGGGGCTGCACGAAATACAAGACCGTTCCAAACGATTACCGGCTTTCCATTGACCGCAGCTGTCTCTATTTCAAGCGGACGTATGCCCTGCGGACAGAGTGTGAGCGCTACAATTCCCGCTTCAAATCCACAGGTCAGGAACGTGTGTGGGTACGGAACGGTGCAAGCACTGCGAATCTCAACACAGTAGCCCACATCTCCGCCTTAGCGGTTGCGCTGGCCGCCGTTCTGCACGGCTCTCACTCCTACCGTTCTGCCAAACAGCTTCGGCGTTCCGCCTGATCTACCTGTTCCATACCTTTTGCAGGCGCGGGGTCTACCGCGCTATGGTTTTTGCGCCCTTGAGATGCCCCAAGCTCTTTTAATTCCCATTTGCCTGTTTGCGGGCAGTTTTTTCCGTCCGTTTTGCTCATCTCTCAAAGTATGGAAAATACTGCTCACCGTGTGACGGTCAGGCAGTAAAATGATAACCGGTTTGTCTCCTTGTTGTTCCAGAGGTCAGTTTCGCCGAGCTCGCGCAGATCGTCCTCGACGAATTCATCGAATCGCACAGCAACGCGGTGAACGACGGGACGCTCCTCGAACAAGTAGAAGCCGCCCTGCCAGACGTGCCAGAGTTCCACGCAGGGCGCGGATTCGAGGGCAGAGCCAATGTAGTCGATCAGCTGCCGCGCGCGGCCCTCGGTATAGTAGGCCCAGTCGAGGCAGACGGCAAAGGCTTTGTCGGTATAGAGAAAACTGTCAGGGTAAGTGCACAGCGCGAAGTTGTCGTCCGCGCCGCCGTCGTCGATCATACCGTCGTCCACATTGATGGCGAGGTAGTCGTACTCCGGCGGAGGAAAGACCTCCGGCAGCGGCGCGTCGGAAGCGAAAAAGATGCAGGCGCTCATCATGATCCTCCTGTAATGCCTCATTTTCCTTTTGGTACGGCGATCATATCATAAAAGATATGAACAAATCTGCTGCGATGCTGTTACGAGACCCTTGCGCCGCGGTGCGGGAAGAACGCGCGCCGGTGAGGAAAAGGCTGGAACAGCCATAATATAAACCGCTCGAGCGCTTGACTTTTTTGTGCAGCGGCATTAAAATGTATAAAATATAAGAGCAGGAATTTTCATGCGTTGTGTATCCTGCGTACAAATTCTGATGAGAGACAGGCTGATGCCCGCGTGAGCCGAGGAATGCTTACGCGGTTATTTTTTCACCTGGATGGGAGAAAACATGAAGAACACCAAAAACTTTGCGAGCCGGTGGGGCTTTATTCTGGCGTCCGTCGGTTCAGCGGTCGGTATGGCGAATGTCTGGGGCTTTCCCAACAAGCTTGGCAGCAACGGCGGCGGGGCATTTTTGCTCATTTATCTGCTGTTTATTTTCATTTTCAGCTACGTGGGTCTGCCCGCGGAATTCGCCATGGGCCGCCACGCGGCGACGGGCACACTCGGCGCGTATGAAAAAGCGTGGTCGACGCGCGGCAAGGGCGCAGGCAAGGTAGGAGGCCTTCTTGGCTGGCTGCCGCTCGCGGGCTCGCTGTGCATTGCGTTCGGCTACGCCGTCATCGTGACATATATCTTAAAGGCGTTGGTGGATTCGCTCGTCGGCACGCTGATGACGACGGACACCGCGTCGTGGTTCGGCACGTTCTCCTCCACACCGTATTCCGTCATTCCGTACCACATCATCGTGGTCGTGGGGACGCTGCTGACGCTCTATTTGGGCGCGCACAGCATCGAAAAAACCAACAAGATCATGATGCCGCTGTTTTTCATCATCTTCCTGATCCTCGCGGTGCGCGTGGCGATGCTGCCGGGCGTAAGCGAGGGCTACCGCTTCATGTTCACCCCGCGTTGGGAGGCGCTCAAGGACCCGATGATCTGGATCTGGGCGATGGGACAGGCGTTCTTCTCCCTCTCCGTCACGGGCAGCGGCATGATCGTGTACGGCGCGTACCTCTCGAAGGACGAGGACGTCGTCGGCGTCGCGCAGCACACGGCGCTGTTTGACACGATCGCCGCCGTCGTTGCGGCGCTCGTCATCATCCCCGCATGCTTCTCCTACGGGCTGGACGTCGGCGCGGGCCCGAGCCTGCTGTTCGTTACGTTGCCGACCATTTTACAGGATATCCCGATGGGGCGGCTGTTCGCCATCATCCTCTACCTTGCGATGATCTTCGCGGGCGTGAGCTCGCTGCAGAACATGTTCGAGGCCGTGGCGGAATCGCTGCTGCACAAGTTCCCCAAGCTCAGCCGCACGGCGGTGCTGGCGATCCTGTGTGTGCTGTGCCTCGGCATCGGCATTTTCATGGAGCCCATCAGCAAGTGGGGCCCGTGGATGGATCTTGTTTCCATCTATATTATCCCCATCGGCGCGACGCTCGGTGCGATCTCGTGGTTCTACGTGATGAAAAAGGACGAGCTGCTCGCCGCCGTGAACACCGGCAGCAAGAAAGAGCGCGGCGCGCTGTGGTACAACGTGGGCCGCTTTGTCTATGTGCCGCTTGCGGTCATCCTGTGCTGCGTAGCACTGTTCATGCACGTGGCATTCTGAGTTCCCCCTGAACAAAAAAGAAGAACAATATGAAAACAGGCAAGAAAGTGAGCATTACCATACTTTCAGTGCTGATATTGGCCTTGTGCGCCTCGGCTACGGCGGCGGGAGCTTCCGTGACGGCGTTATGTTTAGCGGCGACAAAGCCTACTACCTCTTTGGCGGGCGCGATGTGACCGGCCGCATCGCCAGGATTACCATGACGCAGAACGGCGAGACCTGCACGATGGAAAATGCGGAGGGAAAGACGCATTTCCTGTTCTGCACAGAGTGTTCTCCACAGCTCGGCGATTATGACTTCGACCGCAGCACGCTGCGGTTTTACGACGAAGACGGGAACGACATCACCGCGGAGTACAATTTGAGCGGCGGTAGAATCGCGTAAAATCGACATAAAAAAGGAAGTGCCTATCGTAAGGGCACTTCCTTTTTAAATAAACTTGTTGACAAATCAACATTAATGCGCTATGATAGACGAGCTTGTTGATTTGTCAACAAATAGGAAAAAGGAGAATTACCAATGGAGGAGCGCTTTGAGACCTTTACCGTCCTGATTGCGCGTATCAGCCGCAGCATCAAGCGCATCAAGGCGGACGAAATGGCGGACTTCGAACTGAAAGGGCCGCATGTGTCCTGCCTCTACTACCTCTCCCAGCAGGATGGCATGACAGCCGCCGAGCTCTGCGAGCGCTGCGACGAGGACAAGGCGGCCATCTCCCGCTCGCTGGACGACCTCGAGAAAAACGGTTACATCACCTGCGCAAGCGGCGCGGGCAAGCGCTATAAGAGCCCACTGCGCCTGACGGAGCGGGGCAAGGCGGTCGGCCGCGCGATCGGGGAGAAGATCATGCGCATCGTCGAGGCGGCATCTGAGGGCCTGAGCGAGGCCGAGCGGCAGACGATGTACCGCGCGCTCGCGCTCGTGAGCGAGAATTTGGAACGGATTTATACCCATAAGAAGACCGCGGGCGACAGAGCCGCCCGCGACGAACAATAACGGAGGAAAAGCATGAGTGTTCAGATCATTGTGGATTCGACGGTCGACATGCCCGAGCGCATGAAGGACCGTTTTCGCATCGTACCGCTCACGGTGCATTTTGGCGCGGAGGAGTTCATCGACGGCGTGACCATCGACAAGCACCGCTTTTATGAGCGGCTTGTCGAGAGCGACGAGTTGCCGACGACCAGTCAGGCGTCGCCCGCGGCATTCGACGCGATCTTCTCCGACGTTGCGTCGGTGGGCGACAGCGCGGTCGTTGTGACGCTCGCGTCGAAGTTCTCCGGCACGTATCAGAGCGCGTGCATCGCCGCGGCGGAGTACGACAACATCTACGTTGTGGACAGCAAGAGCGCGGCTATCGGCTCGGGCATCCTTGCCGAGTACGCGCTCGAGTGCGCGGACAAGGGCATGGACGCGAAGACCATCGCCGAAACGCTGGAGAACAAGCGCGACGAAATTTGCCTCATCGCGCTGCTCGACACGCTCGAATACCTCAAAAAGGGCGGGCGTATCTCGAAGACTGTCGCGTTTGCGGGCGGACTTCTCAACATCAAGCCGGTCATCACCGTCGTCGACGGCGAAATTCAGGTTATCGGCAAGGCGAGAGGGTCGAAGCAGGGCAACAACCTGCTCGTGCAGAAAATCCACGAGAGCGGCGGCATCGACTTCGACGAGCCGATCATCCTCGGATACAGCGGGCTGAGCGATTCGTATCTCAAAAAATATGTCGAGGACAGCCGCGACATCTGGCAGGACAAGGCGGACTCGCTCGACTCCACGCTCATTTGCAGCGTGATCGGCACGCACACTGGCCCCGGCGTGGTGGCGGTCGCATTCTTCAAAAAAGGCTGAGTCTCTAAAAAATCAGAAACAGCAGGAAGCCGGCGTATCGCACCGGCTTCCTGCTGTTTTTTCTTAAATATCCTCTTTGAGTCAGCGATTAAAAATAGCAACGGCGCTTTCAAACGACACCGGTACTCGCTGTACCTTGACAACAGACGGCACGGCAAATTATAGTGATTCTATAAAGGTATATTGATATTCAGCGGCTATGTCTTGCGTGAAAGCGGTGCTTTGCGCTGGTATCGGTTTGCCCGTGAAACAGGTTGAATGGGAAAAGGGGAATGCGGCATGCAGTGGACGGACAAGAGCATTGCGTTTTTGCGTGATGCGGCGGCGATGAACCGCTATTATGAGACCGTCGCGGAGAGGATCACGCCGCAGCTCACAGAAAACGCGCACATCTGCGACGCGGGCTGCGGCATCGGCGAGCTGAGCCTTGCTCTGAAGCCGTACTGCCGCCATGTCACGGCGGTGGACGCCGACGAGCTGGCCATCAAAACGCTGGAAGCTCACCTGATAAAAGGTGTCACCGCGATCTGCGGCGATATGGAGACGCTTGCGCCGGAGAAGCCCTACGACGCGATGGTGTTCTGCCTCTTTGGCCGCACGGAGGACACGCTGCGCATCGCGAGAAAGCAGTGCCGCACAAAAAGGCGTTGTGCCTGTTCACCATTGAGACGGCGGCTATTTCGAAGGAGGAAGCAGTATGAGACGCCATCTTTTGATCTGCGGGGAGCGCGGCGTCGGCAAGTCGACGCTGATCCGCCGCCTGCTGGAGCATAGCACGCGGGAGGTCTGCGGCTTTGTGACAAAACGTCTGCCAATCGCGGACGAAAACGGCTTTTTTCCGATTTATCTCTATCCCGCATCGCAGAAAGAGGACGAGCGGCACAATGAAGCGGCGAATCTTGTCGGGACGTGCGACAGCCGCTCGAGCATCCGCCATCCGGAGGTGTTCGACACGCTCGGCGCGCAGCTCATCGAGTCCGCGCCGGAAGGCGGCATCATTTTGATGGACGAGCTCGGCTTTCTCGAAAATGACGCAAGGGCGTTCCAGTCTACGGTGATGCGCGCGCTGGACGGCGAGACGCCGGTGCTGGCCGCGGTCAAGCCGAAGGACACACCATTCCTGCGCGCCGTGCGCGGGCATGAGAACGCGGAGCTTGTCTTCATTGACGAGCAGAACCGTGACGCGCTTCTTGAAAAGCTCCTGCCGCACATTTTGTGGTGGAATGAAGCTTGAAGCAGCAAGCTCGCCGTGTAATAGAGAAGAAGTTTTCAAGCGAACACTTGTTTGACTATCAAAACCGTGCTATAATACCGCCATTGAGAAATTTGCAGAGGAGAGGGGACAGCGCATGGAGCATCTGCTTGCGGGACTGAACCGCGCGCAGCACGAGGCCGTCACGGCGACGGAGGGGCATGTCCGCGTCATCGCGGGCGCGGGCTCGGGTAAGACGCGTGCGCTGTCGCACCGCTTTGCGTATCTTGTCAACGAGCTCGGCATCCTGCCGGGGAACATCCTGTGCGTGACGTTTACGAACAAGTCAGCCAACGAGATGCGCCAGCGTATCCACGCCTTGACCGGCGACAACGACACGGGCTATATCAACACGTTCCACGGCTTCTGTGTCTCCGTTTTGCAGGAGGACAGCCACGCCGTGCAGTATCCGAAGAGCTTTCTGGTGCTGGATAATTCCGACATCGACGCGATGCTCGGCATCATCTACGAAGAGCGCGGCCTCACACTGCGCGACATGACCTATTCCGCCGCACGGGACATGATCGAGATCCGAAAGCTCTTTAAGGAGCCGGAGTATTACAAGGACATGATCACGATGTCGCTCAACACGCTGCGCGAAAAGTACGAGCGCGCCGACACGGCGGGGGACATCATCTTCTACGGCTATCTCTATCAGGAGAAAAAGTGCTTCGGCCTCGACTACAACGACCTCATCAAGTTCTCGCTCTATATTTTCGAGCAGCACGAGGACATCAGGCTCAAGTGGCAGCAGCGGCTCGAATACATCATGATCGACGAATTTCAGGATATCGACGCGCTGCAATACGAGCTGATGGAGGTGCTGTGCGGCTATCACGGCAACCTCTTCATCGTGGGCGACCCGGACCAGACGATCTACACATGGCGCGGCGCGAACGTCAAGTATCTGCTGGATTTCGACAAGGTCTTTCCAAATGTGCAGACCATCATGATGATGGAAAACTACCGTTCCACGCCGGAGATTTTGGCGGCGGCGAACTCGCTGATCGCAAAAAACGGCCACCGCATCAAAAAGGACCTGCTCCCGACGAAGCCCTCGGGCGAGAAGGTCGTCTGCCACTTTGCCGACACGCAGGAGGCGGAGGCGCAGTGGATGGCGGGCGAGATGCAGCGGCTGCATGATCGCGGCGTGCCGCTGCGGGATATGACCGTCCTTTACCGCGCGCACTATGTGACGCGCGCGGTGGAAGAGGCGTTGATGCACGAAAAAATTCCCTATACGATCTGCTCCGGCGTGCAGTTTTTCGACCGCATGGAGATCAAGGACGCACTTTCATATTTGCGGATGATCGCCTATCAGGACGATCTGTCGTTCCGGCGCATTGCCAACGCGCCGAAGCGGAACCTCGGCAAGCGGCGCATGGCCTTTTTACAGGAGACGGCGGAAAAAGAGGGGACGAGCCTCTATGTAACGCTCAAAAACCACCTCGAAGACAGCGTGTTCAGCGGCACGAAGGCAAAGCAGTTCGTCGATCTGATCGAGCGCTTTTCGCACTCGTATCAGGGTCGGCCCATCTCTGAGGTGCTCTCGGATATTCTGGACAAGAGCGGGTATGAAAAGGCGCTGCGCACCGAGGGCAGTCAGGAGCGGCTGGACGATCTGGCCGAGCTCAAGCAGTCCATCTACGAATACGAGACGAGCTGCGGCGAGGAGAGCACAATGGAGCATTACCTCGCCCACATCGCGCTTTTCAGCAACGGCGATGTCGCCGAGCAGGGCGACAAGGTGAAGCTGATGACCGTCCACGCGGCGAAGGGCCTCGAATTCCCGTATGTGTTCCTCTGCGGCATGAACGAGGGCATTTTCCCCTCGCGCAAGGTGCGAACGCTCCCCGGCATGGAGGAGGAGCGGCGGCTCGCTTTCGTTGCGCTGACGCGCGCGGAGAAGGGGCTTTACCTCTCCGAGGCCGACGGGTGGAATTTTGACGGCTCGCCGCGCTATCCCTCGCGCTTTCTGCTGGATATCGACCGCGAGCTTCTGTCGTTCACGCACGAGGTCGACGAGACGCTTCTGCGTGAAGCGGCGGATGACGTCGCGCGGCGAGACAAGTATCTGCGCGAGGACGACGGCGACGGCACGCTGCCCATCGGGCAGCGCGTGCGCCACGCAGTGTTCGGCGAGGGAACGGTGCTGGACGTGGACCTGAACAAGGGCGCGCACGTCATCCAGTTTGACGGCATGGGAACGCCGCGCAGCATTTCGCTGCGCGCGAAGCTCGAAAAGATCGGGCCATAAATCGGTTGACAGATTTATTTTGGAGGGATTTCATTTTGGCGCACAGCCCTGGGTCTATCCGCGGCCCGTGCTCATCATCGCAATGTATTTGAGCGGCGGCCACAAGACCGTGAAGAACATCTTAAAGCGCGGTGCGTTCACCGTGAGCATGGGCGGCGCAGAGCATGCGGCGGCCTGCGACTATGTGGGCATCGAGTCCGGCAACAGCGTGCCCGACAAGGTGGCGCGCGCGGGCTTCCACGTGACGAAGAGCGAGCATGTGGACGCGCCGGTGATCGACGAGCTCCCGCTCGCGCTCGAGTGCAAGCTCGTGAGCTATGACGAGGAGACAAGACTCCTGACCGGCGAGATCGTGAACGTCAGCGTGGACGAGCGCGCGCTCGACGAAAACGGCAAGCTCGCTGTCGAAAAGCTGTACGTCATCACCTTTGACTATGCCAACCACGGCTATTATGTCTTGGGCGAGAAGGTCGCCAGCGCGTTCGAGGACGGCAAAAAATTCAAGTAGATCCGGCGAAACAGAAAGCGCCGCGTCCCGTGTTTTCTTCGGGACGCGGCGCTTTTTTGCCGTTTCGGTCAGGATTTCGACTTTGTTTGTGCAAAACCGACGCATTAGTGTTAAAATCTCGTTAAAAACCGTCCCTTTTACTACTGGCACGGGCGCGGGGCAGATGGTATAGTAAACAGGCATGTGTTTTTTAGGAGGATCAATATGTTTTCTGCCTTTTTTCGCAGCCTGAAGCAGGAATTTGCAGGCTACAACTCGAAAAAGCTGCTCGCCGACATGATGGCGGGCCTGACGGTCTGCGCTGTCGCGCTGCCGCTGGCATTGGCGTTCGGCGTTTCATCCGGCGCGAGCGCGGCGTCCGGGCTTGTCACGGCCATCATCGCGGGCGTGGTCATCGCCATTCTCGGCGGCGCGTCGTACCAGATCTCGGGCCCGACGGGCGCGATGAGCGCGGTGCTCGTCGGCATCGTCGCGGAATACGGCCTGCAGGGCGTGTTTTTTGCCTGCTTTGCCGCGGGCGTTCTGCTGCTGCTTGCGGGCGTCTTCAAGCTGGGTCGCTTAATTAGCTTCATCCCGATGCCCGTCATCATGGGCTTCACATCGGGCATTGCCATCATCATTGCGATGGGGCAGATCGACAACTTCTTCGGCACGGTGTCGGAGGGCGGCTCGAATTTGGAAAAGATCGCGTCCTATGGCCGTCTTGGCTTCCATCCGAACATGCAGGCGGTGCTCATCGGCCTTCTCGTCGTGCTGGTGATGGTCTTCTGGCCGAAAAAATGGGGCGCGCGTGCCGGGCTCGCTCGTCGGCATCATCCTTGCGACGATCGTCGCGACAGTCGCGGGCATGGATCAGCTCGCTGTCGTCGGCGACATTCCCAAGACGCTCCTGCTCGCCGACCGCCTGTCGCTCGGCGGCCTGAGCTTCACGATGCTCGAAAACCTGCTCTCTCCCATCGTGACCATTGCGGCGCTCGGCATGATCGAGAGCCTGCTTTGCGGCGCGTCGGCCTCGCGCATGAAGGGCGAAGCGTTCAACGCCGATCAGGAGCTGATCGCACAGGGCGTGGGTAATATTCTGCTGCCGCTTTTTGGCGGTGTTCCCGCGACCGCAGCCATCGCACGCACGAGCGTAGCGGTCAAGTCCGGCCAGCAGACGCGCCTTACGAGCGTGTTCCATTCGCTGTTCCTGCTTGCCTCGATGTTCCTGCTCGGCGGCGTGATGGCGCGCCTGCCGCTCTCGGCGCTCGCGGGTGTGCTGATGGTCACGGCGTGGCGCATGAACGACTGGGAGGGCATCCGCTACATCTTCCGCCACAAGTTCAAGTCCGGTATCAGCCAGTTTTTGATCACGATGCTCGCAACGGTCGTCTTTGACCTGACGGTCGCGATCCTGCTCGGCGTGGTATACTCCGCCATTTTGTACATGGCGAAGTCGAGTCATATCCATGTGAATTTCTCCGATATCGACGCGAACAAGCTGCGCTCGGTGGAGGGCAAGCCCCCCATTCTTGAGACCTCCGGCGTGGCGTACATCACGGGCGCGCTCTTCTTCGGCGCGGTGGATGAGTTCAACCACCGCATGGCGGAGATGCCGCAGTACGACCACATCATCTTGTCGATGCGCGGTATGCCGAGCGTGGACGTTTCGGGCGCGCAGGCGATGCTCGAGCTGTGCGAGTCGCTCAAGAGTCAGGGCAAGACGGTCGCCTGCTGCGGCATGACCGAGGCGGTACGCACCTACTTTGACCGTGCCGGCATCACCGAGCTTCTCGGCGAGGAGTCCTACTTCTGGAGCGCCGACCAGGCGATCCTTGACCTGCTGGACGCGGAGATCGTGGAATAAAAGACATAGAAAAGCACTTCCCGCCAGCGGCGGGAAGTGCTTTTTGCTGTACATGGGCTGCGAAAGATTTTATTTGCGCCGGTCACCCTCGCGTGCGATCTTGTCGAGCGATTCCTGCCGGACAGCCTGACGAAGCGCCGTCAGGTAGGGTGAAAAGGCGACGTTCTGCTCGCCGTAGGTGAGCTGGAGGTCGTATTCGTGGTCCTCCCAGGTCGAAATGTCGGACTCGTTGTGGGAGATCACGGCCTCGAGCTTGTCGAGCGCCTTGTAGATTTGGGCCTCCTGCGTTTCGAGCGCGGCCATCTCGTCGTAGAGTGCGCGCATCTCCTCGCGGCAGGGGGAGGGAAGCGATGCGACCCACTGGTAGAGCAGCGCTTCCTCCGTCGATTCGTCCTGTGCGGTCTTGTCAAAGGCGGGGATATCGCCCGTGAAGCACTCGCCGAGGTCGTGGATGAGGCACATGCGCGTCACCTTGTCCATGTCGGCCTCGGGAAATTCATCGCGCAGGAAAAACGCCATCAGTGCGATGCGCCAGCTGTGCTCGGCAACGCTCTCGTGCCGCCCGCCGGAGGTGTAGCAGTGGCGGGTGGTGTCCTTCAATTTTTCCGCCGTGTGCAGCGCGGCGAGCAGTTCGCTTGGTCTCATGCGTCTCCTCCATTGTCGTTTTCTGGTATTTTACCAGAGGCGGAAACGACTTGCAAGGAAAAGAAAGAAGGGAGATTCCCATTCCCAGCGGCATATGATATCATGAATGCGAGAAAATTTGACGCCCGGTGAAACAAAACGGGCGCGGAATGCGTCTAAATAAGCAGAAGCAAGAAGATTTGAGAGAGACCCTCCCATGCGGAGGGCGGAGAGGAGAATTTATGAAGCTTGCGGCGGATTTTCGGCAGGCGGCGCGCGAGGCGCTGCGCGGCAAGTGGCCCATCGCCATTCTGATCGGCCTTGTGGCGGTGCTGCTCGGCGGCGCAGGGAGCGGCGGTCCGGAGGTCAAATTCAATTACGATGTGTCCTCGGGCGTGTCGACGACGTTTGGCTACGGCGGACAGACGATTTACTCCACAGGCTACGGTTTGGACCCGAAGTGGAGCGGACTGCTCGTCGGCGGTGTGGTCTATCTCATCGTGATCGCGCTCGTGTTGGCGGCGGCGTACTTCATCCTCGGCAGCATCGTGGGCGTGGGGTATGCCAAATATAACCTCGGCCTTGTCGACCGCACGGAGCTGGGCTTTGAGGCGCTGTTCGCCTATCTTCCGAACTGGAAGACGACGACGCTGACGCGGCTTTGGAAGGGCCTCTATATTCTGCTGGGGACGATCCTGCTCGTCATTCCGGGACTGATTATGAGCTACACCTACGCGATGACGGACTACATTTTGGCCGAGCACCCGGACATGGCGCCGGGCGAGGTGATGAAGGGCTCGAAGGCGATGATGGAGGGCAACCGCTGGCGGCTGTTCTGCCTGCAATTCAGTTTCATCGGCTGGATGCTCCTCAGCTCGCTGACGTTCGGCCTTGGCAACCTTGCGCTGCGCCCCTATCAGGAGGCGGCATACGCCGCGTTCTACCGCGAGGTATCGCTCGGGTAAAAAGATAGAGAGAAACAAAACGCGCCCCGCGGATGATCCGCGGGGCGTATTTTTGCTGTGATGGAAAGCTTACTTTGCGCTGTCGTTTGCGAGGGCCTGGTCGATCAGCTTCTGGAGCGCTGCCATGTTGTCCTCATTGTCGATGCCGCCGAGCATCGCCTCACCGACGATAGCACCGCTGCGGTCGATGACATAGGTGGTCGGGAAGGCCATGATGTCGCCCGCAAAGTCGCCGGCTGCGCTGTCGGAGGGGAAGTAGATGTTCTGGTAGCTTGCACCCTTGGACTCAAGCAGGTTCTTGGCCGTGCTGATCGCATCGGCATTGCCGTCGAGCGTATCGACGTTGATGCCGACGACCGCGCCGCCCTGCTTCTTGAGCGTTTCATTGAGGGCGTTCAGCTCACCAAGCTCCGCCACGCAGGGCTTGCAGCCGCTGAACCAGAAGTTCACGACCGTCACGGCGTTCTGGGAGAAAATGCTGTTGTCCACATCGTTGCCGTCAAGGTCCTTGCCGGTGAAGGCGGGGAAGGCCGGGACGGAATCGTTCATGCCGCCGTTTTCACCGTCGCCCGCGGGCTGGAGGGCGGCATACTGCTCCTGCAGGGGCTGGATCTGGTCTTCAAGGTCACGGATCTTCTCGGAACCTTCGGTCAGCGTCTTGAGCTCGTCCTCGGTGAACTTGTCCTTCACGAGGTCGAGGGCGGCAAGCAGGTAAGAACCGTAGTTTGATTCATCGGGGATCTCGTCGCGCTTTTCGTTCATGGCGGCGAAGAGCTTCTGCCACAGCTCAAGGTTTTCTTCCATGATGGCGTTTTCCTTGTCAGCGAGCTCCTGGATCTGGGCGTAGATCTCCTCGGCGGTCGCGCCCTGCGCATCGCCATCGTCCTTGCCATCGCCCTTGCTGCCGCAGGCGGCGAGGGAAAGCGTCAGTGCAAAGGCGAGCAGCAGCGTAATAATCTTCTTAAAATTCATGGTTTATTCTCCTTTGTTTTCTTCAATGATCGGTTTTTGAGACAATTTGGAACATGCTCCGCCGCTGCCGAAGGCGTAGCGGAAGCGGACGGCCTCCGTCGGGCAGGCGGTCACGCATTTGCCGCAGCGGATACATTCGCTGTGGTTCGGCGTTTTGGTCACATCCACGTCCATGGGACAGGTCCTTGCGCACTTGCCGCAGGAGACGCATTTGCTCTCGTCAACGTGCATCGACAGCAGCGACACGCGGTTGAAGAGTGCGTAGAACGCGCCGAGCGGGCAGAGCCACTTGCAGAACGGGCGGTAGAAGACGACGCTGAGCACGACGACTGTCACGAGCACGCAGAGCTTCCACGAAAAGAGCTTGCCGAGCGCGGCGCGGATGCTGCTGTTGACAAGCGAGAGCGGGATGGCGCCTTCCAGAACGCCCTGCGGGCAGAGATATTTGCAGAAGAACGGGTCGCCCATGCCCGCTTCGTTCACCACAAGCACCGGCAGCAAAAAGACCATCACCACCAGAATGACATATTTAAGGTAGGTCAGCGGCTTTAAGCGCTTGGTGGAGAACTTTTTGGTCGGGATCTTGTGCAGCAGCTCCTGAAACCAGCCGAACGGGCAGAGGAAGCCGCAGATGAAGCGGCCCAGCAGCACGCCAAGCAGGATGAGAATGCCGGTGATGTAATAGGAGAAGCTGAATTTGGACGAGCCGACGACAGCCTGAAACGCGCCGATGGGACACGCGCCCGCCGCTCCCGGGCAGGAGTAGCAGTTCAGCCCCGGCACGCACACGGTCTTGCCCGCGCCGCGATAGAGCGTACCCGTGAGGAAGTTCGGCAGGTGCAGATTCGTCAGCAGCGCCGCGCAGGCCTGAACCAGTCCGCGCCAGCGGGCGAGCAGAAAGGAAAACGGTTTTTTCTTATCCAATGCCCACACACTCCAGACATAGTTTGATCGCCTTGTTCAGCACCGTGTCCGCCTCGCCGCGCATCACACCGCAGACGAGAAATGCGAGGCCAAGCAGCAGAAAAAGAATCTGCACCCCGGCCTTTTTGCCAAATGTTTTGTTCAAATTATCACCCTTTCTGTTGTACCGGCGCTTAGACTACACAGGGAATATGAATACAGTATGAACAGCACCTTAAAAGAACCCTAATTTTATCTGGAAATAATAAGAAGTTTGCCCTGTGCGAAGGGGGTTGCACCATTATCCGCGCTTTTGAAAGAGCTTTGAAGCATAACGGGAGACGAGCTCACCGATCACAAGCCCCAGCACCGCGCCGGCGAACACGTCACTCGGAAAGTGCACATATAAATAAAGACGAGAGAAGGCGAGCAGCACGGCGAGCGGGATGGCCGCATAACCGAAGCGGCGGTCTGCGCGCGTTGTCGATGTCCTTGTCAGGATAGGTCGCGATGTACGGCTCTTTGGCGAACGCCGCGACCGGCAGCGCGGGCAGCCATGCCATCGGATGCGCAGCGGGAACCCAGGCCGTCAGCTCATCGTAGCCGATGGGGAGCCAGTCGTGCCCACCCTCGCGCGCGGAGATGAAGCACAGATCGAGTTGGTGCGCGTTGAGCTGTGTGATCAGCTCTGTGCTGTACCCAACGCGCAGCTGCACCACGCGCAGCTGCACCTGAATGCCGCCGTAGCGCGCGTGGAAATCCGATATGATGCGCGCGAGCGGCGAATAAAACGCGCTGTATGCCGTGCCGACGGTAACCGTGCCGACATCCAGCCCGCGCAGCTGCGCGGAGAGCTGGGCGCAGCTCTCGCCCGCGTGCAGTAGGTCGCGGATGGCGGGCAGCAGCTTTTCGCACTCCTTTGTCGGGCGAACGCCGCTGTGCTCGCGCAGCAGGAGCGGAACGCCCGTCTCCTCCTCAAGCGCCGCGACCATGCGGCTCACGCCGGAGGGCGTGTATTGCAGCGCCTCCGCGGCGGCGGACAGACTTCCGGTCTCAATGGCGCAGACGAGCGCGCGGTAGCGATCGAGTTCCATGGCGTTCATCTTTGCGAAATTGTCAAAGATGGTTTGATGGATCATCGGTTTACGCAAAGTATAGCGCGGGTGTATGCTGTTGTCAAATCCTTGGAAATGGGGGAAACTATGGCACGCTCTTACGATCTAACGAGCGGCAGCATCCCGCAGCATCTGCTGCGCCTGGCCGCACCGCTCATCATGGGCAATATCTTGCAGCAGCTCTACAACACGGTGGACGCCTTTATCCTCGGGCGCTTTGCGGGCGATTTGGAGTTCGCCGCTGTCGGCGTTGCGGGCTCGGTGATGAACCTTTTCCTCTTTATGATCACAGGCGCGTGCACGGGCATTTCCGTCATCTTCGCCCAGCTCTACGGTGCGGGCGAGCGCGAGCGCTTCCGCCGCGAGCACTGGCTCTCGCTCTCGTGCGGGCTGCTGGTGACGCTCGCGTGCAGCGGCCTCGGCTTTTTGCTGCTCTCGCCGCTGCTGCGGCTCATCCAGACGCCAAGCGAGCTCAAGACCTTTGTCTCGGTGTATCTGACGATCATTTTGGCGAGCCTGCCCGCGGCGTTTCTCTACAACCTCTACGGCGCGCTGCTGCGTGCCATCGGGCGGGCGAACGCGGCGCTGATGGTGCTCGCCGCGGCGGTGACGGTCAATGTCGCGCTCGACTACTGCTTTGTTGCGCGCTTTCAGTTGGGCATCGCGGGCGCGGCGTGGGCGACGGCGGCGTCGCAGGCCATTTCGGCGGTGCTGTGCATCCTCTACCTGCGGCGCAAGGCACCGGAGCTCATTTTTGCCCGCGCGGACTGCCGTATGGATGGAGAGCTATTGAAGCAGACGGCGCATTTTAGCTTCGTCACGGCGCTGCACCAGTCGAGCCTGTACATCGGAAAGCTCCTGGTGCAGGGCGCGGTCAACATCGGTGGCACGGACATGATCTCGGCCTACACGGCGACGACGCGCATCGAGGGCTTTGCCAACTCGTTTGGCGACAGCGGCAGCGCTGCGACCTCCGTGCTCGTGGCACAGAATCGGGGAGCAGGGAAAGAAGAGCGCGTGAAGGAATCGTTTCGCAGCAGCCTTTTTCTGATGCTTGCGATGGGGCTTGCGATGTCGCTCATCATGTACGTTAGCGCGAGCACGTCGGTCGGCTTTATGCTCGGGACGCGCAGCGGCGCGGCTTTTGATAAGTTTTGTGAGGTATCGCGGCTGATCGAAATGCGCGGCAAAGGGATGACATTTTTGAGAAAGCACGAGGTTTTTGCCTATACGGGAAGACCATGTCGAAAGAGAAAAACTTTTGCAAGAGACGCGCTCTGCTTGCTGAACCTCTGTAAAGTGAAACTATTTTACAATTCTTCGAAATGGTAGCGCGGCTTGCCGGCGCTTTTCTTGCCATATTCGATGGCTCTTGTCGGGCAATAGCAGATGCAGGCCATGCACTGTGTGCAGTTGGTTCCCCAGACGGGACGGGCGTTTTGCAGTGTGATGTTATTCAGCGGGCAGAGCTTTTCGCATTTGCCGCAGCCGATGCAGACATCGCTTGCGGTAAAGGGATTTGCTTTCACAAACAGCGGATAGAAAACCGGGTTCACCGCGCTGCTCGCGATGCGGTCGTAGAGTTTTTTGCGCGGCGGCGAGAACATGTGTCCTGCGCGGATTGCGGCGATCGCGCGGTCGATGAACGGCTCGGCTTTGGCGACGATCCGGCGAGCCTCCTCGACGGTTGGCGCGTTGAACATGGCGATGAAATTCTCCGGCATGACGATCTGCGCCGTGCCCATGTAGACGAGGCCCTTTTCGCGGCAGAGCGCGCGGTTGTACTTCGCGGCGTTGCCGATCTCGCTGCCGCAGTCCATGACGAACCACGTTTCCCTCGCGCCGCGCAGTTCTGTTCGCAGCAGATGGTCGCGCACGATGCGCGGGATGCGCCAGGCGTAGGTCGGCATGACGAGGACGAGCCGTCCATTGACGGCGAGCGGTGTTATGTCGCCTGATTTGATGCGGTCATTCAGGCTGATGAGCGTATCGTTCAGCGCGTGTGCGATGCGCTCGGCGATGTGGCGGCTGTTGCCGGTGCCGGTGAAATAGAGTACCATGGCGACCTCCTGTGTCTTTGCTCGAGCACTGCCCGAATATTGTATTGCCTCTATTGTACCAGCCGTGGCGCGCGCAGACAAGCGCTTTGTGTAGGAAAACCGGCGGAGTAAAGGGACTTGAACCTGAGAGAAAAATCGCCGCGGCTTTTCTTTTTTAACCGAAAGGGGCGAAAGAGGCATATTGCCTCTCGTGTACTTGCGTTTCCTGCATTTTCTGCTTGCGGAATGGGGGCGGATATGGTATCTTGAACCATGTGTCCGTCGGCCATTTTCGACCGGCGGTTTATGTTCTCTAACTGAACGACCACCGAAAGGCAGGGTTTTTTCTTATGATGATCAACAAACGGCTCATCGGCGCGGTGCCGGAGAGCAAAAAATATATCGCGGGCAACGTCGCGCTGCAATGGTGCTCGCTGTGCGCGAACATCGCGATGATGAGCGCCGTGACGGCGCTGCTCGCCGCGCTGTTCGCGGGCGAGGTGACGCAGAGTAAGATCGTCACGACCGCCGTGATCGCGCTTGCAGCTGTCGCCGTGCGATACGGCTGTACCGTCGGCGCGTCGCGCATGGGGTATCTATCGTCCAAGGCGGTCAAGAAGACGCTGCGCGGCGCGATCTATGACAAGCTCCTGTGCCTCGGCGCGTCGTATTCCGAGCAGGTCAAAACGTCGGAGGTCGTGCAGGTCGCGGTCGAGGGCGTCGACCAGCTCGAAACGTACTTCGGCGCGTATCTGCCGCAGTTTTTCTACGCGATGCTCGCGCCGCTGACGCTTTTTGTCGTGCTGTGCTTCGTGAGCGTGCCGGCGGCGGTCGTGCTGCTCGTCTGCGTGCCGCTCATCCCCGTCGCCATCGCGGCGGTACAGACATGGGCGAAGAAGCTGCTCTCGAAATACTGGGGGCAGTACACGGCGCTCGGCGACACGTTTCTTGAAAATTTGCAGGGCTTGACGACCTTGAAAATCTATCAGGCCGACGCCTTCAAAAATGATGAGATGAACGTCGAGGCCGAAAAGTTCCGCAAGATCACGATGAAGGTTCTTACGATGCAGCTCAACTCCATCACGATCATGGACCTCATCGCCTACGGCGGCGCGGCGCTCGGCGTCATCATGGCCGCAACGCAGCTGCGCGCGGGGAAGATCGACCTTGCGGGCGCGCTGCTCATCATCCTGCTGGCGGCGGACTTTTTCATCCCCATGCGCCAGCTCGGCTCGTTTTTCCATATTGCCATGAACGGCATGGCCGCGAGCGATAAGATTTTCCGCCTGCTCGACCTGTCCGAGCCCGCACACGGCGGCGTCAGCTGTCCCGCGGGCGACATTGTCTGCCGCGGCCTGCGCTTTTCCTACGAACCGGAGCGCGAAATTCTGCACGGCGTTGATCTGACGATCCCGCAGGGCAAATTCGTCTCGCTCGTCGGTGAGTCGGGCTGCGGCAAGTCGACGATCTCCGCACTTTTGATGGGCCGGAACAAGGGCTACACCGGCTCGATGACCGTCGGCGGCGCGGAGCTGCGCAGCATTGAAAAAGCGAGCCTGATGCGGCGCATCACCTACGTCAGCCACCAGAGCTACCTCTTCAAGGGTACGGTACGCGACAATTTGCTGATGGGCAAGCCTGGTGCGAGCGATGACGAGCTCTGGAGCGCGCTCACGCAGGTCAATCTCGCGGACTTTCTCAGAGGGGAAGCGGGACTCGACACCTTACTTTCCGAGCGAGGCGAGAACCTTTCGGGCGGTCAGCGCCAGCGCCTTGCGCTCGCCCGCGCGCTGCTGCACGACAGTCCCGTGTACATCTTCGACGAGGCTACGTCGAACATCGACGTTGAGAGCGAGAACGACATCATGGCGCAAATTCACGCATTGGCGGGCCGGAAGACGGTGCTGCTGATCTCGCACCGTTTGGCGAACGTCACAGCGTCGGATGAAATTTACGTGCTGGAGCGCGGCGATATCGTTCAGCACGGTACGCACGATGCGCTGCTGAAGCAGGGCGGCGCTTACGCCGCACTGTGGTCGGCCCAGCAGGTGTTGGAGCACTACGGAGAGGAGGCGGCAAAATGAAAAAAAGAAGCGGTTTTACCGTCATGGCGCGGCTCATCGGCCTCGTGAAGCCACTGAGCGGCTACATGGTGCTCGCCATTTTGATGGGCCTTGTCGGCCACCTCTGCGCCGCGTTCATCACGATCTTCGGCGGCTTTGCCGTGCTTGACCTGCTCGGCTTCGCAACGCCCGTCGCGCTCAAGACGATGTTCGTCTGTGTGCTGCTCTTCGCGCTCGTGCGCGGCGTCTTCCGCTACGCCGAGCAGTCCTGCAACCACTTCATCGCCTTCAAGCTGCTTGCGCTGATCCGCGACAAGGTCTTCCGCGCACTGCGCCGTCTCTGCCCCGCGAAGCTCGAGGGCCGCGACCGCGGCGACCTCATCTCCGTCATCACGTCGGACATTGAGCTGCTCGAGGTCTTCTACGCGCACACGATCTCGCCCGCGGCCATCGCGGCGCTGTTCACGCTCATCATGTGTCTGTTCATCGGGCATTATCACGCGTTGCTCGGCCTTCTGGCACTCGCGGCTTACGTCTGCGTCGGCGTGGTCATCCCGCTCATCACGTCCCGCCGCTCGTGCGATACGGGGATGCGATTCCGCACGGAGTCGGGCGCGCTGTCGGCCTTCGTGCTCGACAGCCTGCGCGGCCTGAACGAGACCATTCAGTACGATCGGGGCGCAGAGCGCCGCGCCGAGATGGATGCGCGCACCGATGCGCTATCCAAAGAGGAAGCCAAGCTCAAGCGTCTCACGGGCCAGAACATGGGCATCACGAACACGGCCATTTTGCTCTTCGACCTTGCAATGCTGGTTTCTTGCGCGGCGCTGGTGCAGCGCGGAGAGCTGACGTTCGACGGGGCGCTCATTGCGGTCCTTGCGCTGTTCTCGTCGTTCGGCCCCACGGTCGCGCTGGCAAATCTCGGTGCGACGTTGCAAAACACCTTCGCCGCGGGCAACCGCGTACTCGACATTCTGGATGAAGAACCCGTGGTCGACGAGGTCAGCGGACAGAAAGAGGTCGAATTTACCGGCGCGGAGGCCGAGCACGTCACGTTCTCCTACGGCGGGGAGGACATTCTCTCCGATGTTTCCGTCCGCTTCCCGGAGGGGAGCGTCGTCGGCATTGTGGGCCGCAGTGGCAGCGGAAAATCGACGCTTTTAAAGCTCCTGATGCGCTTCTGGGATGTGCAGAAGGGCCGCGTCCACCTGTCAGACACGGACGTTTCCAGCATCAACACGGGGGATCTGCGCGAGATGGAGAGCTTCGTCACGCAGGAGACGCATCTCTTCCACGACAGCATCAAAAATAACCTCCGCATCGCAAAGCTCGACGCGACGGACGACGAGATCGTCGCGGCCTGCAAAAAGGCCGCCGTGCACGAATTCATCATGACGCTGCCGCAGGGCTACGACACGCCGGTCGGCGAGCTGGGCGACACGCTTTCGGGCGGCGAGCGCCAGCGCCTCGGACTCGCCCGCGCGTTTCTGCACGACGCGCCGCTGATGCTCCTTGACGAGCCGACGAGCAATCTCGACAGCTTAAACGAGGCGGTCATCCTGAAATCGCTGCACGAGCAGTGCGCGGGCAAGACCGTCGTGCTCGTGTCGCACCGCGCGTCGACCATGCGCATCGCCGACACGGTCTACTCCGTCGAGCACGGGAGAATGAGCTGATGAAGGATATCGAAACCAAGCGCGAGCGCGAAAAGAAGATGATCTCGCAGATGATCGCCCTCTACTGCCACCGCAATCACCACACAAAGGGCGTGCTCTGTCCCGAGTGCGCGGCGCTGAACGACTACGCCCGCGCCCGCTCCGAGCACTGCCCGTTCATGGAGACGAAGACCTTCTGCGTCAACTGCCGCGTGCACTGCTACAAACCTGACATGCGTGAAAAGATCCGCGCCGTGATGCGCTTTTCCGGCCCGCGGATGATTTTCTATCACCCCGTCGCCGCAATCCGCCACGTGGTGGAGACAAAGCGCGAAAAAAAGAGACTGGAGAGAGAAAACCGATGAAGCTGAAACGCCTTTTCTTCCTGATCCTCGGCTGCGTGTGCCTTGCGCTCGGCTGCGTCGGCATCGTGCTGCCGGTGCTGCCCACGGTGCCGTTCTTCCTTGCGACGGTGTTCTGCTTTGCAAACTCGTCGGAAAAGCTGCACACATGGTTTCTCGGCACAGAGCTCTATCAAAAACACCTCGACTCATTCGTGAAGAAAAAGGGCATGACCGCGCAGACCAAGGCCGGCATCCTGATGTCCGTGACGCTGCTGATGGCCGTCGGCTTTTTCCTGATGCTGCGAAAAGCGCTCTACATTCCCTGCACTATTCTCGCTATTGTGTGGCTCTGCCACCTCGTCTACTTCCTCTTCGGTGTGAAGACGATCAAGACAGAATGCGAGGAGCAGATTTGAGTAAAAAAAGCGGCAGAGCCACCGGAATGCTCCGGCGGCTCTGCCGCTTTTTTGAGAGAGAGAGGGAAAAATCATGCTTTTTCGGGGCGCAGCGGGCCGTAGAAGTAGCTCGCGGTCGCGCCGCCGTCGATGAGGAAGGTCGAGCCCGTGATGAATGCGCCCTTGTCGCTCATCACATCAAAAGCTCGGCGACGTTTGCGACTTCGTCCGCCGTGCCGGGGCGTCCCGCGGGGCACTTAGCGAACATGTTCTTGTAGAAGCCGCCGCGCGGGCCGTTGAACTCGTCGAGTGCCAGCGGCGTGACGATGATGCCGGGGGCGATGTCGTTCAGGCGCGCGCCGCGCTTGCCCCATCCGACCGCCTGCGCCGTGACGCGCTTCTCGTTGCAGCACTTCGCCATCTGATAGGCATGGAGCGTGTCACGGATGTTCTCGGGCTGCAAAAAGTCGAGGGACAGCAGCTCCTCCGTCGGCGTGGTGGCGAGCTTTTCGCCCTGCTCCGCCGTCAGGGCGGGCATGCGCCAGCAGGACTGGTTCGAGATCGTCACGCCCACGCCGCCCGGTGCGATGACCCTGCCGACCTCTTCTAAAAGTACCGCCGTACCGTAGAGGTCGACCTTCAGGATCGCCTCGATGGGCACCTGACCGGGCGACACACCCGCAGCGTTGACGAGCATCTTGATCTCGCCGTACCTCTGCCCCTGGCAATGAGGGCCTTGATGGACGAGCGGCTCGAGAGGTCCATCTCGACGGGTGTGACATCGAAGCCCGCCTCGTTCATTGTCTTAGCGATGGCCTGCACGTTTGCGAGCTTTTTGTCGCCGACGACGATCTTCAGCCCGCGCCCATGCGGCGGGCGATAGCCATGCCGATCTGTCCGGCACCGGCCCATAACATGACGTTTTTCATCGTTTTCCTCCTTACAGCAGCGCCTTGACGCTCTGCGCCTAGGCGTTGATCTTGCTTTCCAGCGTTTCCAGATGGTCGCCGCCGGTGACGCTCTGCAAGGACTTTGCGATGCGCTCGGTATTGCCGCACGACCAGGAATAGTAAACGATCAGGGGCTTTTTCATTTCGTTACCTCCTCGACCCAATGCGCAAGCGCGCTCTTTGCCTCTGCAACGTGGCTGCCGTGGATGGCGAGGCCCTTCGTGACCGCCGCGCCATGGGCAGCCTTGCGGATGTCGTTTTCGGTATCGGAAAGGCCGCTGCCCTCGTGCGTGCAGAAGGGGTGGATGGTCTTGCCCGTGAAGTCGTAGTGCTCGAGGAAGGTGTAGACCGCCATCGGCATCGTACTGCAATAGTTGGGGTAGCCGAGGTAAATTTCATCATAGGCGTCGAGGTCATCGGGCAGATCCAACACCGCGGGACGGGCGTTTTTCTGCCAGTCCTCACGCGCCTGCGCCACACAGGTCTTGTAGTCGTCTGAATAGGGCTCGGCCTGCTCAATTTTGTACAGCTCGCCGCCGGTCAGATCCGCGAGCATCTCAGCAACCTTTTCGGTGTTGCCGACGGAAATGCGGCGGTACGCGCCGCCGAAGTAGTTCTCTCCCGCGCGGGAGTAAAATGCGATCAATGCTGCCATTGTTTCGCTCCTTTCTTATCTCTTTGCGCCAAAAGCGGCGCACGGTTTTTGTTGATGCTACCATTGTAAACCGCCGCGCCGCGGGTATCAATTCCGGTTTTGCGGCTTTTCTATAAGAAAAACTGATATGAAAAAAGGCGGAGCCGTCGGTTACGCCTTCCTTGCATGGTCAGGTATCGAATTGTTCTTTCAGCAGCCGTGCGAATTCCGGCACGTAGGGGTTCGCGTTCTCCTTTTTCCAGAACGCGCAGTATGTGCGAAGAAGCGGCGCACCGTTTCGCACGAGCGGCACACGGGCAAGCGGTTCGGCCGCCTGCCTTTCGCCGCCCTCCAGCGGAAGAAATCCCCTGCTGCCCGCGACCAGAAGGCGCGCCTCCTCCAGATTCTCGGCATACAGGAATTCACTTGGAAAGCCGAGTACAATGCGGCTGAATTCCTGCTCCGCCTCCCGCTCCGGCGGCGGGGCGATCAGAATGCAGGGAAAATTCTTGAGCTCTGCCGGTGCGACCGCCTCCATTTGCGCGATTGGGCTGTGGGCGGAGACTTCAATCAGGGCGGGCCGGGCTGCAAGGATCAGATTTTCGTAGGCGTCGGAAAACAAGCGGCGCTGATCGTTGAGCGTGATCTCGACCCGATCCTCGCTCAGCATATCACACAGCTCCCCATGGCTGCCGTACGCGATGGAGACGCTGACGTCGGGATACCTCGACGAAAAGGCCGCGAGCGCGCGGTGGAACTCTCCCCCTGCATAGGTGCGCAGGTAGCCGATCTTCAAATTCGCCGCCTCGCCCTTGGCGATCTTCGCCGCCTCGGCGCACATGCGGTCGCAGTCCGCTGTGAGCAGCAGGCTCTTACGGTAAAAGTATTCGCCCGCAGGCGTGAGCGAAAATGAGCGATTTTTGCGCACGAGCAGCGCAAAGCCCAGCTCACGCTCCAAGGACTGCACCTGCTGGGAGATGGCTGACTGCGAGATGAAATTTTCCTCCGCCGCGGCGGAAAAGCTCCCGAGACGCACGACGGATTGAAAGTATTTGAGCTGCTTGAGCATGATGCACCTCCTGATGTCTAAATGACGATCCCCTCGCAGTGGTCGATCTCGTGCTGGATGATCTCCGCCGTCCAGCCGGTGAAGGTCTTGAGGCGTGTTTGGAATTTTTCGTTCTGCCACTGGACTTTGACGGTCTGGAAGCGCTTTGCCTTGCGCGTGCCAGTGAGGGACAGGCAGCCCTCCTCGGTGTCGTAGGGGCCGGACTTTTTGACGATGACGGGGTTGAACATGAGCATGTATTCGCCGTCATTTTCAAAAGCGATGATGCGCTTGTTGACGCCGATCATGTTCGCCGCCATGCCGACGCAGCCGTCCTTGTGGGCGATTAGCGTGTCGAGAAGGTCCTGCGCGGTGTTGAGATCGTCCGCCGTGGCGGCTTCGGCCTTTTGGGCGAGGAAGACTTCAGCTTTGCATATTTCACGAATCATGGCGTTCCTCCTGAATCTCATGCTGCGGAGCAAAAAAGCGGGCCTGCGCGTCGGCGAAGCGCGTGTTGAACGCCTCAGCCGCCTGAATGCTGAGCACATCGTCGGGGCGCATCATGTCGAAGGCGTGCATGTCAGAATGATAGACGTCCAGCTCTGCCGGAACGCCTGCGGCGCGCAGCCGCTCGAAATAGCGGACGGCCTCGGCGTAGAATGGCTCGCCGTCGCCGACGAACGAATAGGCGGGCGGCAGATGAGAAAAATCCGTCAGCCGCGCCGGAGCGGCGTAGGGCGAGAGCTGCGCGCGGTCCGTGCCGCGCAGATAAAGCCGCCACGCAAAATGGTTGCGGCGCGTATTCCACACTCTGCCGCAGTTGTCGCGCGAAGATTCCGTATCGCGGTCGTCGAGCATGGGGGAGAGCGGCATTTGAAACGCGACGCTGACCTTACCTTCGTCCCGCGCGCGGATGCAGACGGCGGCGCCCAGCCCGCCGCCTGCACTCTCACCGCCGACCATGAGCTGATCGCTGCGGACGCCGAACGCCGCGGCGTGCGCTTTCAGGTAAAGGAGCGCGGCATAGCAGTCGTCGATCGCGGCAGGGTAGGGGGCTTTCAGCGCCAGCCGGTATCCCGGCGACAGCACGACTGCGCCAAATTTCTTGACGAGGTCAACCGCGCGGGAGGCGTGTACCATTTCTTTCATCCCTGCGATGTATCCGCCGCCGTGCAGCCACAAAATGCCTGCGGCGTTTTTCGGCGCGGCGAGCGGCGAGAGCAGGAGCGCGGACATGCCGCCGTTTTCCGTCGGGATGCGGACAGCCTGAACGCGGATGCCGGGATCAGGCTTCATCGGGCGCATCGTCATCCTCCATTGCCGCGGCTTTTTCCTTGTAATGTGTGCCCCAGACGACCATGGAATCGAGAATGGGCTTTAGGCTGTAGCCGGTCTCGGTCAGCGTGTATTCGACGCGCGGCGGTACCTCGGCGTAGACCTTGCGGGTGAGCAGGCCCTTGGCCTCCATGTCGCGCAGCTGCGCGGTCAGCACCTTCTGCGTCACATGGTCGATGGACTTTTTAAGTTCACCGAAGCGCTTGGTGCCGTCCATCAGGTCGCGCAGGATGAGCACCTTCCATTTGTCGCCGATGAGCATGAGCGTCGTCTCGACGGGGCAGGCGGGTAATTCCATGGTATGACCTCCTTCGTGTTACAGATATTGACCGGTGATGCTGTCGGGGTTCAATTGAATTTCCTCCGGCGTGCCGGAGGCGACGATCCTGCCGCCGGCCTCACCGCCACCGGGGCCCATGTCGATGAGAAAGTCCGCGTTGCGGATGACGTCGAGGTCGTGCTCGATGACCACGACCGTTGCGCCGTTGTCCAAAAGCGCCTGGAAGACGCCGAGCAGCACGCGAACATCCAGCGGATGCAGGCCGATCGACGGTTCATCGAAGACGAAGACAGAGTCGGTCTGCGTGCGGCCGATCTCGCTGGCGAGCTTTAATCGCTGTGCCTCGCCGCCGGACAGGCTCGGCGTTTCCTCGCCGAGCGTCAGGTAGCCGAGGCCGAGCTGCTTCAAAATGCCGAGCTTCTGGCTGACGGTCTTCCGGTCCGCGCAGAATTCAATGGCGGAGTTGACGTCCATGTCCATGAGTTCAGGAAGCGAGGCGTTTTCGCCCGCCTTGTTCATGAGCTTCACGCCATAGGCGGCTCTTGCGTAGCGCGAGCCGCGGCAGTCGGGGCAGGGAATGTTGACGTCGGGCAGAAACTGCACATCGAGACTTACAACGCCCGTGCCGTCGCAGCCGGGGCAGCGGAGAGAGCCGGTGTTGTAGGAAAAATCGCTCGCTTTATAGCCGTGTTCCTTCGCGTCGGGCGACTTGGCGTAGAGCTTGCGCAGCTCATCGTGCACGCCCGCGTAGGTCGCGACCGTGGAGCGGACGTTGATGCCGATGGGCGTCGCGTCGATGAGCTTGACGTGCGCGATGCCGTCGGCTTCGACCGAGCGAATGTGCGCGGGCAGGGGATTGCCGTTGATCTTCGCTTCCAGCGCGGGGACAAGGCTCTCGAGCACCATCGTCGTCTTGCCCGAACCGGACACGCCGGTGACGACCGTGAAGCGGCCCTTGGGGATGTCGACCTCAAGCGGCTTGACAGTGTGGATCTGAGAAGTAGACAGATGAACCGTGCCGTTTGCGAACAGTTCGTCCTTTTTGGCGCGCTCGCGCAGCTTTGTTTCAGCCTTGCCGGAGAGGAACGGCCCAATCTGCGAATTCAGGTTTTCTTCGATCATTGGGATGTTCCCCTCGGCGATGACATGGCCACCCTTAGCGCCCGCTTCGGGGCCCATTTCGACGATCCAGTCGGCCTCCTTCAAAATCTGCGTGTCGTGGTCGACCAAGATGACGGAGTTGCCGTCGGCGACGAGATCGTGCATCACGCCGGTCAGGCCCACGATATTCGACGGGTGCAGACCGATCGACGGCTCGTCGAGCACATAGAGAACACCGGTCGTGCGGTTGCGCACGGCGCGGGCGAGCTGCATGCGCTGCCGCTCGCCGGTGGAGAGGGTAGAGGCCGAGCGGTCAAGCGTCAGGTAGCCGAGGCCCAAGTCGATGAGCCGCTTTGCCGTGCTCTCAAACGCCTCGCAGATGCTCTCGGCCATCGGGCGCATCTCCGTAGGAAGACTCTCCGGTACGCCGCGCACCCAGTCGACAAGGTCCGAGAGCGTCATTGCGCAGGCCTCGTCGAGCGAAATGCCGCGCAGCTTCGGCGCGCGGGCGGCAGAAGAGAGACGCGTGCCGTGGCATTCGGGGCAGGTCTCTTCCTTGAGGAATTTTTCGACGCGCTTCATGCCCTTTTCGTCCTTAACCTTGGCGAGTGCATTTTCGACGGTATAGACGGCGTTGAAGTAGGTGAAGTCCAGCTCGCCCGCCTGGTTGGAATTTTTGTTGTGGTAGAAGATGTGCTTCTTCTCCGCGGGGCCGTGGAAGACGATGTCCTTTTCACTTTTGGTCAGGTCGCGGAACGGTACATCCGTGCGCACGCCCATCTGGCGGCAGATGTCAGTCATCAGCGACCACATCAGGCTGTTCCACGGCGCGACCGCGCCGCCGTCGATGGTCAGGGAATCGTCGGGCACGAGCGTGTCTAAGTCGACGGTGCGGACGATGCCCGTGCCGCTGCACTTTGGGCAGGCACCCTGTGAGTTGAACGCCAGCTCCTCGGCGGACGGCGCGTAGAAATGCGCGCCGCACTCGGGACAGACGAGCTCCTTGCCCGCCGCAACGAGCAGGGAAGGTGGGACGTAGTGCCCGTTCGGGCAGCGGTGGCTGGCTAAACGCGAGAACATCAGACGCAGGCTGTTCAAAAGCTCTGTGCCCGTGCCGAATGTGCTGCGGATGCCGGGCACGCCGGGGCGCTGGTGCAGCGCCAGCGCGGCGGGAACATACAGTACCTCATCCACGCTCGCCTTGGACGCCTGCGTCATGCGGCGGCGCGTGTAGGTGGACAGCGCTTCAAGGTAGCGACGCGAGCCCTCGGCATACAGCACGCCGAGCGCCAGTGAGGATTTTCCTGAGCCGGACACGCCCGCGATGCCGACGATCTTACCGAGCGGAATGTCGACGTCGATATTTTTAAGATTGTGGACCTTTGCCCCACGAATGAGCATTTTGTCGATCATGGTATCACTCCATCAGCTGTGAAAAAAGTGTTGAAAATATACAATAGTATCCTTTTGGTAACTACGCCACAATATTGTGCTTACTTTATGAAAGTTCTCTATGGCGCTATGATAAGGCCAACGAAAGAAAAATACAACCTTTCGAGTACAAAACATTTTGGAGATATTTATCATGAACAAGACTGCTGACCGTACCGAGATATAACTCTCGCATATAATAATAGGGCCATCGCAAAATGCGATGGCCCTGATCTCTCAATCCATATTGCACCACTATGTGCAACGCCCCAAATTCAGTTAAGCACATGTGATAGACACTTTGTTCTGCTGAATTGCCGATTAGAAGGCAGTTAGAAAGTGAGGAAACAATAGAAGTAATGATGACATTTAATGTATTTTCAGGAATGCGCATAGCGACACCTTCTTTTAATCATATAAAAATATCATGTACTGTCGCAAATTTCAATTAAACTAAACGACTTCTCCTCTTTATCTGACGGAATATGTTAGAAAAGTGTTAGAAAGCGTTATTTTGTGCTTTATAATTGCTGTCGAAAGGTTAGAAAAAGTCCTGAAATCTTACGATTTCAGGACTTTTTTGGTTGCGGAGGCAGGACTCGAACCTACGGCCTCCGGGTTATGAGAGCGCCGAGCGGCCGCTCAATCGATAGTAAGAGCCTCCTGGACAAAGCAGGAGGCTCTTACTATTGTGTGGAGTATTCAGGAGAGATCGCTCTGAAAAGCGTTTTATGCGCCGTAGCCGAGCATCACGCGCGGCAGCCAAAGCGCCACATCGGGGAAGAGCGTCAGAATCGCCAGCATCGGTAGCCAGACAAACAGGATCAGCGAATATGTGGACGGCAGCATCTTCGTCAGCGAAGACTTACCGACGCGGGCTCCCATGAAGAGGACTGACGCGCACGGCGGCGTGATGCAGCCAAGGCCGAGGTTCACGATCATGATCGCCGCAAAGTGAACGGGGTCAATACCGAAGTTGGCAAGCACCGGCGTCAGAATCGGTGCGCAGATGTACATGGCGCTGGAGTCATCCAGGAACATACCAAAGAGGATGAGCAGGATGTTCACACACAGAAGGATCACGTAGCGGTTGCCGCCCATAGCGTTGAGCAGGGCCTCGACCACACCGTTGAGGTTCTCGACCATGAAGATACGGCTGACCATGGAAACGCAGAACACCATGAAGCCGCACACGCCGGCCGTGCAGCAAGTCTTGACGAAGATCTGCACACAATCCTTGAAATTGATTTTCTTGTAAACGAAAAGGCCGACAAACGCCGCATAGAACACGGACACAGCCGCCGCCTCAGAGGGCGTGCAGATGCCGCCATAAATCGCGCCAAGTATGGCGCTATCTCTTCCGTCTCGCTGACGCATCACGGTGGCTGGAACACGCTCTCCGTCGCACCGGATGGCAAGCTCTACGCGCCCAGCGCATTCAAAAACCCTATGGCATCATGACCACGGAAATGACCGAAGACATTATGTTCAAGCTCATCGAAGCCTATGCCCGCGCCGCCGAGATGGCGCAGTACGGCGGGCACGACATGGTCCAGATCCATGGCGCGCACGGTTGGCTGCTCAGCCAATTCATGTCCCCGCTCTATAACCACCGCACCGACAAATACGGCGGCAGCCTTGAAAACCGCGCCCGCTTCCCGTTGATGATCGTGGACGCCATCCGCAAGCGCTGCCCTAAGCTACCCATCGAATACCGTTTCTCCGCAAACGACTTCATGGAAGGCGGCTTCGGCCCCGAAGAGGGCATTGAATTTGCCAAGATGCTCGACGGCAAGGTTGATCTGATCCACATCACCTCGTCCTCGTTCTTCGATCCCTCCTGCGGCAAGCTCTTCCCCAGCATGTTTACCGAGCGCGGCGTCAATATCCCCCTTGCTGCCTCCATCAAGGCCGCTGTCAAGACGCCCGTCTGTACTGTTGGTCGTATCAGCGACCTCAAGCAGGCTGACGAGGCCATCGCCCGCGGCGAAGTTGATATGGTCGCCGCCGGTCGTGCGTTCTTTGCCGACCCGAGCTGGGTCGACAAGGCCTACCATGGCCACGAAGATGAGATCGTCCCCTGCCTGCGCTGCGGCACCTGCGTCCCCTGTGCATACGGTCCTGCGCACTATACTCCTTTCCACGCGCACATCCGCAAATGCGCCGTCAACCCCGTGCTCGGCCGCGAGTGGCAGGTCAACATTATGCCTCCCGGCCCACGCAAGAAGGTTCTCGTCATCGGCGGCGGCCCCGGCGGCATGCAGGCCGCCCTCACCGCCGCAGAGCGCGGACACGATGTCACGCTGTGCGAAAAATCCGATCATCTCGGCGGTCTGATCAACGTTGTCGTGGAAGCGCCGTTCAAGGATGAATACCGCCGCTATCTCAACCTCAAGATCCGCAAGGTCAAAGAGAGCAATATTGATCTTCGCATGAACACTTTCATGTCTCCCGAAGATGCAAAGGCTTTTGGTGCCGACGTCGTCATTCTTGCCATCGGCGCACATCCCATCAAGCCCCCCTTCCCCGGTGCTGATCTGCCGATGATCCACACCATCGACGAAGTCCGCTCCATCGAAGTCGGCAAAAATGTCGTCATCATCGGCGGTGGCCCGCAGGGCGCCGAAGAGGGTCTCGTTCTCCAGCAGGAGGGCAAAAGCGTCACGGTCGTGGAAATGCGCGACCAGATCTGCCTTGGCGCGCCCTACCTGCACTACACCGCCGTCAACAAGGAGTATCTCAAAGAGGGCGCCCCCAAGGCGCTCGTCAACAGCAAGTGCATCAGCATCTCCTCCGAGGGTGTACTGATTGAGAATGTCCAGACTGGTGAACAGACCCTCTGCCCTGCGGATACCGTCCTGCTCGCTATCGGCATGCGCGCTGATCTCGACGAGGTCGAGGCCTATCGCGACTGCGCGCTTGAATTCCGTAAGATCGGCGACTGCAACAAACCCGCCACCATGACCGAAGCTGTCCGCCTCGGCTATGACGTCGCCTTTGGTCTTTAAAATCAGATCCTTTCTCTTCATTTTTGCTCCTACCTAAAAGGGGGCGTTGCAAAATAGCGCACGGAAGCTGAATAAAAAAGATGAGCAGGTCTCCCCGAAAAAAAGGGGTTGCCTGCTCGTCCTTTTGCTTTATGATTAGTTTGTGAGAAAAAACCAAAAGCAAAGCCAGTGTAGCGTAAATGAGAGAAATGGTCAACTGGTCTTTGCATTAAACAACGAAATTTTGTTACCGGTGAACGCACCCGCCCGACTGACAAGCGCCCAGCTTGAGGAACTGGACTACAGGAACTGTATCGCGCCTATTCTGCCAGAGGCAGAAAATCGAAGGTCGACCCGCGAGTGCTGTTCAAGGTAATGGCGTACGGATACCAGTGCGGGATCTATTCCAGCAGAAAGCTGGAGGAGGCCTGCCGGTACCGTGTGGACTTCATGTGGCTTTTGGAAGAAGAGCCTGTGCCGGATCATACAACGCTGGCACGGTTTCGGACAGGGCGGTGTACAGAGGCCGTGGAAGATCTGTTTTACCAGTATGTGGCTCTTTTGGAACGGCAGGGAGAAACGGATCATGAAACGGTTTTCGTGGATGGACCATCATGGGGGCGAGGAAGAAGCTCGCCTTGGACAAGTGCTACCAAATTTAGAACCTACTGGGCCGATGTAAACGCTGTGGGAGAAAAGAACGCAGCGTCTTCAAACAACTTAACATTCTCGATTGCATCCTTGTCTAAAAGCATATCCCTGAACAGGCCGGAAAACTTCTCAGCTCTCTTATGAAGTTCGATATCCTGCTTCGGTGTGCTCTGCCGCCATTCAAAAAGTGCCTCTGTCTGTTCAACATAACACGAAGGGTAGTCTTCTAAGTATTTACCTTCTGATTTTAAGTATAAACCTTTTAATCTACGAACTGCCATGTTACTTCTCCTTTTTCTCTCTAATGTTCAGCCTCAACGCGGACTGCACGCGCGCGGAGATCGTGACGTTGAAAAATCTCATTTTCTAACTTTTTGCAGCGAAAAAACTGATAAATATGTGAAAACACCGCACTTTTGCGCGGTGTTTTCTGTGCTGCATCTTTCATCAACACATTTTGGTCCGAGATGGGAGACCCGAACTCCCGACATCCTGCTCCCAAACTTTTGAATAAAAATTTTTCTACTTTTTCGGGCACTTTATAGCCGATTTTTCTTTATTATAGATGCTCTTTGCAACTCTTGACTCCACTGTTTCCGCACACTCCACGGCTGTCTGTAGTCAAACATGTGGTCAAAAACCGCTTTCTGAACACCCTCGTGACAGGGGCCAGAAAGCGGTTTTTATAGTTTGCCGGAGTGCCGCGGACGGATGATTTGCCTCTCCAGTCTGTCGCATTGTACCTCTGCTGGAGAGGTTAAGCAAGTTCTTTATGTAGGGATAGGCGGCGCAGAATTTGCATCGCTATAGGCAAAGAATACCTTCACGCATTTGCCTTCTGGAGATAAAACTCACTCTCCGCAACTCGTGTCACAAAATCATATTCCAGCCGTGTTGCCTTTGAGGGCGAAATATTGTAGCGCTTAAACACCGAGTGAAAATATGCAAAGAACTCTCTGTCTTCCTCTGTCATCGGGGCAACCCAGCCGTTCTCGGCACCATGAGATTCAATTGCCTCTAACGTTGCCATACGCTCTTTATCCATGTCAGTTGCTCCTTCTGGATGAAATCATGTTTTTCCCTTAACAGCTATTACGTTCCCGTAATTCATATGGCATTTTAAGGGAAAGACTACCCTTTTCGTCACAACCTTACGTTTCCAGAAGATCCTCCATCGTACAACCGAGGACTTTTGCAAGGCTAAGAACAGTCTCCGCACTGGCTTTGTTGATGTCCTTGTTGCGCTGTTCGTACATTTGAATTGAGCGAAGACTGACATTGCTTCGCTTGGCAAGCTCTGTCTGCGTGCAGCCATAAAGCGTGCGGATACGTTTGAGGTTGGTATCAGCGAAGTATTCGCGCACTCTAGCATCGACAATATCAGCGAATTTAGTGACATCCGCTTCGTGAAGGGGGGAATACATCTGCTGCAAATCTTCAAACGAAAGAACCTTAAAAATATCACTGAACTTTCTTCCGGAGAACCATTGATAGTAGGCCACTGCCCAGCCGATCCAATACTCTCTGGAACGGCTGAAATTCGCTTGAGGCTTGGCGGTCGGCGCTTTGCCCGTAGTCTCAACGAGAACATCAACAGCAGTTTCAATCCCGCTTTTTCCAAAAAGATATGAAGGTTCACCATTCTCGATCCGATTACTGACGGAACTGACGGAAAACAATTTTATGAAGCTATCTCCGGCAACTCCACACGCGTTGATAGCATAATCAAAAGCATCGCCCAGTAATGCCTGCGCGTTACTCAGATAGATTTCTTGGTATGCGTGGGTCATCGTTTTGGATGCCTCCTCTTATGATATCAAGGATATACAGACCATCTGTTTCCTCTTCAAGTATATCCGAATAAAGTTGGTCGGCTTCATCATTTCGAGCCTTGCGGCGAACATAATATTTTTCCTTTTCCGCAATAGAAAATCCATCGTAATGCAGCAGCGAAAAGGCGTATTTAGACTTGATGACAATCTGTTCGCCTAACTTGCCAAGCCGCATAGCGTTTGCGAGTTGCTGTACGGAAATTCCGTTATTTAGGAAAGACGCAGCAAAGTCAAAATAGGAGTCATCGGCACGGTATCCGATAATCAGGTCGTAGGCATTGACGTTGACGCCGAAATTGTCAATCAGATATCGTTTTGCCCGCTGTGCGGCTGGGCTTTTGATAGAAAACAGACGATGCGCTACCAGAACAGCAATCCAGTTCAAAATCGTATAGTCTGGATTGTTCAGATTCAGAATTTTCAGGTATTCTGTATCAAGACTGTAACGATTGACGAAGCCGTTACGCAGAGAGGATACAGCCCATTCTTTGGCGAGTTCCTCGCTTTCCGTGCAGTAGAAGCCCAGCCCGAAGTCATTGTTCTGCTTACCCAACCCAAAGGTTGGAGATTCGATGATCTGTTCGGAGCCATGATATAGGGTAATTTTCTGATTCATCTCCGCATCCTCCTAAGTATCACTGTAAAAATAGTATCACCAAAGTGATATAAAATCAAGCAATATTTGTAGAGAAAAAAGAGAGCATTTCTCGCTTGAAAAATGCAGTTTCTTCAGACGAATATTTCCAAGAGAAACTTAGAGATAATCAGTTCACAGAATGATATTGAGCATCCATTTTGCCGGTGGTATAATTAAATGCAGCTAAGTAGGATATTGCAGAACTGCTGGAAAAATACAAATACTCCGTAGCAAAGCGAAAGAGAAACACCGCACCAATATTTGAAAAATATTTAAGAGCTTCCGGGTGGTAGTGCGCCACTTGAAACCGACTTGATACTAACTTAAAACTAACTTGCGTGTAACTTGCGACCTAACACACAATTTGACGTTCAAATTGTTGGATGGATTATTGATATGGGAAGACTGATTTCCAAGAAGACTGTGGAGAGAAAAAATGAATTCGATTCTCGACAGCATAAGAGTAACCTCCGCAACATCTGCGGGACATTTGCTGCTGAGGGTATGACGATCAGCAAATATACCCGCAGAAACCTTGACCAAATCGCCAGCGGGCAGACCAGCTATCAGCAAGTCCTGGCCGAGCTGAGAGCGAAGTACGAAAAGAGGGGATAAGGTTGTTTTCTGATTGCAGACCTATCGATTCCTTTCTAATGATTAACTATCAGGGATTTGCAGGGTATCGGCATGACCGAGAAACTTGCGCTTCCCACGCTGGTTGCGCTCTGCTCGATTGCGCTTGGAAAGCCGACCCTCAGCAGTCTGGCTGTACTGGGTGAGATTAGTATTGTGGGGTCAATGTTCAAGGTGGACGAGCCTGCAAATGCGCTTCAGGTCTGTCTTGATAGCGGTGCAAAGAAAGTGCTTCTGCCTATTACATCGGCGGCTGATCTCGGACTTGTTCCGGCAGATTTGATCGGCTGCTTTAATCTTGTGTTCTATCAGAGCGCAGAAGACGCGGTATATAAGGCATTGGGCGTTGAGTAATTCCGATTAAAAGGAGTGAGAGCAATATGCGCTGTCCTTGGTGTGGAAATCCGGCAACGATGCACGGGAATCGGTGGGAGTGCTATTATTGCGGCGACAGCGGAACATTAAGAAGACCGTCAGCAAACCACTCAGCACAGGTCACATTGACGCTTTCCTTCGTCTACCACGTCGATCTACCCGAAACGTGGAACGATCTGAAAAAGGCGCTGGGGCAGCTTGCGCCCAAGAACACCTTGCTTTTTCAGCTTCTCGGAAAAGTGCTGCTGCACAACATTTCCACCGGAATCCAGAACGCGGGAGCTTTGCCTGACGAAAAGAAGGCGGAGGAACTGCGGACTTTTCTGACTACGACCACTGACCTGAATCTGGGCGAAAACGCAGAAGAGATCATGCGCGATGCCAAACGCGGCGTTCTGTTCTGTGAAGAAGCAGCCCTTTCCGAAACGGACTGCGGCACGTTCTGGACGGAATTACTCTCGACGCGCCCGGTAGAAGACTACTATAACCGCGTCGATCCGGACGGCTTGTTTGATCTTCTCTCTGAATTATCCTCTGCCTATGCCTACTTCGGCGGGAAAAAGGATGAGGAAATGGGCGAAGCGCAGGATTATCAAAATGCACTGGAAGAAGCCTATCACACCCATTGGCAGAACAAAGTGCTGCTGCATCCGGACGCAGAGCGCGCGGAACGCCTCTTGGCGCAGGGCGAATTTCCAGATTATGAGGATATTTGCCGCGAGATTTTGCTGGTCGAATATCCGGAGGAAGTCCCGCATGAGTCTGCCGAGGATTTCAATGAATTGTCGTGGGAGTCCATTCTGGATGATGTGTTCGCAAGCAACACGGCAAAGGGCATCCAGATGTGGCGAAGCCTTTTGAACATTGCGGAGCCGTCTCTGAAAACCGATGCTAAAACTGCCGAAAAACTTCTCCCGGATTGGGATTGGCTGGATTCTCCGAGCCATGATCAGGTGCTTCCACTTCTGGGCGCACTGGATGATGAGCGGTTTGTGTCGCAGCTTTTTGAGAGCGCATATATTGGCAGATTGCAGCTTGATGTTTTGAATGCTTGCCGCTCCTGCGGGCAGGAAGCATTGGGGCAGCACTGTCTTGAACTTGCGCTGAAAAATCCATGTCTTGAAGGAAACTGGAAGAAGCGGCTCAGCCGTGTATTCACCACAGCGCCATCTTCCGGAACAGAAAAGCCGCGGTCAGATACCGGCAAGCCCATTGAGGACACGAAACCCGATGACGGCACGGTGTATCACTATTGTTCCGTTCAGGTGCAGGGAACACGCCGCCCGTATGCGTATCTGACCGGAGGCTTGCCGCTCAAGGTCGGAGATTGGGTCGAGCTTCCGTTTGGGAAAGACGATGTGCCGCGGCATGGGCAGGTCAAAGCCGTTATGGACTGTACGCGCATGGTCGCGCCTTGGCCTCCGGAACAGACAAAGACCGTCATCCGCACGATAGATGCTCTGGTAGCTACGCCGATCATTGAAGTCGTTGCGCCGAAACCGAAAAAGCGCGTAGAACAGCCTAAGAAAGAAACTGAAAAAGTAGATGCCCCCGCAATTCCTACGCCTAAAATTGAGATGGAGCAGCCGAAAACAGAACCGCAAGTCACTAAGCCCGTTTTGCCAGAAAAGGACGAAAAGAAACCTGTGCCGCCAAAGAAGCCATTCCCATTCAAGAAAGTCATTGCGGCGGTTCTGGTGGTAGCTGCGATTTCGTGGATTTCTATTTCCGTCTCGAACCGCAACAAGCAAAGAGAGCAGATTATGAAGCAGCCGTTCAAGAGCTGTCAAATGGCAACTACGCCTCTGCCGAACAGGACTTCTCTGAACTTTCCGGTTATCGGGATGCTGCGCCGCTGTCCGTCTACTGCAAATACGCCGATATGTACAAAGATAGAACGGACTACGCAGGCGGACAGGATGAGCTTTCAAACATCACGCTGCAATATGACACGAGCTGGCAGCAGGATGTTGACGCACTGGAGCCCCGCGTCAAGGGCTACAAGGCGGAGAAAGACGCCGCCGAGGAAGCCGAGCGTCAACGAATTGCAGCCGAGAACGCCGCGAAGCGGGAGCAAAGCCTGAAAGATCAATATTTCGGAAAACTGCCCGTAGAAGGGATGCCGGTGAGCTGCTTGAAATACACTTCGCTCGGCGAACCGGACAAGAGGCTGAACTGCAAAAACTTTGATAAGTTGGAGCAAAACCGGAAGTATTTCGATGTTTACTGGTATGATGAAAATGGAGAAATGATCGCTGCCGGGATGTGCGCTCAGTGGAAAAACGACAGCGAGTATATGCTGAAATCCTTCTCACAATATTATCCGTCAGGCGGCAATCAGGGACAAACCTTCAATTACGGTAACGGGAGCAATACGTCCGGAAGCCTCCGGGATGAGTATGATAGCCCCGAAGACCTCTGGGAAGATAACCAGGATTGGTATGAGGACGAGGATGAAGCGTGGGATGATTGGTACGATGATTGAACCGTAAATGAATATGAAAAGCCTCTGCCGATACCTAGATAGGTCATCGGCAGAGGTTTTTGCTTGTCTTACGGGTATTTGGACAAGCTTGATCTGTTGCTGAAACCGTGTAGGGAAAATAATCAACGTGTATATGGAGAGTAGTTTCGAATTTGTTTCGCTAAAGGCTCCGCGAGGCATTAAGCGAGAGACTTTTCGAGACATTTGAGGTTAGACAGTGCAAAAAATCTTTCGAAAGACGCAACTCAAAGTTTGCGGCGCTATAGACAAAGAAGAGTTACTTTCCACAGTAGCGGGCGATGAAGGGGAGGGTATTGCCCTCGTCCAGCAAGCGCACAACGTTTTCCACGTGCTGCGCGCTCTCGCCGAGCTCCCGGGCAGGCGTCTGAATGATATCCATAGAAATTCCTTTCGTTGCATGGTTTAACGTCAGCGGCGGCAGACGCCCAAGCGTCCGCCGCCTATTTTACCACAGCCCCGGCCGGATTTCCAGCGCAAAGGCTTCTCACGAAATAGCAGATCCGCCTCTGTATCACACAGAGGCGGATCTGCCAATCCTATGATGCCCACGGCGGCGAACGCTATGAGCTTATTCAGCACAGCATCACCTATCGTTACTGTGTTTTTATCTCAGGTTCTTCCGGAAGAACTCCTGCGCATTCTTGTACATTACGCCATCGGCATCCTCCTGCGAAACGCCTCGGGAGATCAGATACTCGTAAATCGACGCCGCCTTGGCCGGTGTATTCAGGCACTCCGGCAGGAGGGAACCGTCGAAATCCGAACCGAGAGCAAGATTCTTTTTGCCTCCCAGCTCAAAGAAATGCATGGTGTGACGGTAGATATCGTCAAGGCTGTGAACTTCGCCGTCGTCGCGCAGGAACTTCACAAAGTAATTCAGACCGATCAGGCAATCGCGCCTGACCATCTCTCGGATCATGTCGTCTGTGAGGTTGCGCTTGTGACTGCACAGCGCACGAGCATTGGAATGCGTGGCGACAAAGGGTTTGGCCGCCACCTCCAGCAGGTCGGCAAAACCGTGGTCGTTGAGGTGGGAGACGTCGACAAGAACGCCCTCTTTCTCCATCTCGCGCACAGCTTCCTTGCCAAACTCGCTTAGGCCATGGTCAGTGGTGTGACCGGAGCCAAGCTCGTTTTCACCGTTCCATGTCAGCGTAATGGCACGCACACCCTGCTCGGCAAGTGTGTGAACACGGGTGATATCACCGGCGAGCGCGCTGCCGTTCTCAATAGTCAGAAATGCGGCGACCTTATTCTCAGCCCAAGCCTTCTCCATATCGGCGGCATTGCGGCAGGGAGCCACACGGTCGGAAAACTTTTCCATCTGGCGATAGAAGTTTATGCGGTTCTTCTCGAAATAAGCGATGGCTGCATCGCCGCGCTCCTCATCCGGAATGAAGACTGCGTAGAACTGCGCCCAATGCACATCATTCGGCATGTTGCTCAGCTGCAGCACGCGGCCGGGATCGTCCAGCGTGTCCGGGTTGCCGGTGTTGGCATACTTCCAATCTGCCAGAGTGTCACAGTGCAGATCGATCAAACCATAACTGTTCATGATACTAATTTAAAATCCTTTCTTTGACTTTACGCCCGCGGGTCGAGCTCCTCGCAGGAAAGCACTTCCTTGCTGCGTGTGTATTCCTCATACCGGAGTCCACGATCTGAGGTCTCAATTTCGCCGACCTGGTTATCATAGGGGTCGGCGCGCCAGAACTGCTTTTCAACGGTAAACGGCGCTTCAAACTCGCTGTTGGCCACCATGCGGTATGCGTCGATGTTGCCAAAGTAGAACTTGCGGCGTTCCTCATTCTGCGCCCTCACCGCCGCCGTGCCGTAGCTCGGGTCGGCATAGAGCCAGCCGTATGGCGCGATATAGAAGCGGGACCAGTCGTGTGCGCCGCAGAAGTCCGGCTCAGCGGTCAGGCCGCTCTGCCACCTGGCGGGAATGCCAGCGCAGCGGCACATGGTGATAAAGAGCAGGGCAAACACACCGCAGTCGCCGGTGTAGCTGCGCGCCGCAGAATCCGGGATGCACTCGAGAATGAAGTAGGACGGCATGAAGGTATACTTCATGTTCAGCGTGATGAAGTCGTAGAAGATACGCGCCTTTTCCAGAGGATCGGTCACACCCTCGGTCAGCGTCTCCACAAGGGAACGAATAAACGGGGTGAAGACGATGTGCGGCGCCTGCTCCTGCGTATCGAAATCAGGCTGTACGGCGTCTGCCTTCATCGTGGAAACATCGTGGTAGCGTGCCGTGTGGACATAGGAGTACTCCACATAGAACTCGTGGTTTTCCTCCATGTTCTCCTCCCAGCAGATCGTGCGCTGCGCCGCATTCTCGGGTGCGAGCTTGCCGGTCTCGGGATACATCTTCTCGATGCGGATCTCGCTTTGCTGCTCACACTCGGCGGGGATGGGCAGGTGAACGCGCACGAACATACCCGGCGTGAACCGATCATCGTTTACGCGGACGCTCGAACGGATGCAGATGCGATTGGAGATACCGCCGTTCTCGCGCATCAGACGGCGAACACGGTCAAGACGGCCCTCGCCCTGCTCCTTCGTCACGCTCTCCACACCGTGCACCTGTACGCCCGCACGGACGGCAAAGGATGGATCTGCTTTGCACAGCGTCTCAAAGAAGCGGTCCAGGAAGTGCATCTCGCCGTTGACATAGAGCCAGCTGATTTTGCCGGCGTCCACGCGCTCGTCGAATTCCTCCTCGGTAAAATCGGGGATGTGCCCGCGCACCACAGCAAGTGCGGCGGCACGGTCGAACGGGTAATTCTGTGGGATCCGGCAGATGATCTCGCGCTCGGCGGTCAGGCACGCGCGCATTGCCTCAGACAGGTTATCCTGCGCAAGACGAAGATCGATGAGGCGGATCGCGCCCTCAAAATCGCCCCATGCCTTGCGCCGGGCGATATCGTCCGGCAGGCCAATGTTCAGATATTGCAAGGTATCGTTAATATTCATAAAAATAACCTCTTTGTGAATCCTGCTCCCACGGCACGGGCCGCAGGAGCAGGAAAAATCATCCGGCGGGGATCATGCAATCATATGCAGGATCGCACCCATGCCAAGACCAAAAATATTACCAATAGCAGCGCCAAGAACACCCATCAGAACACCGATACCCGCAAAGGAATCGTCATAGGCGCAGGCAATGATCGGCGCAGAAGCGGAACCGCCGATATTGGCGACCGATGCCGTAGAGACCATGCAAAGATCCCAGTGGAAGATCTTGGAGAGGATGTACATACCGACAACGTGGATCGCAAGAACGAACACGCCGTAAACGACCCACATCGGAGCTTCGACCAGCGCATTGAGCGGAGCCTGCGTAGCGAGCAGGGAGACGACGGCGTACAGCAGGACGCTGGAAAGATCTTCAACAGCAGGAAGCTTGCCGAGCGGGGTCATTGCGCAGACCAGACCGAGAACAGTGACGAACAGCGTTGTGCAGGTGCCCTTGTCGAACATGTCAAGGCCGATCTCATTGAGACCGTTATTCATGACAAGGCCGATCTTCTGAGACAGCGCGGAGACGATCAGAGCAAGGCCGATAAGCCAGATCCAGTCGGTAGCTTTGGCCTGCTTTTTCTCGTTGGCGACCTCTGCGTTGGCAGCGGCTGCAACGGCCTCAAGCTTGGAGGTGTCCGCCTTAACGGACTTGTTCCACTTGCCGGCATACTTCACAGCAAAGAGCAGCAGCGCAATCCATACGGAGTAGCAGACGGTGTCGAGCGTAAGAGCGCAGGCGTAAGCGCCGGCATCGACCGGCAGAGCATCCTGCATGGCAGCCATGTTGGCGGAGCCGCCGACCCAGGAAGCGTACAGAGCTGCGGTAGCGCCCCAGATGGTCTCGCCGCCCCCGAGGGATCCCTTGAAGATCGGGAAGCCGACGATGAAGCCGAGCGCAAGAGTGATCGAGCAGCCAAGGAAGATTGCGATCATGCGTCCGGAGAGCTTGGCGATCTTGCGGAAGTCGCAGCGCAGCAGCATGACGAAGATCATTGCATACAGAAGGTTATTCTTCAGTACGCCGTAAGCGGCACTGACGCCTTCGGAATTGTACAGGCCCAGGGTACAGAAGACCATGTTGAGAATATAGATCCATACCAGCGGCGGGACCCAGTTAAAGACTTTCCACTTGGTGTATTTTTCCATTGCCAGCAGCCCGCCGGCCAGGAACATCAGGAATGCGATGAAAGTAAAACCGTTTTCAATAGCAGGTAACATACTTTTCTCCTCCAAAAAATATATTTCTTCTCAGCGGGGCGGTACCTAGACCCGCTGCAAAAGACAAAACAGAAAAAAGCCCAACAAAACCGAGCGTTTTTCAACGCCTGATCTTGCTGGGTTTCACACGCGGCACCACGAGGGAACTCATGGCAGGCGACTGCGAAGCAGCCATATACAGTTATGCGTAATCAGGTTTTGCTTTCCGGCTTGCCCGTCATTGACCGCCAGCGCTTGAGCGCATCGCGGTAAGCGACAAGTACGGCCCGGCGGGACGAGCCGCCGTATCGTCTGTTGAGCGTGTTCTCCAACCACACATCGATCTCCGGAAAAACCTGCCCCACAAAAAGTTTACGCAGGAAAGCCTCCGTCGTGGAAATTGTATGGGTACAGCTGAAATCGAGAACCTCGGACGTCAGGTCGTCGACCTCAAACGCCATATAAAACGTGCCGTAGTTTTTTGTGATGGCGTTGTCTGAATTCGTTCTGGACTCGCCAATGACAAAAACCGAATTGATCTGATTCAAAGAACCGTCCTTCCTTTCACAGGAGAATGCACGGAATGTATAATAATCAAAAACGCCCTGTATCAGCATCATTGGGTGCCTTTATTATAGCGGCCATTGACCGAGTTGTCAACATCTTCTTGCCAAGCCAGATGATTCTGCCGATTTTTGTCGATAACGCACAACAATTCCTTGTCAAGAAATCGCCAAGGCACATAAACTATGGTCAAATCAACGATTATCACCTTCCCCCTTGCAATTGCAGTCTGGACATGGTAGCATAAATATGCTTTTAAAAACTTGATTATCACTGCTGCTTTACTTTGCTTGAGAATGCCACAACGTTCTTCACCGCAAATAAAACCCAGCAAAAGACGTGGATTTATCGCGCCTTTTGCCGGGTTTTTTCTTTTGCAGCAGCCAAGAGAGGTGAGGAGCCGCCGCCATAATACGCCGCGCATTCACAGAATCACACAATATTTGAGGAGGAATTCATCACATGAAGAAAAGACTTTGCTCATTGCTACTTGTCCTCACAATGCTTTCTACGCTTCTGGTCGCGCCGGCTTCCGCCCTTGAGGCAGACGGTTCGACTAGCGCCGGCAACGAGACTTACGTGTATCTCGGCATCAAGGATTACGGCACCGTGGAAGCTGACAGCAAGCCCGACTTTGTCCATCGCTTCTACACCAACGGTGAAGAAGTGCAGTATACCATCGCCAGCAGTGACAATAAGTACGCCGTCCAGAACAAGCTTCAGGAAGGCTATGTCTACGATCTGACGATTGAAGGCGGTGTCGTGACCGACGCCGCCGCTGCCACGGCCGACGCCGAAGGCACGATCGCGTCCATCGACGACTCCACCGTCACCGTTAACGGCGCCGCTGTCAAGTACAGCGCCATCTATGAGATCAGCAACAACGCCGCCGGTGCCACCGCCGTGACCAAAGTGACCGATCTCACCGCGCTTGTCGGCAAGACCGCGAAGGTTTACGGCGACACCGTTTACCTCACCTTTATCGCCGAGCCTTACACCGCTCCCGTCAGCGGCACGCCCGGTGAGCGCACCCTCAAGAACTACCTCCAGACCGCGATGAACCCTGTCGGCACCGCGCTGTACGTTTACGGCGGCAGCTGGGACTGGCAGGATGTGAACTCTTCCAACCAGGCGCTGACCATTGGCCTGCCCCAGAGCTGGATCGACTTCTTCCAGCAGCAGGACGCCAACTACACCTACAAGAACAGTGCCGACCCCGCGCACAGCTACTATCCGCACAACAGCTGGAACCAGTACTACTACGCCGGTGTGGACTGCTCGGCCTATATTGGCTGGACCGTCTACAACGTGATGCACACTGAGAGCACCACCAACGACCTGAGCGACGGCTACGTGATGAGCGCCGTCAAGATGGCCAAGACCTTTGCTGACAAGGGCTGGGGCACCTGGACGCGCGATATCAAGTCCTTCAAGCCCGGCGACATCTTCAGCATGAGCGGCCATGTGTGGACCGTCCTCGGCGTCTGCGACGACGGCTCCATCGTCTTCCTGCACTCCACGCCTTCCGACAGCAAGGCCGGTCAGGGCGGCGGCGGCGTTCAGCTCAGCGCCCTCAACCCCAACAGCGACGACGACAAGAACTGCGAGGCCTACAAGCTCGTCACCAAGTACATGACCAAGTACTACCCCGAGTGGAGCGAGCGCTATGACGCCGTGCTGAGAAGCTACATCTCCTACGCCACCCCTGCCACCGGCACCAAGTACAAAGAGACCTGGTCCGGCAACTTCAGCTGGAACCTCGACGGCACCGGTCTGACCGACCCCGACGGTTACGCTGATATGAGCGCCGCCGAGATCCTTGCCGACCTCTTCGGCGAGCCGATGCCCACCACCTGCGAGAATGCCGTGTATCTCGGCGTGAAGGATTACGGCACCGTGGAAGCTGACAGCAAGCCCGACTTTGTCCATCGCTTCTACACCAACGGTGAAGAAGTGCAGTATACCATCGCCAGCAGTGACAATAAGTACGCCGTCCAGAACAAGCTTCAGGAAGGCTATGTCTACGATCTGACGATTGAAGGCGGTGTCGTGACCGACGCCGCCGCTGCCACGGCCGACGCCGAAGGCACGATCGCGTCCATCGACGACTCCACCGTCACCGTTAACGGCGCCGCTGTCAAGTACAGCGCCATCTATGAGATCAGCAACAACGCCGCCGGTGCCACCGCCGTGACCAAAGTGACCGATCTCACCGCGCTTGTCGGCAAGACCGCGAAGGTTTACGGCGACACCGTTTACCTCACCTTTATCGCCGAGCCTTACACCGCTCCCGTCAGCGGCACGCCCGGTGAGCGCACCCTCAAGAACTACCTCCAGACCGCGATGAACCCTGTCGGCACCGCGCTGTACGTTTACGGCGGCAGCTGGGACTGGCAGGATGTGAACTCTTCCAACCAGGCGCTGACCATTGGCCTGCCCCAGAGCTGGATCGACTTCTTCCAGCAGCAGGACGCCAACTACACCTACAAGAACAGTGCCGACCCCGCGCACAGCTACTATCCGCACAACAGCTGGAACCAGTACTACTACGCCGGTGTGGACTGCTCGGCCTATATTGGCTGGACCGTCTACAACGTGATGCACACTGAGAGCACCACCAACGACCTGAGCGACGGCTACGTGATGAGCGCCGTCAAGATGGCCAAGACCTTTGCTGACAAGGGCTGGGGCACCTGGACGCGCGATATCAAGTCCTTCAAGCCCGGCGACATCTTCAGCATGAGCGGCCATGTGTGGACCGTCCTCGGCGTCTGCGACGACGGCTCCATCGTCTTCCTGCACTCCACGCCTTCCGACAGCAAGGCCGGTCAGGGCGGCGGCGGCGTTCAGCTCAGCGCCCTCAACCCCAACAGCGACGACGACAAGAACTGCGAGGCCTACAAGCTCGTCACCAAGTACATGACCAAGTACTACCCCGAGTGGAGCGAGCGCTATGACGCCGTGCTGAGAAGCTACATCTCCTACGCCACCCCTGCCACCGGCACCAAGTACAAAGAGACCTGGTCCGGCAACTTCAGCTGGAACCTCGACGGCACCGGTCTGACCGACCCCGACGGTTACGCTGATATGAGCGCCGCCGAGATCCTTGCCGACCTCTTCGGCGACGCCGAGACGCAGCCCGACACGCCGGTCATCCCGTCTCAGCCCAGCACGCCCGTCCGACCCTCTCAGCCTTCCCAGCCCGAGCAGCCCAGCCAGAAGGGCTTCAACGACGTCAAGCCCGGCGACTACTTCTATGACGCCGTCAACTGGGCCGTCGAGAAGGGCATTACCACCGGCACCAGCGCCACGACCTTCTCCCCCAACGCATCCTGCACCCGCGCTCAGATCGTGACCTTCCTGTGGCGCGCCAGCGGCAGCCCGGAGCCGAAGACTGCCAGCAATCCCTTCACCGACGTTGCAGCCAACGCTTACTACTGCAAGGCTGTTCTGTGGGCTGTTGAAAACGGCATCACTACCGGTACCAGTGCCACGACCTTCTCCCCCGACTCTCCCTGCACCCGCGCTCAGGGTGTGACTTTCCTGTGGCGCGCTAACGGCAGCAAGGCCGCCTCCGCCGCTGCCTCCTTTACCGATGTTGCATCTGACGCCTACTATGCTCCGGCAGTTGCCTGGGCGGCAGAGCAGAACGTCACCGGCGGTGTCGGCAACGGTCTCTTCTCCCCCGACACCACCTGCACCCGTGCTCAGATCGTGAGCATGCTGTATCGCCTTCGGTAAATAATTATCTTTAATAGGCGCTGAGTCATCCCCTCCTACAGCCTGAACGCCGCGGGCAATTGCCGTGGCGTTCAGGCTATCTTATTCTCAAAATTCAGAAAGGACAGTGCGTTTTATGAAATTTTCCAGCAAAGTTGAAAAATGCGGTCTTTCCCCGATGCGCAAGTTCCACCCGTACGCGGTGGCGGCGAAGGCCCGCGGCGTCAACATCTATCACCTCAACATCGGCCAGCCTGACGTACAGACTCCTCCCGCGTTTTTCGAGGCGGTCCGTCACTTCGAGCAGCCGGTGCTGGCCTACGCGCCCTCGCCCGGCATCCCCGAGCTGATCGATGCGATCCAGAACTACTACGACAAGCTCGACATGCACTTTGACAAAAGCGAGATCTACGTCACCGCCGGCGGCAGCGAGGCCCTTCAGATCGCGCTGCAGTGCATTCTCGACGATGGCGATGAAATTCTGATTCCCGAGCCGTTCTACCCCAACTACAACACGATGACCCGCACCTGCGGCGCGTCGATCCGCCCGATCCCGACCTGCCCCGAGGAGGGCTATCACTACGCTGACCGCGAGAAGATCGAGTCGCTCATCAACGAGCACACGCGCGCCATCATGGTCACGAACCCCGGCAACCCGACCGGCGTTGTGCTGAGCCAGGAGGAGATGGAGATGCTCGTCGACCTCGCGGTCAAGCGCGACCTCTTCCTCATCGGCGACGAGGCGTACCGCGAATTCGTCTACGGCGGGGAGAAGCTCC
>ERZ791865.169-NODE-169-length-104864-cov-21.063430_pt1 | contig 104864 bp, 81 predicted proteins | sample MGYA00509942_ERZ791865 | MGnify/ENA primary metagenome ERZ791865 (study PRJEB30046, sample SAMN00792098) | human gut metagenome | study: EMG produced TPA metagenomics assembly of the A metagenome-wide association study of gut microbiota in type 2...
TTTTAGCCAGTTTAGACTATAAAAAGAGACTGCCCAAACTTGTTAGACAGCCTCTAGAGTAAAGAATGGGATAAGCAATGTCAGAACGGCATTTCTTCTTCGTTGCTTGGAGCATCGAAAAGAGAGCGAGGAACTTGCTCCTGTTGCTGTGGCTGTGTCTCAGGCGCGGCAGGTTCTGCGTCTTCGGCAAGTTCCTCCGATTCAGAGATAACCTCGGTTTCGAGGTTCAGCCCGAACTCCGCTTTGAGCATGGCATAGTTGAAACACATCGCCTTTGGGCGGTTTACTTTCAACTTACGCACCGATGAGCCGTTCACGGTCTCAAAGGTGTAGTCAGGCTGTCCGTTGGCGAGAAGGATAGTGAAGCGGTCCTGTTTCAGACCGAGGAACGACGGATGCGAGCGGAGATAAGAAAGCATTGTACTCCAGTTGCTGCGGTTGGCGGTGGCGTTAGCCGAGCTGCGACCATTGAACAGACCGGCCACGGCTGCGCTGTTCAGATACAGCACAGGAGTAGATTCCGGGAATACCATATCCTCTTTCATCGTGGTACTGCGGAAAGTGCGGTGCCACTTGATGCGGAAATGAGCCTTGTCGATGGCGCGGCCTTGCGTGTGGAAACCTTGTAGGGCTTCCCAGAAGTCGCCCATCTCCGAACTTTCCTGTGCTGTCTCGTTCTGCAAGCGCATACCGGCCACGGCAACCGTAAGCAGGTCGTTGTAGCTGAACGGAAGCGACAGCACCGATTCGAGGGTACGGAAAGCGGCAAGTGGTATAATCCAGTTGCCGAAGATACGGTCGTGTATCTTTTCGCCCTCGATGATTTTGGAAAGCTCCGATTTTGTCAGTGTGTATGCACTGGAAAAATTCTTCTCGAATAGCTGACGGTTCTTCAGCACTTCGATAGTTAGATGAGTGTTTCCGAGCGAACACATGGCAACAAGATTCTCGTAGGCATCGCGCTCCGGCTTGGAAAACGAGGTCTTGGAGAAAGCGAGAAACAGCACACGGGTAAAGAGAGCCATGTCCTGTGTCGGCTTATCCTGGCCGCATAGGGCAATGCCGGTGGAGATGATGGTCTGCGCCGCCATGCCGTCGGTGTTCTGATTCTTCTTTGTCTGACCGCCGCCACCCCACAAACCTTTGAGGTATGCGATTTTTCGTATATCGAGGTCGTTCTTATACTCGTCGAATACCACAAGAGAATTGACCACCTGACTGACGCGGTCATTCATAGCCGGAACAGAGGTAACACCGAGGTTCGGCGGGTCAACGCTGTGGATAAAGAACGACTGGAGAGAGGTGGCAAGCGTGGTCTTGCCGGTACCTTTCTCTCCGAAAAGGTTAAGTATCGGGAAGTGGCGAGTGCGGCTGAACACCACATCGCGGAATAGTGTGGCGAGCAGATAGCAGAAAGCAATTTTGGCATTGTCGCCAAAAACCTTGATAAGCTGCGCTGCAAAGTCATAGAGTTTGATGCCGCTGCGGTTTTCGTGAATAAACAGCCTCTCAAACTGGTATATTTCGGGGTTATTCTCGTACATTTTTGAAGTGGCCGGGATATAGAAAGACCTATCGGGGGCGGTTTCCACGATGCCGAGTTCATCGACGGCAAGGAAACGCTCACCGTTAAAAATGCCGTTGCCAAAAGCAAAGAAGCCGTTGATGGCATCCCAACCCATCTTGCGGATGCGCTCGGCAGAACGTGTGCCACGATACAGATATTCCTTTACGTTGTTGAGTTTGTCTATCTTGGCTCTCCAAATATAGTTACCGACAGAACCGACGCGCTGCTGAAACGTAGTGAGCGAGCAAAGCTCCGATTCGCGGAACTCTATATCTACTTTCTCGTTGAACTTGTTTACCATACGGAACAGACGTGTGCCGTTGGTTTCGTCCTTGATATGATAGAGAGATTCGAGAATGAAGTTGGAGAGCCTGATAGCCTCTCCCTCGTCGTCGTAAGTATAGAAGCAGTTGTCAATGATATTGAGATTGCACCGGCGCAGAAGTTCTTTTCTGCGCTCGGCTTCAGATTCAGGTGCTTTTGCTGCGGCTTTCAGCCGGGCTTCCCCTTTGGCGGTGCTGATCGCTCCTTTCCATAGCCGGGTCGTGCCGTGCAGTTTGGAAAGGGCGGCAATATATTCATCAGCGATGTTCTGTTCCTTGACATGGCGCAACAGGTCTGCAATTTCTGAAATAATTGTGCGCTCCTCGGCTATCGAGGAAGCCACAGAGAATTTTTTCTCGGCGAGCCAGAGAATAAACGGCTTTTCGGGAATTGAAGCATATATCTCCGGCGAGAGAATATACTCGTCGGCATCGTTCTTGTGAAGTATGGTTGTGCCATCCTCCATAGTTTCTTCGTTGAAAGGAAGTTCTCGGACGGTCACATCGAAGCCCCTGCGCACGGCTTCCGCTCCGTTAGTCATAACAGCTTTGAAGCCGGGGCCGAATGGCTCTTTGTCGGGTGGGTCGGAATCCGGAATAAAGCAGACCGACTGAGTAAGTTTGCTCAGTTGGTCGAACTGGGCTGCACTCCACGATGTGCCGAGGGTTGCGACGGTGTTTTCCAAACCGATGGACTGAAGGCGCAGTACATCAGGCGCACCCTCGACAATGTTGTAAAACAAGGCATCACGACAACGCCTTGCCTTGTCGATGCCGAAGATGGTTTCCCCTTTGGTAAATATGAGGGAGTTTGACGAGTTGACATATTTACCCATCTGGTCTGCCTTTGCATCACCGAGGTAGCGGCCTGTAAAAGCGATAACACGCCCGAAACGGTCGCGAATAGGGATGATAAGGCGGTTGCGGAACAGCGTGTAGATGTGTCCGCTCTTTTCATCCTTACGGTAGATGCCGGATTGCAAGAGCAGATCTTCGGAGATAGTTTTGCGCTTGCAGTATTCGGCAAGCAGTCTGCCGTCCTTCGGGGCAAGCCCGATGCCGCAGGTGGTGCAAAATTCTTCATTCCAACGATTGTAGGCATACTCACGGGCAGTTCGTGCCTCGTCGTTCACCTCTACCCGGAGTTGGTCGATGAAGAATTGATGCACGTTGGCCACGGCAATCAGGACAGCCTCGCGCTGCTTTGCCACTTCTCGTTGCTCGTCGGTCTTTTCGCTCTTTGTGTATTCGATGCAGATATTATTGGCTTTGGCGATGGCTTCGACTGCCCCGGAAAAGTCCAGCCCCTCTATCTCCATATAGAACTTGATGCCGTCGCCTCCACGGTGGCAGCTGTGGCAGTACCACATATTCTTACCGGGAGTGATGGAGAAAGAGGGGGTGCGTTCCTGATGAAAGGGACATGAGGCGAACCACGTTGAGCCTCGCCTCCGGAATTGCAGACCGTAGGACTTCAGGACATCTTCGATGGGCAGATCTCTTACCGCGTCTATTGTTTTGTCGCTAATCATAATTTGGTGCCTTTATCCCAGCAGTCGAGAATAGACTGGCCAGTGTATTTCAGTCTGCGCGGATTGTTGTTGCATGGGGATATAAGACCGTTGCGGCGCAGTTTACGCAGGGTCTTATGGCAGATGCCAAGTTCGGCACAAGTCCGCTTAACTGAAAATACACCTTTGGGGTCACACGTTGGACGAAATTCTGTCATGGTGCCACCTCCTTTTCTGCCGGAATCTTCTCCGAGAAGATATGCTCTCCCGATTCATGTTCTATAATCTGCTTGCCACGTTCTGGAATCCGGCAAGCCATACACTTCCAGTTGAAGAATGTCTGTCGCTTTACCCCGGCTTTCTTCACTACCGACGTAACGAACTCGACCCTCTCACGATAGGTGAGGGTGTCGAGGTAGGCGTTGAGCTGTGCAGCCTCCATGTGTTTGATTTCATTGGTGGTTGCAGTATGACGTATAGCGTCCATAGGCTTCAGTCTTAGATGCGTTTAGAGAGCTTCAACAAATCCGCACCCAGGAACTCGGTACGGTTGTTGACAACTCGGAGGTGAGGATGTAAACGCTGTGACTTCGCCCAACGCCATATTGTCGAGCGGTGAACGCCGAAGAAGCCTGCTGCCTCCTGTACGGTGTAATACTTTTTAGGGTCTATTCCTGTTGCGCTTTTATTTTCTTGCATAGTTTTACTTGATTTAGGAAAGTGAAACTTACCTTACACGCGCAACCTTTACAACTCGCTCGTCAGGGTGCGTAGATGTACGGTATTTGCGTCCGTTGGAAAGTCCAACTTGTGAAGCATAGGCTCTGACGTTGACGGTTTTTTCTATCGGTATAGAAATAATCTCACCAACGTTCATGCTTAAAATCACCTCTCTGAGGTTAGTTTTTGTCGCATTTGGTTGCATAACTCGGATTTTTTTTATACCTTTGTTGGTGCAAAGATAATAATAATTTTTGATAGTAAAGCAATGCTTTCTACAAAAAGTTAGAAAATCTTTGTTGATGTCTCACCTAAAACGGGCAAAAGATATGGCAAACCTCAAGCTAATCAAGGAATTGGCGCAAATAAAGGGCATGACGATTGAAGAACTTGCCGCCAAAGCAGAAGTAAGCACTCAGGCCATACATTTGATGGGTCGGAGTGGCAAGACCAAAATGGAAACGTTCGAGAAGATAGCCGCTATCTTGGAAGTGCCTCCGTATGTGTTCTTCGACAGCAACTTCGATGTAAGGTTGTTCCGTGACTATGTGGTAAGGGGACATCACAATCCCACTTCTTTTTTTGGTCCCATCTATAACGGTGGCGATGCTCCATTCTCGGCAAAGGATAGCGAGGCAGATTCTAAAGCCGTAAAGAAAATGGAGGAAGCACAAAAAAAGAATGAGGAGTTGATTAAGGCGAAGGACGAAACCATCAGTGTACTGCAAAAGCAGGTCGATGATTTACTCGCCGACAAGTCGGAGATGCGCTCGGAGCTTCAGGCATTAAAGGCTGAAAATGCGGAGTTGAGAACGCGATTAAATGGAAAATAGAAAATCTGCAAGCAAATCTGCAAGCACATAAAATAACATAGTATTAACTCTCTGAGAGAGAGTCGTTTGGGTTTGGCAAACAGAGTTCTGAAAATCCTTGTGTCCCCGGTTCGATTCCTGGTGGCACCACAAAAGACCGCTAATTCTCAATGAGTTAGCGGTCTTTTTATTCATCCATACCCCTCCAGGTCACCACAAAAGTCACCACACCCACGCTAATACACTGTAATATTGTGTATTATACGTGTCAGCACAGACGCATATCTATTTCTTAAATTGCTTAATGCTTTGATAATCAGCGTACTAATTATATCTATTCAAAACCATTCAGCATCATTCAACCCCACATCACCGCCTTACAGCCCCAAATCTTAACAGACTTTAACTATGATTGGGCGGCAAAAATGTGGTGACCTCAACCAAATTTCCGCTGGGTCACCACGCTCGACCGTTAAAATCTCATAATAATTTCGTAACTTTGTGGTCGGGTTGACACAAGTCTGCCTATGACATTTTAGAAATAAGAAGCGGTATGCTCTCTTGTAAGTCGAGAACGTAGGAAATTCAAGACACTGCACAAGGATAGCATAGCGGTTCTCACGCATGCGGCGTGGGCTGCTATCGTTATATCTGCATCATAGGGTTTTCTCAGTGCCGTCAAGTCAGATTGGCATACATAGTCCACGCTTCTGCATATAACAATCTGCTCTATAAGGACTGACGGGCAAAAATTAAAGAAGGCAATGGAAATGAAATTCTGTCAGAGCTGCGGAATGCCGCTTACCGACGAAATACTCGGCACAAATGCCGATGGCTCGCCAAACGAAGATTATTGCATCTACTGCTACAAGGATGGCAAGTTCACGCAGGATATGACTATGGAGCAGATGATAGACCACTGCGCCCAGTTCACGGATGAGATCAACAAGCATTCAGGACAAAACCTGACTAAAGAACAGGCAAAGGAAATGATGCGCCAGTTCTTCCCGCATCTCAAACGTTGGAAAGTTTGAACGAAATGTTTATCTCAATTCCGACCTGTAAGAAGTCTCTTGAGAAGATTGCACGCTTTCTTCAAACGCCCTGAGAATATTTGGTCAGTTATAATCAAAAGAACCTTCTGTGTCTTCATCAAGATCAATATACTGAAATATTAAATTGTACTATGGTTACTAAAAATGACGCGGTAGGCATTATCAGTCTTTTTGAAGACGCAAATATAGATGTCTTTATTGATGGAGGCTGGGGCGTTGATGCTCTACTTGGATACGAATCCAGAGAGCATAACGATATTGACATTTTTATAGAAGCAGTCAATAAGAATAATGCTTACGAAATCCTTAAAAGGAATGGTTTTCATGAAATAGCAATGGATTATTCGACCTCTTCTCATTCTGTTTGGCAACACATAGATAATCGTATAATTGATTTGCACCTATTTACTTATGATTCCGACCATAATTTGGTATTTGAGGGAGAAAAATATCCCGCAGAAGTTTTTTCAGGACTTGGAACGATTGAAGGTCGAAAAGTTATATGTATTGCGCCCAATTATCAAGTGCAATTTCATTTAGGCTACACTCGTGATGAGAATGACATCAAGGATGTATTACTTCTTTGTCAAGCTTTTAATCTTGAAATCCCACCGGAAATTTCAAAAGAAATCTCTATATTAGACAAATAAAATGCCATACATATCAATCGAGAGCGGAAAGCTGACAGCAGAACAGAAAAAACAACTTATTGAGCGGCTGACAGCAACAGCCTCCGGGATAACGCATATCCCGGAGCAGTTCTTCACGGTTACAATCAAGGAATTGCCGGACGAAAATTTCGGCATTGGCGGCAAATCTATCGATGAGATTAAACGCAACTACAAACCATGAACTTGACATTACGCCCTTATCAACCTTCGGATGCTGCTGTGATTACATCGTGGCTTAAAAGTGAGTATCTTATGCGCCAATGGTGCGCAGACAGATATGAACGTTACCCGGTCACGCCCGAAGATATGAATACATATCACGAGAGGAATATTGACGGACGACACTCACGCGCCCTGACAATGACGGATGGCGACGATATTGTCGGGTACATCACCTTGCGCACTCCGGCAGACAATCCGGCTGAGCAACGACTGGGATTTGTCATCGTCGATGATTCAAAACGTGGTCACGGTTTAGGCAAAGCTCTTGTTTCAATGGCAGTCAAATATGCTTTTGAAACGCTTGAAGCTACAAAAGTGTCGCTCGGTGTCTTTGAGAATAATCCGTCTGCCATTCATTGCTATGAAGCGTCTGGATTCCATAGTGTTTTAAGGCATGATACCGAGAGCTATGAATGTCTGGGCGAAACATGGAATTGCATCGAAATGGAACAGCATAAAGAGCTATGAAAGCAATCGGAATATTATAAAATGAAAACCACAAAACTTGATTATCAGAATGGCAATATAGGGAAGTTATTTCGCTCGCTGTTCTTCCCCACACTGATAGGGATGCTAAGTAACTCTGTATTCCTTATCACCGACGGGATATTTGTTGGACAAGGTATTGGCCCGTTAGGACTTGCCGCAGTCAATATGGTTGCTCCAATGTTCATTCTGATTTGCGGTATCACCCTGATGTTCGGCATCGGCAGTTCTGTCGGGGCATCTATTTGTCTTGCCAACAAACAACATCTCTCTGCTAAGAAAATAGTATTTCAGTGTTTTTTAAGTGGAGAATTACTGATATTGTTTCTTGCAACTATATTTATCAGTGATCCTAAAGTATGGAAAAAAAACGGCGAGGAGAATGTGGGCTTTACAATTCAAGCGAAATCACCAAAAGTGGCGTACAATTCATTGTACTTGGCTGGAATTAAACAGTGTTTTAGTCATATCATAGGTATATCTCGTGGCCCGGAGAATATAGAGGATGATTGCTGGAAGAATGTTACACCTCACACTAAGTTGCGTTTCGGTTGTATTGTTTATAGGTTTCCCACTGTTTTTACGAATTATAATTCCTTTTATAAAGAAACAATAGGCAAAATTTCTTCGGAAATGATATTGAATTCACTCGATGGAGAAAAAACATATGCAAATCAGTTAGAGATTTTTCCGGAACTTTTAACATATCAAGACATATTCAAAAAACAAAACCCCCAAGCATTATTGCCAAAGGTTGCTGAATATTATGGGTTGGAATGAGAATACTCCACCTCTCTGACACTCACAACTGCCATCGGTGGCTGCGGGATTTGCCCGAGGCCGATGTGGTGGTGCATTCCGGCGACTTTTGCATGGTCGGGAGTGAGCAGGAAGCGATTGATTTCCTCAACTGGTTTTGCGACCTTCCATATAAGCACAAAATTTTCATCTGCGGCAACCATGACGACTGCTTATATGGAGCTAATATCAATGGCCTTGATGACAATGTGCATTACCTATGCAACTCCGGTATCGAGATTGAGGGCCTGAAATTCTACGGTGTCCCGATGTTTATGTGTGATTGCGTGACTGACCGCCAAAACCTCAATTATGACAAAATCCCTATAGACACTGATATTTTGATTACTCACACTCCTGCCTACGGAATCCTTGACTTCGATGACAACATCAACTACGGCTCGGAGGTATTATTGCAGGCGGTGACGAATGTAAATCCCCGTATTCATCTGTTTGGCCATATTCACAAACAGCATGGAATAACGACTATCGAAACAACGATATTTTCAAACGGAGCGATAATGAATGAAGATTATTCAATTCACAACCATCCTAATGTCATTGAGTTATAAGATTTATATAGAAAAGAGAGGTGCAATAGATTGTAAGAATTAACGCCACCCAGGTAGCATCAGCTCCCTCGGTGGCGTTGTTATTAGAGTCTGTACGCCCTACACATGTGTCCGTAGTTGATTTTGAACATCGACATCGCATTCTAATCTTTATACTAATATTATTGTAATTTTAATAATAATATTATTGATATACCAAAATCTTTTAGTAACTTTGCAGTGTTGAACAGACACAGGAGCAACTTATCCCACGGCTCCGGTTATAAACAAGAAGATAAATATACCAAACAAACTGAAGATTATGTTAGCAAAAGTATCACAAATCGGTACATCGGTCGGGGTGATAATCCCGCGGTATATCGCTACGGAAGGCGGATTCACAAAGGGTTCGCAGGTAAATATAGAGTTTTCAGACGATAAGATCATCATATCGAAGCCAAGGACAGCGCGACAGGGTTGGGCAGACGCTTTCGCCCGTTATGCAATGGAAGGTGAGGACGAAATGCTGCTCCCCGACTGTCTCGACAGCGAGGCCGTGGACCTGTTATGAGCTCTTGTCTCTGTTCAACAATAATAACTTTTTAATTAATATAATTATGAAAAGATTTCATTTACATTGGGTCAACTTGGACCCAACGGTCGGTGCCGAAATAAAAAAGACCCGTCCCTGTTTGATAGTGTCTCCGGACGAAATCAACAATTTTCTTAAAACAGTAATTATAGCGCCACTGACTTCAGTTCAAAGGAACCTGCCCACCAGAATCCCGATAAAAGCGACTACGGGCAGCGGACTGCCTAATGACAGCTATGCGGTTCTTGACCAGTTGAAAACAGTCGACAAGTCAAGAATATTAAGTCATATCGGCGAGATATCCGAGTCTGAGAAACATGCAGTTTCGGAGACTCTTAAAGAAATGTTCCATTATTGAAATCAACCAAAATTCAAACCAGGCAGCCGCTCACCTTCCGGCTGCCTTTTTTATATCTTTGGGACTCAAAGAAACGACAATTCCCGGGGTTACCATTCGAAGCCGAGGTGCGCGCCGAGGCCGTTCTGGACGATGCTGGACTGGTAGCCGCTCCAGTAATCCGAGGTCAGAAGGCGATAGTGGACGCCGATGTTGAAAGCCTGCTTGGGGTTCTGCGAGTTTACGGGAATCCTCACGCCGATGGCCGGCTGGAAGTAGAAGTAACTGGTATTGGTCAGGTAGCCGTTGCGGATTTTCACCGAATGGCTGTTGGCCAGGAATGAGGCGCCTATCTTCAGGTCGATAAAGAACGATGCCGCGTTCCTCGGCCCGATATTGAACCGAAAATCAGTAAAAACAGGAATCATCACTGCCTTCGACACATACGTGTCGTCATAACGGTCCACGTTCGACTGCGACCAGCCGTTGCCCCAGTCGTCGTTCACATACGACCACATCAGGTCCACGCCTATGCCGGCACCCATGAACAGCCAGCTGTTCAGCTGATAGCCCTGCGACGTCGATATAGTGGCGAAATTAGACCGGTACCGCCCCACTCCCTGCGTATAGGCCGCATCAACAAAACCCTTGTACGAACTTGACCCCGACAGGGCCGGCATCAACACGTTGGTAAGCCCGTTGGCTATATTCGAATACTGTGCGCTGGCGGCAATCGCCGCGCTCAGCATGATACCTAACAATATCTTCCTTTTCATCGGTAATTCTTTTTATATGAATAACAAGAGAATAGAGTCATTTGTTACCGCGCAACCCAATATTCTGTGACAGCAGCAGCCCGTATTACCTGTATTCCGCATACCGGGCGCCTTTGGGTGTGGGATCCGTTACCCGGATAGGCTTGTCGTACACCATTTCCATCAGCGACTGGAGGTTGCGGGCGCCCTCGGCACGGGCACGCTCTATGGTGCCGTTCCGATACAGAAGTTTCGTCGACTTTTCCTTAATCTTGGCCTTAACGGCGTTTTCTTCCGCGATGGTGAAATTATCGCTGCGGAACATCGCCATCCTGCCTATGGCCTTGGTGTCGATCACTTCCCACGAATTCTTATCCGTAGCCTCGTACAGTTCCACAATTTCGGGCGGAAGCGTGATTTTCACCGTATCGCCGTCGGCATCCACTTTCAGTTTCTCCAGGTCGAACGATACGCTCCCCTTCTGCTTCTGGATGGCGAACATCACCTTGTCGTTAATGGTGTCAAGCACCGGCACCTCGCTGTAGATGTCAACGGTACACAGCCGGGCCATGGTCTCTATCCGGCTTACCTTCCCCTTGCTGACATCGATTGTCTTATCAGGCGAAGTCAGGCTGAAATACAGGTAGAGTCCGGCCGCCACGACTGCAATCACCACGGTTGCGGTCAGTATGAGTTTCGTTTTCTTAAACATGGCTGTCAGGAGTTGGAGGGTTTGAAATCGACACTTGCCGTGTAGCCGTTGGCCTCGAACAGCGTCTCGAAATATTTGCGGGCCTTGCGCTCGGCGGCGTCTATAAGCTGTTGCTTGAACTCGGGATTATCCTCCACCTCCTTTTTGAACGAGGCGTTGGCCTTTTCCTTGATCTCAGCACGTTCCTTTGAGTCGAGGTTGGATCTCAGCGGACCGATGTTCTCGTATTCCTTGCGCATCTCCATGTCGCGCCCCGCAATCTCGGTCCTGACCGGAGGCAGTGTGACCCTGACGGTTTTCGCATCCTCGTCATACACTATGTCGTCCATCTGCATGGCCGACAGATCCACATACGCGCGCATATAGGAATCGTACGAATAGACCGCAATCCGTTTCCCGATGGTGTACCAGTCGGAGCTTTCCATCCTGGCCGTCTTGGTTATGGCCATCGAGGCGAACACCATCTTGTCGCCCGACTTGATTTCCTGATATATCCCTGTATGGTCGGGCTGTCCGGTTTTAGAGCATGCGCCTAACATAAGCAGCCCGACCATCCCTGCGAAAAATTGCTTCATTTGTCTCCTGTTTAATCGCACTATTTGACCGCAAACCGGCATATAGGTTTATTTACCAATTTTCAGTATAACAAACGAAATCTTACGGGAAATGTTCGGGTTTTACTGGATGTCAACTATTCAAAGTATAGGCATTCAGTATCTCCAGCGCGTTGCGGGTGGCTATGAGGCAGCAGTTCAGGCAATGGTCGCGGCCACGGTTCTGCTTGCCGCAACACACCGTGCCGAAATGTTCCTTAAACTTCGTATACATTTCCTTGGCGGCAATTGTGGCTCCTTTTCGGTCAGCGCCCATCGCAAGTCCGGTGGCCATGATAGCACCGCTTAAGGCACCGCACGTCCCCTCGTCGAACGTCGCGCCTATGCCGCCCCTGAAGCCCACGGCCAGCGACCGCAACGTCTCGTCGTCCAACGCGCATCCGGCCGCATGGCTCACCGCCAATACCGTAGTCTCCGAACACGAAGTCCCGGCCAGTCTCAGCGTCCTCGCCTCATCCTCTCCTTTCAATATGTCAATCTCCATTGATGTCAAGTAGTCTGTTTCTACTCACAAAGTTAATACTTTTCTTCCGATTTCCAATCCCCTGACTTATTGCGTTGCTCCAAAAATACAGGCTCCTCTATGTCAACACATCGATGTCGACATAGAGGAGCCTTATAATAGCTAATTACGGGGATTCAGGCCTCTACCGGGGCCTTTCCGCCAAGGCACCAATCACTTATGTTTGATTTGCTAACATTGTATATGCCGGGGTTGGCCGCACGCAAGGCTTCGAGGTCAGACTGTGTCGCCTTCCTGAAACCGTTGAACTTTGCAGGATAACCCGTAACGGTGAGTGTCCCGCCGCCGAATCCGTCGCTTTCGAACACAAACTGTTCTTCAAGCAATACGTCGGCACCCTTGGCCTTCAGCAGATTTGCCACCAGATTGCCCTTGCGGGTCTCCAGCGACATTCTTTTGAATGGATTCCAGCCCCATTCCACGGTAGCCGTGGCCTGTTCCATCACCTCAAGCTCCGTGACGGTGGGATACTGCACCACAGCCGTCTGCACCTCGGCGATGTACGACGTCTTTTTGACGGTGGTGCAGGAACTCAGGGTTGCCACCGCCAGCACGCCGATTAATAATATCTTTTTCATATCCGTAGTCTATAGGTTCATATTCGCGGTTTGAGGTTACCGCACGTTTATTTATGAGCCTCGCAGGGAAGTTTCCTGAAATTCTTGTAGGTCGCGGGATAGCCGGTCACGGTGATCTCGCGGATGGAACCGCGTCTGATCTTCATGTCGAACTGCGGGTTCACCAGAATATCGGCATTACCGTTAGCCTTCAGGGCCTCGGCCACGGCCGTGGCCTTAACGGAATTGGTGCCTCCCCTACGCACGCTGCGGGGCACGTCGTAGTAGAACGAGATCTTTTTCTGCGACACCTCCAGGTCGGCCTCCGAGCCGGCGGCGACTACGGTGCTGACATCCTGGGTCGTTGCAGTTTTCTTCACTGTGGTGCAGGATGTTACACACAGCACAGACATCGCGGTCATAACCGTCAGAATCAGTTTCTTCATAATAGTTTACAGGTTAGTTATAGTTAGTACGTTATATGTGTATGTTTTTGTATTCTGAAATGCAGCGGTCTGAGTCTTGGCTTTCAAGTCAAAATTGAAGCAGCAAGTCAATTTAAAGTCAAGTCAAGTCGTATGAAATTCCGGGTGCAAAGTTGCGCATAATTATCTAATCCGCCAAATTTTTCCTTAAAATATTAAAAAAAGAGAACAACAGCAACCGTTTGGAATTGTGGCCGAAATAGGTTAACTTTGTGGGAAATACAAAGGACCCTTTCGATATGACACAGATGCCGGTAAAATACCCAATCGGAATTCAAAGCTTCGAGATGCTTCGTAAGCTGTCTTACCTATATATTGATAAGACTGAGCTTATCTACAATCTTGCCATGACCAGTAAGTGCATCTTTCTGGCAAGGCCGCGCCGCTTCGGCAAGAGCCTGCTGTTATCAACCGTTCAGGCATATTTCGAGGGTAAAAAGGAATTGTTCAAAGGTCTTGCCATCGAGCAGCTGGAGACGGATTGGCAGCCTCATGCCGTGCTGAAACTCAGCCTTGCCAGCTATAATCCAAGCGGCAACGGCAATCTGGAGGAAATACTCGACACCCAGTTTCGTGAATGGGAAAAGGGATATGATGTTGAAACCGTTTCCCGGGATTTCTCGTCCCGTTTCAGGAATGTAATAATGGCGGCCTACAATTCAACCGGTCATCCGGTCGTAATACTCGTAGACGAATACGACAATCCCCTCATCTCCAATATGCACGCCAAGGACAGGCTCGAGGCCCATCGTCTACTGCTTAAGTCCATATACGTCAACATCAAGGACCTGGACCAATACATCCGTTTCACTATGCTGACAGGCGTGAGCCGGTTCAGCAAGATGACCATCTTCAGCGGACTGAACAACCTGGAAGATATATCGTTCGACGACGAATATGCCGCCATCTGCGGCATAACGGAAGATGAACTGCATTCCAACTTCCGGGAAGGAATTTCCAATCTGTCTGACAAATACTCCATAAGCACGGAGGAGGCAATCACCTTGCTTAAGACTCATTACGACGGCTATCATTTTTCCGAAGTCAGTCCGGACATCTATAACCCTTTCAGCCTGCTGAACGCCCTCAAAAAGAAAAAGATAGATGCCTATTGGTTCCAGAGCGGCACCCCTGAGTTCCTGATACGCCGCATCCAGGACCGCAATGAATTCCTGCCTGATATGTTCGATGAATCGGTGGAGGGCCGAATTCTCTCGTCGAGCGATATTCTGGACTCGCGCCCCACATCCCTGCTTTATCAGACCGGTTATCTGACCATCAAGCGCTTCGAGATGCCGGACGTTTATCACCTCGGCATACCCAACCTGGAGGTGCGCAAAGGCTTGTTCCAAAACCTGGCCAGGTATTATTTCGACAAGGACGACACCGTGATCTTCAACCATGTGCGCGAAGTCAGGAAGCTGCTTGAAACCAGGCGTATCGACGAGGCGATGGAGCGTCTGCGCACGTTCATGGCCGGCATACCTTACGAATTCGCCGACAAGGCCACCGAGCTGCATTACGAAAACAATCTGTTCATCATATTCATGCTGATAGGTGTGGATGCACGCCCGGAGTGGCATACGTCCGACGGTCGCATTGACCTGTTGCTGAGCATGCGCAATTACATCTACATCATCGGGCTGAAACGCGACGGCACCCCCGACGAAGCATTGGCCCAGCTCAAAAAGAAAGACTACGCCCGTCAGTTTGCCGCCGACCCACGTCCAATTGTGAATCTCGGCATCACTTTCAGCACCCAGACCCGTAACATCACCGCCTGGAAGGCAGAGGAATTATGAATAGGCTCCTCATCCTTATTTGGACTATATGCGTTACGCTGTTGGCTACGGCAGCCGGTACGGCGTTCGCCGATAATGGGTCGGAACCGGTCGACACGGCTGCGCCCGCAAAAAAGAAAAAGGATGTGCCGCCGGTGATGCACAGCGCCGTGGGCGACCGCTCCAGAAACGGCTCCGATTCCTTACGCCTGGAGATTATCGGAATACGCCAGCAGTATTCCGGCATGGACAGGTCAACGTACGACAATACAATCTTCTCCCCCAAGTCCGCACTGTTCAGCCCGGACGGTTCCAAGCTATACGTGAACTCTCTGGAGGGATGCCATACCACTGTATTCAGCGTCCCGTCACTTCAGCGCCAATCATTGATCAGCTATTCATTTCCGTCGGGCGTCGGCCCCAAATGGAGCAAGCCATCAGGTTACTATACTTTTACCCATTATGACGACGGCGACCGCCGGAAATTTGTCGGCAAACCGGTGGAAGGTACCCTCAGTCACAACGGCCGATACCTGTGGGTCACGTTTTATCGGCGCTCTTTCGACATAAACGCCCAGGATCCGTCGGCCGTGGCCGTCATAGACACCCGTACCGATTCGATAGTACGCATGTTCGAGACCGGCCCGTTGCCCAAAATGATTGCCGCATCGCCCGACAACCGTCGTATAGCCGTGACGCATTGGGGCGACAACACCGTCGGACTGATCGACATATCGGCTCCGGACATAAAGGACTGGCATCATCTGCGGCCCATCGTAATCGGTCAGAAGCTGAAGCTCGACCATCCTCTTGACAAGACTGTGAACCGTGACGCCAATTCCGGCAATCTGCTCCGCGGCACGGTCTTTACTCCCGACGGCAAATGGCTGTTGGTGTCGGGCATGAGTGGCCCGCTGCAGGTTATCGACGTCGAGAACGGCCAGCTTGTAGGCCATGCCAACGACATATATGGCCTGCGGCATCTGGCAATTGCAGACGGATACGTATACGGCTCGCACAATGTGGGAGGCATGGTGTATCGGTTCCCGCTCGATGCCCTTATCTCCGACGCCATCAAGGCGCGGAGCGAAGGACGAAAATCGCTCCGGGTCGGCAAGGTCGAGTCATGCAAGGTAGGCAAAGGCGCCCGTACCCTTGTCATATCGCCCGATGGCCGATACCTGTTCGTGGCCTGCAACACTGAGAGTGCCCTTTACGTGGTGGATACCCGCACCATGAAGGTCGTGGACTCGCTGACCATAGATTCATACCCTGTCGGACTGGCCATCTCGCCCGACGGCACCCTCCTTGCCGTCACCTCGCAGGGCCGCGAAGGCCACGGCGGCAACGCCCTGAATCTTGTCAAGGTGATCCGCCCTTATTACAAGGCTACCGTAACCGACCCGACCGATTCCATCGCAGAAAACCCGGATGACAGTCTCGCGCCTCAGGAAACGCCCGGCGACGTAGACTCCGACCGAAAGTCCGGATCCGTCAATATCATCCGGAATATGCCTCTCTTGATTGGCACCGGCATACTACTGACAGCTATCCTGTCTCTCCTGCTTTATTTCATTTTCAGAAAACGTAAATAACAGAACCATCATAACATCCGATATCATGAACCGCATTGCAACCATTCTGCTTTCCGCGCTGCTGACGGCAGCGTCATTCCTTCCGGCCCGCGCCGAGTATGTTCCTGACACCGGCGCAGAATATGTGCCTTCCGAACAGGTGCGGGAGTCGCAGCGCGAATTCGCCGCCGACCGCTTCGGCATCTTCATCCACTGGGGCATATACAGCATGTTCGGTCAGGGGGAATGGTATCTGAACTACGGGCCTCTGGCAGACGAGTACGCCAAGGCGGCGCGCGGTTTCTATCCTGCCGACTTCAACGCCGACGAATGGGCCAAGGCCATCAAAGGCTCAGGCGCCCGTTACATCTGCTTCACCACACGCCATCACGACGGTTTCTCGATGTGGCACACGGGCCAGAACAAGTATAACATCGTGGACGGCACTCCCTTCCGCCGCGACGTGCTGCGCGAACTCAGCCAAGCCTGCCAGGACAACGGCCTGAAGCTGCATCTGTATTACTCGCACCTCGACTGGACGCGCGACGATTACCCGCAGGGTCGCACCGGCCACACCACGGGGCGCGACAGCCTCCGAGCCGACTGGCAGTCATACCGCCGATTCATGGACAACCAGCTTACGGAACTTCTTACAGGCTACGGTCCCATCCGCGCCATCTGGTTCGACGGCTGGTGGGATCATGACGAGGACAAGACGCCGTTCGACTGGCAGCTTGACGAGCAGTATGCCCTGATACATCGACTGCAGCCGGGCTGCCTCATCGGCAACAACCATCACCAGACGCCCTTCCCCGGCGAGGACATACAGATATTCGAACGCGACCTGCCGGGCGAGAACACCGCCGGACTCTCAGGACAAGCCATCAGCCGCCTGCCCCTCGAGACCTGCAACACCATGAACGGTATGTGGGGATATAAGGTGGTGGATACAAATTACAAAGACACCAAGACCCTGATCCACTATCTGGTCAAGACGGCTGGTCTCGGGGCAAACCTGCTGCTCAACATCGGCCCGCAGCCGAACGGTGAGTTGCCGGCCGTGGCTCTGCAGCGGCTTCGCGAAATCGGCGAATGGATGCAGACTTACGGCGAGACCATCTACGGAACCGAAGGAAGCGCGTTCAAGGCCGACTGGGGCACCTCCACAACCAAAGGCAACCGGCTGTTCGTCCACATCCTCACGCCCGAAAGTACGGATATATTCGTACCTGTAAGTGGCAAGGTAAAGAAGGCCGTCATGTTCACCGACCGTAGCCGCAAGGTGAAATACTCCAGATCAAAGGAGGGCATTACCCTGCACCTTGACGAGATACCTCAGGACATCGACTTCGTAGTGGAACTTGAAACGGCATGACAATGTCTAAGACTCTTGAGATATGCACGGGCGATCCCGTGGGAATCGAGACGGCGATAGCCGGTGGAGCAGACCGCATAGAACTGTGCAGCGGTCTCGCAGAAGGTGGCCTTACGCCATCCATCGGAGCGATACGCTATGCCGCGAGCCGGCCAGTAACCGTGAACGTGCTGATACGTCCTCGTTCCGGGGACTTCGTTTATAGCCGCGATGAAATCGGCCTGATGGTCGCCGACATCGAGGAGGCGGTGCGTTGCGGTGCCGACGGCATCGTGGTCGGTGCGCTTACACCCGACGGCGACGTGGATATGGATGCCTGCCGTCGGTTTATCGATGCGGCCCAAGGTCGCAATGCCACATTCCACCGCGCGTTCGATGTATGCCGCGATCCGTTCAAGGCTCTTGAGGATGTCATATCGCTTGGCTTCGACAGGATTCTGACTTCAGGCCAGTCGTCTGACGCATTGCGAGGCGGGGATATGATCCGCCGGTTGCACGACAAGGCAGCCGGTCGCATCCGCATCATGGCAGGCGCCGGCGTAAAACCCGAAAATGCCGCCGAGATTCTTGCACTCTCCCGGTGTGACGACCTGCACGCCTCGGCCCGCTCGCTGATGCCTTCAGGAATGGCGCAAAACTCCGGCAAGGCGTCCATGGGAAGCGCCGACGCCGCCGACGGCAGCCGCATGGCTACAGACCGGAATATCGTGGCTCAACTCAAATCCATCCTCTCAAAATCCCTATTATGAACAAGACGATAATAGCAACAACCATATTGGCTCTGCTGTACGGCGCCTCAGATACCAACGCCCGCGACATACTCACTCCGAAAGCCAATCAGGACTACGCCACGAGATCAACTGCGCAAAAGGGCATTTTCAAGCACCTCGACTATTCCAAATGTGTCAACGCCGCCGAGCGCGACGCGCTGAAATTCCTGTACACATATATGGCCACGCCCGATGCGCTGGATTATGACGCGGATTTCTATTTAGCCAATATCCGCGCTTCGCTTCAGGCTGCCGGGGAGATGCCGTGGGGTGCGTCTGTGCCGGTCCGCGAATGGCGTCACTTCGTGTTGCCGGTGCGTGTCAACAACGAGGATCTGGACCTCTCGCGCCCCGCATTCTACGCCGAACTTAAGGGGCGCGTCAAAAACCTTTCGATGAAAGACGCGATACTTGAGGTAAATCACTGGTGCCACGAGAAGGTGACCTACCAGCCGTCGGACGCTCGCACTTCGTCGCCCTTGGTCACTGTCAGCAATGCCCTGGGTCGCTGCGGCGAGGAATCCACATTCACCGTGGCGGCATTGCGCAGCGTCGGCATTCCGGCGCGCCAGGTATATACGCCGCGCTGGGCGCATACCGACGACAACCACGCATGGGTCGAGGCATGGGCCGACGGTCAGTGGTACTTCCTCGGCGCCTGCGAGCCGGAGGCGGTCCTGGACCTTGCCTGGTTCAATGCTCCGGCTTCGCGCGGAATGCTTATGAACACCAAGGTTACGGGGGCTTACGACGGCCCGGAGCAGCAGCTTGAATCCAACCCTACATCCACCGTAATCAATGTCACTTCCAAATATGCGCCTGTACGCCCCTCATGCGTCATTGTCACTGACTTGGCCGGCAATCCGGTGAAGGATGCGACGGTTAACTTCTCTCTTTACAACTATGCGGAGTTCTATCCTGTGGCCGTCAGGCACACGGATGCGCGCGGCTATGCCGAGCTGACCACCGGCGTGGGCGATATGGTGATATGGGCCGGCGACGGCAGCCGTTTCGGTCTTGGCAAGAGCATCCCCGGCGACACGCTGCGACTCACGCTCGATAAGGACGCTGACTTCACCGGCACCGTAGACCTTGACCTTGTGCCACCTCGCGCCGGAGCGCAGCTTCCCTCGGTCAGTGCGGAGGACGCCGCGCTCAACGACATTCGCAAGGCTCGCGAGGATTCCATTCGCAACGCATACGTGGCCACATTCCCCGACATCGACTCGGCCCGCGCCCTGTGCCGCAAGCTCGGCATTCCGGAAGAAGCCGCCCGGTTAATTGTGAATTCACGTGGGCACCACAGCGTCATCACTGCGTTTCTCGACTCCGTGGCTCCGCGCGACCGCGCCAAGGCTGTGGCGTTGCTTTCGGCCATGAGCGAAAAGGACCTGCACGACGTCTCCCCTGCCGTGCTCGCCGACCATCTCGCCACGCCCGACACCGGCAAATGGCCCGCGCAGATATTCAATCAGTACATAATGAATCCGCGCGTCCAGACGGAACGGCTCACCCCGTACAAGGCTTATTTCGCAGCAAAACTGACTCCGGCAGAGAAACAGAAATTTGCCGCTTCGCCGCGCGCGCTGGAGAAGTGGATGCAGACACACATCGCGCTCGACACGGTGTATAATCCGCTGCGTTACCGCATGTCGCCGCGTGCCGTCTGGGAGAATCGCATCGCCGACCCGTTGTCACGCTCCATCGCTTTCGTGGCCGTCTGCCGCAGTCTCGGTGTGCCGGCGCGCATCGACCCGGTCAGCGAACAGACTCAGTATTATGGTACTGACAACACATGGCACGACGTTCGTTTCGGCGAAACGACCCCGACATCAGGCAGCGCCAAGGGTCATGTCTCCATAGTTCCTGTCGGCGACATGAGCCGCGAACCGAAGTATTTCTCGCAGTTCTCCATCGCAAAGGTTGAGCAGGGATTACCGAAACTGTTGGGCTTCGGCGACTTTGAGCCGGTCGGCGACATCAACGCCCGTAATGAACCGTACGAGGCGGGGCAGTATGTCTTGGTCAGCGGTCAGCGCCTTGCGGACGGCTCGGTATTGACCCGCGCCAACTTCTTCCGAGTCAATCCGGGGGCCGACAGTCGTGTCGACCTGGCCGTGCGTCAGGACACGACCCAGCTTCAGGTCATAGGCAGTCTGAATTCGGAACTGCTTTACCGGCCATTTGAAGGTGGCGAACCTAAATCATTGCTATCCACCACCGGACGCGGGTATTACGTTCTTACACTCGTAAAGCCGCAGCATGAACCGAGCGCGCACGTGCTCAACGACATTGCTGAGGCGGCCAAGGAACTGGAAAAGACCGGACGCAAAATCATGGTGATATTCCCCGACGCGGAAAGCGCCTCCCGTTTCCATGCCGAGGATTACGGCTCGCTACCCTCGAATGCCGTATTGGGCGTTGACATAGACGGCCGGATTGCAGCTGACCTGAAGGCCGGCCTTGAACTGACTTCCGACGAATTGCCCATCACCGTTGTGGCCGACACGTTCAACCGCATTGTCTTCGCGCGTCAGGGCTACGGCATCCGCACGGGCGAAAAATTGCACGACATACTCACCCGCCTCCGCGAGTGACGTATGCCGTGCCTTTACTCATCACTCATCACTCGTCACTCTGACCGCTGACTTATCTCGTAGATAAGTTTCGGCAGGTCTGTGTTGTCGTGCAGACCCTGGAAGCGTGACGAATCCACGCCGATGGCGAACACGGGAACGAAGTCGCCGGTGTGGCGCTCGGTGGTGAAACCGATGCCGGTTATGTCGTTGAAGGTGTCGAACACTGCCTCAACGAAGTTGTTGCTGGAATTGTACATCGTCTCGTGCGTACGGGCATCCCCCTGAACGAAAGTGCGGTCAAACTCGCGCCTGATGTATTCCTCCTGATCCTTGGTCAGCGGCACGGCGGTCCAGTAACCGAATTTGTCCGTCAGCTCCCTCTTCATTTCGTCCCAGGTGACGGGCGTCTTGTCCTTCAGCAGCTTGCGGCACCAATCCGAGAAGCGGTCCTTCGAAATGCGCTGGTAGGGTATGGTCTTGAGGTTGGCCATGTAGCTGCAGAACATATTGCCCAGGGCCATGCCGCCCGTGTTGTGGTCGGCCGACACCACTATCAGCGTCTCGTCGGGATGTTGCAGGTAGAAATCGTATGCCACGCGGATGGCATTCTGCAGCGTCAGCACCTCGTGCACCACGCCGCCGCCGTCGTTGCTGTGGGCGGAATGGTCTATGTCGCCCTCCTCCACCATCATGAAGAACCGGTCGGGCGATACCTTCTGCAGATGCCTCAGACACGCCTCGGTCATGCCGGGCAGCGTCAGTACGCCGGGTATTGAGTCGACGGTATAGCCTATCGTGGATGAATGCACGCTGTCGGTATTGAGCAGCACCACGCGCTTGGAGTCAACACCTCGCAATGCATCGAGACCGCGCACCGTCACCACTTCGTTGTCTGCAAACATCTTGGCCAGTCCGGTGTCATTGCCTTTCTTGTCCCTGAGGCCGCGCCAGTTTGAGCCGGCTATAAACTGATAGCCTGACTTGGCGGCTTCGGCACCTATCTCGTAGTACATTCCGCGGTTAGGCTGATGGGCATAGAACGATGCCGGCGTGGCGTCGTCCGGAGCGCCTGTAGTCACGAGACCCACGCCCCAGCCCTGATTGAACAGTCTGGAGGCTATGCTTTGCACCGGCACGCTGTCGGCATCCATGCCTACCATGCCGTTACGTGTCTTATGGCCCGTGGCCAGCGCAGTGCCGCCCGCCGCCGAATCCGTCACGTCCGACGACGCGGAATGCGAGGTGGCGTAGCTGGTCACAGGAAACTGCAGCATCAGCAGCGGCGTGTCGTTGCCTAATACCGAGCGGTTGAACGCCTCGCCCGCCAGTACGGGGTTGAGGCCCATGCCGTCGCCGATGAAATAGAATATGTATTTCACTTCCTGCTTCTTCTCAGGCTTGACGGATTTTCCTGATTTTGATGTATTGACTCCACTGACGGTCTGCTCCGTCCTTGCTTTCTTAGATGTCTTTCCGTTTTTGGCCGGCAACGGCATTGCACCGCCTAATGTCACTGCCGTGATTGCAACGGCACACATCACGCGCCGCCAGTTCCTGATGTTGTTATGTTTCATGGTGTTGTTTTTTCGTATCCTTGCGACGGAATCCCTCTCCCGCCCTTTTCCACCCCAAAATTACAAATTTTTCCGCACACCACGCGACATCTGCCCTCAAAATTTGTCTCGCATAACGGCACTCGCGCTGCCGTACGCGCCGCTTTCTATCTGTAATGCCTATAACGGCAATCGAAAAATCCCTTGCTTCCGGCTTTCATATCGGTGATGACGGTTGTTATTTTGCAGTGAATTTAAAAGGGTGTCGGAATTTGACACTCACTAAAGAATAACAGCTATGAGTCAACCGATAATCGCCTGGTGCGTGACAGCCGGAATGCTGTTGTGCACGTTTATGTTACACGCAATATTGCATTACCGTTCCACTCACCGTAATGCCTCACATGCCCGCAGACATGTCATAGAAATAGGCAGGGAACAGGATATATTCTATATACCGGGGGATACCGACGACAATGATGAATACATCGATCTGTAACATTCCCGACACCGTAACCGTCTCCGAGACCGAGACCTGCGCTGGCGGGGACCTGTGCGGCATCGCCTCGTTTCTTGCGGAATATGCCGCGTTGCTGTCGGGATGCGGGGCCACCTGCATCCGGATCGAGAAAAACACGCGCCGGATCGCTCGGGCTTTCGGAGTGACGTTCGACATCTTCATTCTGCCGGCGCATCTGACGGTCTCGGTATGGCGCGGAGATTCCTACAATGCCGTGACGTCCATGCGCAAGACTGCCCCCTGCGGCATCAGCTTCAATCTTAACGCCCGCCTAAGCCGCCTCAGCTGGGAAGTGGCCGACAATCATCTTGACCTTGACACCGCCATCCGACGTTTCGACAAAATCCGTGAAACCGAGCCCACCGGATGGAAAGAAGTGCTGATACTCACCAGCCTCGCCAACGCCTCGTTCTGCCGATTGTTCGGCGGCGACTTCGTGGCGATGCTTATAGTGTTCGTCTCCACCATGGCGGGATTCAGGCTCAAACAGATCATGCTGGAGCATAAGCACGACGTACGGCTTACGTTCCTGTGCTGTTCGTTTGTGTCTGCCGTGCTGAGCGCCGGCGGCCACATCTTCAACATAGGCGCCACGCCCGAAATCGCCCTCGGCACAAGCGTGCTGTATCTGATTCCCGGAGTGCCTTACATCAACTCGGTCAGCGACTTGCTGTACAAGCATTACTTATGCTCGTTCGGACGCTTCATGGATGCCGTCATACTTACAGCCTGCCTTTCCGTGGGACTTTGCGCCGGCATGCTGATTATGGGACTCGACTGGTAAGTGATGAGTGACGAGATAGCAGTTAGGTGAAAGGAGATATTATGGACAGTATTTTTATAAATATTATTGAAGACGGAGTGTTCGCGGCCATCGCGGCCATCGGATTCAGCAGCATCAGCAACACGCCGCGTCGCGCATATCTGATGTGCGGTCTTATCGCCGCAATCGGTCATTCCATCCGTTATGTGCTCATGTTGCCGGCTCTGGGAGGAATGCACATAATCGCAGCCAGCACAATAGCGTCGTTTGTAATCGGCATCCTTGCCGTGCTGTTCGCAGGCAGGATAAAATGCCCGGCCGAGGTATGTTTCTTCCCGGCCCTGCTCCCCATGATTCCGGGCATGTATGCCTACCGCACCATCGAGGCCCTGATCTCATGTCTCGGCCACGTGCAGGAACAGGCGTTCAGCCATTATTTATACCTGCTGGCATACAATGGCCTCACTTGTGCGTTTATTATATTGGGAATGGTAATCGGGGCCACGGTTCCGGTATTCCTTCTTAAAAAACTTTCATTCACAGCCACACGATAACCATATTGCCCCACTATGGAACTGAGACATCTACGATATTTCGCCAAAGCCGCCGAGACCCTGAATTTCTCGGACGCCGCCAAGGCTCTTAATATTGCCCAAAGCTCGCTTTCGCAACAGATCCGGCAGCTGGAGGACGAACTGGGCATACAGCTGTTCATACGCAACAGCCATTCCATCCGGCTCACGGAGGCGGGACAGGTGATGCTCCCCTTCGCCTTGCGCACCATACACGAGGCACAGACCTGCGCCGACCGGATCCACGACCTGCAGAAGCTGCTTACAGGCACGCTGAATATCGGCGTGACGCATTCGTTCAGTCCGATTCTGACCGAATCCGTAATCTCGTTCATGAAGATGTATCCCGGCATCAAGCTCAACATCGTCTATAAACAGATGAACGAACTGATGGAGCTGCTTGTGAAGCGTGACATCGACTTCGTGCTTGCCTTCAAGCCGATAGACCCGATTCCTGAAATTGAATCCCACATCCTGTTCCAGAACACGCTGTCGGCGGTCGTGGCCCGGGACCATCCTCTTGCCTCGCTGCCCAAGGTCACTGTCCCGGAACTGCAGAGATACGACCTGGCCCTGCCGGCCAGGGGATTGCAGGCGCGCAACGCATTCGACAGCATCGCGTCCGACACCGACAATTTCATGATCCGGATAGAGCTGAACGATGTCAACACATTGCTGAAGCTGGTGCGGCAGACATGTCTTGTGACCGTCCTGGCCGAAGATTCCATCTACGAAGTCAACGACGTCCGGGCCATACCCATCGACCACCCCGGCAGCCAGATGACCGGCTGCGTCCACGTGCTGCGCGACTCATACCGCAAGCACTCCATGCAGGAATTCGTGCGCCTCCTTACCGAGTCCCTCGCCGTCAAACGCCTGCAAAGCAACTGGATATAAGGCAAAAAACTTGAGGCATTTGCAATTCGCGAATTGCAAATGCCTCAAGGCTTATATTCTGTCTGATGATTTATCAGGCACCGTTTCTTAATCGTCGTATCGGAGGAACGCGCCCTGGGAATCGAATTTCAGGTCGATTCCGGTCATAAGCTCCACATCGTAGCCGTAACGCTCTTTCGAGATCTCGTTGATGCCGGCGCCATCCATATTCGCCAATAGATATGTGTCGATCGCTTGGGGATAGAAACCGGTAGGCAGTTCCTCGTTAAGCGGCGCGTCCACATCAGTCCATTCTCCCGATTTATTGAAATCTATGCGCACGCCGTCCGACAGCATGACCTCATACTCATTTCTATCCTTATAGACCGTAGCCACTTTTGCCGATGCGAAATATGTGCTGACAAATGTCTTTGCCGATGCCGGCAATTCATTTTCACTGATCACCTTGTCGTCGTCATCACATGCGGCGGCCAGAGCCCCGAACAACACCGTCACCAGCAGCAACGGCATCCATTTCAATAACTTTTTCATTTTCATTTTTTTTAATTCGATATTATTAATACTGTTAAGGCTGCCGGCCTATCGGTCACAACCCCTCTCTACATATCTAACAAACGCCATTCCAATTTAGTTTTGAAACCTGCAAGTCCCGAAGTTGCGCCTGATTATATCCAAGTCATGCCATAGTAGTGCAAGCTGTCCTCAGTCGCAAATCAAACACAGCCCAAGGCATCATTCCATATTTTTAATCTGTGTATATGTTTGGGATTAGACGTACGGAATCAGACGAACATCTGTATATAGAGCATGCACATCACGCCGGCCACAAGCGCGTATGTGGCATGCTTCTCGAATCCGTGGCTGTGCGTCTCGGGTATCATTTCGTCGCTTATCACATACAGCATCGCGCCGCCGGCCAAGGCCGTTATGGCAGGAAGCAGCAGAGTCGATATCTCGCCTATCAGATAGCCCGTCAGCACGCCCACCACTTCCATCAGCGCCACCGCAAGACTCACGCCCACCACTTTCGGATAGCTCACGCCTATCATCAGCAACGGCGTCACCACCACCATTCCCTCCGGAATGTTCTGCAACGCTATCGTGATCGCCACCGTATAGGCGTTGCTCATGTCGCCGCCGTCAAATACCACGCCCGTGGCCAGGCCCTCCGGGAATTTGTGTATGGCTATGGCCATAACGAACAGCAGTATCCGGTCCACGCTCCGGTTACGGCGCGGATGGTGTTCCTCGCCGGCATCCGGCACCGAATCCCGGTCCAGACCCGTAAGGTGATGCAGATGCGGAGTGATTTTGTCAAGGAGTGCGACGAGCAGCACACCGAGACCCACGCCAATCACCGGCTGCCACCAACCGCCGCGACCGGCCATTTCCACAGCCGGCATTATCAGGCACGCCAACGACGCCGTCAGCATCATACCCGCGCAGAATCCCAAGAATATATCGTTCCAGCGGTGCGGAATTTTCCGCACCACCAGTCCCACCGTCGAACCGAGCAGCGACGCCAGCCCCAATCCCCCGGCGCATATCATCAATTGTTGAAACACCGTCATATCCAATCCGAGTCTATCCTTCTATCATAATTGTCGACATTCCATTATAATTGTCAACAAAGATAGCACCCGACCGGCACTCCCGCAATCCCCAAAATTGGTGATTTTTCGGAAAGTCCATAGTTTGCGACTATGGCAGGCAATGTCAACTATATGCCGAAATCAGTCTCAGGAATTTATCTTTATTATATCCCATGTCTCTGGCGATATTGAACAACAGCTCATCAGCTTCTGAATTTCCTGCTGACTTAATAAGGTCATAACAGCTTAACAGCAGAAATTCCTTGGCTTTAATATCCTTGATGGTGAGTACTGTGTCGACCAGAGTATCGGCATCAGAATATTTTGCCATAATTTGTGACACTTCTATTGGAGAATCAGGAATTCCGAAGAACGCTGCGGCCTGTTTGAATATCATCATCGGTGCATCATCCAATAGGTTATTATTGAATCCTCCAAAGAAAGAGATTAAGCACATGGATGCCTCTCTCTGCTGTAGGGTCAGATGCGATTGGATTTCATCCAGACCTACCGATTTATTTCCAGCTACTTGTGTATCAACTACATGGCCAGGAAATTTATTTGTTGACTGATTAATCTGTTGATTATTGATCGAGGCAGAACTAACAGCCGATACTTTACGATTGTCTTTATGTTCCTGTTCCTTATGAGTTGCTCTATATAGAAGGAATGCTCCAAGAGCAATTACGAACGTAGGGCCAAGTAGACCGTCTTCCTTTAGTGCTGCTCCTATAAAGCTGAGTATTCCGAGCACCAGACATATCCATCCCGATGTTTTCATTTGTCTATCTTTTTTGTGTCTGTCGATGTGTCATCGAGTTTCTTGGAACATACCACGGCAATGATTCCAATGAACAGATTGATTACAGACAGGCCGAAAGCCCATCCGAACCCGATTTTACGGGTACTTCCCCATTTGCCAACCAGAGCGGCAAGGGATAATGCGATACCTAAAAATAATAAACGTTCCATAATAGTATTTTTAACTTGTTATGCCCTTAATGATGTCAATCAGCGAAAGGTTAACAGTATTTCAAAAAAAATCATGCGATTTTTAATAATGTTTTTTTGAACTGTGTGAAAACATCGGATTTCATATCCATATTCTTAAGCACGGATGTAAAATCGGATTCATTGAGTTTCTGATTGTCAAAATCCCTTATAAGGTCAGATTCCGGAATGTCGTCACCCGACAGGTTGATACCTTTCCTTATTACCTCATTTCTCATGAACGAATATGCTCTCACGCATCCGGGACACATATTTAACAGTGCCTTGCAAAGACCTATGTTGGGATTCCCAAGTTTATCATTTGCCTTGATTTCGAGCATATACAGTTTTTTATCAACAACTCGTTTTTCTGCCCCTTCTGTAGAAATGAGAATAATCTGGAACAGTACATCCAATGCTTTATTCCAATTTCCCAGTTCATAATATGCACGTGCTTTAACGAACATGGCTTCGACACAGATTCTCCGCGACAATACGAGATCCGCATATCCGACAGCTTCAGTATATCTGTTGCCATACAGGCAAAGAATACTGTTAAGGAAATTGCAGGTCATGTTGCAATCCTTGATTAATGGCATGTCAGATGTTTTGCCAATAAGATTATCGTCGTCAAGCATCACATCAAACATCTTTTTAGCGAGCAATGCCGCATTGCGATAGTCTTTCAGCTTGATTTTAGTCTGCACCATCCCCAACAGAGCATTGGAAGCTTCGTCATACTGTCTCTTAGAAAGATACTTAAAGATTCCCTTGCCGGTGGATAGTTCATCTTCAATCAATGCAGCATCATTGAAAGAATTGGCAAAAGCCTTTATCTCAGGATTAACCCTGACATGATGAGCCATTAACGGATGACTTAATGTCAGGCCATCCAAAGAACGCACTCGGCTAAGCGCAACGTATGCCTGACCTGCAGCGAATGTTCCCCATGACAAGTCGAAATGCATCCGATCGAACGTCATACCCTGCGATTTATGGATGGTTATGGCCCACGCCAATTTCAAAGGGAACTGCATATAAGAGCCGATTAATTCTGATTCTATTGAACGAGTCTTGCGATTGTATATTCTTTCATAATTTTCCCACACCGTACGGTTAATACATACAGTAGATCCACTCTGCAGCTGCACTTTAACGGAATCCTCCCCTAATTCCACAACTTTTCCAATCGTACCATTAGCGATATGCGCAGAGGAATCATTCTTACAGATTATGACTTGAGCGCCTATTTTCAATCTTAGATGGAGCGGTGCAGGATAATCCGACGGACTAAACTTGCCCTTTACAACACCTTCATATTCCTTTTCCTCATTTTGTAACGCCTCCAGTTTGATCTCGTTTATGTATCCGGCCTTTTTGTTGAATCCAGTAAGGATTACGGAGTAATCTTCAAGTTCGTGTTCAGTACAGATATGTCTGTTCAGCATGTTCAACTCCAGGTCTCCAATTTCTCCGATACGCACCTTATTGAGTATGTCTACAAATGCTTCATCGGACTGCCTATATATTTTCATGAATTCTATTTTCGGCAGATTCATCTTTTTCAACACTTCTGATTTATAAAAGAATGGTGCTCCCATTCCATATAAATCACACAGCATCTCATCCTCTGCGGAACCTCTTTTTACAACCGGTGGCAACTGAAACAGATCACCTATGAATACTATTTGCATACCCCCAAACGGCATATTGTTACCTAATGCCTTTTGCAAATATCCATTCACACCGTCAACCAGATCGCAGCGCAACATTGATGCCTCGTCTATAATAATCGTATCGATATGCTTAAGAAGATTCTGGACATCCGGTAATATCTCAATCGGAGTCTGTGGACCTATTACTTCCATCGGGAACCGAAAAAAGGAATGTATGGTCTGACCTCCGGCAGCCAATGCTGCGACACCGGTGGGTGCCAGTACCAGAAACCTTTTCGGGATTTCTTTCTGTATGCGTTTAATAAATGTTGTTTTTCCTGTACCGGCTTTGCCTGTAATGAAAAGGCAACTATTGGTGTTCGCAACAAGGTCGTAAGCTTTTTGCTGTTCGAGATTGTCTTTATCAATCGGAAATGTCGTAATAGGTGTATTCATTTGCTTTGTTTTTTGTTGTTCGACTATATATGACATTCAATAAAGGAAGGTTAACAAGGGATATGAAAAAATATTACCTACTTTACGGTTCTATCCAATAAAATTTCTTAACTTTGTGCATGATATGGAATCCAAAGTATATCTAAAGGAATGAAAATCCGAGGTGCCTTATTAATCCTACTCCTATTCATTATATGCCAAGCGTATGCCGGCAACAAGCGTGCGCTGCTGATTGGCATATCCAGTTATCCTGCCCATCGGACCTCGGAACAGTCATGGTCTCCTATTCATGGCGCGAATGATATTAAGCTTATTTCGCCCACATTACAAAAGCATGGATTCAAAGTCGTTTCCTTAACCGAGAATCAAGCCACGGCTCGTAATATTCGAGACCGTCTATTAAAATTCAGCAATGCTTGCAAATCTGGCGATATAGTTTATATACATTTTTCTTGCCATGGTCAGCCTGTGGAGGATCAGAATAGTGACGAAACAGATGGATGGGATGAATCCATTATCCCATTTGACGCACCTAAACGCTATGTTCCGAAAGTTTATCACGGGCAGAACCATATCACCGATGATGAGCTAAACAAAACCTTCCGAAAGATTAGATCTAAAATCGGGAAACATGGATATTTGACGGTCGTAGCAGATGCATGCCACGCCGGCACTTTATATAGAGGTGATGAATCAGAGGATTCGGTAATAACACGTGGAACCAACGTCGGATTTTCTACACAAGGCCGCAAATTCGTCCCTAAAATAGATAAACGAGGTAGATTTCTGATTGAAAAGTCCAATACCATGAGCAGCATTTCTATAATTGAAGCTTGTCGATCATATCAGTCAAACAACGAAATAAAATGCAATGGCAGCTACTATGGTCCGCTGTCATACTACATTAATCTGGTATTGAAATCGAAATCCGAAATAGATTGGAGAAGCCGATGGTACGAGGAAGTTGTCTCCTTGATGTCCAGGGATTCAAGGTTGATTAGACAGAATCCTGTAATAGAGACAAGTGAATGACCTGACAATCCGAGAAGCTAACATGGGAAGCAAATATTCTAACACAGCATTGGATGCCTTTGTTAAATCTCAAAGGAGCATCACTATTGCCTATCTTCAGCGTAATTTTTCAATCGACAAAGACGATTGCGAAGATATCTTCCAGGATTCATTCATGATTTTATACCACCAGGCACAGGAAGGGAAACTTGACGATTTGACAGCTTCTGTCTCAACATATTTCATGGCCATCTGTCGCAACAAGACCATGGAATTGTTACGAAGAAATGGTAAATATATTCACCCGTCATTGGAGAATACCAAAGAATCCACCGACCAATTCATTGAAACCAATGTAGAGAAGATATTATCTTTTGAAGAAGACAGCATTGCCATAGAACGCAAGGAATCTCTTGTTCGCGACATTGTGCAAGACCTACCCTCTCCATGCAATGAATTGTTGTGGGGATTCTATCGAGACGGACTCTCAATGAAAGAAATAGCCAATCGATATGGCTATTCCAATGAAAACACGGCAAAGGTAACCAAACACCGTTGCTGCGATAAATTCAAGAAGCGTTTTTCTGAAATGCTTAATAAACTCATATAAAGCGAGCGATATGAAACCCGATATACAATCAGCACTACACCGCGATGAACGGATTTCCCGTTATCTGAAAGGTCTTATGAATCTGGAAGATGAGGCGCAATTCCTCAAGGACATGGAATCCGACAAACAGTTGAAGGAGGACGCCATAAATCGAGCGCGCATCATCAAGGGTATGCAACAGGTCGATATTGAATTGCTCCAGACCTTGAAGCATGCTTCGAAGTCCGAAGTGGCAAACGCGCTTCGGCCACGCCAAAAAATGTTCCACAAGCCTGGGATGTGGCTTTCCATAGCCGCATCGGCCGCCATTCTTGTCTTTTCAGGCTATAAGGGATATGATTATTACAACATCACGCATCTCGGCATACAATATGCCGCGGAATTCCCTATGGAAACAATAATCCGCGGCAACTCCAATTCTGAAGTGGAATCGGAACTACAGACTCTGTTTGACAACATACAGAAGCGCAACGACTTGACAGCAACCACACAACGCTTAGCCGAATTATGGGACATCGCTAATCAGGACACATACAACGATTACACCGACTATGCTCTCTACATCGGTTGGTATCTCGCCATCGGCTATCTCGAAGACTTCGAAAAAGATAAAGCTAAGGAAATCCTAAGCAAAATCACAATCGATAGTTATCCTCATGCAATCAATTTAAAAGCTCAAGAATTATTACACAGCATCCCATGAAGCACGTGATGTTTATCTGCCAGATCTGCGTTGTACTTATTATTATGTGCAACAGCTTTAATGCTGCCTCTACCAATGTAACAACTTTAAATACATCCATTGACAGCCTGACCAATACAAAAATTACTCAAATATATGACATTTATATCCAAGGCGTCGATGCTCATTCTTCAGGAAATATAGATCTAGCAAAACAATACTACGAACTTTATCTATCTCAAAACTATCATCATGATGCCTTAAATTATATATATATCGATCTATTGGCACGCTATATAGGGGTTTCCATGTCTTCCGAAGATTGGGATAAAGTAGCGTACTTGGGAAGTAAGCTGAATAACATCAATCAGCAGGTACGTGAAAATTATCATAATACAGCCTGGATGTATTTGATGTTTGCTTATTCTCTTAACAACCTTAATAAATGCGACTATATAGAGAATTTTATTCAAGTTGGTCTGTATTATGTTGATAAAACATACAAACCTACAGACAAAGAATATTATGAACTTAGATTTCAATATTTTGTATCCAAATTAAACATAGGAGATTATGATTCGGCCAATCAAATCCTCGATGAAATAAAACAGATTAATAATTCTTCTGGAGGGCATATCGTCGATGACCAGATTGTTTGGGCCTCAAAGCATTTAATGAGTGACGTTGCTAATGATCCATATAAAGACAAAGATAAATTTGTAGAACAGTTTAGTAAAGACATTATTGATATATCGTTAGCAACAGCTGTCATTGGTTATGAAAAAACTGAGGATACATGGCGTGGTATTGTTTCTTTAGCCGAAGATTTTTTGGAAAATACATATTTTGACAACACAAGTACTACTGATGAAAACATCTGGACTAAATTCATTTCATGGTATTCTGTGCTTATTAATGGCTTTGGCAAGGGTTTAAATATCCTGGACCGCTCCAGGTATGCTTATGATTATGTTCTGACTTGTAAGAATTTCCTTGATTGGCATTCGCACCTTTCTAAAAAAAAGCCCATTAAGTGGGAACAAATCAAAAATAGTTTAGATAATGATGAGCTGGCTATTGAAATTATACCACATTGTAATGAGGCATTAATAATATCCCACTTATCTGAGGCTCCGGGAATAATCGAACTTGACTCATTAGCGATGAGTCATATAATTAACATAGATGACAAAGATCCTATTGCCATAAACAATCTATACAAACCAGGAAGTCCTCTTTCAAACATTATTAATGCGATTAGTCCTGCATTTAAAGAGAAGAAACGCATCTACATTTCAGGATCCAATCGACTTGCTGCGATTAATTGGGCAGCCGCCCCTTACAAGGGACATATTTTAAGCGATTTCTTGGAGATTTTTCAAATGACTTCGACGTCTCAGATTCCGACAAATAAAATAAATCAGAATAATGCATCGAATATTAATTCCATAATCCTATATGGCGGCATAGATTATGACAATAACATTACTAATCATTCGGATACAACATCTATAAAGTTCAACTGGGATTGCTTACCCAATATCTCAGAAATATTACGAAGTGGATTTTCCTATTTACCATACTCTCTAATTGAAATTGATAGTATTGCAAAATTATGTCAAGTTTATGGATTAAAGGGAATTCGATATTCAGGCATCAGGGCTAACGAATCAATATTTAAAGAAACATCTTATTCATCTTCCACTGTCATTCATCTCGCAACCCACTCTTTTTTATTACCAAGTTATTCGCATAAAACTCTCTCTGAGCTATCAAAAACCACTGATGTCTCACGCATGGGAACTATTATGTCTGGCACTGGTTTATTATTTGCAGGATGTAACAATTCCCTTAAGAAAGGCATATCCGAGACAGAGGATGGAATTCTGACTGCTAAAGAAATATCCCAAATGGATTTATCTGAGGTAGAATTAGTCGTATTATCCTCATGTTCCAGCGGTTTAGGAGATTTAAATAATGTCAATGGTATTGTGTACGGCCTAACCAATGCCTTCAAATCCGCAGGCGTAAAACAGATATTAGTGTCATTATGGGATATCCCAGACTATACGACAAATCTGTTTATGATTTCTTTTTACGACAGTCTATTACAAGGGCATAATACAAGAGAAAGCTTAAAAGCGGCTCAGAAGCATTTAATTACTCATGGATATGCCGACCCTTATTATTGGGGAGCATTTGTGATTTTAGACTAATTTGAATTTTTCTTCAGGTTGATTGTTAACCTTTGATGTAGGTATGACATTAAGGTCATAAACAACTAAAACATATTGGCATTATGGAAAATTCACATTCTCAACCGTCACCTGTACAGCTTATAATCACATCATAAGCTCGATCTATTAAAATATTTTTGCAGGTAAACAGCTTGACGCTTGGACATGTCGGGATTTTTATCTAACTTTGCCCGTGTCACAGCAATGTGACTTTAGAAAGATTAACTTCTCCGGAAGCGTTTCGCCAATGCTTGAGATAGAAAACGTAGGAAATTTTCTTTTGACGCAAGCAGAGCAAAACGGTTCCCATGCCATATATGCGTGGGCTGTTTTCCTGCACTTTTCGTCAATTGGTTTCCTACGACCATCTATCAAAAGTCGCGGTGTCAGCCCACGTTTCCTATATTAGTAATTGACCAGGAGGGCTGCCTGATCTTAGTGTCCAACTTTTCAATTAAAAGGCATTTCCTGCCTGTAACGGTCAATTTTAAAAACATGTTATGAAGAAATTTGTAATTATTGTGTTTAATCTCCTCATGATACTTTGTTTCTTTTCATGTGGGACAAAGAATCAGGATTCTCAAGCCATATCGGAAATCCAGTCTGTCGTAGACATCGTTAACGCTGCATGTCCTCAATATCAGGATATGGGAAACGGTGTAACCCTATTATCCGTACAATATCTAGGCGATAAAGTAGTATACGATTACAAGATTAATAAGATTGCCGATGATATCGAAACCTATTTGGATGATCTCAAGAAAAGTATGTTATACCTATGTAAAGCAGAAGTTCAGGCTTCTTCTACGAGTAAGGCATTTTTCGAGAACCTGGTAAAAACAGGAACTCGAATTGTGTATTATTACCATAACGATTCCGGCAAATCATTCTCTGTAGAAATATCGGCCGATGATTTAAGGGAAGTTGTCGGTGTTCAATAGAATCCATCCATACTAATAACATATAAATCTTTAGCTAAATATGAGTTATACCAAATATGGCATGACTTGCCTTATCTTGCTCTGTCTTACGTCATGTAATCAGAGCAGAATTGATGAGCTTGAATACGAAGTGTCAAAGTTGGAAAAAGAAAATGAAGCTCTGCAATCACACATCGAAGAACTTGAAAATGTGATAGCTATTTACGAGAGTTCCCAAGCTCAATACTCGGCTCAAGAAAACCAACGCAACTGGCATCAGCAAAATGCCCGCCAGCATCTCCAAACGGCTGAATTTTGGCGCGAAAATGGTAATGAGTTCTTATACGAAAGCAGTATGCGGAATGCACAACAGGAACTTAACATGATACCCTAAATTAGAACCCGCACATACTCTCTAATGCTAACCCGCTGACTATAGGCTAGAATTGTGCGTCCGGATTATTTCGTCGGCAAGGTAGAGGTCGCTACGGCATATCAGGTCGGCGGTGCCGTCATCGATTATTTCAAACAGAGGTGATGAATAGAGCATATCCATCGCGGACTCAAGGGAGATGTGTTGCTTTTCTGCAATCAGCTCTATGATACGGGCATATTTCATGTCCCTTAATATGCGTGTGGCCTTATCCATGTGTATACTTTCTATGCTCAATGAATTTAAGACACCGGTCTATCGCCTCCTGAGTGATGAAGCATAATTGATTGTTCGGCATTTCGTATGCAAGATTATGTAATGCCTGCTCTTTGTTGTACACACCGGCCATATAAAGGTCTACAGTCTGAAACACTTTGTCGTTGGCTACTCCACCCTCTATGATATCGTATTGTTTATAAGCATCCTTACCTTTACGGCAGTTGCACACGAAATCAAGCCATGCTTCATCATAAGCCTCGAAAGTCCTTATCCTCATATCGGGATCTGGAGTATACTCGAATATGTGCAGATATGCATCTTTCCCGGCACGTAGAAACCGGCTGGAATATTTATCCGCCTGTTCTATAAGTCGGGTCACATAGAAACCCTTCCCAAAGTCAAGAGCATCCCGCGAATGCTTGACATCCGGAGAATCAAAACATTGGTCGGAGGTATGATATACTAACATAAGGCATGGCCTTTCTTTTTCATCAATTCTATTACATCTTCAGCTACATATTCGAGACTGAATGTATGGAGCACATCGTATGCGGCAGCCAGATAATCCTTTATTACTCCGGCAGCGTGAAGTTTCCTGTATATGAACGAACATGACTTACCCGTCATCAGAGCCAACGCCCCGATGACACATGTCACATAGTCTATTTGCCTATTTGTCATTTCATCATATCTTAGAGAGTCCGTTCACGTCTGTATTCCACTTGCAAAGATAATACTTTTTTTCAGATAAGGGATAATCCGGTTAAAAACGTGATGACCGGAACCCATCCGCTATCATCAAAAAGATATTCCTTCGCGTTATTTGCAATGTACGCGTTCGGGGTGCCATTTATCCATCGGGACATGGTCGACGAGAGGATAGCCGACGGGAATAAGGTTGAAGGGGACGAATGCGTCGGGCAAATCTAAAATCGCCTTTACCGACGCCATGCGGTCTTCGTGCGGATACAGGCATGTCCACACTCCTCCCAGTCCTATGGCGTGCGCCGCCAGCAGGAGATTCTCGGATGCGGCCGAGAGGTCCTGATCCCAAAGCACTCCGTCCACACCTTCCAGAAACCGGTCTTTGTTTCCGCATATCACGATGGCCACGGGTGCATCGGCCGTCATCTTGGCGTACGGCAACGCATCCGCCAGGTGCTTTAATGTCGAGGGATCGTCGACTACCATGAATTCCCAGGGCTGTCTGTTCACGTCGCTGGGCGCGCTCATGGCGGCATGCAGCAGGGCCGATACCTGTTCATCGTCCACCGGACGGTCGGCATAACGACGCACGCTGACACGCCGCAGTATGTTCATATATGCCTCATTCTCCAGGAATCTCGCCGGTATGTCATTTGTAATTTTCATTGTCTTAAGTACATCTGTATGACTTTAGAGTGTGTTTACTTTTAAACCGTTTTAACTAATGAATAGAGTGATTATTTAAATCAAATTAATCTTGAGGTCTTTTTTGGCTGATTTTGCCAAGCTTCGTCGGTCACGGTGCCCGCACCGCTCCCTCCTTGGCTTGCAAAACCATCTCAAAAAATCCGCTCAATCTTAATTTGATTTAAAAGTAAACACACTCTTAAAACGTGATGCCGCCTAATTAAGTTTATCCATCGCCTTGCGAATCCGTAAATCTTGCGAGTCTGTAAATAAAGAACACGCGATGAGCCGGCATCCGGGTCATCGCGCTTTCTGATATTTATTACTGTTTCTCCTGTTCTCCTGTCAAAAATTTTGCGCCAGCTGGCCGAGGGGGTCGAGGTGGCCGCGTACGCGCTTCAGACGCAGCAGGGCCTCGAGATAATAGTAGTCGGCATAGATTATAGAGGCGTCTATCTCCGACCCGGCGGGCTTGTGCCCTACCGAGTGGTCCAGGAACGAGGGACGTTTCCCGCGACTCTGATACTTGTCCGAGCTAAGCGACGCCAACATCTTCTGCGCGGCCTTATAGTAACGCTCCTGATCCGCCTTGTCACAGTATCCCTGCAATTCAAGCAGCGCGGAGGCCACCACCGCGGCCGCCGATGCGTCGCGGGGCGCTTTCTTACCGGCCGGGTCGTCAAAGTCCCAATAGGGCACATAGTCCTTGGGCAACCGGCTCAGGTAGACGTCCGTTACCTTGCGTGCGAAGTCCAGGAACTTCGGGTCGCGCGTCTCGCGATACACCACGGTATATCCGTATATGGCCCAGGCCTGACCGCGGGCCCACAACGAATCGTCGGCATATCCCTGATGCGTCATCCCCTTCAGGAACTCGCCCGTCTTGGGGTCGTACACGACAACATGATAGCAGGTATTGTCCGGACGGAAATGATACTTCATCGTGGTCTCCGCATGCTTCACGGCAATGTCGTACAGACGGCGGTCGCCGCCGTTCTTCGCGGCCCAGAACAGCATCTCCAGATTGATCATGTTGTCCATGATGGTGTTGTGGCCGCCAAGCATCTCCACGTTGCGCGGCCAGGACAGGATTGTGCCCACGTTCGGATTATAGAGCGTGGCCAGCGAATCGGCCGTATCGAGTATCACCTGCCTGTAACGCGGATTGTGCGTCAGCCGGTAGCCGTTGCCATAGCTGCAGAACACCAAGAATCCCAGGTCATGGTCAAACGCCGGACGCTGTGACAGGAACTCCAGTGTCTCCGTATATTTCTCGGCATACTCGCGCAACTTCAGGTCGTTCGACGACTCATACGCATACCACAGCACGCCCGGCCAGAAACCGTTGCACCACTCCTCCGGCGAATTCTTGCGCAACGTCCACACCGAATCGTCGGCCGCTATGTTGCGCGGCATCAGCGTATAGTCCGTATTGTCGCCCGTCACCTGACGCAACGTGCGCCACGTCTGGCTCTGACAGTATGCTATCTCCTTGTTCTCGTCCAGTTTAGCCGCCGACACCCCTACGCACGATGTCAGCAATATCGCACCTGTTATTATTTTTAAGGCCCGCATAGTATTCCAATATCTATTATCTATTATCTATTATCTATTATCTATTATCGATTATCTAATATCTATTATCTGATAACTAACTCGTCTTCCACCACATCGATCCATCCCCGTTCGGCCACTCCTCCCGGCGTCACGCTGTAATAACCCAACTTCGCCCCTATCCATTTGCCCACACGCGCCGTAAACCGGCCTGCGTCTGTAAATTTGCGGCCGTCGGTGCTGTAACTCAGTGTGCACTTGCCGTCGCGCTTCACCGTGACGCGCAGCCACACGTCGCACTCCAAGTTGGGCATCAGTCCGGCGGCATACACACGCGTCGGCTTCAGCTCCGCGATGTCTTTCACCGTCTCCTTGCCGCCGTTGTCGGCATCCCGGTTCGCGGCATACTGCAGCACGAACGCATCGCCCTTCTTCAGCAGTCCCAGGCGCGCATAGTCACGGCCCATCACCACTATGCCCGACGTGGCACCTTCCGACAGCGATTTAGCCGATACCCTTACGCGCGATGTCGCCGTAAATTCTTCGGCAGGGAACTTCTGCAGCCACAGATTCGGCACGGCCCACAGGTTGATGTCCACGGCCTCCGTACGGTGGCCGTATACGCGCATCATACCCTCCGGCAGCGGAAAACCGTACTCCGGTTTGTAGTCGGCGTGCCACTGGAACAGTGCCGAAGCATCCTTGGAATGCTGCAACGGCAGCGCGCCTTGTATCACGCTTCCCGCAGGCTTGGACCATCTGCGCACCGGGTCGCCGCATCCGTCGCCGTCCGTGTCGTTGCCGATAACCGGCCAGTCCTCGCGCCACACCATCGGGTTGAGATGTATCAGTCGTCCGTACAGATCCTTGTCCTGGAAATGCAGGAACCAGTCCTTGCCTTCCGAGTCGGTCACCCACGCGCCCTGATGAGGGCCGTTGATGTCGCTCTTGCCCTGCGCCATCACTATCTTGGCCTCGTACGGGCCTTCGATGTTGCGGCTGCGCATCACCAGCTGCCAGCCCGTGGCCACTCCGCCTGCCGGCGCGAACATATAGTACCAGTCTCCCTTGCGGTAGAATTTCGGTCCCTCCACGGTGTGGTTCACGCCGTCGTTGCCGTCGTATATTATCCGGGGCGTACCCATGGCTTTCTTGCCGTCGGGTGTCAGCTCCCACAGCGTGATTACGCTGTTGAAACCGCAGCGCGAGGCCGCCCAGCCGTTGGCCAGGTACACCTTGCCGTCGTTGTCCCAAAGCGGCGACGGGTCTATCAGCCCCTTGCCGGGGATGACCAGCGTCGGTTCACTCCACGCGCCTTCGGGGTCGTCGGCGCTGACCATGTACACGCCGAAATCGGGGTCGCCCCAATATATGTAATACCTGCCATCATGCTCGCGGATGCAGGGCGCCCACACGCCCTTGCCGTGACGAGGCGCGGCCTGATAATAGTCCACGGGCAGCACGTCGGGCAGCGCGTAGTTCACTATGGCCCAGTTCACCAGGTCGTGCGACTTGAGGATAGGCAACCCCGGCGCCGACTGAAAACTCGATGCGGTCATGTAGAACGTCCTGCCGTCGGGCGACGCCACCACATCGGGGTCCGAATAATCGGCATGGATTATAGGGTTGACATATTCCTTGCCCTTCATATTGGCGGGATTCGACACCATCTGCGGGGCCATCGCCCCGGCACCGGCCGCAACCGCCGCCAGCATCGTCAATATTATAGTCGTCTTCTTCATGCTTGCTCCGGATAGCTGCACTATCCTCTTAACTTTCTAAACTCTTTCAACTCTCTGAACTTCAGCGAATCGGAACGATTCGCATCGCCACTCCGCCGCGACCGGGAACGTCGAACTTCAGCTTGTCCTTCGACGTCACCTTACGCGTGCTCATGGCCACCTTCGTGGCGGTCTTCACCTTGTCGTCGCCGTCGGTGTATATCTCGGCCACATACTTGCGGCCCGGTTCAAGGAACGACAGGTCGATAGTCTCCTTCGCGCCGTCGTTGTTCACCATTGCGGCCACCCACCAGATGTCGCCCTTGCGGCGCGCCATCACTATGTCGCGTCCGGGGAAGCCTCCTAACACCTTCGTGTCATCGAATGTGGTCTCCAGGTCCTCGAACCATTTGATCTCCGGCTCGCCCTTGTACATCCGGGGATTGTCGTACCAGAATATGGTCTGCATCGGGCTGTAGAACACCAGTGACGCCGCAAGCTGATGGGCGTGGCTGTTATTCAGCCTCTTGTCGTAGTAGCATATCGTATAGTCGGCGGCTCCGTTTATCATGCGTGTGAATGGTAATGTTACGTTATGTGTAGCGTCGGGAAACTCCTCGTTGCCTAAGATTCCCTCCTGTGTCACCAGATTGGGGTACGTGCGCGAGAAACCGGAGGGACGGAACTCGTCGTGGATGTTCATCATCAGTTTGTTGTCGGCGGCCTCGCGCACCAGGTCGTGCAGCCATGTGGCCCAGCGGTGCGACGCATACTGCACGAAACCGCTCTTGACGCCCTTCACGCCCCAGCCGGCCACGACGGGCAGCAGTTCCTTGTGCTGCTTCTGCAGCGCGTGCTGGTTGATGTACAGCCAGATTCCCACGCCATGCTCACGGCCATATTCCACCACCTTCTTCATGTCTATCTGCGGTATAACCCTGGTGGCGTCGCCGTCGTGCGACGTGCACGGCTCGTACCATTTCCAGTCGTACAGCATATAGGGTATGTTGTGGGCGGCGCAGAAGTCTATCACCTCCATCGCGGCCTCGGTGGTCAGCTTGGTGCAGCGCATTATCTTCCCCGGCTTCACCCAGTCGAAGTCGCTTTCGGCCTCGGGGTTCAGGTTCAGCACTATGTCATTGTTCTCCAGCAGTCGGCCGGGCGTGTCGGCGGTCATTATTATCTTCCAGGGGGTGGCGGCGTATGTCACCACGTCCACGGGCGAATACATCACCGACTGCAGCGTGCCGGGCTTCCCGTCGCGGGCCACGAACTTGGTGAGGCACCAGTCGTCGACATCGGCGTCGGTCACCGCCACCCATTTGCCGTCGGGCAGTTCCAGGGTCAGCGCGCGCTCCACGGGATGCTTTATCTCGTCGATGCCTGTGCGGTCGAACTTGGCCTGCGCCCACTGCTCGCTCCACGCCATCGTGCCGACGGGGAAGGTGTAGTCGGTCAGGTCGGCCGTCACCTTGTGGAATATGGCGTCGGGATGCTCCGGGAAGAAATAGCGGAAAGCTATCCCCTCGTCGTATGCACGCACCTCCACGTTGAGGCGGTATTTGCTCTTGTCATGACGCGACATATACATCGTGGCCGAATTGTAACGGTCGCGCACCGTGGAGCGCTCGCCGTACAGCGGATGCCACTCGTTGTCCACCGGCTGATGCACGCGCACCGAGTCGACGGTCAGCAGGTCCATCCAGCACTCCGGCTGCTGCAGGTCGCGCTTGCCGAGGGCCATCTCCCAAACGCGGTTGTCCAGGTTCAGGCCGGCGCGTGACGGCAGGATGACGTCGGCGCCGTTCATCCTGACCTGATAGGTCAGTTCCCGGCCCGGCTTGGAGAATGTCACTTCGTTCACGCCGTCGGGCGACGTCAGCTTCAGCACCGTAGCTTCGTCGGCTGCCTGCGCCATGCCGCATACCAGCAGCATCGCTATAGATGTTATTATCGTTGTCTTCATGTCAGGTTCTTTTCTGCCTATAGTACGGTTTTACATCCCGCTTCACTTAAAGCAGGGGCGTTATTTATCAAGATTCCAGTACACGCAGTATCGCATACGGTTGGCGTCGTACAGCGGCAGCAGGTCGTGTCCCTGCGCCGAACGGAAGTGCAGTCCCTTGCCTGCGCGCGTCACGCTCTTGGCTGGGTTCTTTACGTCCACTTTCAGCGTGGTGGGCAGGTCCTGAGGCACCTTGTAGTCGTATGTGTAATAGTCGTTTCGCACAGTCGGATCGGAGAACGGCGCGGGAGCGGTCATTCCCTCCGTGCCCATGTCGCCCACCAACAGCACCGGGCCGTACATCAGCGCGCCGCGCGTGGCGTCGTCGGGCGTGGTCTCCACTCGCAGCGTCATCGGATAGCGCGCCTCAATCACGTCGCCGGGCTTCCACCGCCGCATGATGCTGATGTATGACGACGGTTTGCCGCTTACTTTCACTTTCTTGCCGTTCACCTTGATCTCAGGCTTGCCGCTCCATTCGGGATAACGCAGCGAGATGGTCATGGCTTCGGCCGGGGCAGCGTCGATGGTGAATTTCGTAGTCTCCTCGTCGGGGAACTCTGTGCGCTGTGTCAGCTTCAGCCCCTTCTCCTTCCAGTCGAGGACGGAGGGGATGAACAGGTTCACCAACAGCTCGTTGTTATTATGATAATATATCGCTTCGGCATATTTGGAATGGCTTTCGAAGCCGCTGCCCACGCAGCACCAGAAGGATTGCTCGGGGGTGCTGTACAGCTTGTACGCACCGCTGAGCAGCGGAAGGAAGTAGCATACCATACCGCTTTCGGGGTCCTGCTGCGCCAAGATGTGATTGTAAAGCGCACGCTCGTAGTAGTCTGCCACGCGGGGCGACGCATCTTCGCAGAACAGGTGGCGCGACAGCTTCAGCATATTGTACGTGCAGCAGGTCTCGCCCGTGTAGCCGTTGATGAACTTCGACATCTTCTTCGGGTCGAAATAATGCTCCTTCTGGCTCAGCGAACCGTTGACGTAGCAGTGCCTGTCGGTCATCTCGTTCCAGAACAGGTGTGCTATGTCGCGGCTGCGCTGCGATCCGCTAAGCTCGTAATTGCGTGCCTCTCCTATCACCTTCGGGATGAAGGTGTTGGTGTGTTTTGTACCGAAATCGGTATTGCCTTCGGCCAATGGGTCTATCACGTCGTTGTGATAGAAGTATTCGGCCATCTCGCTGTATTTCGGGTCGGCGGTGATGGCGTAGAGGTTGTAGAATGCCTCGTTGATGCCGCCGAACTCGTTGCGCAGCATCTTGCGGCGCGTCTCCTCGCTCCGGCCGTGCAGCTTGCCGTAAGCCCAGTCGCCCATCTTCACGGCCACCTCCAGCGCCTGCTTGTTGTCGGCATAAAGGTACTGGTCAATCAGTCCGGACATTATCTTGTGCAGCGTGTACCAAGGGGCCCACACTCCCTCGCCGCGCAGGTTGCGGTTGATCAGTTCCTCGGGAAAGGCGCTGACATAACCGCTGCCGAGTACATCCTGCACCTTGCCCAACACCTCGACGATGCTGTCACCCTTCAGCTTGAACAGCGGGTCGCCCGTAGCGGCGTACATCAGACCGTAGGCCGACATCAGATGGCCGGTGGTGTGGCCGCGCAGATCGCAATCCAGCGATTCCCAGCCCCCATATTTCTTAAGGGATTCATAGCCACCCTCCAGTCCGGCGAAAATACCGGCGTTGTTCTTGAAACTGTGGGTCAGGCGGTTGATGTTTATATTGGCCATCCATGCGGAATCGCGGCGAAGGTTGTCGTGTACGCGGCCCGGCAACAGACGCACGTCCTTCAGGTCGAACGCCCTGACTTTGGCGGGAGCCATATCAGCCACTTTCAGTTTGCCTCGATGCTGGCCCGGGTACACCGACTGGGCGCCGACGCCGCCCGCCACGCCGCCCGCTATTATGAATGCCGCTAAGGCCCTGAGAGAAATCTTCATGAATGCCATCGAATTTATATGATGAGATTTAGTTGAGTTAATCGCGTGCTTATAGCTGTATTTATAGCGATTACGCTTATAGTACGTTCCACTCCTCCCATCCACCCAATGAATTACCGTTTTGCCATTTCAATATTATTGATTATATTTGCACTGCGTAAAAATACGCATTCCACTGCGCAAAATGTAACATTATGTATAAACGTTCTGAATACCATATAATTAAATCAAGACTGAAAGAGACACGTCGATTCATTCAGGTCATTGTAGGTCCTCGTCAGATTGGGAAATCCACTGTAGTTAAACAAGTATTACGAGACATAGACCAGCCATATCTGTTCTACTCAGCCGATGATGTTCCGGCAACCAACCGCTCATGGATTACCGATTGTTGGGAAGCTGCCAGAAGTTTAAAGAAGGCAAAAGGACATGATGAGTTTATTCTGATAATAGACGAAATTCAGAAGATTGCGAACTGGAGTGAGACGGTCAAAAAGGAATGGGATACCGATACTTTCAATGACCGCAATATCAAGGTATTGCTTTTGAGGAGCAGCCGTGTACTGTTGGAAAAAGGCCTCTCCGAATCTCTTGCAGGCAGATTCGAAGAAATAAGGATGTGCCATTGGAGCTATGACGAGATCCGGGATGCTTTCGGCCTCAGTCCGGACGAATATCTGTTCTATGGCGCTTATCCGGGAGCTGTATCCTTAATTCACGATTATGACCGTTTCCTACAGTACATTCAATCATCAATTATCGATTCTACCATCAACAAGGACATTCTTATGGATGCACCTGTCGGAAAACCCGCATTGCTGAGACAGACATTCGAATTAGGCTCCTCCTACTCAGGCGAACTTCTGTCGTTAAACAAAATGCTTGGAATGCTTCAGGATGCCGGGAATACCTCCACGCTACAGTTTTATCTGAATCTACTGAACGACAGCGGATTGCTATGCGGACTTCAGAAATTCAGCATCGATTCGGCACGACGCAAGGCAAGCATCCCCAAACTACAGGTTTACAACAATGCCCTCAAGCTCGCATATCTGAACACATCTTTTAACAAAGCGTTGATCGACCGCCGTTTATGGGGTCGTATATTTGAGTCCGGCATCGGCACACACATCGTAAATCAGGCGTTTAAACATCGTTTTGAAGTGTTTTACTGGCGCGAACGGGACCTTGAAGTCGATTACATTCTCCGAAAAAACGGCTCGGTTGTGGCAATCGAAGTTAAAAGCAATGCAGAACAGCGGACCGCCGGCCTCAACGAATTCACCAAGAAATTCAATCCAAAGTCGGCATTCATTGTCGGCGATGGCGGAATTGCCCCCGAAGAATTCCTCTCATTGAATCTTACCACTCTATTTTGAGTCTATTCTGACGGCAAAAGGGGCCGTGCCGGTCGGCACAGCCCCTTGGATACGTTCATGATGTCGTATTATATCGTGATATCGTATTATATCGTGTATGACGTGTTATGCTGAGTTATTTCACCATAACCTTTGTCACGTTCTTGCCCTGACGGCGAACATATACACCGGGAGTCATGTTGTCGGCCTTCACCTGAACGCCGTTCAGATTGAAGTACTCAACCGGCGCATTCTCGTCAGCCTCAATGCCTGCGATACCGGTATTTTCATCCTCGCGAGCAACAAGATTACCGTTTTCCTCTTTTAGAACAAGATTAGTATTCCCCAATTTAAACTTTGATGCATCTGTGCAATTGTTAACTATGGCATCTCCATCTGCAAATTGTCCATTATTATATTTGTAGATAACAATAGGTTCTGTGTTATCCAGGGTTTCTCCTTCTGAAACAGCGAAAGGAGAATTTTCAACACTAATAGACATGGCATTGTTACCGGATATCTCGCAAGACGTATTTTGTCCAAAGAATAGATGTCCGGTGTTTTCATTTACACCACAATTGGACACATTAAGATTCTTGACGACAAGTTTACCGCCACTTTTTGCAGTTACCAATCCCTGTATATGTGAACTCTTTGCATTCTGGATCTTTACATTCTCCAAATTCACAGTCGAGCCATTTGAAGCCTCAATAAAGCTGCAGGTAGCATCTTTGTCAAGACCGTCAAGTGTCAGATTCTTGAGAGTGAGAGTCTCATTTCCGCCCTTGCTTGCCAGTAAAAGAAGTTTTCCAGCATTACCACGACTTATTTTAACATCGGGAGTTGCACCCTGAATTGTTAGAGAGCGCGAAGAACCGTATTGCAGACGATCTGAAGCTGTCTGATCCGTCTTAACTGTAAGGACGTCACCATCAGTGGCTGCTGCCCATGCTGCATCAAGGTTTTCATAACCTTTGCCGGTCTGATCAACTACCGCATCAAGATCCAGATGGGCTTTCAGATCATCCTCACCCTTGAACCAGTTGATCCATGCCACTGTATAGCTCTTATCAGCTTCGTTCTTGATATCTGCAATAACGATTTCTATCTTGGTAATTGTCTTCTCGTCTGTCCAGTTGTCACCTCCTATTGTCCAATAGTAAGTGTGGTTGCCATTTATATCTTGGATGTCAGTCCAAGCACTTTCTTTCAAGCTGTAACCTTCAGCATTCTTTATCCATGATGTTTTATTTTCGCTATTCAGAATTCCAATATTGCTCATTTTCAGGGATCCGCTTTCCGGACGCTTACCGATGAACTGGATTGCGATGATTTTGTATTCCGAAGCATTCAGCGTATAGTAATTATCTGCATTTTCTGACTTCATATTATATTTAAGGTCAGCACGATAGTTAGGCGCAGTCTGCGAACATGTGACCTTAATACCGCCCTCTACCTGTTCGGTAGTAGCGTCATTGAAGAATGCCCATCCTTCGGGAATTCCCTGGCTGAAATCGGCCGGGAATACCTGGTCGAACGTCTTTGCCATCGAGGCCGTACCGCCGACGAGGAGGGCGGCAAGTAGCGTAAAGATTTTTTTCATGGGTTGTTAAGTTTGGTTTGTATTGTTGGTTTGTTGTTTGTTGACTTGCTGTTTGATTCGTAATCAGTGGTTGAGTCTGTAAATAGCTTCTTTCTGTTTACATCCTTTTATACGGCCCACTTTTCATACACACTCAATCCCCATTCAAAAAAATCCGCACAGCCTCTTTTCCCAAAGTACCCTAAGGACCTTAAAGTCCCTAATGCCCTTTCTAAACAGTGCGGGCCGCCTCTTGTGGGGGCAGCCCGCCGATTGTGTCGATCCGTTCGATTACTTCACCAGCACCTTGACGGCGGTGTTGCCCTGCCGGCGCACATAGATGCCGGGCGTCATGTTGCCGGAGCTTACCTGCATGCCGTTCAGGTTGTAGTACTCCACGGGTGCGTTCTCGTCGGCGGCGATACCGGCGATGCCCGATCCGCCCTGATACTCGCCTGCAACCAGGTTGCCGTCCTTGGCCTCTAGGCTGAAGGCTGTGCCCTGCAGTTCGAACTTCGCAGCATCCTCCGTGCCGGCCACGATCACCGAACCCATAGTGCGGTTCTCGTCTACAAACAGCTTCACGGCCTTGGCGGGTGCGAACTCGGCGCCTGCGGTCACACTGTAATCCCTCTCCAGGAAGACAGACAGGTCGGTCGTGCCGTTGATGGCAGAGCCGTTGCCGCCTAAGAACAGTTCGCCGCGACCCTCGGCTACGGTGTTGTTGACCGAAGCCACATTGTTCAGAGTCACCTTACCGTTGTTCTTTACGGAAATCACGCCCTGGTTGTTGGTGCCGTTGAAGTCCTTGATCTCGCAGTTCTCCATGATCAGGCCCGAGCCGGCGGCACTTACCTCGATGAATGTTGCGTTCGACGGATCCTGCTCCGTATAAGCCATCTTCAGGTTCTTCAGCGTAACGACTTTGTTCACCAGAAAGGCGAGTTTGTTCTTCACCGGACAGGAGATGGTCACGCCGTCCTTGGCCTCGATGGTGATGTTGTTCAGCTCGTTTACGGTGATGCCGTTGCTGATGGTTATATCCTCGTTGATGGTGATGATGTCGCCGTCCTTGGCGGCAGCCAGGGCGTCCGTCAGATTGCCGAAGCCAAGCTGACCGATAGTCACGACGCCTTCGCCGGCTACATACTCGCTTGTCACGATGTTGCCGTCCTGACCCTTAAGGCTGAACTGATCGCTCATCAGGTTGAACTTGGCCACGTCCTCGGTGCCTGTCACCAGGGTGCTGCCCAACGTACGGTTGCCGTCGATGAAAAGGCGGCAGGGGCTGGATGGGTTGAAGTTCTCGCCTGCGGCCACGCTCAGATTCTTCTCGATGAAGATTGAGGCGTTGGTGGTGCCGTCCACGGTCGAACCGGTGTTGCCGATAAACACCTCACCGCGCCCCTCGGGCAGAACGTTATTGGAGAATGAAACGTTGGTCAGCACAGCGCTTCCGCTGCTCTTGATGCTGATTACACCCTGCCCGTTGGTGCTGTTGAAGTTGCTCATGGAGCAATTCTCCATGTTCAGCTTGCCGCTGCCCGAGCTGGCCTCCACCAAAGGTTGATTGGACAGATCGTCGGTGTACACTAACGTCAGGTTCTTCAGCGTGGTCGGCTTCTTTACCAGAAACGCGAGTTTGTTCTTGGTGCGACATGATATGGTCACACCTTCCACGGCCTGCAGGGTCACGTTGTCCACCTTGTCAAAGTCCACGCGGTTGCTGACGGTCACGTCCGACCTTACCTCGATCACGTCTCCCTCGGCAGCGGCACCGGCGGCTGCCTCGATCGACTCATACTCTGTGGTGCCGATAAACACCTGTGCCGACATGACGGCGCTTCCGGCCAGCAACGCGGCTATAAGAGTAAATACTTTCTTCATAAGTTGTATTGTATTGATTACAGTAGTTGTATTGTATTGTATTATGTTATAGTTTGTTTTGGGTTCACGCACGCTCCCTCTTGCTTCCGCTATGTTCTTTGTTTTCTTGCTTCCGCTATGTTCTTTGTTTTCTTGCTACCGCTATGTTCTTTTGTTTTTGTTGCTTCCGCTATGTTCTTTTGTTTCCGGCTTGAGCTTCAGCGAAAGCCCGCAGTCCCATAAAAGCAATCCGGAGCAGTAAACAACTTCCGTTTACTGCTCCGAATACGTTTGACTTTTCGTTGACACTTAACGCCTTCAGTCAATTTTTGCAATTATTTTCACCAGTCCGTCCTGACGCTGCGGGTTGACGCTGCTGCCGTTCACTTTCAGCGTGGGCAGCGGGCTGCGGTACTTCATGTTGACGCGCGGCTGGCCGTTCACCCACAGGTTCATGCACTTTCCTTCAGGCTTGGCTATCACGTTCAGCTTGGCCAGCGACGAGAATACCACCTCGTTGCCGCGGCGCAGCGAGCTGCCGTGGTTGATGAACACCTCGTCGGGCTTCGTGGGGTCGCCCCCCTCCTTGTATGTCACCGCAAGCATATAGGCGTCGGTGGTCCATCCGTCGGCGTCTATCCACGAATTGAGATGCATCAGCCGTCCGTCGGCCAGCTGATTGATGTACAGGTCGGTCACCTTACCCTTGTACGTGACGCGCACACCGATCCAGTCCTTGCCCTCGCGCGTCTCGAACTGCGGCATATCCTTCTGCGCGGGCGAGTCCTTAAGCGTGATGGCAGTCAGACCCTTCACGCGGTCGGTGTCGCCCGGCAGCATGAAGGCGTAATATTCTTCGGTGCCCTTCAGGTCCTCGGTCGGCCCCTGACGCACCTCCCAACGCAGATCCTCGGGATAATCGTGCACATAATTGCTGTAAGCCAGCGGACGCGGATATATCGGACGTATCGAGGCGGCAGACTCTCCGTTGGTGATGTTCAGGTCGAAGCCCTTCTTCTCGGCCTTACCGCCGGGATGCCACAGCCATTCGTACTGTCCGGGCCGGTGCGAATGTATGTCGTCTATCACATAGATTATGTCGTCTATCCACAGGAACGAACGGAAGTTGCGGTCGAACGCATGCGACATCGGGCCGGTGCCGTCGGCCAGCACATACTTTATGTTGCCGCCGTCCAGGAGTCCGCTCACCGATCCGGGGAGCATCGAGCCGTGATACTGCTGATACGTGGGCTGACCCTCGCCGTTGAACTTCACTACATTGTGGGCGTCGGTCTGGAAGAAATAGTTGCGGTATTCCGGCTTGCCATAGCTGCAGTTGCCCGCGTCCTTGATGATGTCGGCGCCGTTATGGAACACTATCAGCGAATTGGCGTCGGCATGCGAGTGATTCCAGGTCATGCCGGATTTCACCGCTAACATCGAGGCGTTCTTGTCCCATGAGTCGCGCATCGTGGCCCAGCCGAAGTCTTTCCACAGGTGCGACTTGGCAAGCGCCGGCTCGGCCGGGGCGTTGCTCAGGTCGGGAGTGTAGAGGAAGCCCATCGGGAAATGACGCGGGAATCCCTCGCGGTGCTGACCCGGCTCCAGCTGGTTGATATACCACAGCGTGGCGGGATCCTTCGCACCCTGGTTGTAGGCAAGTATCATGGAGCTTTCGCCGGTCACGTTCTTGTGGCTGTCGCCGAAGTTGATGCTGTACAGCATTCCGTCGCGCGGATAGGCCACATGACTGAAGAACGACGCCAGCTTACCCATCTGCGGAATCTCCTCCGGCTTGGCGCCGGGATGCGAGTTGAGCCATGCCTGACGGAACAGCAGCGCCTCGGTGACGCCGAAGCTGGCATAGTTGATGCTCTCGTACATGCCGCCGTCGCGGTCGAATGTCCTGGGCTTGTGCTGTATCACGTCGCCGGCAAAGTCAAACCACTGCGGTATGGCCTCCATCACGGCCTCGGCTCCTCTGGCTGCCTCGGGCACCTCGTTGCTTATGGCCAGTGCCAACAGACCGCCCATGCCGGCGCACGACGTCCACCAGTTGTGGCCCATCGAGTTGAGCGAGTGTATGCGCGTGGGCTCGTTCACCCAGTCGCCCAGCAACGGTTCCACCGCCAGGCGGTACAGTCCGTCGGCTATCTTCCTGCGCTCGGAGGCGGAGAGGCGGTCATATATGGCGTCGTAGGCCACGGCAAGCTGGAATGCCTTGTGGGCCATCTGCAGCTCGCTGCGCCATGCCGGTTTGCGTGCCATCATCTCCTTGTCGCCCCACGACTTTATCTCGGAGGTCTTGAGCAGCTCACGCTTCACGGTGTTGGCATACGCGGTGTCGCCCGTCACGAGCCATGCCAGTGCCGGATACTCCAATTTGCGCACGTTGGCACCCTTCTTCACCTGCAGGTCGGCCTCCTCCTTGATCAGTTTCCAGCCGTTGGCCTGAACGGTGTCGTGAGCCATCCGCTGCCTGGCCGCCGCCACCTTCGCGGGCGTGAACAGCAGCGACGGATGCTTTATGCCACCGGCATTCACCGCCAACGCAGCCACCGCCACGAGTGCCGCCACTATACCTGTCTTTCTCATATCGTCTGTTATGATGGTATGTAAGTTCTTATTATTTAAATACGACGTTGCGGACGTGATTGCCTATGTAGATGTCGCACATATCGCCGGACTTGTACCATTTCGGTTTGCCGGCCATGTCGTCGGTTATCTTCACGCCGTTCACGGTCAGGTTCTCGAACGTCAGTCCGGCCACCTGACGGTTGTCGTCATATCCGCATATTATCGATGTCGAGGCGTTCCGGCCGGTGTAGGTCACATCCCTGAACAGCACGTTGTCGACGCTCCGGCCCGGTGCCTTGCAGTATTTCTCGTTCATGAATATGCGCACGTTCACCAGTTGCCCGCAGCGGAAGTCCTCCACCCTTATATTGTCGAACGTCACGTCGCGCACTATGTTGTTGTCGCCGCACGAAATTGCGAACACTCCCTGATAGTCCTTCTGCAGCTCCATCTGGTCCAGGATGTCGAGGTTGCGGTATGTCAGGTTCTGAATCGTGTCGGAGGGTGCGTCCACGCCTATCTCGGTGGCTGCGCCGTGCAGTCCGATCATGATGGGATGCGCCACGTCGGCCCATAGGGTGGAATTTTCCATCAGGATGTTCTTGCAGCCACCCACATACCCCTTGCGTGTGGCGTAGACGGTGTTGCAGTCGTCGCTGTTGCGGCAGAACACTCCGTCGTAATGCACGTTGCTGCTGGCGAACACGTTCATGCCGTCGCCCCAGCCGTAATGGGTCATCGACTTTACGTTGGTAATCTTCACTCCGTCGGAGGCGCCGGCCGGAATCTGCGACAGCACGATGCCGTCGGCCTCGACGTTGCGCGAACGGCGTATCTCCACGCCCGCTCCGCGGCCCTTGGGACGCACTGTGCCTCGGCCATACACGCGCACGTTCTCCACGCCTTCGGCTATGATGGTGGCCTGCACCCACGCGCCGCCATCCACATATACAGTCGTGCCGGAGGCCACGCGCAGTGTGTCGCCCGGAAACTTATGCACGCCCGGGCCGAAATAGAGCAGGTTCCCCTTCTTGTTCTTCAGGGCTTTCTTTATCTCTTTGGCCGTAGGGCGGTGCGAGTCGAGAGGATTGGCAAACAGGTGCAGGTTGTGGAATATGTCGCCGTTCACCTCCACCGACAGATTGCGCGCACGGTCCAGAGTGAAGCAGATGGTGTCGCCTTTCACTTCAGGCGTGATGCCGTACGACAGCGGCCTTACGCGCACGCTCCGCACCGGCTTGGCCGACACCACGCGCACCTCAACCTTGCCGTCGAAGTCGAAGTATGCGTACGATGCGGTCTGGTCCTTGCGTTTCACCACGCCATCCTCCAATTTCACTTCCTGGAACGTCACGGGGTACGCGTCCACATTCTCCCACCGGCCTGCGGCATCGTCCTGGCGCACCTCGACGGAAAAATCATGGATGGTCGGAACATCCTTGCCGGCGGGGTATGTCACCACTTTTGCTCCGGCCGTCATGCAGCCCACTGTCAGCAGCGCAGCCGCCATTGCCGCTCTTGTCTTATTTCCTCTCTGATTCATTGTAATTGCTGTTTTTTTTATATTCCGTATTATAATCAGGGGCGGACGGTCGCGAGACTGTCCGCCCCATGCATTATCTAATACGGATATCAGGTATTATTCGCGGTAATACATCAGCGTTGAGAAACCAAGCTGGTCGAAACCGCCGGAGTTGGAGCCGTAGTGACCGCCGCCGCCATCGGCGCGGAAGTGCTCGGCCATCTCCTTGATATACGTGGCCTTGATTCCTTTCTTCACGCAGTAGCCGTACCACAGGTCCCATCCCGGACGGATGGTGCCACGGCCGTCGGCGCTGATCTTATCCATCTGCATTCCGTCCCAGTTATAAGGCTTGAAGGGCATAGAGCTTTCGGGATACTTGAAGTCGGCGTCCGAAAGGGTGCCGCTGTAGTTGGTGCCGAGCGAAGACTTCACCAGGTTGTACTTGCAGATATACTGAGCGAAAGCGATGGCGCGGTTGTCGCCGAGGGCGAACAGGTCGTCGCCGATGTTGTACGCCATCTGACAGAAATAGCCTGTCAGCACGCCGCACAGCGTGTTATGACCCTGGTCACGGCCTGATTCATGACCCTGCGCTAACTTCTCGCCCGTTCCGGAGGGGTCGTCGAACACCTCGATCACGGCACCGCGAAGCATACAGCCGGGGCCTGCGCCCATCTTGTAGGCTAAGATGGCCTCGTTGATCATGTCCTGGTCGTCGGTCAGGATACCGATGGACAGCAGCGCCGTCATTGACGCGAGGTCCCAGTTCAGCCACCAGTGCTGGTTGGCGGCGTTGGTGGCTATGAACTTCGAACAGAAGGGCGCGAAGTATGTCTTGAGCCACGTGCACACGTTCCGGAACTGTTCTGACTCGCCCCAGCCGTTGTAGTCGCGCAGCAGCTCGGCGGCGTTGGCTATCTGATGAATCTGGAACATGATCAGATACTCGTTGGAGTCGATCACATCGTCCTTCCATTTGTCGCGGCCCAGCAGGATGCCCCGGTTCACGGCGGCCCAGTCCTCGATGATCTTGGCGGCCGTGGATGCAGCCTGCAGGTTGCCGGTCAGCTGATATTCCAGTGCTAACTGGTATGCAGCGGCACAGTCGCGGAAGAACTGCGTGTAGTTGTTGTGGATGCCGGGATAGTACTCGTCGCGCAGGCCCGCGTCGTCCCAGCGGCCGCCGCCGTCGCCCCAGTTGCCGGCGTCAAGACGCGCCAGATACTTCACCGGGCTGGCCTTGTAAGTCTCGTTGCAGAAGCCGCTCGTCTTCAGTTTCTGATAACCGTCCGACCAGGGTTTCTGACCCAGGTGGGCCTTAACATAGTCCAGATCCTCCCGGCTGTGAAGCATACAGGGATGGTTCAGGGTGTAGGTCTGCGGCTCGAATTTCTCGAAGCTGTCGCCCCAGCTGTCGATGTCGCTGGTGCCGTGCTCTATCTCCGAACAGGAAGCAAAGCCGAAACCTGCCGTGGCCACAGCCAGAGTGTATATATATTTGTTGATTTTCATGACTATTCTTTTTCTTCCGCCGGGGACGACCCGTAATCGCCCCGACGGTCTGTTGGGATTTACTTCTTGTTCTTTATTTCATTCTCGGCGAAGTCGATGGCCTCCTGCTTGTTCTTGAACGAACCGATCCAGAATATGTCGTAGTAAGGCTGCGACTTGTCGACGTTTTCGTTGGGGATATCGGCAATCTTGACCTGGAACAGGTTGAACTCATGGAATCCGGTCCACTTGCCGGTGGGATCCCACATGATGAGGCGCGTGCCGTCGCTCAGTTCCGTGCCGTTGTTGTCCTTCGGGCTGCCTGCGTCACGGATGTCGAACGTGTTGTTGCCGCCCTTCTGCAGGTTGGTCTTGATGGCGTAAACGGGGTAGTCGCTGTGCCATACGTGGTTGCCGTTGGACAGGTCGCGCTTGATGTCGCGGCGCCACTTGCCTGTGCCGGGATCGGGGAAGAATACGCGCCAGTAGCCGGCGGTGCGTTCCTCGGCGGCCTGGTCGTTCGAGCAGATCCAGCCTCTGAAGCCGTTGGCTCCGTTCCAGAAGTACTTGCCGTTGGCCACTGTCACCTCGATGGTGGCTGTCTGGCCGGTGGCGGTACATGTGGCGGTGATCACTGCCGAACCGAAGCCTACGGGCGTAACCACGCCACGGTTCACTGTGGCCACGGACTCGTTGTTAGACTCCCACTGCACCGATCCGGCGGTACCGTTGCTCGGAGTGTAGGTCACGTCGAGTCTGATGCCGTCCGAAGGCAGCGACAGATTCTCCAGCGTGCTGTTGATGGTCAGGCTCTGAACCTCGATGAAGGGATCCACGTGCAGCTTGAATTCGCCGCGCACGCCCGAACGGTCCTGTGCCACGCAGTAAATCTCCACGTCGCCCTCCTTAAGCAGAGTCACCTTGCCGGCCTCGTCCACGCTGGCTATCTCGGGATTGGACGATACCCATGCCACGCGCTGATAGGTCACGTCGGCGGGATAGATGGTGTTGGTCAGCTGAATCTCGTCGGTCACGTAATATTTACCCTCGTCGCTGGGAGGAGTCTGGCTCTCCACGTCGATGCTTGTAGCCTTGATTATCTCCGGAATCACCTGCACGAAGATGGAGGCGGTGGTTCCGGCGCCAAGACGCTTGGGCACTGCCGAAATGGTGGTCTCGCCCACGGCCACGGCGTGTACCAGGCCGTTCTCGTCCACTGTGGCTATGCTCTCGTCGCCGCTGCGGAACAGCAGGGTCTTGTCCTCGGCCTCCTCCGGGCCTACGGTGTACACCAGCAGCGAGTCCATTCCCACTGCCAGGGGCAGCGTCTCGGTACACTCGAATGTGATGGACGTCGGGATTATCACCTCCGTGCCGTCAAGTGTCATTTGCTTGTCGTCACTGCATCCGGTCAGACCGGCCATCATGCCGCAGACTGCCAGCGATGCGATGACGCCTGTATATCTCTTGTTCATGTTATTTATTCGGATATTATGAATACTTGTTGAACCGGATTACCAGCCGGGATTCTGGCCCAGGTTGGGGTTGAGCTGGAGCTGGTCGGTGGGCAGCGGCAGCAGATAGTTGCGCTCGGCCCACTTGCGGCCAGTCTCCCATACCACGCGGCCCTGTGCGTCCTTGCGCAAGGCGGGGAAGTTGCGGCGCCCATACTCGGTGCCGTCCACGTGCACGCCGGCGAAGTCCATAGGCATCTCAACCTCGGCTGTCTTCCAGCGCTTCAGGTCGTCGAGACGGAAGCCCTCCGATACGAATTCCACGCTGCGTTCGCGGCGTATCTCGGTGCGCATGTCCAGTCCGTTGGCGCTTACGAAGGCGTTGCTCAGCTTGGGCATCGCGGGGTTGACGCGGCGGCGCACCAGGTTCAGCGACAGGTCAAGATCCTCGTCCGAAATCTTGCCGTCACGCTCGAACACTGCCTCGGCGTAAGCCAACAGAACCTCGGCATAACGCAGGACAGGCATGTCGTAGCTCTCCTCGGTGGAGGTGACGCGACGCTCGCAGGCCCATTTCTGCGGGAAATAACCCGTGCCGCCGCCGGGCATATAGTCGGCATACTGCGCGCGGTTGGCGTCGGCGTCGGTGAAGTCGCGGAAATAATTCGGGTTCGTGCCGTTCCAGTACTTTCCGTGAGGCTTCATCATCGTGTTGTACATACGGTTGTCGCGGTTCTGCCACTCGGAGTCGGCGTTGGCGTAGCCCTGGAACATCGGCGACTTGTCGATGGGAAGACCGTCGGAGCACAGGTACTGGTCGGCAACCTTGGCCGACAGATACTGCGCGTTGTTCAGCACGCCCACGGTCACGTTGTCGCCTATCTGCTTGTTGGTCATGTCATAGCAGCGCTTGATGATGTATTCCTTGTTGGCGCTCTTGGTCAGGCCGGCGGGGTTGCACTTCGTATCCTCCAGGATGAAAAGATACTTGTAGGCTTCCGTACCTAAGGCAGAGGGAGCGAACAGCTGGAACTTCTTGGAGTCGATCACGGCCTTGGCGGCCTGTGCGGCCTGGTCGAGCAGGGGCTTTGCAGCGGCATCGTTGCCGCGGAATTTCTGCCATGTGCCTTCGAACAGGGCGGCGCGTGCCTTGAACGCCAGGGCGCCCTCCTTGCCCACATATCCGTTCTCCACGTCGGTGGTACTGGGCAGCAGCTCGGCTGCCTTGTCCAGATCCTCGAGTATCAGCTTGATCACCTCCGAGCGGTCGTTGCGCTTGGCCGACATGGCGGGGTCGTCCACGTCGATGGGGGTGGTGACGATGATGGCGTCGCCGTAGCGCGTCAGCAGCGTGAAATAGCTGTATGCGCGGAAGAAGTATGCCTCCCCCTCGGGCTTGGCGATGTCCTCGCGGGTGCCGGTGTATTTGTCGGCACGCTCTATCAGGATGTTGCAGCGACGTATGTGGTTGTAGCATCCTCCGTAGGTGCCGTCGCTCGACGGTATGGCGTTCGTTCCGTTGGAAATGACATTGAAGGCACTCTTGTCCACCATGAAGTCACTCTCCTTGTCGCCGTTGTACATGCTCTGTATCGACGGGAACCAGTCGTAGAACCTGTTGGCAAAGAGCTGGAAGTCGCTCGATGTGGCCCACATGTTGGTGTCGGCCATCTGGTCCTTCGGCTCCAGGTCCAGGCAGGACGTGAGGAGCAACGCCACCGCTGCGGCCGATATGGTCTTTATTATCTTGTTCATTGCTGTATTCATGATGTGGTTAGAATGTTAGGTGCAGACCCACGGTGAGACTGCGGAGGAAAGGATAACGGTTGGCGTTGCTTACGCGGCCCGACGACTCAGGATCCCATCCGTCCTTGATCTTGGAAGTCTCCCAGAGGTCGGTGCCGGTCAGGTAGACGCGTACGCCCGACAGCACTTTCTGACGGTTCAGGATGTTCTGAGGCAGCGTGTAGCCGATGGTCACGTTCTTCAGACGCAGGTAGGAGCCGTCCTCGACGGACCATGACGAGCACTGGTAGTTGTAAGTGTTGATCTCAGACTGGTGGGTAAGCGGAGTATAGTATCCGTCGGGATTGGTCTCGCTCCATACGTTGCCGATGAAGTGATTCGAGCCGTTCTGGTATGCCGTACGGGTCGGGATGCGCCATACGTCGGCGTTGTTGTTGCCGTCGCGGCGCCATACGGTGCGGCGGCCTGCGCCCTGGAACACGAAATCGATGTCAAGACCCTTCCAGGCGGCGCCGAAGTTGAACGAGAACTGGATCTTCGGATCCTCGGTGCCGAGGTAAACCAGATCCTCGAACGTCAGCTTGCCGTCCTTGTTCACGTCCTCGAACATATTGTCGCCCACGCGGAGCTTGGAGATGTTGCCGTCCACGGTCGATGTGCCGTTGTAACGGTCAATGTATTTCTTCAGCTGCTCCTCGTTCTGGATCTTGCCGCAGTAGCGGTAGCCCCATACTGAGTTCAGAGGATAACCCTCGCGGTCGGAACGGACGCCGGCCTGGACGGCACCGGAACCTCCGTTGTCCAGCAGCTCGTTGTCGGCGTAGGTGAATGTGCCGCCGACGTGGTATGTCACGTTGCCTATGGTCTGGTTCCAGTTGATGTTGGCGTCGTAACCCCAGGCCTTGAACTTACCCTTGTTGGCCGTCGGCGCGTTGTCACCGAGGATGGCTGGATAGATCACGTCGATCAGCATGTTGTTCACGCGCTTCCAGTATGCCTCGACCGAACCGGTCAGGCGGTTGTTGAAGAAGCCGAAGTCAAGAGCCACGTTGTAGTTGTGCACGCGCTCCCAGGTGCGGTCCAGGCTCACGAGCTTGCCGTTGGTGTCGATCCAGGAAATCTTGCCGTTGCCGATTATCACGTTCTGGTTGGGCTTGAAGTTATAGAGAGCCACGCCCGAGTAACGGTCGATACCGTTCTGGTTACCCACGTTACCGTACGATGCGCGGAGCTTCAGTTCGCTCAGCCAGCTGCGTGCGGCCTCCATGAATTTCTCCTGTCCGATGCGCCATCCGGCCGATACGCCCCAGAAGAACGCCCAGCGGTTCTCGGCCTGGAACTTCGACGAGCCGTCGTAACGTGCCTGACCTTCCAGCAGGTATCTTGAATCGAAGTCATAGTTGACACGGCCGTAGTAGCTCAGCAGGGCCTCCTGCCACTTGGCTCCGGTCGTGGTGATTGTACCCGTACCGTTCACAACCTCCAGCGGAGCGTTGATGTCCATAGCGGTGTTGGTGTTCGACTCATAGTCGGTGAACGAGTACTGCACACCGAGCATGGCCTTGAAGTTGTGCACGTCCTTCCATGTCTTGGTATAGTCCAGATAGCCCTGGCCCATGAAGAGTTCGCGGCGGTCCCACCATTTCTCGTACTTGGTGTCGTCCTGGTTGGGGTTGGAGAATACCTTCGTGTCGCCCTTGTAGTTGTAATAGTCCACGGAGAGTGTCTTTGCGTCGCGCGTGTTGCCACGGTAGTTGTAACCGAACACGGCGTTGAGGCTCAGCCCCTCGATGATGTCATAGCGGAATGCCTCGCTCACGTTGATTGACAGTGCCTTGTAGCGGTTGTCACCGCCAAGCTCGGCGGCCCAGTTGGGCGCGCGCCATGTTCCCCAGCCGTAAGGCTTGCCGTCAATCGTAGAGGTCGGGAAGCCGGGCTGCGCGGTGCTGGTGGTCAGGCAGGCGCCGATCTGTGTGGGCGACACCTGGTCCTGGCGGTTCAGCGCTATCGACGAGGTCAGCGAGAAACGTTTGTGGAACTTGAATGTATTGTTCAGTCGGATGTTAAAACGGTTGTTATGGTTGTTGCCCCATTTCAGAGGAGAGTCATCGTACATGTATGCGGCCGACACGCGGTATGTGTTGCCGTTCTTGCCGCCGGACACGGCCAGGTCGTGGTTGGTGCTCCAGGAGTCGCCCCATATCACGTCGTTCCAGTCGGTGTCGAAGAATGTCAGGTCCTGCGTATCGGAGAACATGCCGTTCAGCGGGTTGCCGTTGCGCATGTCGATGAACTGGCCCTTGTATTCCTTCATCATCTTGGCGTAGGTGATCCATCCGTTGGTGGTGTCACCGTCGTTCATGTATGCCTCGATCTGGGCATCGGCCCATTCGTCGATGCTCATGGTCTTCGGGGTGTTGCCTACGAACTTGTGGGTGTACGATCCGTTGTATTCCACGCGCACCTGGTCGTCCTTACCCTTCTTGGTGGTGATCAGCACGACGCCGCCGGCGGCCTTCGAACCGTAGATTGATGCGGCGGCATCCTTCAGTATGTTCATCGACTCGATATCCGAGGGGTTCAGCTGGTTCAGAGCGCCCACGCCTTCATATTCGATACCGTCTATGATCACGAGGGGTGCGGAATTGTTCTTCGATACGGAACCACGGATCTTCATGTCCCAGTTCTCCTCGCCGGGAGCGGACGACGAACGTGTGATGATCACACCGGGCACCTGGCCCTGCAGCGCCTCGACGGGGCTGGCCAGGGCACCCTTGTCCTGCAGCTTCTCGTCGTTCACCACCGTTACCGATCCGGTCATGGATGCCTTCTTCTGCACACCGTAACCCACTACCACCAGTTCGTCAAGCACCTGGTCGTTGGGTTTCAGCTTGATGTTCATGTTGCCGGAAGTGGCCTTCACTTCCTGCGAGTTGTAACCGACGTACGACACCACGAGGGTGGCCCCCTTCGATGCCTTGATCGAGAAGTTGCCGTCAAGGTCGGTGGTCGCACCGTTAGTAGTTCCCTTCACCATGACGGTGGCACCGATCAGAGGCTCACCGGTCTCGTCAAGTACCACGCCGGTGACCTGCCCGGGTACGGCTGCCGACGACGATGCGCGCTGCGCGTACGCCACCAATGGCGTGACGGCAGCCACCATCACGGCAATCAGACCCACCCGCAGTATGCTCTTCCATGGCATAGTGTTTTTAAGTCGAATGCTCATAAATGTTAGGTATTGTATTATGGTATTTGGTTAATAATCGCGTATGTCTGTCATGACCGAACCGGAATCATTCACACTACGGCGGCTATGCAGCTGCGCACATCGCGGCGCCCCAGGCGGAGGTGATTCTCCACGGTGCGTTTGGACAGCGACAGCATGCCGGCTATCTCCTCGGGTGTCTTTTCCTGGTATCTGCTCATTTCATATATGATACGGCGCTGCGCGGGCAGGCACTCAACGCGCTCGCGCTCTATGCGCGCTATCTCGAATGCCGAAATCAGATTCTCGGGCGACAGTTCGTAACGCTCCACGCCGCTTTCCAGCACCTCCTCGCTGTATGCGCGGCTGTGGCACAGACGGCGCAGATAGTCGTTGACGAGGTTGCGCGCTATCACGTAGATAAGCGATGTCAGCGTCTCCTCCTCCACCGGACGGGTCAGCGTCAGCACGCGCACCCACACGTCCTGCGCCAGATTCTCCGCATCCTCTACGTTGTTGATGCGCGACACGATGAAGTGAAGGACTCGCTCGAAGTTCTCATGGTAGGATTTGATAATGACAGCTCGGCTGTCGGTCTGTTCGTTCATGGCCTTTGTAGTGTTGTAGGTTAGGCATCGAGCCTTGTGTCCATTGCGGACACTGCAAAATTACCACGCGAATTTGCCGAAAAAAACTTTTTTGACCCCGTTTATATCTCTCTTAATAATTTTGGATGAAGTTTAGTCGTAATGGCTGATTACCAACTGCTTAAGAGATTGAGATTCTGAGTTGCATAAGAATGTGAGACTCATTTCGTCTCATTCTGTTGCAGAATCAGTGCAAATTGTTCTTGATATATTCCGACGGCGTGATGCCGGTGGATGCCTTGAAATGGCGGAAGAAACTGGCCCGCGACGAGAATCCGCACTTCTCGGACAGTGCCGTGAGAGTATATCGGGATATGTCCGTTTCGTTCACCAGCCGCTTGAATTCCTCCACGCGGTATTCGTTCACATAGTCGTAGAAGGTCTTCTTCATGTACTGGTTGAACAGGAACGAGAGCGAATGGCTCTTGGTGCCGATCAGAGCGGCCAGATCAGAGCTTTTTAGATTAGGATTGGTGTAAGGCTTTTCGTTGTTCATGACATTAGTTAGAAGTTTCAACAGCCGTTTGCACTCTTCGTCACTCAGGCGCGTTGTCTTGTAGCTGATGTGCTCCGGCTCCTTTGCTGCCGTAATTCCGAGAGTTGAGTCTTCTGCGTCGATATATTCATCCTCGTCCTTGGAGTGACGGTAAAATTTCCTGTACAATATATATAATGTGTAGCAGAGTCCGCCGGTCAGCGCCACGATTATGAATATCATGGCCCAGCTGATGTTGGACGACTTGCGTATGGTCAGCACGGTCTGTGTGTGCGCGTTGTCCTGCACGCGCATCTTGAGCGTGTATTTGCCGCTGGGCAGGTCGTACAGATGTATCGGCTCCGATCCTTCGGCCCGGTGCCATTTGCCGTCGGTGCCTTCCAGCATGTATTCGGTCACGAAATATTCCGACGGCTTGTAGCTGAAGTCCGACAGGTATATCACCAGGTCGTCCTCCTTGCCGGTGAGCGATATGGACAGGTTGTCGTTGTCGTTGCGCATGCGCGACATGATGCTCTTGCCCCTGGATTTCATGTCGGTGATGGTGACTGGACGGTGATGGTCTATGGCCGTTTTCTTGAACCGGTTGAAATCCAGCTCTATCAGTCCAGACGAATTGCCCATCCACAGGTTGCCGGCTGCATCGCGGATCGGGGCGCAGAGCGTGAACACCTGGTTGGGGAGTCCGTCGGCGTTATTGAAGTGATGGAAGTTCTCCTTGCGGTCGTAGCGTATCAGTCCCTTGTCGGTGCCGAGCCACAGCCAGCGGTCGCGGTCCTCGATCACGAACATGGTGTTCACGTTCTCGTCTGCGCCGAATTCCACCGGTCCGTACTTCGACATCTGCAGGTCGGAGCGGTACACGCTGCCGCGGTCGGGCACGAAGTACAGCTGATGACTGCTGTCCTCGTATATGTCGCGTATCTTCTGCTTGTGGATGAAGTCTTTCGGAAACATTTCCGTGTCGAGGCTTTCGCCGTTCCACAGGGCCATGCCGTTCTCGGTGCATATCCAGCCGCGCCCGGCGCTGTCGAAGAATATCTCGTACACATTCCCTGCCGGAAGCCTGGAGTTACGGCTGGTCCACACGTCGGGATGACGGTCTTCGTGAAAGCGCACCAGCCCCTCGGACGTGCCGGCCCAAATGTCGCCGTGGTCGTCCTGCGTTATGTTGAACACCGAGGCATTGCCGGGAATGGCCCCGTTGCTGTCGAAGTCGCTGATGTCGCCGGTCTGCGAATCGAGACGGTACATGCCACCGTTATAGGTGCCCACCAGATATTGATGCCTACCCATAGGAGCGATGCAGAATATGATGTTGGAGCGCAGTTGCGGGTATGCGTGATGCCGGAACGTGCCGCGCGTGTCGTCCACCACAAAGAGTCCGTCGCGCGTGCCTATTATCTTGGTAGTACCGTCAAAGGCTATCGCACGCACGGCATAGCGGTTGCTGTCGAATCCCGCCGCCGGATACGTATAGGTGTTGAAATAATTGTGGCTGTTGGGCGTATAGTCCAGTCCCATCTGGTAATATCCCACCCATAGCAGCCCGAGGTTGTCTACCATTACGGAATACACGGAATTCGACTTCAATCTGACCGGACCTTCAGACGTGGAAAGCCTCTCCTCCACCCTTCCGGTGACGGGAGAATAGCGAAACACGCCCTCGCCGTCGGTTGAGATCCACAGATCCTTGTTGCCGTCTACAGCTATGTCGGTAATAAGGTTATTGCCTGTCTGCACCGGCACGCCCATGCGCCGGCTTTCGATGTCGAAAGGCACTAAGCCCACGTTGCGCATACCGATGTATATCCGGTTGCCGGCCATGGCTATGTGCGTGCACTCTCCGCCGCCGGGCATCGGGAACGAACGTATCTGCTGCGTGTCGATCACATAGCGGTACAGCGTGTGCGTCGTGGCGGCCCACAGGATGCGGTCGTCCTGAACCAGCACGTCCATGAACTTAGTGTCGGGGCGTCGAAGGTCTGCCTCGGTCGAGATCTTGTCCAGCTGCTTCTGCCGCGTGTTGTACTTGAACAGTCCCTGGTCAGTGGCGATGTATATGTTGCCGGAGCGGTCGTGGGCCAGGGCGTTGACCGGCATGCTTATCCTGTCGGCCGGCATGCGTTTGGGCTGCACGGTGCCGGCCGGCATGACGCTCAGACCCGACGTGGTGCCGATATACAGGTCGCCCTGCTTGGTGTGCAGTATGGCGTTGACGCGGCCCAGCCCCTTGGATTTGTCGGTCAGAGGGTACGACACTATCGAGTTGCCGTCGTAACGGTCTATGGCCGACTCGGTGCCCAGCCAGATATAGCCCTGATAGTCTTTATATATTGTATTGACCAGTATGTCGCTCAGGCCGTCGCGCCCCGTCAGCGTCTTGAACTGACGCACCTCGCCCAGGCTCTCGGTCAGTCCGAAAGCCAGCACTAACAATATGGTGGTCAACGCACGTCTGATCAGTCGCATAGTCATTAATAGTTTATAAAGTTTAAAGTTTATAAAGTTAAGATAACAGTGTTGTCTTACGTCCGTTTTGGTATTCTCCTAACTTTCTAAACTCCTTTAACTTTCTCAACTTTAATTTCGGCTTGCCGGAGTTGTATATTGCAAAATTAAAAAATATTTTGCACTTTTTCAAAATAGGATGCATTTTTTAACACCCTGCGTTTGAGTGTCAATTATACCATGCCCGTATTATAGGCAAATGGTGATTTATAGGTGGTGTGACTCTTTAATCCACAGAGCAGTTATACATTGGGACACCCGTGAGGGCATACATTAGTTATTCAAGTTATTAAGGTATAAAGTTGTTATTGTCAACGCTTCCGGAGCATGGCTCCGGAAGCGTCGCTTTTCAGGGATGTATGGGAAATATGAGAGGTGCGGGATTTATGGGAAGTGTGGGATTTATGGGAGGTGCGGGATTTATGGGAAGTGTCCAAGCGGCCGTGCATTAAAAATGGAAGTTGAAGCCGGCCATAACCGTGGCGCGGGGCATCGGGTAGCCGTCGTTGATCTCATATTTCTGCGCCAGGAGGTTGTCTCCCCTAACCCAGACGTCCACCCACTTGGCGATACGGTACTGGCCGCGCAGATTCCACAGCACATAACTTTCCTTCTTGGGGTTGTCGCCCACCGCCGTGTAGAGGTCGGCAACGTACTGCACGCCCGTGGCGGCGTACCAGCGGCCTTTCATAAACTCGGCACCTACGTACAGTTTGTGCTCCGGAGCGGCTATCACGGGGTTCTTCATGTGCAGATAGCTGTAGTTGGCGTTCACGCCCCATGCGGAGCTGATGCGGTAGCCTCCCTGCAGCTCCACGCCTGCGTTCTTCACTTTGCCGGTGTTCCGGTTCAGCATACCTGTGCCGTTGGGGTTCCTGAGCGTCACTATCAGGTTCTTGCCGTCGATATAGAACAGATTGACGCCGTAACGCAGCCGGCCGCCAAGCAGCTGTTGCGACATAGCAATCTCATAATTCCACATCGACTCGGGCTTCAGATCAGGATTCTGCGGCGGAAACATATACATCTCGCGCAGTATGGGATAGCGGAATCCCTTGGACGCCGAGGCCTTCAGTTCGATGGTGCGCGGCAGATGGAACGCGAGTCCGGCCTGCGGCACCCATTCGGTGCCGACGCGGGTGTGATGGTCCACACGCACACCGGCGTTCAGCGACAGCCATTGCCACAAATCCTGACGGAAATCCATATAACCGGCGTATTCATCCTCATGCTTGTTCACCAGGTCGCGGCGCGTACCCTCCTGCGGGCCGGCCACATAGTCGGTCCGGGCCTTGCCGCCGTAGCGGAACCAGTCGAAGCCCAACGTTATGCGGTTGCCCTGCCAGAACCGGGTGCTCTGATAGGCCGACACGCCGATCATGTCGTCGTACGACTTGAAGCGGCCGTCCTGCGAGGTCTGGCCGTTGCTCGGTGTGTAGCCGTCGTTGATCCAGTGGTTGCCCCAGTTATAGAAGAAGCTGACGGCACCCGAGGTGCGGTCGTATTCGTTCGACACCACCATCGACGCCACGCCGCGCGTGATGCGCTGGTAGCCGTTGACCAGCGGCGCATAGTCCGGGCCGGGACAGTGGGCGTTGTAATGCGTCACGTTCACGTCGGCGAAGGCCTGCCAGTGGCTGCTGAAGTCATAGCCAATCTTGGCGTAGCCGCCGTATTGCTCGAAGCCCATGTCCTTGCGGTGGCCGTCGGTACGGTTGTACGACGCGCTAACCACGCTGTTGAATCCATGCTTGCGGACGGTGTTGGTCACCTCGGTCTCGAGCGTGTTGTACGATCCGTAGCCTGCGCGCACATGAGTGCGGACGCCGTCGCCGTGCATCCGGCGCGTCACGATGTTCACCACGCCTCCCATTGCATTGGAGCCGTACAGCACCGACGCCGGGCCACGCAACACCTCCACCTTGTCGGCCAGCAGCGACTGGTACGAGTCGGATATGGGATGGCCGAATATGCCGGCATACTGCGGATGTCCGTCTATCAGCACCATCATGCGGGCGTTGCCGCCGCTCAGTCCGCGTATGGAGATTCCCCCTGCCGAGCCTCCCGACGAGCCGTAACCCAACACGCCGCGCTCGGTGACGAACAGTCCCGGCACCTCGGCTGAAAGCACCGGCAGAAGCGACGGCTCCATGCTGTGCTCTATGGTCTCGCGGCCCACTATCGACACCGTCTGCGACAGATGGCGCACGTCGGTGCGGTCGCGCGTGCCTGTCACCACCAGGTCGGGGATGGACTGCACGCTGTCAAGTCCCGACGCCGGCGAAGAGGCCCGCAGACCGCCTGCCGGTATCGTCGTTGCCGCCATTATCACAATGGCGGGCAATAATCTGCCTGCTATGTTAGTGGTCATCCTATGTTATTTCCCGTCTATGTTCACTATCTTGTACTGCTTGGAGCCGAGGCCGATCTTTTCGGCCCAGTCGATGGTGTGCGTGCCGTGCTGCTTGTCGATGCGCCGTATCAGGTCGGTAGGATCGTTGTGTGCCGTCACCTTCTGCTGATTGATGATGTCGACGCAGGCCTGGTCCAGAGCCACCGGGTCAGTCGAGGCGAGGATGCCGTAATCCTCCAGTTTGACCGGTGCGGGATGGGCCACGCAGTCGCAGTCCACGGTCATGTTGTTCATCACCGAGATATAGATTATGCCGTTCTCGCGGTTGAAGTAATCGGCCACGCCCTGGGCCGCGGCTGCCATCGACTCCAGGAAGTCGTCCTGCTTCGCAATCATGGACCAGAGTTCGTCGGTATTGGAAGTGGCGCCTGCGGTGTGGATGTATGCCTTGCCGTCACGGCTGGCGCAACCGATGCTCATGTTCTTCAGCGCACCGCCGTAGCCGCCCATCGGGTGACCCTTGAAATGGTTCAGCATCACCATGAAGTCGTAGTTGGCCAGGTGGCCGCCCACGAGGTCGTATTTCAGGTGTTTCTTGTCGCGCACCGGTATGCGGATCTGGTCGTACTCGTCCATCAGGTCTACGGGCGCGATGCTGTCGAAGCCATGCTCGTGTATCACCTTCCAGTGGTCGGCCGTCTCCATGCGGTCGCCTTTGTAAGCCGTGCGGCATTCCACGATTGTGCCGCCCACCTCGTTCACTAACGGACCTATCAGCGTAGGCTTCAGATAATTGGGATTCGTACCCTCACCGGTCGAAATTTTGACGGCCACGCGCCCCTTGGCCGGAACGCCGAGAGCCTTATATATCTTTATCAGGGCCTCCGGACTGATTTCGCGGGTCAGATACACCGTGCTCTGAGCCATTGCCGAGGCGCCCACCATCAGCGCCATCCCCAGGCATGCTATAATCTTTTTCATCTTCATAATGCGGTTAATTGTTTCAAGTTACAAAGTTATAATCTTTTCCCAATATTCCAATTATCCAAAATACTTATCTCCTTACCCAAATTGCCGATAAACACTCCGGCGCGGATTCTCCGAACAGCGGCGCGGTCGACACGCGGCTGACTGCCTCGGAGAGGCTGTTTCTCATTAACCTCACGATGGGCGGAGGCGGCAGCGACAGCCGGCGCCGTCCTTCGTGGGGACAGGGTCGGAGCGACACAGCTTGGTCGGAGACCATGCCTCTGTACTGCACGATATAACCATGACTTTAGGCGAGCGGCATGGTCTCCGACCAAGCTGCGCCACACCCATATATCCCCACGAAGGCTGTCGAGCGCTACGCTCCCTCCAGCCATCGTGGGGTTAATGAGAAACAGCCTCTCCGAGGCAGCCGGTTCATCACATCATAAGATACGGGCGTGACGACGATAAGATACGGGCGTGACGACGTCATCGCCGCCTCAGGACTGGAGTGACGACGTCCACATCGTCAACATATAGGCGGTGAGGATACCCCCGGTCGACAACGCGGCTGACTGCCTCGGAGAGGCAGCCGGCCCATCACTTCATCGGACACCGCGTCACTGTTCCTGCCCTATGGGAAGCTTTTATTATCGCGGTGATTTGAATATTTAATGAGTCCGAAACGTTATAGAAACGTATTATAACTGAAAATTCCATTATCCGATGAATTACGTATTGCTAATCGTGGGCCTTGTGCTGATATTGGGCGGGGCCAATTATCTGACTGACGGCGCCGCGGCGATAGCCCGCAAATTCGGTCTGTCGGACCTTATCGTGGGCCTGACCATCGTGGCGTTCGGCACATCGGCTCCGGAGCTGACCATCAGCGTCATGTCGGCCGTAGACGGCAATACCGGCATGGCCATCGGCAACGTGGTGGGCAGCAATATCTTCAACACGCTGCTCATAATCGGCGCTGTGGCTCTGGCCCGACCCATACATATAGGCAAAGGAATAATGGTCAATGAGATACCGTTGGTGATACTGGCCAGCGTGGCCATCCTGGCCATGGGCTGCTCGCCGTGGCTGGACGGCACTCCGGCCGAAATCTCGCGCGTCAACGGCATCCTGCTGCTACTCTTTTTCGTCATATTCATGCGCTATATATTCTCACAGGCCGGGGAATCCAAACACGAACAGCCCGGGCAGCCTGCCGAGGCCAAGCCGCAGCCCAGGATGTGGCTGTCGGCCATAATGGTCGTCGGAGGCCTCGCCGCGTTGATTTACGGCGGCGACCTGTTTGTGGACAAGGCATCGGCCATAGCCAGGTCATGGGGCGTGAGCGACGCGATAATCGGCCTGACCATCGTGGCCGCCGGGACCTCCCTGCCGGAACTGGCCACATCCCTTGTAGCGGCTGTAAAAGGAAACTCCGGAATAGCCGTAGGCAACGTGATAGGCAGCAATATATTCAACATCTTCCTGGTGTTGGGCTGCGCCGCAGCGGTGCGGCCACTCCCCTTCGGCGGCATCTCCATGCTCGACCTCGGAGTGCTGACCGGCAGCGCCCTGATGTTCTGGTTCTTCGGATGGTTCTTCAAGACGCGTACCATCACCCGCATCGAGGGTGCAATCATGGCCCTATGCTATATTCTCTACATCACCTTCCTCGTAATCCAGGCCAATGCATGATGCCTATGAATATTGCATGAAATTATTTATCATGAACAACATAACGACTTCTGTTTTACTGCTGGCCGGCGCGCTCGCACCGTGCTGCGCCTGTGCGGCCAATCCTGTAGCCACAGGTTACGGCGAGGCCAAGGAATCAAAGGACATATCATTTACAGTCTCCAATCCGTCGGACGTGACACGCAACGAGATGGTGGAGATAGCCGGCGCCCCTGCCTCTACCTTCCGGCTGCTGGATGCCCGCGGCGATGAAGTGCCGTACCAGATCACCCACGACGGCAAGTTGATTTTCCGCGTATCCATCCCCGCAAAGGGGGGCATAGACTACAAGCTGGTTCCCGGCACTCCGATGCCTGTCGACACCATCTGTTATGGCCGCATATTCCCGGAGCGCAAGGACGACCTGGCGTGGGAGAACGACCGCGGCGCGTTCCGTGCCTACGGCCCTGCACTGCAACGGAGCGGCGAGAAGGCATACGGCTACGACGTATGGACCAAGAGCGTGACGGAACCGGTGCTGGAACAGCGTTTCCATGATGACATAGTAAATAAAATCTCGTTCCACATCGACCATGGCAAGGGTATGGACATGTATGCCGTAGGTCCGACTCTTGGCGGCGGCACATCCGCCCTGATGCTGCCGGGCGACAGCATCGTGATGCCTTACTGCTGGGCCGAGGCCCGCGTGCTGGACAACGGTCCCCTGCGCTTCACCGTCGAACTGACCTACAATCCCGTCAGGATAGGGGGCAAAGACGTCGTTGAGCATCGCCTTATCACGCTCGACGCCGGTGACTGCCTCAACAAGACCACAGTATGGTACGACAACCTCCCTGCCGACGCCCGTCCCATAGCCGGCATCGTGGTACACGGTTCCAACCCGCAGGGCTATGACTTCGGCAACGGTTATGTCACCTATACCGACTACACGCAGGAACCGGGCAAGAACAACGGCGAGATCTACTTGGCTCTGTGCGGCGACAAGACCATGAAGGTGCGCTACATACCGTTTGACGTGCCTCGCGGCGACGCCGTGGGCCATGTTATACTGTCAGCTCCCCAAGGCACCGACCGCATGACCTACTACTGGGGCTCCGGCTGGTCGAAAGGCTTCGTGCCCGACGCCGCCCAGTGGAACGCCATAGTCCGCTCCCGGTCCGACGCCCTCGCCCTGCCACCCCTGACCGTCACCTTCAAGTAACCGACATCACTCCTTGTAGATATCCTAAACATAGATATCCTCAACGCATCGTCTTGCGTGTACGGACATCATTTGCCTGGACTTCATGGAGCGCATCAAGTAAAATGCGCTCCATGACTGTATATCCCGCTGCGTTAGGGTGGACAGCCGGGCTTTCATCGGAATACGCCGAATCCATCGATGTCCCGCAATCGTTGACCAATGCACTGAAATAGTCAGCATACGGAATGTCTTCAGCTTCGGCATACGCCTTAACCCTGGCATTGAGTCTCCGGATCTTATCCATGGCATCCTTCACTTCCGGCCTCCAGCTGAATCCCTGAGCCGGCAGGCATGACGCCAAAATCACCTTGATTCCGTTGGCCCGAGCCAGATCCACCATTGAGCAGACATTCCCGAAGGTCGCGTCCTCATCGTACTCGCCGGCATTCAATGCGATATCGTTTGTCCCGTAATTTATAACCACTGTTTCCGGATTCAGATCAATGACATCGGCACGGAAACGCAACAGGAACTGCCAGGTTGTCTGTCCGGCTATGCCGCGGCCGATTATTTCGGGATGTGTCTGGAAAAGATGCGGAGCACGTGCCGGCCAGAAATCGGTAATGGAATTTCCCATCAATACCACCCGGCCTGGGACAGGAGGAAGCGAAGACAGTTGGGCGTTGGCATCGGCGTATCGGTTGAAATTGGCGAAACGCACCGCATCCTCGGCATTTGACGGCAACGACAATGAAAGGGCATACAGAAGAACCCAGCCCACTATAGCCGGCGTACTTGTTGAATTACTTAAAAAAGCAAGGTAACGGTTATTCATTTTATATTTTTTTGTTAACGTCTGTCAAATATTACGTATTTTTGCAAAATTAAATATGCGATATATGCCGACATACGACAATCTTCAAAAACCGTGCAACAATACGTTTAGGATACGTCTTTTGCAATAATCTTGTATCCTCCTGCAATATCGTTGCATGGTCCTCGAGCATCAAGCATATATATTTGCAACATTAAAAGAACCACCGTGAAAAAACTGATTCTCACATTCATTATAATTGCCTTTATGACACTGCATGCCGCAGCGTCGCTGTACCGCAGCTATCAGACCGACGACGGGCTCTCGCACAACGGCGTATGGGCCGTGATGCAGGACAGCCGCGGATTCCTATGGTTCGGCACCAACGACGGTCTGAACAGGTTCGACGGACTGAACTTCAAAGTCTATCGGCGTGTAGACAACGACAGTCTGAGCTTAGGCAATAATTTCATCCACTGTCTGCTGGAGACTCCCGGCGGCGACATTCTTGTGGGCACCAAGGAAGGATTGTACAGCTATAATCCCGACAGGGACGATTTCCGCCACGTTTCACTTGACGGACACCGGTTCGGCGATGACCCCAACAGCATTCACTGTCTTGTGATTGACAAATCCGGCCACCTCTGGGTTGGATGCTATGGACAGGGGGTGTACCGTCTTGACCCGCAACTGCATGTAGTCCGGCATTATGGAGGCAAACAGCTGCCGTCTCGATTCGTCACGGCTATGGCTACCGACATATCCGGGGCGATATGGATCGGCACCGATAATGCCGGCATATTCCGTCTTGACCCGGCTACGGGCAAGACCACACCCACGCCCGTCTCGGGGGAAAACATTCAGACTATATACCGCCAGAACGACAACACCCTCTGGATAGGCACCCTTACCGACGGTCTGTTTCATTTCGATCCTCGCTCCAATACGGTCCGGCGCATCACTCATACCACATCATCCACAGCACCAGTCCATGACATAAAGGCTCTGACTCCATACAGTCCCAACGAACTGATAATGGGCTCTGAAAACGGTCTGCTGAAACTGGACCGCAACGCCCATACGCTACGGCAATTCGATGACGGCAATTCATACGACAACCTGCCCGACAAAAGTATCTTTGCAATAACGCGCGACAATGAAGGCGGACTGTGGCTCGGCACTTATTTCTACGGCGTGTGCTATCTATCACCACGCATCAACGCCTTCTCATATTACGAGGTAGGACATCACGACAGGAATAGGGCACGCACCAACAAGATAGTAAACCGTATAGTAGAGGTTTCTGACGGAAACATCGTACTGGCCTCGAGCGGCAACGGCATAAATACGTTCAACCCCGCCACCCGAGATATGTCGATATTCCCGGTAAATGGTCTGTCCGACAATATCCAGGGAACGATGGCCAACGGCAACGAATTGTGGATCAGCGACTACGATCGAGGCATCATCGTGACCGGATACCCTTCGGGCAATATCACCGCCACATATACCACCGCCGACGGACTGCCCTCGAATGTGGTGAATGTCATGTACCGCGCGTCCAACGGACGTATATATGCGGGAACCTCACGCGGAGCCGCAGTATTCGACGGCATGAAATTCAACAGAATCAAAGAGTTACAGTCTGCCGCAGTAATGAAGATACTTGAGGATTACGAAGGCAACCTCTGGTTCGCCACTCATTTCCACGGACTGTACCGCATGAGTCCCGACGGCCGGTTCATAAACTATGTGCATCGAACCGGCAACCCGAAGACCGTGCCCGGCAACAACCTCAACAATATATTTCTTGACTCTCGCGGCAAATTATGGATCGGCACCGAGGGCGAAGGACTCGCGCTGTTCAATCCCTCCACAGGCAAGGTGGAGCGGCGTTTCACAGAGGCTCTCGGCGGACTGCCGTCCAATATCATCTACTCCACTCAGGAGGACATGAACGGCAATATCTGGGTATCCACAGGCGGAGGTCTCGTCAAAATATCGGCCGACGACTACTCGATACGCGATTTCCGATACCTCGAGAATCTACTGAAGATACACTATACGCACAATTCTTCGCTCCGTTCAGGTAAGGGCGACATGCTTTACTTCGGAGGCTCAGGCGGTTTCATAGCATTTGATCCCGCCTCCATACGCAAAAACGACATCGTTCCTGCGGTGCGCATCACGGATTTCTTTGTCAACGGCCTGCGCGACAAGCGCAAGCCCGACGGAGACTCGGAAATCGAGCTGGCCTCGTCGGAATCCACATTCGGGTTCGACGTGGCATGCCTCAGCTACCTCTCTCCGGAACAGAACCGGATCGCCTACCGCCTGAAGGGATTCGACGAGACATGGAAGACACTTCCGGGTACCGAACGGCATATAGAATATATGAACATTCCCGCCGGCAGATACATCCTGCAGATTAAAGGCGCTAACAACGACGGAGTCTGGAGCGAGCCCATTGAACTGAAACTCGCCGTAAAACGGCCTTTCATGCTGTCCAACGCAATGATTGTGGTGTATGTGTTGCTTTTCGGAATGGCGATGTATCTCCTGAAGCGCCGTATCGATGCTTCGCACCGACGCAAGATGGTGAAATTCAGCCATGCTAAGGAAAAGGAACTGTATGAGGCGAAAATAGGATTCTTCACCAACATCGCCCATGAGATCCGCACGCCCCTTTCCCTGATAAGCGCTCCGCTGGACACCATATTGAAATCGGGCGACGGCAACGAACGCACCCGACGTAACCTCGTGGTAATGAAAAGCAACGTGCAGCGGCTACTCGAGCTTATCAACCAGCTGCTGGATTTCCGCAAGGTGGAGTCCCAGCTGATGCGGCTGAGTTTCACGAGGTGCAACGCCTCGGAAATTGTGGAGGGGATCTGCAGCCGCTACGAGGAATTCACAGGTCTGCACGGCATCAGACTGGACCGAAGTGGCATTCAGCCCGGAATAGAATGCGCGCTCGACCCCGAGGCTTTCGAGAAAATCGTGGGCAACCTGATGTCGAACGCAATGAAATTCGCCGACAAACGCATCACCGTGTCCATGCACCTGGACCGGGAGGGACAAGCGCTTCGTCTTGAAATAGCAGATGACGGCCCCGGAATCAAGGGAAAGGACATAAAGCGCATCTTCGAGTCATTCTATCAGGTGGACGACCATGGTAAACATCCCGGCTCCGGACTTGGCCTTCCGCTGGCCCGAAGTCTCGCCAGGATGCACGACGGCGAGATCAGCGTCGAGTCCGAATACGGCCACGGTAGCCGGTTCATCCTGACAATCCCTACAACGCTTCAGGCCGATTCACAGGATCATGACAAGACATCCGTCATAGAAGCAACCGATGAAAACGAGCCCAAGGATTCCGAAGCCTCATCCAGCCCGGAAGACCGCAGTATGCCCACAGTGCTGATAGTAGAGGACAACGACCAGTTACGTTCGTTCATCGCCGACAATCTCTCGGATGCGTTCAATACCCTTTCGGCCTCGAACGGCGTCGAAGCGTTCGCCATTCTTGAAAACAGGAACGTAGACATCATAATCTCTGACATAATGATGCCTGACATGGACGGCATCGAGCTGTGCCATGCCGTCCGCGGCAATCCCACGTTCTCGCATATCCCGGTAATCCTGCTGTCGGCCAAGACCGACATCGAGACCAAAGTAGAGGGCCTGAATATCGGAGCCGACGCATATATAGAGAAGCCGTTCTCCATCGAGCAGCTCCGCGCACAAGCTACCAGCATTCTTGACAGCAGGCGCAGGCTCAGGGAGAATTTCATAAAATCACCCCTCGATTTCTACAAGAACCCGCATGCCGAGGACACTCACGAAACAGAGAACGCAGAGTTCGTCAAGAAACTGAACGACCTCATTCTCGAGAACCTTACCAACGACAATTTCAACATCGACGGCCTTGCCCGTATGTTCCTGATGAGCCGTTCTAATTTCCACAAACGCGTCAAAGGCGTCACAGGAAAAACCCCTAACGACTACATCCGGATAGTACGCCTCAGCAAGAGCGCCGAACTCCTTGCCACAGGGCGTTACCAGATAGTCGAGGTATGCTATATGGTGGGATTCAATACCCCCTCCTACTTCTCAAAATGCTTCTTCGAGCATTTCGGCAAACTGCCCAAGGACTATATCAACGACCTGAACAAATAGAGTCGGCAATCCACCTGATAACTCAAACTAAACTAACCATACTTATGAAATCAAAAAATCTCATTGTCCTGCTTATGGCGGCGGTCACGGGGCTGCCGGTCGCGGCCCGCGACATCAACGTCAGCGGAACGGTGACCGACGCCTCGGACGGCGAGCCGCTGATCGGAGTCTCGGTCATAGACAAAGGCAGCAAACGCGGTGTCGTGACCGATCTTGACGGACACTTTTCGATTGTAGCCGATGACAAGGCCACGCTGCAGTTCTCGTATGTGGGCTACAGCACAAAGAGCGTAAAAGTCGACGGACACGAGACACTCACCGTGGCCCTTGAGTCCTCGCAGACGTCCCTCGAACAGGTAGTGGTCGTAGGCTACGGCACGCAGAAGAAGGTCAATCTGACCGGATCCGTGGCCTCCGTGTCCGTCGGCAAAGACATGACCTCTCGCTCCGTGCCCAACGTGTCGGCCGCCCTTTCGGGTCTGATACCGGGACTTTCGGTAAACCAGAGCACCGGCATGGCCGGCAACAACAGCGCGACCCTTCTGATTCGCGGCCTCGGCACGATCAACAACTCCGCCCCTCTGGTCGTGGTGGACGACATGCCCGACGTCGACATCAACCGAATCAACATGAACGACATCGAAAGCATCTCGGTGCTGAAAGACGCCACGGCGTCGTCAGTCTACGGATCGCGCGCGGCCAACGGCGTCATCCTGATCAAGACCAAGAACGGCAGCAAGAACCGTCCCACACAGATCAACTTTTCGGCCTCATACGGATGGCAGGAGGCCACACGGGCATACGACCTGCTCAGCGATTACGCCACGGCACTGCACCTGCACCAGCTCTCGGCCGCCACGAACCCCGGCACCAACGGTGTGCAACAGAACTATAAGGAGGGCACCATCGACCAATGGCTCGCCTTGGGCATGATCGACCCGGTGCGCTATCCCAACACCGACTGGTTCGACCATATCATGCGCACCGGAGCTCTGCAGACTTACAACGTATCGGCCACCGGAGGCAACGACAAGGCTAATTTCTTCGCTTCCGTGGGATACATGAACCAGAAAGGCCTGCAGATCAACAACGACTACGACCGATTCAACGTGCGCATGAATTTCGACTATATGATTCTCCGCCAGCTCAAGGCCGGCATGCGCATGGACGGAAGCTGGAGCAAATACTCATACTGCCAGAGCAACGGCTTCAACGGCGAGGACAACCGCATAGGCAATGCCGTGGCCGGAATCTACCCTTACGACCCCGAGACGGGACACTACGGAGGCCCGATGGCCTACGGCGAGCTCCCCGAGGCGTTCAATCCCCTCTGCGTCTACAACAACGCGGTCAAGAAGGAGAACCGGCAGGAACTGAACGGAACCGCTTTCCTTGAGTGGAACGCCTTCAAGGGATTCACCGCCAGGCTCGACTACTCGCTGCGCTACTACAACCAATACTACAAGGACGCCCCCATGCCGGTGCAGAGCTACGACTTCCAGACCGACAGCTACAAGGAACTGTGGTACATCCAGCCCAGCGCCGGCGTGACGGACCGTAACAACAACGGCTACAAGACCTTGCTGAACTTCCGTCTGAACTACAATCATGTGTTCGGCGACGCGCACGATCTCCGCATCATGGCCATCTACAGCGAGGAATACTGGTACAGCCGTTCCAACACCACGGGACGCGGCAACCGCATACACCCTTCGCTGTCCGAAATCAATTCGGCGCTGACCACGACCCAGACCACATCCGGCACCTCGTCGCGCGAAGGATTACGTTCCTTCATAGGCCGTGTCAGCTACAACGCGCTTGACCGCTATCTGGCCGAATTCAACTTCCGTGTGGACGGCAGCTCCAAGTTCCTGAAGGGTCACAGATATGGATTCTTCCCCTCCGGTTCCATCGGCTGGCGTCTCAGCGAGGAACCCTGGCTCAAGCCCCATGTCGAGTCATGGCTGGACAACGCCAAATTCCGAGCTTCGTACGGCCTGTTGGGCAACAACAGCGGTGTCGGGGCATACCAGCAACGAGAGATAATGGCACAGAACAACTATATGTTCGACGGTGCCATCGCTTCCGGTTTCGTATACCAGAAAATGCTCAACACCGCCCTGACATGGGAGAAGACACGTGTGTTCAACCTCGGACTCGACCTGGCCATGCTCAATTCCCGTCTGCTGGCCGAACTGGACTATTACGACCGGCTCACGACCGGAATGCTGCAGAACTCGCAGATGTCAATCCATCTGACAGGCGCATACGAGGCTCCCAAAGCCAATCTAGGCAACCTGCGCAACCGTGGCGTCGAAGTCAACCTGACATGGCGCGACCACGCCGCCGATTTCAATTACTCGGTCAACGCCAACGTATCGTACAACCGCATGAACCTCGAGAAATGGGGCGAATTCCTCGACAAGGGATACGTCTACCTGAACATGCCCTATCATTTCACCTACTATATGCCCACGCTTCCGGGACTGGCACAGACTTTCCAGGACACCTACGACTACGCCGACCAGGGAGCCAAGCCGGGCGACATAATCCGCCTGGACACTAACGGCGACGGCGTGATAGACGGCAACGACAAGGTGGCCGATGTAAACAGCCTCCGCGACGCGCCCACCACCAACTTCGCCCTCAACTTCAAGGCCGACTGGCGCGGATTCGACTTCGCGATGCTGTGGCAGGGCTCGGCCGGTCGCCGCGACTTCTGGATCAACAAATACAACACCTGCATCCTCCCCACGCAGTCGTACACCCCGACCGACAACCACCTCACCAAACCCTGGTCGTGGGAGAACCGGGACGGCGAATGGGAACGACTCGGAGGCAACGCCACGAACCCGACCGAGAATGAATTCCACCTGCGACGTATGGATTACTTCCGGCTCAAGAACATTCAGCTCGGATACACCCTGCCGCGCAAAATCACCACTAAATTCTGGGTACAGAACCTGCGCGTGTACTTCAGCGCCGACAACCTCCTGACCCTCACCTCATACGAAGGTCTTGACCCCGAGAAACCCGCCAACTCCGGCGACCTGTATCCCACCACCCGAACCTATACACTGGGCATCAACATATCATTCTAACGACATCAAGATGAAATACAGACATATCATACCATTGCTTCTGCTGTCGGCTGTGTCGCTGCAGTCGTGCCGCGACCACCTTCTGGATCTGGAACCGACCGATTCACTGTCAAAGGAAAATTTCTGGAAAAACGAAAGCGACGCCACCGCCGCGCTGGCCGGAGTGCTGTCCGACACCCGATATCTGTTCTGCCGGGACTATTATCTGGACGGACTGGGCGAATACGTGAAGATGCGCGGCAATTCCTTCCTGGCCAACAACGGCAACAACGGGCGCGCATATATGGGCCGCTGGGATTACCTTCCCTGGGGATTCGGCGGATATTTCGAGAACATGTACAAATACTGCTACGGCGCAGTGAACCGCGCCAACTACGTAATCGAGAACGTGGAGGACATGATTCCGAATGCCAAAAGCGACGAGGAGCGTCAGAACCTGCACACCATCATAGCGGAATGCAAGCTGATGCGCGCCCTGGTCTACTTCCGGCTCATCTCATGGTGGGGCGACGTGCCCTACATAGACTGGAACGTCAAGAGCAACGACGAGGTGGCATCCATATCGCGCACTCCCATCTCGCAGATATACGCCTCCCTGATGGCAGACTTCGACGAGATCATTCCCGCATTGCCCGACAAAGCCAAAATCCGGGGACGCTACAGCAAGCCGGCGGCCATAGCCCTGCGCGGCAAGATCAACCTGTTCTGGGCCTCGTGGAACCATTACGGCTGGCCCGAGCTGGACACGTTCACCCCCTCTGAGAGCGAAGCGCAACGCGCATATAAGGCGGCGCGTGCCGATTTCGGCTCGGTCATCAACGATTTCGGACTTGACCTGTTCCGCGGCGGCGAACCCGGCGAATGCGACGCCCCGGCCGAGATGTGGCCCGAGGGCACCGTCATCGACGGCGTCGACCTGTCGGGACGCGTGAAAAATTTCGGCGGCGCCGAAAAGCTGCCCAACTACTTCTATCTCTTCCTGCCCACGGCTAACGGTGACCCGGAATTCGTGTTCACATTCGAGCATGGCGGCACCAGCACCGACCAGGGAGACCAGCTGATGCGCGACTTCGCGGGCCGTACCGTGCAGTATTCCCAATCCTGGGTCAATCCCCGCGCTTGCATAGCCGACCGTTACCAGAGCACCGTCACCGGCGATTTCTGCACGCCGATGGTGCAGATGTCGCCCGGCATAAAGTCCGTGAACACTCCGAATTCCACTCTCAATCCCCAGTCGTACGCCAACCGCGACTACCGCATGAAGGCATCCATAATGTGGAACTACGAGCAGTGCATGGGCATGATGTCCCTTAAGGAAACCGGACTCACTCAGTATGAATACAAGAACTGGGAAGGCGCCCTGTCATCATTCAGCGTGGGTGACGACGGCAAGGTGACCGAACACAAGCACATCACCTACAACGTTCTGTCCACCACAGGCTATGTGTTCCGCAAGTTCGTGCGCAACTATGCCGGGCAGGAACGCACCGACGGCGACTTCAACTGGCCGGTGATCCGTCTGGCCGACGTATTCCTGATGTATGCCGAGGCCGACAACGAAATCAACGGACCGACGGCTGAAAGCATCGCCTTGGTGAACCGTGTGCGTCACCGTGGCAACCTTCCGGCTCTCGCCCCTGACAAATGCAATAACCGTGACAATTTCTTCGACGCCATCGAGCAGGAGCGCATCGTCGAGCTCCTTGCCGAAGGTCACCGTATATGGGACCTGCGCCGCTGGCGTCGTCTGGAACACGTCTACGGCGGAATCGGCAGCAAAGGCTACAAATGGTTCGACATATTCGGCGCCCTGGAGAACGAATACTGGGTAAACTCTCCGTCGCTCCACTACGAACAGTGCTACATTTTCCAGATTCCCGAATCGGAACGCAACAGAAACCCCAACCTGACACAGAACAAACCCTGGAGATAACCACAACGAATCCAAAACAATAATCATGAAAAGGATAAAGACTATATTCAATATACTGACGGTATGCGTCGCCTTCCTGACGGTGACGGCGTCATGCTACGACAATCCCGTTGACGACGACGGGCTTCTGATCACCGACCGCGACGAATGTTATGTCAGCAACTTCGACCTGACCGGCACGGACCATCTGACCGTGCGCGTGGGGGACGCCATAATCGACAACGACGCCTGCACCATACACGTCACCGTGGCCTACGGAACCGACCTACGGCATCTTTACCCCCGGTTCTCGCTTGTGACCGACGCCATTCTCGAACCTAAGGTCGAGGGCATGACAGACTTCTCCGACCTCGACAACCCGCGGCAGTACACCGTAGTGTCGGGCAGCCGCCGCGTCCGAAAGACATATACAGTTTACGTAACAGTCCAGCAACCCACATCGCAGTCATGAAAAAGATATATTCCCTGATAACGCTTGTCCTGTTCAGCATGGCGTTCGCCGCCTGCACGGACCGGGACGACAACGATATAAAACCCATAAACAACAAGTGCCTGAAACGCACGCAGGGGCCCAACATCGTGGGTAACGACATATATTTCGTCTATGCCATGGCTATGCCCTACGGCTCCGGACAGCTTCAGACTTGCTCCGTCGAGGCGTCAATCCCCGGAGCGGACGGCACATGGCTGGAACACAACTCGTACCACACCAATTCCTCCGGTTTCGATGTGGCTGTGCCTGTCGGAACGCCATCGGTCACCGACGGTACGGTCACTACGGTCACGTTCAATACCGACACCTGTGCAGCCGCGCTGCGTTATTATTACCGCATTCCCGAAGAGGCGCGCGGCAAGGAGGTAAAATTCCACTTCACGGCCAAAGCCCGCAACGGCCGCACCGTGTCGATGGACATGGGTCCGTATGCCATCAGCAAGCAGTATATGGTTCGCGACATCACCCTGTCAAGAAGCCGCTGCTACATTTCGCTCAGCGACATGAAGGCCTATACCCTGGAGGAAGCACGGGAAATACCCGAACGTATCGACCTCGTGTATCTGTGGCGCAACAAAACCAATCAGGGCGTGGAGTTCGGACACACCTTCGCCGCCCCTGCGGCCGACCGCGAATGGCTGGATAATCTCGAGGTGCCTGAAACGATGAACCGAGACCTGCACATACGCAAGGAATGGGGCATAATAGACGGACATCTTACCGACGAGCCCGACTACGGGACATATATCGACGACGTGGATTTCGAGACGATACAGCTGGGGGACATGCCCGACTACTGCGTCAACATGAAAGAGAAAGGCGGAATGTGGATCGAGACGGCCGACGGACGTTACCGCGCATTCATATACATCAATTCGTTGCGCGCCACGTCGGGGGGAGTCATCAGCATCAAGCGATACGACATGCAGTGATACAAAAATATGGAATGCTCCGGTGATGAACGGATTCTTGCACACAATTACAGGATAATTATATTCCATGCCGCGATTATAGGCTAACTTGCGGCATCAAAACCAACGCAACTGTTTCCGATACTTTTGATTTAACCCTTAAATAATGATTATGAAACTCAAATCACTGTCACTCGCATTGGCGATAGCGGCCGGAACGATTCCGGCGTTCGCCCAGGCACCGACTACGCCGGCACCCACGCCGGCACACAGTCCCGACAAGGTGAAGTCGTCGTTTTCCGATGCCTACTCTCCTTTCACCAAATGGGACCGCCAGCATGGCGCGACCATGGAGACCATCACTATCAACGGCGATGACCATATCCTGAAATTCACCGGCGACTATGTGGCCGTGAGCGTGGGCGGACGTAAGCTCAACGACATGGAATACATGCACGCCGACGTATATGCACCCGAAACCGGAGGCGTGAGTCAGGTACGCTTCGGATTCGCCCTGTTCAGCGGCGGCGAAAAATACGCCGACGCCTACAACACAGACACTCCGGCCGGCCAATGGACCTCTATCGACATCCCCCTGTCGGCCTTCAACGGTTATGACTTCTCCAACGCCCAGGTGTTCCGCATGACGATGACCAAGACTCCGGGCAACACGTTCTATATGGACAACGTGTATTTCTACACCACCAGGGAGCCTGAGAACACATTGCCTGCCGTACCGGCGCCGACGCCCAAGATCGACGCGGCCAACGTGCGGTCATGCTACAGCGACGCGTACACCAGCTCGTTCGAGTTCAACGGATACAACAACAACGGCTGCCAGATCACCTCGCGTGAAATAGCTCCCGGCGAGCATGTCCTGGAAATCAAGGACTTCCGCTGGATTCATTTCGCGCTTGGCGAGGAAGCCGGCGTCAGCACCGTCGATCTCTCCGGTCTGGAGCGCGTGCATTTCGATGTATATGTTCCGGAAAACAACGTGACTACCGCGATACAGCCGGGAATGTACAACGTGGCTTCAAAGAAAGAGGCCTATTCGGGCAAACAGAATCTTACCCCCGGCAAGTGGGTCAGCGTCGACCTCAAGATGCAGGATTTCAAGAATGTGGGGCTGTCGGCGGTAAACAACATCACCTTCAAGGATCCCGCCGGCAAGACCGGCCTTGTGTACCTCGACAACGTATACTTCTATAACGGCTCGCCTGTGGTGGATCCGGACCCCGATCCCGATCCCGACCCCGACAATATCCCCGTCGCCCCCGTTCCCACTCAGGATGCGGCCGATGTCAAGGCATTCTTCTCCGATGCATATCCTAATCTGTTCGGCAAGTTCGAGATCGCCAACTACGGCGAAGGCACTGTGGAGATACTCGATCAGGCCGAAAATCAGCAGGTATGCCGCATCACCAATTTCAACTGGGTGCCCGTCAACCTGGGCCAGCGTGACGTTTCCGACAAGGGATACGTTCACTTCGACATGTACACACCCGCTTCCGACGCCGTGGCTTCCGTCAACGTGGGCTTCCAGAACTGGAACGCCGCCGACGGCTCGGCCTACGAGATCGAGGGCGAGGACTTCAACTACCGTGCGCTCGTACCGGGTCAATGGAACTCGTTCGACATTCCTCTCACCAACTTCCATGATTTCGACTTCGCCACGCAGATGGCCGTGCTTCGTCTACGCAAGGGAGGCTCGGGCAAGACCCTGTATGTTGACAATGTTTACTTCTGGGGCAATCCCGGTCAAGGCCCTGTCGATCCCCCGGTTCCCGGTGACGAGGACATACAGGATGACACTCCCGGCGAACTGCCTGACATGAACACACCGATGTTAGGCGTCAACCTCTCGTCGGCTTCCGGCGGAAGCGTACCCGGCACCTTCGGCTTCGACTATATGTATCCCCGTATACAGGACCTCCGCTACTTCAAGGCCAAGGGAGCGCGTCTGATACGTCTCCCCTTCCGCGCCGCCCGCTTCATCGAGGACCTGAAGAATCCCGCGCCCGACTACGCCAACGCCAAGAGCGATGTAGCCGCCATGAAGGAGGTAGTGGCCGAAGCCGAACGCCTCGGAATGTGGGTATTCCTCGACGCACACGATTATGCCGAGCGCACCATCGACGGCACGCAGTACAAGATCGGCGAGGGCGAGTACACCATCGAGCGTTTCGCCAAGATGTGGGGCGCCATAGCCAACGAGTTCAAGGATTACAAGAACATCTGGGGCTATGACCTGCAGAACGAGCCGAAAGTAAACGCGCAGACACTGGTCGAGGCTTACCAGGCCGCCATCGACGAAATACGCAAGGTCGACACCAATGCGCAGATTATCGTCGAGGGCACCAACTGGGCTTCCGCCTACGAATGGATCTACGGTGATCACGCCGACAAGAACTATCCCGGCTATAGCACCGAAGTGGAATGGAGCTACAAGGAGAACAGTCCCTGGCTGCTTGCCGGGCTGAAGGACCCGCAGAACAAGATTGTGTTCCAGGCTCACGGTTACTTCGACAAGGACAATTCCGGAACTTATCAGAAAGGCTATCAGGAAGTAGACTACCGCAAGCGCTTCCTGCCATTCCTGGAATGGTGCCGCACCAACAACGTGAAAGGCCTGATCGGCGAGTTCGGCGTTCCCTACAACGGCCATTCCAGCGGCGACCCGCGCTACATGGATATCCTTGACGGTGCGCTGCAGCTGTTCCGCGAATACGGAATGAACGCCACCTACTGGTGTGCCGGCGCCATGTACGAGAGCAATTCCCTCACCTGTCAGCCCGACAAGAGCGCCCTTGGCAATTATCTGGCCAAGAACGAAAAGTCGACGATGAAGGTGCTGGAGAAGTACTTCAACGACTGGGCTCAGCAGAGCGGTATCCCGAGTTACGACGCGACGGTCTCACAAACCGGCGACGGCCGCACCTACAACCTGATGGGTGTCGAAGTCGACGAGAATTATGTTGGCATCGTAATACGCGACGGCAAGAAATACATTCAGAAATAATCAATAATCCTTCTATATGCGAAACCATGTCAGGCCGACACATCCGGTCTGATATGGTTTCCCCTCTCCAATCAGGAAACACGATGAGACGTCTGATTCTGTCAATAATCACAGCCTTTGCAGTCATTCATGCTGCCGGAGCGACCCTGGACGGCGTGCGCGACGCCATACGTGCCGAATACCTTTCCGTTCCACCGTCGGCTCAGACTCCGGGATGGGTCTCCGCGATAGGGCGCGACGGCCGCTGGCCGGACATAGACTATTCCGATGACTCGCGTTCGCTATGGCAGCTTGAAAAGCACCTGGACCGCCTTGTAGACATGGCGCTTGCCTACGAACAAGGCTCAAAGAAGGACAAAAAGACGTATCGGGCCGTCGTCAACGGTCTGAGCCATTGGTTCGGTGCCGGCTACCGCAACAGCAACTGGTGGTACGGCAAAATAGGCGTGCCGCGCCGTATGCTGGCCCTGGCCTATATTCTTGACAATGACCTTCCCTCCGCCCTGCGCGACTCGGTAGACCGATCCCTGTCGGCCATAGATTCCGAGGATTTCCCGGCACGTCCGGGAGGCGACCGCATCCAGGTCCTGGGCAACCATGCAAAAGTACTCGTCTGGCGCCGCGACTATAAGGACGCCGCATCAATATTCAGGAAAATCGAGAACGAGGCGCGCATCGCTCCGCTCGAAGAAATAATGTATGACGCCACCGGTGGTCCGGCTGTGCGCAACACGTATATGCCGGCCGGACGAGGCGTCCAGGCCGACATGACGTTCCATCACCGGGGCGACCGCGTGAATTCAACGCTCACCTACGGCATGGAGCTCCCCGAATTCTTTTCATACTGGGCCGCGTTGCTGCGCGACACCGAATGTCGGTTCGACAGCACGGGCGTCAATTTCGTAATCGACTATTATCTCGACGCCGTATGCCGCCATCTGGTAGCGGGACGGTATGCCGAGCCATCTATAATGAACCGTGAGATAGCACGCCCCGGCGAGGGTGTCATCACGCCGCGGCTTGCCGAGAAGCTGCTGTCGGTGTCCGACGGATACCGCAGCGGCGAATTGCGCCATTTCGCCGACGTACAGGCCGGCAAGGCGACACACCAAGCTTCATACGCACATCACTTCTGGCAATCGGACTATTTCGTGTTTTCACGACCGGAGTTCCAGACCGCCGTCCGTATTCATTCCGAGCGCAACGCCAATTCCGAAGCCGCCCACAACAGCGAGGGCATACGCAATCATTTCCGGGGAGACGGCGCCTGCATGCTTTCAGTCACGGGCCGTGAATACGCCGACATGGCGCCGGTGATGGATTTCCGGATGATTCCCGGAGCGACAACTCCGATGATTCCATACGAGCCGCTGGAGGCATGGGGTTCAGTACATATACTTGACAACCCCACCCGCTTCGCCGGGGCAGTGACAGATTCGCTTTACGGCGCCGTGGCCTTCGACTTCATCAGTCCGCGTTCCGATCTGCGCGCACGCAAGGCATGGTTCTTCTTTGACCATGAATATCTGTGCATGGGCAGCGGAATCAGCTCCACCTCTCCCGACAGCATCGTCACCACCGTGGAACAGTGTCTTTCGCCCAACGCCTCCATGAGCCGCAACGGCGACTGGTACTTCCATGCCGGATCAGGCTACCACATAATCGACGGACAGGCATACGGCTCCGTGACGCACCGACACGGCGCATGGAACAATTGTGTGGCGAACGTGGAATATGCCGACGACCAGATGGACGCCGACGTATTCTCGCTGGCCATCCCGCATGGCGTCGCGCCCGCACAGGCATCATACGCATACGCCGTGGTTCCCGGCGCGCAGAAACCTGCCGGACACTCTTTCCGCATACTGGCCAACACTCCGTCCGTACAGGCCGTGGCCGGCAATGACGGCTCACTGATATATATCGTGTTCTATGAAAAGGGATATGTAGATACCCCGGCAGGCCGATTCGGTGCCGGGCAGCCCTGCATGATGATGATACGCGACGGACACCTGCGTGTCAGCGATCCCGCACGCCGCCACTATCTGCTGCGGATATCCACGCCGGGAGGAGACCGCGAAGTGCTTGTCCCGACCAACGAAAAGGCCGGATGCAGCGTGGATGCGGTAATTTGAAATATCCTTGCATCGGTTTGAAATCTTTTAGCATCCCCTCATAAAGCGATTCCCTAACTTAGCGTCGAAAAATCAACGTTTATGACATCACCAAGATCAATACTGTTCGTAGTCCTCGCGACACTCCTTCCGGGCATGTCCGGAACGGCGGTGGCTAAGCCGCGACAGGTGAAATGGGCCGAACGGCAGCTTGAATACTGCCGTCGACAGATTGACCGTACACTTACCGAACTGCCCAACGACAGCGCGCTGCCGCGCAGTATAGACATCGACAAGAACAAATGGCTCACCACAACGCCATACGACTGGACCAGCGGCTTCTGGCCCGGAATACTGTGGTACAATTACGAAAATTCCGACAAGCTCACCGACAAGCTGCAGGCCCTGGCCTATACCGAGCGCCAGCGTCCGCTGGTCGACAAGAAACACATGCCCGACCATGATATCGGATTCCAGCTTCTGTGCAGCTTCGGTCACGCCTACGCCAACACAGGCCGATGCGAATACAAGAAGATTCTGCTGGAAGGAGCCGCCAAACTGGCAGCCCTGTACAACCCGAAAGTCGGGACCATACTGTCATGGCCCCACGCCGTGAAGGACAACGGCTGGCCGCACAACACCATCATGGACAACATGATGAACCTGCAGCTCCTGTTCTTCGCCGCCAACAACGGTGGCTCGCCTGAATTCCGCGACATCGCCGTCAGCCATGCCCGCCGGACAATGGAGAATCAGTTCCGCAAGGACTATACAAGCTATCATGTGGCCCTGTACGACACCGTCAGTGGGAAATTCATACGCGGATGCACCAACCAGGGTCTTAACGACGACAGTTTCTGGGCACGCGGACAGGCCTGGGGCATCTACGGATTCACCGTCGTATACCGTGAGACCCTCGACAAGGAATTTCTCCGTTTTGTAGAAAAAATCACCGACGTGTACCTGTCGCGCCTGCCGGCCGATTATGTGCCCTACTGGGACTTCGATGACCCGGACATACCGAATGCCGAACGTGACGCGTCTTCAGCCGCGATCGTGGCTTCAGCACTTATCGAGCTGGCACAGCTTGAAGACAACGACACCCTCGCGAAAAAATACATCAAGGCGGCCGAGAAAATGCTGCACAGCCTTTCGTCCGCCTCCTATCAGAGCCGGAAACATAACAGCGCGTTCCTGCTGCACAGCACCGGCAACATGCCGGCCGGCTATGAAATAGACGCGTCTATCAATTATGCCGACTACTACTATATCGAGGCTCTGACACGTTACCGTAACCTTTTCACCACTGAGAAAAATGAAAAAAACAGTTCTCGCAGCTATTCTTTCAATTACGTCGGCCGTTAACGTTGCCGCGCATTGTCCTGCCGACATGGTGGACATGTTCATGGGCGTGCGGGGCAACAGCAACTGCGTAATAGGCCCGCAACTGCCGCACGGGTCGGTCAATCCGTCGCCGCAGACTCCCCTTGGCGGACAGAACGGATATGATGAACACGACCGGATCCGCGGATTCGGTCAGCTGCACGTGTCCGGAATCGGGTGGTCGCGCTACGGACAGGTGTTCCTTTCGCCACAGGCCGGGTCTTTCTCAGCAAAGGAAAACGGCCACGATTCTCCTAAATCCGCCGAGATCGCCACACCATATTATTATAAAGTGCATCTGGACCGTTACGGCATCGACGCCGAAATGGCGCCCACGCGCCATGCGGTGGCTTATCGGTTCACGTATCCCGAACGTAAGAATCGGTCGCTTCTGATCGATATGCGTCACAGCATTCCGCAGCATATAGTTCCCATAGTCCGCGGCACGTTCCATGGGGGCTCACTTGAATGGGACCCTGCCGCATCGGTGCTGTCGGGCTGGGGTGAATATGCCGGCGGATTCGGTAGCGAGCAGCCTTACAGGGTGTACTTCTCCATGCACATCGACGATCCGGACTGCAAGGTCCGGATTATCGACAAGGGGGATAAGGAACTCTATGCGCGCATCGACTTGAGCAAGTCCGTGGTAAACGTAGGAATCGGCGTGTCGCTGCGCAGCGTTGACCGCGCGGGGAAATACCGTTACCTTGAACTGGAAAACAAGGACGTGGACCGGGTGGCGGCTTTGGCCAAGGCTGAATGGAACCGCGCCCTCGGACGTATCGAAGTCGATGGCGACGAGTCAGGGAAACGCCTGTTCTACACCGCACTGTATCATTCGCTGGTGATGCCCCGCGACCGTTCGGGCGACAACCCGCACTGGCAGGGTACCGACCATATCGACGACCATTACTGCGTTTGGGACACATGGCGCACGGCCTATCCGCTGCTGACACTGATAGAGGAAAGCTTTGTGGCGAAAACCGTCAACTCCTTCATCGACCGTATGGCCCACGACGGCAAATGCACCCCGACATACACTGCGTCGATGGAATGGGACAACAAACAGGGTGGCGATGACGTCGACAACATCATAGCCGACGCCATTGTCAAGAACGTTAAGGGATTCGACCGCCGGAAGGCATACGGGGTAATGCTGGCCAACGCAAGCGGGGCGCGCTGTCCGGAATATCTCGAAAGGGGCTGGATTCCGGGCCAAGGGAAGATGATGTCGTGTTCCTACACGATGGAATACGCCTACAACGACGATTGCCTGGCGCGCATAGCCTCGTTGATGGGCGACACCGCCACGGCCGTACGGATGTCAGCCCGCTCACGCGCATGGGAGAACATGTTCGACCCCACATTGGAAAGTCACGGATTCAAGGGATTCATCGCCCCTCGTCTGGCCGACGGAACCCGTGTGGCCATCGACCCGGCACACGTCTACGGCCCGTGGGTGGACTATTTCTACGAAGGCAACTCGTGGACATATACCCTGTTCACCCCTGCGCAGATCGAAAGGCTGATACAGCTGTGCGGCGGCAAGGAGGAGATGATACGGCGTCTGCGCTACGGTTTCGACCACCGTCTGGTCGATATATCAAACGAGCCGGGATTTCTGGCACCCTTCGTTTTCAGCCACTGCGACCGCCCCGACCTCACGGCCGACTATATAGACGCCATCAGACACCGCAGTTTCTCGATCGAAAACGGTTACCCCGACAACGAGGACAGCGGAGCGATGGGTTCATGGTATGTATTCACGTCGATAGGTCTGTTCCCCAATGCGGGACAGGATTTCTATTACCTGCTGCCTCCGGCGTTCGGGCGCGTCAGCCTGACCATGGAGAACGGCAAGAAGCTTCAGGTCACGGCCCGTCGACGCACACCCGACGCACGGTATATCGCATCGGTCACGCTGAACGGAAAGCGCCTGAACCGCTCATGGATCCGTCATGACGAAATCGCGCAGGGCGCCGTAATCGAATACGAACTCACATCCGACCCCGGTGAATGGGCTCCGACTGAATTCCAGGCTTCGCGCTGCGACCGCAGGCCTTTCGGTGTGAACCTGGCCGGTGCGGAATTCTATCATAAGAAAATGGACGGCGCAGGCCGCTTCAATATCGATTACCATTACCCCACCACACGCGAGCTGGACTACTGGGCGTCCAAGGGCATGAGACTGATACGTCTCCCCTTCAAGTGGGAGCGCCTGCAGCGGGAAGTGGGAGGGCCTCTCAGCACCGATGAACTCGAGTATATCCGTGATCTTCTCCGCGAAGCCGATGCCCGCGGCATGAAGATACTGTTGGACATGCACAATTACGGCCGACGCAATTACATGGGACGCAACCGCGTAATCGGCGACACACTCCAGCCGTCGCATTTCGCCGGAGCATGGGCCGCCATAGCCCGCGAGTTGCGCGACGAGCCGGCCATTTACGGCTACGGACTCTGCAACGAGCCCCACGACATGCTTCCCGACTGCCCCTGGGTGGATATAGCGCAGACCGCCATCGATTCCATCCGCGCCGTCGACCGCCGCACGGCCATAGTGGTGGCCGGCAACACCTGGAGCTCGGCCGAACGCTGGCCCGATATAAACCAAGGTCTTGAATCGCTGCGCGACCCGTCGGACAACCTGATATACGAGGCCCACTGCTATTTCGACCGCGATGCCTCGGGCATTTACCGCAAAGGCTATGACGAGGAAGGCGCCTACCCTACCATTGGCATCGACCGTGCCCGTCCTTTCGTCGACTGGCTTAAGAAATACGGCAAACGAGGAATGTTCGGCGAGTACGGAGTGCCGGCCGACGATTCCCGCTGGCTGGAATGCCTCGACCTGTTCCTGGACTACCTCGCCCGCAACGGCGTGGAAGGCACCTACTGGGCCGGCGGAGCGCGCTGGAACAAATACATTCTCGGCGTGCACCCCGAACAGGATTACACCGTAGACCGTCCGCAAGTAGCCATAATGGCCAAATATCCTGCTACACGATGAGACTCAGACTGATTTCACTGACGCTGGCCGCAGTGTCAGCAGGTGCACCATCCATGGGGGCCGATTACGACCTCGTGATTGTCGGAGCCACTCCCGGCGGAATCATGACGGCCATCGAAGCCGCGCGCATGGGCAAGTCATCCGTAATCCTTGAGCGTACCGGTCACATCGGAGGATTGCCTGCAAACGGTCTCGGTGCCACCGATATCGCCACCCGTGGCGCGACCACCGGATTGTTCTCCGAATTCACAGGAGCGGTAAGGAAATATTATGCCGATACGTACGGCGAAAATTCGCAGCAGGTCAAGGACTGCAGCGACGGATTCCATTTCGAGCCGTCGGTGGCGGAGAAAATATTCGGCGACATGATCGCATCGCAGGGGAATAGAATCGATGTACGCACCATGCGCCAGTTCAACTTCACGGACGATGACATAGTCATGACGGCCAACGGCCGTCGCATCGGCTCCATACGGGTGGTCAACCGCCTCAACGGCGAAGAAGAACATTACAGCGGACGCATTTTCATCGATGCCACCTACGAGGGAGACTTAGGCGCTGCCGCCCGCGTACCGTACCGCATAGGACGAGAGGCTGCATGGGAGTTCGACGAGCCGGGCGCCGGCCGGACATACGAATATTGGAAATCGACACCGGCCGAAGGGAGCACCGGCCAAGCGGACAATGCCGTGCAGGCCTACAACTACCGGCTGTGTCTTACACGCGACACGGCCCAGCTCGTGCCTTTCCCGCGTCCGGAACGCTATGACCGCAGCGAATATGAATCCCTGGCCGAAGATGTGTGGACCGGGCGCCACACATGGAAGGCCATGCGCGACGTCACTCCGGAAATGATGGAACGGAACCGTCAGCACCTGCTCCGCGGCGGCGAACGGACCATAATCCCGTGGGATAACTGGGGAATAGAAAAATTAGTGACAATCAATACGGAGCCCAACGGTAAGACCGACGCCAACAATCAACACGCCGCATTCATTTCCACTGATCTTCCTGAAGAAAACTGGCCGTGGCCCACTGCTTCGTGGGAATGGCGCGACCGCTTCGCACGTCGTCTGCGTGACTACACATTGGGGCTGTTCTGGTTTGCCGCCAACGACAGCACGTTGCCTCCGCAATTCCGTAAGGAAATCCAGCGCTGGGGCCTATCGGCACAGGAATACCGCGACAACGGCAATTTCCCGCGCCAGGTCTACGTGCGCGAGGGACGCCGTTTCGAGGGAATGTATTTCTTCACGGCCAAGGATGCGTTGCCAGTCACCGAGGGAGGCCGACCGCCGGTACACGCCTCAAGCATCACAGCAAGCCATTATGCCCTCGATTCGCACGCCGCACGCAAACGTGAAAAAGGGCGCGCCCATCTTGACGGATTCATCAGCTATCCTACGGCCGTCTATACTGTGCCATACGGCGTAATTGTACCTAAGGAGGTGGAGAACCTGTTGCTCCCCGTGCCTGTCAGCGGCTCGCACATCGGATTCTCCACCCTGCGCATGGAGCCTTGCTGGATGGCTTTAGGCCAGGCTGCCGGTGCCGCGGCTGCAATAGCGATAGATAGAGGTGTTACAGTTCAGGCCGTACCCATCGAAGCCCTTCAGCAACGTCTGCTGGATGAAAAGGCGACCCTGATATATTTCAACGACATGCACCCGGATGACGAAGGCTTTGAACAGGCCCAGAAACTCGGACTGAAAGGCAAGATTCCGGGCTGGTCAGCTCATAAAACCCTTTTTGAAGAATCATTGCACCGGAAATAGACCTTTTACAGAATTCTTGCATCCGAATGACGGATTATTATATGCCGCAGGTAATGCCGACACTATCTTTGCATACCGATTCGGTAATAACGGCATGCTCCGGATCGCATCCAAACAATTGAACGACATAAATGACAACCCAATAAATCTATTCGAATGAAAAAATTACTACTATTTACAACATCGGCGTTATTGACGCTCGGTGCATTCGCACAAGAAAGCGGGAGTGACAATCCCGCGGCCGGATCGCAATGGAAGGTTATCCTCAACTGCACTGAACCGGCCAACCTGATGGGCATCCAGGTCTTTGACATGACCGCAACCGGCGCTCAGAACGGTGGAAACGACATTTATTCCGCGACATTTACAATCGACGAGGTCGCAGGTGGAAAGTCCGGAAAGTACTGGCTGTATATCGCAGACAGCTCTGATTCCAATTACGAGCAGAATCTCCTGGATAAGAATTTCAAGAATTTTACAGCATACGGACCCGCGTATTATGTAGCACCCAATACTGGCTCCCGAACCATCACTGTAAGTATGTTCAAGAACACCAAGGGAGTACAGGCCATGTGGAGCATCAACTCATACGGCCTGGCCAATGCCAACCGCCGCGCGCTGGCGTATTTCCCCGCCACCGACAATGCAGGTGTAAGAACGGCCTACTTCAACAATCCCGCTAACAAAGCCGAATTCAAGGGTATGCAAGGCAACAGGGGATCCACGATGAATTTTATCGTAGGGTCCAATTATGACAATTTCACATGGACTCCCGGAGCAAAAAACTGGAGTACCGGCGTCTACAAGGCTACACTGGACTATTCCAAGATGAACCTTGCTGTTGAATCGGCCACGACAATCGATGTAGACATCGACGGATTCACCACTTTCGCGGCTCCATGCGACGTGACGCTTCCCGAGGGCGTGACAGCATACACCCTGACATACAACGCCGAGGCTCCTGCCGCATACAGCGACGAGGCCGACAATGGCGTGCTGGACGCAGTCAGGATCGAGGGCAACGCCATCGCTGCACATACCCCCGTGGTGCTCAAGGCAAACACAGCCGGCAAATATACTTTGACCGTGACCGGTGATGCCTCGTATACTACCGAAGGAGATCAGCCATATATCGTGGACAGCACATCCGAAAACAATGTGCTGGTTGGCGTGCATCAGCCCCACAATGTCTCGGACGGCACCACGACCGGTGAAACCAACGACGCCGTGCATTATCTTGACAACGGAACGTTCACCGTATGGGACAGCGCCAAGAGCACCGACGGCAAAGGCAAGGTCGTAAACTGGCATATCGTCTATCCTTTCAGCGCTTACGTGAATCTTCCGGCCGACGTGGCCCGTCCTTCCACACTGACAGTGAACTTCCCGGCTGATCCCTCAACACCCACAGGCATCAACGGCATTGACTCGGAAAATGACGGGGCAGCGCAGTCCTACAACCTGTTCGGAATGCCCGTGGGCCGCGACTACAAGGGCATCGTGATACGTAACGGTAAAAAATACATTCAGAAATAAAAACTATAACAAGATATGAAACTTTCCACACAATTCTTAACATTGGCCACCATGGTGGCCGTGACAGTCCCGACATTCGCACAGACAACACCCGATACACCTCCCGCAATCAAATGGGACGCGGCTGACGTGGCCGTAATCTATGCCGCCGACCAGGATAAATTTCCCGAAGTGTTCAAGGACTCGAAAGGCAATGCCGCCAACGCCTGGACAGCCCCTTCCTGGGGACAGAAATGCGTGTTCAGCGACGATGAATGCGGCGACGGCGCGGCTCTGCGCGTAGACAACCTGGACTTCCTGCCCCTGCAGTTCCAGGCTACCGTCGACCTGAGCGAATACCGCTTCTTCCACATCGACATCTGGGCTCAGAACGACGACCAGATGTGCATCAAGTTCCAGAACTACTGGCCCGGCGAATCATTCGTCACTGAAGTCTACGACCTCAAGGGAGGCGAATGGAAAAGCATCGACATCGACATGGACCGCGCGGACTTCACCTGGTCCAAGAAGAATGAGATTCCCCAGCACTGCATCAACATCCTGCAATTCGCAGGCGAGAAGATAGCCAATGACTATCCCCACTCTCCCTCCATCTATCTCACCAATATGATGGCGCATAACGATGCATCTGTCATCGGCGGCTCCGGCATAGGCAGCATCGCCGCCGACGCTTCCGCCGACAATACCCTTTACAACATCTTCGGCCAGCGTGTCGACAAGTCGTACAAGGGAATCGTCATCAGCAACGGCCGCAAGTTCATACAGCGATAATAATAGGCTCTCCGGTGACTGGAGGGGCGACGTCCCCGTCGCCCACACAATGGTGGCGCAGGCTCTACCCGAGTCTGCGCCACTACGATATAAAGGTATGATATTACGGCTTGGCTGTTGCGGTAGAATCCTTCGGCTCGGGGGCACTGAGCTTGAATGCGATGGGAAGATTGAAGTATGATGCCACCTTCTGACCGTTGTTTTCGGCAGCCTCCCACTTAGGCATAGCCATAACTACGCGTATTGCCTCCTGGTCAAGTGACGGTTCCACACTTTTAAGCACCGTCGGATCGGAAATGGAGCCGTCGGGGTTGACCACGAATTTTACGATTACGCGGCCCTGAGCATCGTTCTTCATAGCATCTTCCGGATATCGCACATTCATGCTGAGCCATTGCATCAAGGCCTGTATTCCTCCGGGAAATTCCGCCTGCTTTTCAACGGCTACATATACCTCTCCCCGCTCTTTATCCGACGGCAATTCGGCCTCTACAGGATCTTCCACGGCATTCTCCGACACGGGTTCATCCATTTCCGAGATTGCGTCCATACTTTCCGAGGCAACTGTTTCACTCGATGCCATCGCATCCGAAACAGGCACTCCCGATACCGCTGCCGTTTCCGCATTATCGGAATTTTTACTAACTTTGTGGTTGGATTCCATCAGGGTGGCTTCCGAGGCATCGGATATGACCGACGCCACCGAGGGGACAGACACTACGGCCATGCCGATGGCCAGGGCGGGCAGCAACGCAAGGCTGCTGAATTTTCCCGCCAGCTTTGATTTTGATTGGTACATCATAGTTACACGTTTTTGAAGTTTACTGTGATTCAAACTGTTGGCAAGTGACGGCAATCGCGCGCCAGCAGTTTTCTTTATTAGCAGCATCTGATATTCCTTGAGGTTCGCGCCCGAGTCAATCACGGCTTCGTCCGCCTCGTATTCATGTACGGTCTTCAGCTCGTCTATCATGAGCCACGACACGGGGTTGTACCATACCAATATGGCATATAGCCGGGCGATGAAAATGTCTATGCTATGCCCAGCGGAGAGATGGCGCAATTCATGCACCATCACCGCACTATGTTCATCGGCATCCTGCGAATCGCCTACCACCACATATTTGCGCCAGCTGAACGGCGAAAGTGCGGCATCGTCGGCAATCACCAGCGTATAACCCTCCCGCTTCTCCTTATGTCCCTGACGGATAATATGCATGAGTCTGAGGTATGACCACAGGAATTTCAGCAATGTCACCGCCACCCCGACAATGTAGATCCAGAGGACCACTCTCGTCCATAATGGAGCGTGGGCAGTCAATATTCCTCCCGTCAACGGGCCGATGGTGATATTGCCTACGGCGGTTGTCGCGGCCTCGTTTGCAGTTTCACCGACCGGGAACGAAATTCTCGGCAGCAATGGCACCGTTACCGCCACAAGATACATGCATATTATGACGGCACGGTTGAAGCGATGCTGCCGTTCCCCGGAAAGCAACAACTTGTAGGGAAGATACATGCACAGCAGGATTATGCCCGATACCAGCGTGATTGAAAACAATTCTCCCATAGCAATATCATTTATCGGAAGGATTCTTACTCTCGATATATTCGATGATTTCCTTCAATTCGTCGACAGAAAGCTTTTCGTCCTCCACCAAGGCCGATATGGCCTGCTTGTACGAATTGTTGAAATAATTCCTGATCACATCGGCTATACCCTGCTTCTGGAACTCGGATTTATCCACCGTAGCATCAAACCGATGGGAATTTCCCACCACCTCGTGGTTGACATATCCCTTTCCTTCCAGTATGCGCACCAAAGTGGACACCGTATTGAAATGCGGCTTAGGCTCTTCATAATGCTCCAGTATCTCGCGCACGAACATCGGCCCGTTCTCCCACAACATGTTCATAATTATGCTCTCCTTCTCCGTCAATACCTGTTTCTTTCTTCCGGCTCTCATATCGCTACTCCTTTCAATATATCAGTAAATCTATCTGTAAATCTATCTGTAAATCTATCTGTAAATCTATCTGTAAATCTATCTGTAAATCTGCTTATAATAATCAGTGTAGCCTCGAATAAAACAATCCGACTACCCTAACTAATAATTTAGTTGCAGCAAAGTTAAACTAAATATTTCGTTCCAGCAACTAATTCATTAGTTTTAATTGTCAAAATATGTTAATTCTCAATTAAAGCACCACAAAAACTCCGATTAGCTTGCAAAATCGTCTGATTCGACAATAAATCTTTATGAACATTTACAACCTACAAGTTGTATTAATAATAAATTATTTGTAACTTTGCGAAAACATTAGCGCAAATGACATTTGATCAGATTACAGATAATGAAAGCCTTTGGGCTGTCAGATACGACAATTGTCTTGACAATGTCCTTGATACCATCCTGGATCAATGGAATGATGTGATGTGGCTTCGTTCTTTCTTCAAGCAAAACATAGATGATTTGGCATCCTATTTTAAAATCACAGATGTAAATCAGGCTATCTATGACACTATTGAAGACAGCGAACGTTTACAGTGTCTGATTTTAGATATTTCGCCTGATGCCGACTTGGATAAAATTTTTCGGCCTCTTGAAAATAATCGTACTTCTGAAATGTTTCTCGGCAAAGAAAAAGCAAGGTTGCGCAATACACATAAGCATGCTTCATGGCTACGAATATACGCGATAAAACTTGATCCCGGCATCTATGTAATTACCGGCGGTGCAATTAAATTGACCCGCACAATGCAGGAACGGGAACATACGTTGGTGGAGCTTGCAAGGATGGGAAAGGTCAGACGATTCTTAATTGATAATGGAATCTGCGACATGGATTCCTTTAAGGATTATCTTACAGAAATAATTTAGAATGGTTTGAAATGAAGAACAAAGAAGAAATAATATCCAGATTAAGCGAACACCGCAGTTCGACACCGTCCAAATGGCGAAAAAAAGCGGAATGGCGTATGGCTAACAAGTCCTGGCTTCGTTATTCACAACGAATTGCCATGATGATGCTTGACAGGATGGAGGAACTGGGATTGACGCAGAAGTTGTTGGCCGAAAGGATGGGTTGCTCACAGCAATATGTTTCAAGAGTCCTGAAAGGCACGGAAAATCTTTCGATTGAAACTATTTTCAAAATTGAATCAGCCCTGGAACTTAATATACTGGAACCGGCATTATCCTGACTAAAGCATTAAGTCATTAAATGCACGCGGCTGGGAACAGACTGCGTCACCATCCAGCCTGCTCGATAATACAAAAATCGTGTAATTTTAAACTCGGAGTTTAAAACTACACGATTTTTGTATTGTTGGGTACCGGCGTTGGGCCGGATTAGGGGTCGCTTACTTCACCGGCTTCATGATGAAGGTGAACGTGCGGTCGCCGTACTTCAGGCGGTATTGCGGCAGCGGAATGGCACCCCAGCTGTTGACACAGCCTAAGCCCATCTGCTCCTTGTCGATGATCAGGTTGGTGAAGCCGGCCTTCTCAACCTCGGGCGAGTGCGTCTGACGCTTGTGCAGACCCTCGTCAAGACTCTCGATGGTATAGTCCAGAGCCGATGCCGAGAAGGGAGCGTCGGAAATGAATTCCAGACCCTTGCCGGCATGGTTCAGCTGCTTCCAGTAGCGGATGTCGGTCTTGGTGCCGGTCTCCTGCGGACGGACATAGGGGAAGAACTGCTCGGCCACAGTCTGCCTGTACAGGCCCAGCCTGGTGCCGTGGTTACGGTCGGAGTAGTTCTCGATCGGGCCGCGGCCGTAGTACTCGATGGCGTCGAAGCTTTCGGGCATCTGCATCTGCATTCCGAAACGGAACATGTCGGACACCTTCGCATCTTTCGTGGCCTTGAACGCCTCGGTCACCTTGACGGCACCGTTGCCGTTCACCACGTATGTCATGTCGAGCGTACCCTGCACGCCGGGCATCGAATATTTGGCCGTGATGTAGGCAAGGCCGTCCTTGCTTTCGCCGGTCAGCTTCTCCAGTTTCATCTCGGGATTCTTCCATGCGGCATACTTGCGCATCAGGTCTGCGCCGAAGTCATTGTCGGTAACCGCGCGCCAGAAGTTGGGCGCCAGCTTGCCACCCTCGTTGATGTACTCAGTGCCGGCCACCTCGTAACGGGTCATGAAACCGCTGTGACGGTTGAACTCAACCGTGAAGTCCTGACCCTTCACAATCAGATAGTGACGGTCGTTATCCGCCACCGTGGCAACGGGAGCATCCTGGTTGGAAGTTGCTACCGTGGCGATGTTCATGTCGTTGACCTTCGGCTCGGTGAGCAGGAACTGCTCGCCGGCTATCTCATATCCTGCGGGAAGGACGCCGGTGCTTTCCTTCAGAACATACGACACATTCAGCGCCCATTCGCCCCGGTCCGAAATCTCGCCGTAAGGGATGGTCACCTCGGTCTCCGTACCGGGCTTCACCTTGATGTCGCTGATGCGGCCCTCGCGCACAGGCACGCCGTTGTTCAGAAGCACCCAGTCGAGGTTTACGTCGCACAGGCACTTGAAGAAGCGCTCGTTCTTGATCCTGACCTTGCCCTTGGCCAGATCCACGGGGAGGGTCCAGATATCCTGATAGTAATATTTCACCTCGGTAGCCGACGGATTGGGGATGCGGTCGGGGTTCACGATACCGTTTGCACAGAAGTTGTCGTTGCTGGCGTCAAAGCGGTTGAAGTCGCCGCCGTAGCCGTATATCTCCACGCCGTTCTTGCCCTTGGTGCGGATGGCCTGGTCCACGAAGTCCCAGATGAAACCGCCCTGCAGGTTGGGATACTTGCGGATAAGGTCCCAATACTCCTTGAAACCGCCCACGGAGTTACCCATGGCGTGAGCGTACTCACACTGGATCAGGGGCTTGTTAACCTCCCCTTTCAGTCCCTTTTCACCCCACTGCTCCATCGTATTGTAGTCGGCGTACATCGGGCAATATACATCCGTCAGGCCGGTGATGTGTGCCTGTTCATACTGTACGGGACGGCTGGGATCCTCGTTCTTCACCCACTTGTAGGCAGCCTCGAAGTTCGGACCGTAGCCCGCTTCGTTGCCTAGGCTCCAGAATATCACGGCCGGATGGTTGAAGTTCTGCTCCACGTTGCGCTGGTTGCGCTCCATGTGAGCCTTGGCATACTGCTTGTTCTTGGCCAGGGTCTTCTCGCCGTAGCCCATGCCGTGGCTTTCCAGATTGGCCTCGGCCACCATATAGAGTCCGTACTTGTCGCACAGGTCGTACCACAACGGATCGTCGGGATAGTGGCATGTGCGTACAGCGTTGACGTTCAGCTTCTTCATGGTCTCCACATCCTGCAGCATACGCTCCGGCGAAACTACATAACCGCCGTCGGGATCCAGCTCGTGACGGTTAACGCCCTTGAACAGTACAGGCTTGCCGTTGACCAATACCTGATCCTTCACCATCTCGATCTTGCGGAAGCCGACGTTTACGGGCACGGCCTCGCTGTTGCCCTGCATGGTAGCGGTAAGAGTATAGAGATAAGGCTTCTCGGCGCTCCACTTGTTCACATCAGCCACCTTGAGCTGGGTGCGGCCGCTCTTGTTTGCGGTGCCGGTAGCCACCTCGTTGCCCTCGGCATCCTTCAGGCTCAGGGTGACGGGAGCCGAAGCCGTCAGAGTCAGATCCACGTTCAGCACACCGTCCTTGTATTCATTCTCCAGGTCGGGAGTGACACGCACGTCGGCTATGCGCTTCTTGTCGCGGGCGTAAAGATAGGAATCACGTGCCACACCGCACAGGCGGAAGAAGTCCTGGTCCTCCAGGTAGGTGCCGTCGCACCAGCGGAACACCTGGAACGCTATCAGGTTCTCCTTGCCCGGCACCAGGTAGCGGGTCACGTCGAATTCGGCGGCCAGCTTGCTGTCCTCGCTATAACCTACGTACCGGCCGTTGATCCACAGATAGATGTTGGACGTAACCGAACCGAAGTGCGCGATGATGTCCTTGCCCTTCCAGTTGGCCGGCACCTTTATCTCGCGGCGGTATGTGCCGACATGGTTGTTGGCCACGGGCACGTACGGGGGATTGTTCTCGAACTGATTGCTCCAGGGATATTCGGTGTTGACATACAGCGGATCACCGTATCCGTTCAGCTCCCAGATGCCGGGAACGGGCATCTCGCCCCACCCCTTGTCGTTGAAGTCTTTCTTCCAGAAATCCACCGGACGCCGGTCGGCATCGTTTACCCAGTTGAATTTCCACAGACCGTTAAGGCTCAGATAGTTTTTTGAAGCCTTCATGTTGCGGCTGTCAAGCGCCGCCTCGTTCTTGTCATAGGCGAAATTCGCAGCGCGCATCGGAGCGCGGTTCTCGGCATTAACCTCCGGATTCTGCCATTCCTTGAATGTCTGCGCCGACACCCCCATGGAGGCCGCGGCGGCAAACATTGCCGTCAATAACACTTTATTCATCATATCAGATTAGTTTGTAATTTCACACGTCACATTGGACTCCTGCGGCCCCGAACGGGTAATAGGGCACACGGGTAACAGTTTCCATCCCCAAAATTGTGTAAAATTAGCACTAATCCGCGGCTCCGGCAAATTTTATGGCATGTTTTACAACACCATCAGCGGGACTTCATCTTGTAAGTGACTGGTCGAGCCATTCTTGAGCCTGCCTGTACGTCATCAACGGCATGGCCGGCTGCTCGTTATGCAGGGTCTGTACATACATCCTGTCGCTGCCCTTGCTTCTCATCAGCAACAGCTGTAGATTTGCGGCCATCGGCACAACCTCGTAATCATGCCAGTGTTCGGCCACCCGGTCCCAGTCGGTCGTCACATATCTGCAACCCGGCACCGCCAGCTGGCTCAGCAACGGCATCAGTGTCTCGGCATGTCCGAACCGCAACGTCATCGCCGGTCCGTCATAACCGGGCCGCGAGGCACGCTCCAGGCTCTTGGCAATGTCAGCTACAAGACTGCATGACATACGCGACGGCGTCAGGCTCAATCCGTTGGCCGAATAGGTCAGATAATGTCGCAGATTCTCGCTCTGCCATGCACGGCGGTATTCCTGCGGCGTGTAAAACGCGCGCCAGTCCACATCGCCGAACACGGCATTGGCACCGGCTACTATCTTGTACATCACGCGCGCCATCTTCCGCAGCTTCTTGTCGCTCACAGCATTGCCATCGGGTATAAGCCGGCGCACCGCCGCCACAGGACTGACCTTGGCGTCGTATGCTTCCCATACACGTTTCCATTCGTTCGATCTGTCGTATGCGATATACGCGCTGTCCGTATCGAAAAAACGCACCAATGTATTGTAACGCGGGCCGCTTCCCTGACCCATTTCCGTTTTGGGATGATTCCATATCACGGCATGAGAGCATATATCCATACTCATCACGCAGCGCGGCACATACGAGGCTATCGCCGTGACACTGTCAAGCTGACGCAGAGCCTCCGCTCCACGCCGCGACATCCTGTCGCCGATGCCCGTCTGCTCCACCATTCCTATCGAGTCCAACGCCCCGTAATGTCCGGCCGTCACGGAATCAAGACTATGGCATAACGCCCGCAGCTTTACTCCGGCTGCCGTTAACGGTCCTGCCGAGTCAAGGAATTTCAGCATATCATGTGTATACGAAGCTTTGGAAAGGAACCGCGCCCCATGCCGTCCGACGTGGTCTACATACACCACTTCCAGCGAATCCGGCACCTGATACGCCTCATGGTCGCCGTGGTATGGGTACGGCAGACTCGTGCCCGCATATTCGCATACCTGCGCCGACGCCGCCGTAACCATTGCCGTCACCATCGCCATCACAATTATTCCAATCCTTTTCATAACCATACAGTTTTATAGTTCAACTTGTGCATGTTAGAATTATAAAGATTCTCAAGGCACAGAACCAAACGGCAAAAGCGAGGCTTTTAGCCTGCACAGAACTTACAGATTCACACAGAACTAACTATTTGACAGACACTTCGAGCCGATACCTCGGAGAGGTTGTTTCTCATTAACTTTTACCTTTGCAGTCGAAAGTTCCATTAACATTTTGATGG